>Ga0315294_10007577_pt1 | contig 11904 bp, 10 predicted proteins | sample YL17G13_40_MG_FD_203626 | JGI IMG/M metagenome (GOLD analysis project Ga0315294, IMG submission 203626) | Sediment microbial communities from Yellowstone Lake, YNP, Wyoming, USA - YL17G13_40 | ecosystem: Environmental > Aquatic > Freshwater > Lake > Sediment | place: USA: Wyoming | collected...
CCATCATCGGGTTGGATTCATGCAGTGCATCGGCACGCCTGTTGAGCTCGTCAAGGCTGATATTCAGCTCTTTTGCGAGCTGTGCAAGTTTCTCTGCATCGCGCGGCACAAATTCATGCAGCGGCGGGTCAAGCAGCCTTATCACAACAGGCAGATTGTCCATCGCTTCGAGCGTCTCTTTTATATCCTTCTTGACAAACGGATAAAGCTCGTCGAGCGCCTTTGTCCTCTCTGCCACAGTATTGCTCATTATCATCTTGCGAAGCAGAAACAGCGGCTCATCAGAGCCTTTGCCGTAGAACATATGCTCTGTTCTGAACAGGCCTATGCCTTCTGCGCCGAACTGCTTTGCCTTTGCCGCATCTTCGGGCGTATCGGCGTTGGTGCGAATGCCAAGTTTCCTGACCGAGTCGCAAACTTTCAAGAAGTCGTTGAGCTCTTTGTTTTCCCGTGAAGCATCTATCATCGGCAACTGCCCTTCATAAACAAGGCCTTTTGTGCCGTTAAGCGTAATCCAGTCACCCTGACCGAAGTTTTTGCCGTCCACACGAAACTGTTTCTGCTCATAGTCAACGTGCAGTGCGCCGCAGCCGACAATGCAGCACTTTCCCCAGCCTCTTGCCACAAGTGCAGCGTGGCTTGTCATTCCGCCGCGGGCGGTAAGAATTGCCTGTGCTGCCCGCATTCCTTCGACATCTTCCGGGTTTGTTTCTTCACGGACGAGAATAACCTTTTTGCCCTGCTTTGCCCATTCGACTGCATCAACAGCAGAAAAGACTATCTGTCCGGCTGCTCCGCCGGGGCCTGCGGGCAGGCCTTTTGCAACAGCCTTGTGCTGCTTTTCAACAGCAGGGTCAATAATCGGGTGCAGAAGTTCATCAATCTGCGACGGCGTAACGCGTAAACAAGCCTTTTCCTTTGTGATGAGCTTTTCCTTGAGCATATCCATTGCCATTCGCACCGCGGCAGGCCCGTTGCGCTTGCCGACTCGGCACTGAAGCATAAACAACCTGTCGTTTTCGATAGTAAACTCAATATCCAGCATATCGCGGTAGTGCTTTTCGAGTTTCTTTTGTATCGCAAACAGTTCCTCGTAAGCACCAGGCATTTTCTTTTCAAGCGAGATTTCCTGTTCGTTTTGTTCGCTCTTTGAAGATTCATTTACCGGTCCGGGCGTTCTGATGCCGGCAACCACATCTTCGCCCTGTGCGTTGACGAGATATTCGCCGTAGAATTTATTTTCTCCATTACCCGGGTTTCGCGTAAATGCCACGCCGGTGGCGCTTGTTGGGCCCATATTGCCGAACACCATTGTCTGAACACTGACCGCCGTGCCCCAATCGTCAGGAATGCCTTCGATTTTTCTGTATGACACTGCTCTTTTGCCGTTCCACGACGCGAAGACCGCCGCGATTGCGCCCCAGAGCTGTTTTTGTGCATCGTCCGGAAATTCCCTGCCGAGAACTTCCTTTATCTTTGCTTTGAACTGTGCACATAGACCTTTCAGGTCTTCTGCGGTCAGTTCGGTATCATTTTTGCAGCCCTTTTGCTTTTTGAGCTGGCCCATTATCCTTTCAAGCTGTTTGCGGATGCCCATATCATCAGCAGGCTCGATTCCCGCTGCTTTTTCCATAACGACATCGCTGTACATCATCATCAGCCTTCGATACGCATCATATACGAAACGTTCATCCCTGCTTAGAGCAACAAGGCCGGGGATTGTCTTTTCAGTAAGGCCGACATTCAGCACCGTCTCCATCATCCCGGGCATACTGCTTCGAGCCCCGCTGCGGACGGAAACCAGCAGAGGGTTATCGGCATCGCCGAATTTTTTATCCATTATCCGCTCCACCCTGACAAGTGCTTTTTCGACGTCAGCTTTCAGCCGCGGAGGATATTTTCTTTTATTCTTGTAAAAATAAGTGCATACCTCTGTCGTGATTGTAAAGCCCGGAGGTACGGGCACGCCGAGACTTGCCATTTCTGCAAGGTTTGCTCCTTTGCCGCCGAGCAGCTCCTTCATCTTTGCATTGCCTTCGGCTGAGCCTTCGCCGAAAAAGTAAACCATTTTCTTACTCTTGGCCATTTCTGTAAATCTCCTTAAAAATGCCGCCATTGGCTGTTAAATCTTACCCTTAGGAAACAAAATGAGGCGCACCAGTATAAAAATGTGCAAGAAACCTGTCAACGATTAAAAATACGTTAAATACGAACAAACTAACTCAACGATATGTCTTTAAAGCTGAGCTGGTCTTATCTTTCTTATGCTCAAAAAGCCGCTAATTACGGTAATCAAAATTGTGACAATATAAGTAATGGCAGTGAACATCTGTCCCCATAAAGGGGTCTGGACGTGCGCCATTTTAAATTTACATCTCATCCTTCTACTGTATGTTATGTATTTCGCAGAAAAACTTTAAGCCCATCAATGAGCCATATAACTGCTGGTAAAAGAAATGTTGATGTAAATTGTGCAATGGTTCGCAGATCGAATGGCCAAGTAGGGATATTTTCGAGTGATTTATACAATTCCCTTAATTGATACTCTTCTTTATATTCCTCTTTTATTGTATCATACTTATTCACAGAGCTGATATCATCTTTCACAATTTTCTGAATAAGGGTATCACTTACACGCTTGTAGTGCTTCGAAATTTCTAAAAGAAGTGATTCTTTTTTAAGTTTCATTGCTTTATGTGCACGTAATAACGGAAGAAAGAATACTATGGGTAGGAGTAAAAACTGAACAATCATTCCATATACCAGTGGTAGATTATATCCATGAGTATAATAAAGTGCTGCCGAGATAGCCATAGTAAGCAATATAGCAATATTAAAATTAAGCGCCATTCGGCCTAACTTTCCCAAACCACCAGCATTGTCAGGATGCATTGGCTGAAGATTAAGTGAGTCTGTGTCGATCACTAGACGAAAAACTCTATTTAAGATAATTATTATAACAAATAAACGGTAAATAAGCACCGGTAGTATATACGCCCACCATATATAAAAAAAGATACGCTGGCTGATATAACCTCCAACATGGCGAAATGAATCGTAAACATCGTGGTTCCAAACTTTTACTGGTTCAAGAGTATTAATTGCATTTATCGTAGCAAATATAAAACCGCAGAATATAAGTAAAAACTTCAGGAAAATATAAGGCTCCTTAGTCAGATTGGTCTGCAAAAATTCATCTATTTTTTCTTTTTTTTCAAACTTTTCTTTTATCAAATTTGCATGTATATTAACAATAAACTGATCAAAATTGTGAATACCTTGTATACAAAAGACAAAAATTAAGGGGAATATAATAGTAAAACATATATTTCCATAATGTTTGAAAATTCCCAGAGCTCCATCTGGCAGAAAAAAACTTCTGTCAAATACAGCTCCTAAATAGGGCAACAAGGAAATCAACAGCAAAAATAAGAAAATCAGCCATGGAAATTTTCCCGCGTTACCGATTACTAAGGGAAAAACATAATTTTTCCGTAAAGCGTTTAATTTTATCATTTTTAATTCACTCCTTCGGAAAACAAAGCCTTTTCCATCTAATGTGGTAAGTTAAGCCAGATATCATTGTTACAATTATCATAATAATTATTGTAATGGTTGTGAACCAATATCCCCACTCTGCTGTTTGAACATGTGCCATCTTGATCGTAATCGTACCAATTGTAAAATATTGCAAAAAAACCTTGAGTTTGCCAGAAAATACAGCAGCAAAATTAATGCCTTTGGCTTCGGCGATGTGACGTAATATCGTCACATAGACATCACGAGCTATTACTATAGCCACTACCAACCAATGTATGATTAATAATACATATTTATTTAAATTGAATAGTTTAGGCTCGCCGATAATCGCAAACACGATCAACGCTCCACAGAGCAAGATTTTATCTGCCAATGGATCAACTATTCGCCCGAATCTGCTGATCATATTATATTTTCTTGCAATTGCCCCATCGATTATATCTGTCAAACCAGCGATTACATAAATTACAAAAGCAACGTCATGATAAAATGATGTGTCGCTGCGGGCTGCCAATTTCGGCTCAAAAAAAATCATCGGCAGAAAAACCATTGCCAGCACAAGCCTGCCACCCGTCAGAATGTTTGGAATCTGCTTTAGCATAGAATACAGAACATAGAATATATAATATGTAAGGAAAAATCAAATCCTTTTAACCAGCAGGTCATAGCCCTTGAAATCTGTAATCTTCGCCTTTACAAAACTGCCGGGCGGCTCGGTGCAGTTTTTTATAAAGCAGACGCTGTCGATATGCGGCGCCTGCCCGTAAAAGCGTCCGACAGCGGTTTTGTCAGGCAGAGCATCGTCAATCAGGCATTCAATAACCTGACCACGACGGGCCCTGTTTTTCTCAAATACTATCTGCTGCTGGACGAGCATAAGCTGCTCTCTTCTATTCTCTCTTGTCTGCTGTGAAATCTGCCCGGGCAGTTGTGCTGCCTTTGTGCCTTCTTCCGGCCAGAACACAAAACAGCCCAGTGCGTCAAAGCGAGCCCATTTTATAAAATCCACAATCTCTGTAAATTGTTCCTGGGCCTCGCCCGGAAAACCGGCAATCACGGTTGTCCGCAGCACAATGTCAGGAATATTTTTACGCAGCTTTTCAATAAGCCCTGTAATTTTCTGTTTTGTATCAGGTCTGTGCATATTTCTTAGAATCTCATCGCTGATGTGCTGTATCGGCATGTCGATATAGCCTACAACCTTTCTGCTTTGTGCGATTGTTTCAATGAGATTGTCGTCAATTCCGGAAGGATTAAGATACATAAGTCTTATCCACCTGAGTTTTTCGATTTTTTCAAGTTCACCGATAACCTTGACAAGTCCGTTTTTTTCTCCGAAATCGTGCCCGTAGTTTACGCTGTCCTGAGCGATGATGGAAAGTTCCACAACGCCGGCCTCGGCAAGCTGGTCCGCTTCAGCGATGATATCATTCAGCGGCTTGCTTCTGAATCTGCCCTTAATTGCCGGCACCGTGCAGAACGAACAATTCCTGTCGCAGCCTTCGCTTATCCTCAGATACGCCCAGTGTGAAGGGTTGATTAAAAGCCTGCCGGTGTCTTTTTGTGTTTTATTTGTCCAGCCAGCGGGACTGTCATAAAGTTTTGTCGGACAACCCTTCAAAAGACTTTCAATTATGCTTACTATGTTGTCTCTTTGTCCCAAGCACACGACCGCATCGATATTGGGAAACTGCTGGAGCAGTTTTGTTTTCATTCTCTCCGACAGACAGCCTGCGACCACAACTTTTTTTACTTTTCCCTTGCGCTTGCGGACAAGGGCCCGCTTTATCACTTCTGTCGCCTCGTCAATGGCCGGTTTTATAAAGCTGCAGGTGTTGATTACCACAATATCAGCGTTATCGCTGTCATAGTCGATTACAAAACCTGCCTGCGCAATCAGCGCGAGCATCCTTTCCGAATCGACCACATTCTTCGGACAGCCCAGCGCAACAAAGCCGACGGCAGAACACCGTGTTTTACAATATTTGATGTTCTTTTCTGCTAAATCATTCATTCGACATCGGAGCAAAACAAAAAATAATTCCGCCGCAAGGCGACTCCACGACTCGACCGAGCTCGTCGAAGTCAATTTTGCATTTTAAATTCTGAATTTTTAATTTCTCTTAAAGGCCAGTGTGTAAATCCGCCTGTTTTCCCTGCGGTATTTTCTCTCATAGTTTGTGCCGGCAAGTTCATCTCCATTTGCACCGGCAGGCCTGACAAATTCGGCAGCCGATAGTTTCCCCCCAAAGCCTTCAAAAACCCGCTGCATCCACTGGAAATACTCGGCGTGGTCCGTGGTAATATTAATCCGACCGTTTTTTTCAAGACATCGAATAAGCTGCAGAACATTATCTGCGCAGATAAAACGCCTTTTATGATGCCGCCTCTTCGGCCAGGGGTCGGGAAAATAGATATGAAAACATTCAACGGTGCCGTCGTTTATTGAATTGGCGATGAAAGATGCCGCTTCAGTGCGTATTATACGCACGTTCTCCGCCATCTGTCTCCCTGTTCTATCTACGGCATATTTATAGTATTTGTTTGCCCATTCGATGCCCAGAAAGTTTATCCGCGGAAAAATCTTTGCCTGATTGACCAGAAAAGTGCCTCTGCCTGAACCTATCTCAATATGCACCGCATTTTTACGTCCGAAAACGTCGAAAAAATCGATTCTGCCCCTGACATCTTCAGGCCGCAAAGCGACGTTTTGATACTCTTTTAACTGCTTTTTTGCCATTACAAAGCCTTTTTTATGCCTGCCGGCCTTATTGTGACCTAAAGCCGTCTTAAGTCAAGTCCGGCAAAATTCGATACAGATTTTGAGAAACCCTCGAGCCAATAACAGCGTAGAAACCAGAGAAGTCTGTATTTGCGATAGGGGCAGGGAAAATGATAAGGCCTATAGCAATAATAAGACGAAGGCGCGTATTAATAGATGTCGACACACAGAGGGACTTTTTTCTGGCCAATGGCGCCGCCTGCATCAGGAATCATCGCAGAGTACTAATGAACATAAGAAGGGCCGTGGCCTGGGCAAGAGTTAAAAACTTCAGGATGGTCTCAACCGAACTGTGCAAACCGGGCAAAAACGACGACAGCCTCTGTATCATCGGCACTGTCGGCCAGCGCAAAATATCATACACGCTTCGCAGCAGAAGAATCGAACTCCAAGCCGACGGCTGCACCGACCTCCAAAGAGATATTTTCGCACATTACGACCAGGTGATTTTGAACAAGCGATGCGAGGACCCGTTTGATGAGCCTCGTGCCGAAAGACTGCTGTCGGAACTGAAAGCCGACGAATTTATCATCATCGGAGCCGTTGCCGAGGGTGCCGTTGCAGCGACCGTTCTGGGTCTCCTGCAGAGAGGCAAAAAGGTAACTGTCTTTATTGATGCCGTCGGCGCACACAACAGGCGAAAAGCCGATGTTGCTTTCCGCAAGATGAAGGCAAAGGGTGCGGCTCTTGTTGAAACGCGGGATTATACGGGTTCGACACATCTCAGAAGCGTTGGCATCTGCAATTGCAAACTCTGCAGAAGCGATGAAAAACAGCTCCGCTTTAAAACCTCTGTCGGTGCATAAAGAGCCATCCGAAACTCAAGCCTTCTGTGCCGCAGCCTGCGGCTTCTGTTCAGCAGGTCTGTCTGGTTGTGCCCCTTTGCCGCGATATACAATCACTCCGGTGGGACATTTGCTCATTGCCGCCTCGAAGGTTTCGCCGGGCTGGTATTTTTTATAGTTCAGTTTCGCAAGGTTTCCCGTCATTTCAAAGGCATCATTTTGCTTTGTGCACAATCTGCACCCGATGCAGCCGACTTTGCAGAATGTCTTCGTGTCTTTGGCGTTCTCCTGGCTTCGGCAGGCAACGGTCATCATAATATCATATTTGAACGGCACCATTTCAATAAGTTCCCGGGGGCAGGCCTTTGAACAGGCGGTGCAGCCTGTGCATTTTTCGTAGTTGATTGTCGCAAGACCGTCAACAATGCTGATTGCGCCGAACTTGCACGCAGCCTTGCAGTCGTCAAAGCCCAGACATCCGAACTTGCAGGCCTGGACATTTGCCAGTGCATTTGCGCTCGTGCAACTCGGTATGCCGTCGTATCGAGCAAAAAATGTTTTATCGTCTTTATGTGCCCGACAGTAGATGATTGGTCTTACGGGCACATTTGAGCCGCTGACCGTAAGGCTGAGAATTTCTGCTATCTTTTCTGATAAGCTGCCGCCGCCGGGTGCGCACCTGCCGATAAGTTCGGGACTGGCCGCAACCGCTTTTGCATAAGATGAGCAGCCGGCAAAACCGCACGTGCCGCAGTCAATTCTCGGAAGGACCTGATATATCTGCTCAATCTTCGGGTCCATCTCGACCTTCAGCTTCTTGTCAGCGATTAAAAGGGCTATCGAAAAGCCGACACCGAGAACCACCATTGTCATTCCTGCGGGCCAGGAGCTGTTCCACAGCGAAATTATATCAGCTAAAATCATCAGCAAAACACCAAATACTAAATACCAAATACTATTTAATCATTCCTGCAAAGCCCATAAACGCCAGCGTCAGCAGGCCCGCGGTTATCAGGGTAATCGGAGGCCCGGAGAGACAATCCGGCACATCGGCAAATCTCAGCTGTTCACGGATGCCGGCCATTATGCATATTGCTATTGTAAAGCCGACTCCCGCCCCGAAACTCAGGACGGCAGCTTCCAGGAAATTATTAACATTCCAGACATAAAGAAAAATGCAAAGACCTAAAATCGCACAGTTGGTGGTAATGAGGGGCAGAAATATGCCGAAGCTCTCATACAGAGGCGGGAAAAATTTCCGCAGATACATTTCAACAAGCTGCACGGCACCTGCTATTACGAGTATGTAGCAGACATAACGGGTAACTTCCAGCCCATATGGCATCAGTATCATATGGTCGATAAGCCATGTCATAACACCGGCAAGGGTAATAACAAACGTTACTGCCATACCCATTCCGAATGCCATATCGAGCCTGCCCGAGACGCCAAGATAGGGACAGGTGCCGAGAAACTTTGTAAAGACAAGATTATTGACAATTACTATTGAAATAAACGCCATCAATAAAACATAAACGGTATCCATCGCCGAACCTTTCAGGATTTTTTTCCAGTTAGAGCATTAACAAGGCCGAGCATAAGCCCGAGTGTGATAAAAGCACCGACAGGCATTCTCATGGCAGCCCACGGCACAAAACCTTTCCACAATACAGGAATATCGCAGATGGTCCCTGCGGCAAGGAGCTCACGAATGGCGGCAAGAATAAAAAGCACAATAGTAAAACCCATGCCCATGCTGACAGCGTCAACCGTGCTTACCCAAATACCGCATTTGCTCGCACACGACTCGGCGCGGGCAATGATTATGCAGTTGACGATAATCAGCGGAACATAAGGCCCGAGTATTTCGCTCATCTGCGGAGTAAAGGCTCGCAGGAACAAATCCGCAATAGTTACGAAAGCCGCTATTGTCAGTGTAAACATCAGGATTCGCAGATGCGGCTTGAGAAGTTTTCTCATAAAGCTGACCATAATATTGCTGCAGACAAGAACAAACAAAACGCTCAGCCCCATAGTCAGCGCCGGTTTCACTGCTGTGGTAACAGCCAGCATAGGACACATCCCAAGAATAAGACGGAGTACCGGAATCTCGGTCCACAGTCCTCCTATCAGCGCCTCCGAAGCTGTCATTGTTTTATCTGCCATTGCCTATCAGTCCTTTTTCGGTAAGCTGTTTTTTTATCTGCTCAAGATAATTATTGAAGATATTGACAACAGCGGTACTGCTTACCGTTGCGCCGCTTATGGCAACTATCTCATTGTCGATTTTCTTGTCGTCGCCCTTTTTTATAAGGTTTAGTTTTCCCGCCGGAGCGCCTTTATACTGGTCGTTGCAGAAGCTCCGACCAATCTTGTCGCCGAACCCCGGCGTTTCGCTGCTCGCCAGAACACTGTAGCCGACAATTTTCTCAAAGCCCGCATCGACAGCAATGACAAGCTCTATCTTGTCAGCAAAACCGGTCCCTTCGGCTCTAAAGCAGAATCCCGCATCATTGCCGTCGAAGGCAGCGGCCTTATAAACATCGGTCTTTACGATTCTGCCCTTACCCACATCAACCTGCGCATCCTTGAGGACAAGCTCAAATTTATTTGCATCGGTTATAAGAGAACTCATAAGTCCGTTAAGCTTGTCAATTTTATTTTGTTCGATTTTGCCCGACCAGGCAGAATTAGTCAGCGCAAGCAGCAGGCCGAAGAAAAATGACGAGACAATCAGAAGCCAGCTCTTCTCCATGTATTCTCTGATTATCTTAAGCATTAGCCATGCCTCCTGTCGGCGTAAGTTTCGTGAGGCGGTCAATCAGCGGCGTCAGGGAGTTCATCAGCAGCACGGCAAACATAACGCCCTCCGGATATTCGCCCACCATTCTTATGAGCATTGTCATCGCGCCTACTCCTGCGCCGAAAATCCACATTCCTTTTTTCGTCAGCGGCGCGCTTACCGGGTCGGTGGCAATGAAAAATGCCCCTATCAGAAGTCCGCCGCCTGCCAGATGCACCCACGGCGCAATATAATACTGCGGGTCGATAAGCCAGCCTATCGAAGCACATATAAAGGCGGAAATAAGCACCGCCGCCGGTATAGTGTAGCCGATAGTGCCTTTTATCAGCAGATATATCCCGCCGATAATCAGCGCAAGTGCGCTTGTCTCCCCCAAACAGCCGCCTACTTCACCGACAAACATATAATTAAAGATGCTGTTTACGGTCGCCGCTTTAGTCCCCTGACCGCCTGCCCTGCTTTTTATCGCTTCTTTGCTCAATGCAAGTGGTGTTGCCTGTGTCAGAGCCGCAGGAACTGAAGCCGTCCGAACCTCACCTATCTTCGGCATATTAGGGTCAATCGTCGCAGGCACAGTCCACGTAGTCATCATTGTTCCGAAACACGCGGTAAGAAAACATCTGCCTGCCATAGCCGGATTGAAAATATTCGAACCAAGCCCGCCGAAAACCATCTTGCCTATAATTATTGCAAAGCCCGAACCTATGATGCACGCCCAGACCGGCATACTCGGCGGCAGTGAAAAAGCAAGAATGATGCCCGTCACGACGGCGCTCAAATCACCAATCGAGCTTGGTCTTTTTCGCACAAGATTACAGAGCCGCTCGAAGATAACGCACGAAATAACACATGCGCCGACAACAAGTACCGCACGAAGTCGAAAGAAAATAATCGCTGCTGTCATTGCAGGAACAAGGCCGATTATCACATCGAGCATAACGCTCTGTGTCGAGTGATGCTTCCTTATATGCGGCGAAGGTGAAACTATTATATTCTGCACCATTGTTTTTTTTCCTGAACGACTATTTCGGCATAAGTTTTTTCTGTCTGGCGACGAGAATCTTTCCCGTCTTGATAAACCCCGCCAGTTCTATATCTGCAGGGCAGATATAACTGCAACAGCCGCACTCGATACAGGCGGACATGTAATACTGTTCAGCCGCTTCGAGCAGATTATGCCCGACCGCATGTGCAATGACTGTCGGAATCAGGTTCACGGGACAAACTTCAACACATCTTCCGCAGCGGATACACGGCGTTTCTTTGCCGCGCATTCTCGAGCCGCCTATTTCCTTTTCGGTCAGGATTGTTATCGCGCCGGATGTCTTTGTTATCGGCGTTGACAAGTCAGCCACAGCAAAGCCCATCATAGGTCCGCCAAGAATGATTTTCACGGCATCATCAGTAAGTCCGCCGGCAAGTTCAATCAGCTCTCCTGCCGCCATTCCGACAGGGACATAAAAATTGCCCACTTTTTTTATTCCGCTTCCCGACACAGTAACAGGCCGATACGTAAGAGGACTGTCGAATATAACCGCTTCTGCAATCGCTGCTGCCGTAGCAACATTGTTCACGAGCACGCCTATCATCGGCGGTATTCCGCCTGCCGGCACATTTTTGTTGAGTATCGATTTTATAAGGTGTCTTTCGCCGCCCTGCGGATATTTTGTCTTTACGGCCACAACCTCAATGCCTGCCGCTGCGGGCATGTCCTTCACCGCCTGCCTGAAAGCGTCAACCGCTTTAGGCTTGTTGTCCTCTATGCCTATAAATATATCCTTACAGTCAAGTGCCCTGCCTATAAGCAGAGCTCCCGCGATAATCTGATTGGTCCATTCGAGCATTATCCGATAGTCGCAGGTAATAAAAGGCTCGCACTCACAGCCGTTGATTATCACAGTATGAATCGGCGAGCTGGGATTTGCCCTGATTTTGACACTTGTCGGAAATCCTGCCCCGCCCATGCCGACAATGCCCGCCCTGCGAACAGCATC
>Ga0315294_10007580_pt1 | contig 11900 bp, 12 predicted proteins | sample YL17G13_40_MG_FD_203626 | JGI IMG/M metagenome (GOLD analysis project Ga0315294, IMG submission 203626) | Sediment microbial communities from Yellowstone Lake, YNP, Wyoming, USA - YL17G13_40 | ecosystem: Environmental > Aquatic > Freshwater > Lake > Sediment | place: USA: Wyoming | collected...
CTATGCCTTGGACATCGACGGGATGAAGGGCGTGATGGCGAAGACGAGAGAGGAGCTGCAAAGCGAAGTCGAAGACTTCGAGAAGACAAGAAACCAGGTGGAGCAGTATTTCAAGGAAATCACATACCGGAGGGAGGTCCCCGACATCCAGTACCTGGAAGGCAAGGAACTGTACGTGGCGATGGCCGACTCCCTTGAGCGCTCCGACACGTTCTACGTCGTCGCAGACTTCCCCATGGTCGCCTACAGCAGGGAAATCACGCAGACCATGGAAAGCGAACCTTATGTCGAGATGCTCTGGAAGAGGCTGAAGGAAAAGAAGGGACGGGTCTGTTATCTCACGGACCTGAACATGGACGCCCTCTTCAACCACACCTTCAGGACCTTCGGCGACTTCAAAACCGCCTACCGGGAATGCCAGACCGCGCTTGACCGGCTTCAGACAAAGGTGGAAACCCACAAGAACCTGGACATCCGCTACACCGACGCCCCACACGGACTCGACGTCGCCATCGTAGAGCAGAACGACCCAATCGAATTCATCATGTTCACCCGCGACGAACACGACCACATACACGGCGGCATACGAATCAAAAGCCACAAGACCGCATCCAACGCGCTCAAAGCCTTCCAGAGAAACTACGAATACGCAACCCCCCTAAACACCCCTGCAGGAATCCAGCTCATCCAGAAAACCAAACAAGGAATGAAGGAGAAGTACAAGATACTCGGGGAATGACATCGGGAAACAGCCTAAAACAGGATTTTTAACCTGTATTTCATATGTTATACATGGTGATATACGATGAGTTCTCAGCTGAATGTCAGGACGACGCCGGTTCTGATTAGCGAATTGGACAAGGTAGTCAGCCAAGGCTATTTTAGAAACCGGACTGAAGCGGTCAACGAAGCCCTTAGACTCCTCCTTCGAAGGTACCAACTCATGAGGCTTGAGGGAAGGATGCAGAAAGTCGGGAAACGAATTAAAGGCCGCCCGAGCGTTACCGATGCAGTCATCAAATCTCACATGGAGGAAGACTGAAGTATATGGAATACTTGGACGCCAGTGTGGCGGTGAAGTGGTTTAAACAGGACGAGCCATGCCGGAAAGAGGCCGATGATTTGTTTCAGCGAATAAAAGACTGCGAAGTCGAGTTCGTAACAAGCGAATGGACGGTACTTGAAGTCACCAGGGCGCTTGTGAAAGCGGGCGTGAAAAAATCCGAGATAGCGGAGGTCGGGAGGATATTGGACAACTTATTTTCTGTGGGGGCGGTGAGGCCTGTGCCCCTGACACAAATGCTGGGCCTTGCCAGAGAGATTGAAATCGAGCTAGGGTTATACGCAGCCGATGCAGTACACCTGGCAACGGCAATAAAAACCAATTCAAAGATTCTTTGGACTGAGGACGAACACCTCCATAAAAGCAAAGCCAAAGAATATGCAAGGAAAAACGGAGTAGAGGTTCGAAAGCTATGACTAAGGCGCAGAATTATGCGAGTTTGGCAGTCATCTTCTTGAATGCTCTTTCGCGGGCTTTCTCGTACTCCTTCTCTGTAGTCTCCCTCCCCTTGAATGCGCCCTTGCTTTTCTCAAGCCTTAGAATCGCTTTTTTAAGTCGGTATTCCTCGACTTTATCCCGTAGGGCGTTCCTGATGAACTCGGTCCTACTCGAAAAACCAAATTCTGGGGATAGACGGTCCATCTGGGATAAAAGGCCCTCCTCAAGCTTCAAAGTGATTAATTTCATAGTATATCCCTAACATATACGATAGATATACTACTAAATATGAGAAATTCTTCGCATCTCACTGAATTCCCGCTTCTTGCAGCAGCGTCTTCACGTGCTCCTCCGACCCCAACGCCATCACATGCACGCCCCTGCAGTGCGGTCTGATTTCCCTGATGATTTTCGCGGCCTGATTCACCCCCGTCTCCACCTGGTTTTTAGACTGTTCAAGCTCCCTGATATAGTCCTCAGGGACTTTGGCATTGGGTATCTTGGCGTTCATGAACTCTGCCATCTTCTTGGACTTCAACGGGATTATGCCAGCCAAGACCACCGCATCTTTCGGCAGCATCTTCGCCAGTTTCCTGAACCGGTCCACCTCATATACGACCTGCGACTGGAAGAACCTCGCCCCGGCGTCCAATTTCCTCCTCACCCTCAAGGCCTCCACCTCCATGTCTTCGCAGTTCGTGTCCAACGCGGCGCCAATCAGGAAATCGGTCTTTTTATCAAGCTGGTTCCCGCGCATGTCTTTGCCTTCGTTCATCTCCTGCGCCACGGCAATCAACTGGGTCGAGTCCAGGTCCCACACAGGCTTCGCGTCGGGGTGGTCTCCGCCAAGAGGATGGTCGCCGGTCAACGCCAGTATCGTCCGAATCCCCAGCATGTGAGCCCCCAATAAATCCGACTGAAGGCCTATCCTGTTCCTATCACGGCATGTGAGCTGGTAGACCGGCTCGACACCGGCGTCCAGGATGATTTTCGAGACTGCCAACGCCGACGCCCTAACGCAGCTTCGCTGGTTGTCCGTGACGTTCACCGCGTCGACGACACCCTTCAGATATCCGAGCGTCTTGAGAATCCGTTCCGGGTCGACGCCCTTATGGGGGGCAATCTCCCCAGTCACAAGGAAATCCCCCCTAAGCAGCTTTTCTTTGAATGTCACCTGCGCACCCTCTTTTTGACAAGGTTCTTCAGCCTGCCTCGCTTCTTCATTCTTTCAACAATCAACGCCCAGCCGCAGTCGCTGACTCCGTCCTTCTCACACTTGCCTTTGGATGAGCCGCCGCAGGGGCCGTTCAACAAACCCTTCCCGCACCGGGCATACACACAAATCCCCTCAGTATCGACAAGAATGCAGTCGCCGCACAACTTGCAGCCTTCCACATAATCGCCGACCCTCTTCACAACGCCCAAGAACAGCGTATTATTCGCCGGGATAACCGGCTTATCGGTGAGCATCCCCAAAGCCGCCGCCCCCGAACCACAGGCCATCGAAACGACCGCATCGTATTCTGGCACACCCTTGAGGGCCTTCCTGCTCAACCTGACATCACACTGAGCCTCAACCACCGCAGAATGAACGACAACAAAACCCTTCCCAACCAGAAGCTCAACGAACTCTTTGACCTCCTTCTCACCGCCTGTCCCGCAAGAACTAGCACACCGCCCACAACCCAAAACAACAACCCTCCTGAGGCCGTCCAAAACCCCCAAAACCTCACCCAAAGGCTTACGCTCCGTGACAATCACAACAATAAATAAGCAAACAAGAGGTAAAAAACAGAATATGTTAGGCTGAATTTAATTTGTCGCCTCGGATTGGACGTGAATCATGCTATCGTGACCGGTATCGGTTCTTGGCCTATTATGACGCCTAAGTCGGTTATTTCCATTTTGTGGAGTTCCATGCTGTGCCTTGAGCCTCGCATCTTCTCAACCTCTACGAACCGTTGTCTGACGCTCCTTTCATGGGGCCTTGTTTGGTGTAGGCGTATTATCGTGTCTACCATGTAGTCTACGCCGTAGTACCCCTCCGCCTGCGATTCTGCCGTGAACAAGGACGTTACCTTCCACCGTCTCATGTGGTCTAGAAGCCGTTTCAGCTCGTTGCGTCTCCAAAGCTCGTCGTCTGAGGCAAGGAGGTAGGCTGTGACCGAATCAAGGACCAGCCTTTTTGCCTTGACCTTTCGGAGCTCGTGGTCGATGACCTGATAGCCGTCGGTGATATGGCGGAGGAGCTCGTCGGTCCTGAAAAACTCGAAGTACAGGCGGCCTTCGTCTTCGAGTCTTTGGAGGTCCCAGCCGAAACCTGCCATGTTCCTGTAGACCTTCTGCTTATCCTCCTCAAGGCTGATGTAGGCCCCGTTTTCGCCGCGCCTTATCCCCTCCAGGACGAACTGGGTTGCAAGTGTCGACTTGCCTGCGCCCGGGCTTCCTGAGACCAATGAAACGGACTCCGAAAGCAGGCCTCCGGAGAGCATTTCGTCCAATGCCGGGAGGCCCGTGCTGATTCGTTTCATACGAAGGCACCCCCGATTTTCTCGGCAAGGAATGATTTCACTGCGACGTAGACTGCTACTGATGCCAGTGTCATCCATAGGGTGTAGCGTAGGCCGCTTAGTTTTCTCATCGAGCCGAGTTCTCCGACTATCATGGAACCGAGGACGGCAGTCACGGCCAGGTTGGTTATGATGTAACCTTGTATGAACTCGTCAGACACCCCGCCTCCCTGTCGTTCCATAAAGTTTTGGGCGAGCGTATGAGCCGGCAAATCAGAGCTCACTTTTTCCCTGAGATGCCCTGTTATCGTTGCGGAGGCTCCCGAACAGCCGTGGAGGAGGGGGGCTGAGAATACCACGACAACCACGACCATCGTCTTGACTGACTGCAGTGCGGAAGCAACCTCGCCCCTGACGCGTTCCCTCCCATCAAGCACTGACGCGATATGGGACAGGGATTTGGAAAGTCCAGAGCCTGCCTTGAGGCCGTGGCCGACCAGACTCACCGACATGTGTAGTGCGTCGCTTTTCACCCTTTTTTTGAGGTTTTCCAGTGCCTCCTCAAGGGTGTGGTTTTTCATCATATCCTGTCCCATCCTTCCGAGTTCCTCCCCGAGGACTCCGTATTCCGGTTTTGCGCTCATGAGGAGCGCCTGGTCGGTTGAGACGCCGGCCTCCATGTTGGCTGCCATAAGCCTCAGGCTGTCCGGGAGGTATTCTGCAGCCTTGTGTCCGCGGTCTTCGGCTTTGTGTAGGAGGTGTGAGGTCAGCGCAATGGCGGCGAGGATGGAACCGGATAGGATGAGCGGAGGATAACCTACGTGCAGATACGGCTCGGACATCAACGCTGCGAATATGCCAAACGACAGAGAAAACAGTATGGTGTTCACGATGTACTGCTGCCATGGCATCCGGACGCCGGCGTACTCCAACGCGGCCTTCAACTGCAAGACGGGATTCGCCGGTTTTCTCGGCTCCCGTATCTCCCTGAGGAGCGCGGGTTTGCTGAACCTTATCATGTACAAAAACAAGAGCTGAACCCCGATGGAGAATGCAAGTATGCTCCAGTATGCGCTCTCGCCTATGGCCGAGGCAGAAAACCCGACTGAGGATGCGGTCTGGGCGATGGCGACGGACAGTGCAGGGAATACGAGGCCTCCCATGATGTAGAACATCAGCTGTTTCTCCATGGATTTGCCGTACCTGCGGGCGTCGTCCTCCTGCTTCCCCCTCAACTCTTCAATGACGGATTTTATGCTTGAGTTCACGTCGGCGCCGGTTTCAAGGCTGTTGACCATCTGCCACACGGCTTTCCTGTACGATTTTGACGGAATCCTCCGCGCGGATTCGGCGAGCGCCTCGCTGAGGCCGTGTTTGTCGGCTTCGTCAAGCACCTTCCTCATCTCCTTGGAGAATTCGCCGTAGTCTTTCGATGCGACGTCTTTCAAGGCTTCGTTGAACCTTATACCCGCCTCCAGTTCGATGTTCAACGCGTGTAGGCTGAACACAAGGCATCCCTCTATCCCTGTGGCCTTCGACTTCATCAACTGGTGAGGACGTGCGATTCTGACTCCCAAGACGAACGCGAAAGAGAACAGGGCCAGCGCGAGTGAAAGAGCCGGTGCGGGCTTCCCGGCAAATATGAATACCGCCGCCGTGCCTGCGAACGCCGAAAGCGCGCAGGCTGATGCGAGCATCAGCGAAAAGGACAGGTACTCGACCGCGCCCTCTTTAATCCCTGCGTCCTCAAGCTGCCGTCCGAAGTCCGGCATCCTCCCTCCGAGCTTCTGGGCCAAGCGGTTGAACTCACCCCTCATAACACGGCACCTCCATGATGTTTGCCTCATTTCTCGCGGCTGCTACATAAGACTGCCTGTCACGGTAGTATGACTGTACCGCCCTCCCGAGGACTTCGATGTCTTCGACGTCGCGTCTGACCAGCCATCTGATGACGTCGGCCTTGCCCTGGAGGTCCCGCCTGATTTCCTCCTTGCTCATGTTCACCCTCTCCATCACCCGCTGGAAAAAGAGCCGGGGTTCGTTCACGGGATTGATCCTGTCAGAGCCCATGTCAAGGCGGAAGACCCTGTTGACCTCGATGCCGGATGGGCTTGCCAGGTACTCCCCGACCTCCTTGACCCTTCTTCTAGGCCTTCCGGCGTCTTCCTTGGATTTCACGGCCTCGAGTATCACGTTCAGGTGGATGTTCCCGAGGTCGCTTGCTGACACTCCTGCGTCCATGAAACGCTTTACGGTCGTTGAACAATCCCGTGTGTGGATGGTGGACATCACCGGATGCCCCATTGCCGTTGCCGACATCAACGCCAGAATGTCCTCCCTATCCCTCACCTCTCCCATGATTATGTAGGACGGGTCCATGCGCAGCGCGTTCAGGAGGAGCCTGCTCATGGTGACCTGGACTTCCCTGTTGCCTCGGCGGACCGTCATGTGGCTCCAGTTGCGGAAAAAACCCGGGAGCCTCAGCTCCCTCGTGTCCTCAACGGAGACGATGTGGTCGTTTTTTCCGAGGAACAGCGCCAAGGCGGTGATGAAGCTCGTCTTGCCGGAGCCGGCCTCCCCTGAGACGAGCACGTTCAGCTTGTGCTCCAAGGCAAGCCAGAGAAACGCAAGAACGTCCGCATCGACCGTCCCCCTCTTCGCAAGCCTGACGAAATTCCACGGCCTCTTCGAAAACACCCGGATTTCCATTATCGTCGAACCGCCGGCCGCCTCGGGAAGCGACACGTTCACCCTGTCGTTGGTGTGGAGGATGGCGTCCATCAGCGGATGGCTTACGTCGACCTGCTGTCCGGTCTCCCTTGCAACGGCCTTCGCATACCTGAGAATCTCATCCTCTGAAAGTTGGACGTTGGTCTCAACCCACTCCTGCCGCGAGCCTATGTGCTTTACGAAAACCGGTCCATCCCCCTGCGCCCTCACCTCCTCGATATTGGGGTCAGATAGCAGGTACTCGAGCCTTCCCAGGTGAAGCCTGTTGCAAAGCTCGGACGCCATGGCATCCCTAGCCTCCTTTCCGACAAAAGACAGCGTCTCGTCTATCGACGACCTAATCCCCGACTTCAGCCTCTCCTTTGCGGCTTCGACGTCCAAGGTATCCGGTGCTGCTCGCTCGTATATCGCGTTTAAAACAGCCTCCGTAGGCTGTCTGAACGCGGGGATGCCGAGGTAGTATCTGGTGTCTCCGTCGTATTCGACGAGAGAGGCGTCCAACGCCATGGCATCCTTCACAATCCGGTACTTTGCGACTGTGGTCCCGCATGTTTCTTGCGGCTCCGACTTCCCCTCCCCCAGCGGACGGGATACCGTGCTCCTCGCACCCCGGTGCGAGAGCGTCAGCACTCCCTTCTCATGGAGTGTCTTCGCGACTTCAATAACCTGCTCGATGGGACATTTGAAGAATGAGGCGAGCTTCGAGACTGGGATATGGGGGAACTCAGAAGCCAAGTCAGCCAACACGTCGACTTCCGTCCTGAACAGGAGGCCTCCACAGCACTTCAGAACGGACGGCTTGTATTTTGCCATCACCTTCCGGGCGGCCTCCGAGTCGATGACCTTCACGCATCTTCTCCTCATGAAACCGAATCTCACCGGCTCGGCGACTTCGACAAGGTCTTTCTCCCAGAGGCCGAGGACGACTGCGTCGTATTCCCTGGGCTTCAGCCTGAACTGCTTCACAAGTTCGTGTTTTTTTCCGTCCCAGAGGAGCACAATGTATTCGAACACCCTCCTCACATCAAAGACCTGGCCGGCGTTCACAAGAGCACCTCCGACCTGCCGACACAACCCAGGACCTCGGAAGAAACGACCCCGCCAAGTTTCGGAGGCGGCCTCAGCCTGGATTCGTTGACGACCACCGTGAGGGTGTAGTTGAGTGGGAAGACGCCGGTGTTTTTCACAGTCAACAAACCGTCCTCCAACGCCATCGTGACTTTTCCGTCGCCCGAGAGGTCAAAGAAGGCCTTGCCGCTCCCGTTCACCAACACTTCTTTCGCGCACGGCGGGTTGCCTCTCACATCGACTGAAACCTTCAGTCTGCCCGGCTCGGACGCCACACTGCATCCGCCGGCATCCTGGGCAGTTTCCCCCGCAAACGCCACCTCCGTCGCATCATACGGCAAAACAGCCTCAGACGTCGTTTCGTCGATTTGTGTGAAATTGACGCCAAAGGCTGTCACGACCGTCGGAGGCTCGTCCAGGCGGACATCCACGCCTGCCAACGCCGACTTGGAGAATTCCGCAAGCCGTTTCACCCTGGAAACGTATCCTGTCATCCTGTTCGGGAGCGTTCCAGACAAGCTCACCCCGTCTTCAGACTGCCTGACCGAAATACCAGAATCCCTCCGGAAAACCACCCCGATACCGTATGCGACGTTTGCGGCCTGGCTTTGAGCCCGCTCCAGCGCGGCCAAGGCGTTCTCGTCAGAATTCTTTTTCGAGGCGAGACTGTATGCGGTTGCGAAGCTGAAGAGGATTCCCCCGATGAACGCGACCCCCAAAGTGAACAACAACCCGCCGTCTTTCATTTCAACGCCACCTCCACGCGGGCTAAATACAAAATCCCGTTTCCGTCGGATGAGACGACCTTTTCAGTCAACCTGTCCCCCGTCATCTCGTCGCCGTAACGCCTCCGGTCAAAAAGGAGCGGGACGTTGCCGGCGAAAACATACCTCTCCACTGTGGCTGCGGCCAGCAGGTTCCCGGGTTTGGTGGCGTTCAACGCCGTCTCTATCACCGTGCGATTGTTTGAGGCAAGCGCTCCCGTCCTATCCAGCGAGAATCCGATGTCGTATGCGGTGCGCACGAGGTTCAGCTCGGAAAAACGGCTGCCTTCCTGGCTTCGGACGTAAAGGAGCGTCGCCCCTGCGAAAACCAATGCCAGCATCAAGGCCATGACGCTGTCCGTCGTCAAGACGATGCCACGCCTCACAGCAACACACCCCCGTACGTCCTCTCCCCCCAGACGGTGACCTCCAGAAACGCAGGCCTCCCCCGGTAGGATATGGTCCGGACATATTTCACCGCATACTCCCCCCGCGGAGGCTCGCCCAGCCGGGCTTCGACCACGCCATCAACCCTGCGGAGGATAATCTGATACCGGTCGCCGCCGAGGCGGAACAACCGCCTCAAACGCTCCTCCCCAACCCCCGTCAATGAACTCAGTTTTCCAGGGTCTATCTCACGGTCAAAATAGGCGAGGCCGACGCCGGTCACGTTCCCTCCCGGGTTGGACTCCCAGTCGGCAGGTGTGCCAGGGGTCTTCGCCAGGAAGTCAGAGAGAAGATATGCCTTGCGCTCCAACTCCAGCATCCACCGTGCCTCCTCAACCCTCAACATCGCCACATGCCATGAGGCGGAAAGCACGCCCAACGCCACCGTGAAAAGGACGGTAGCAGTCACTAGGTCCGAGCTAAAAACCTGGCCTTTCTTCGAAGACAATCCCATCACCTCCGTTCCTGACGACATACGCTCCCCTACCCAGATTCCACGTCCGTTTCACAGCATTCCCCTCGACAAAACAATACGTAGTGCCTAACTCTATGGTCCCAGGCCCCACTGCAATCTCCCTGTCAGCTTCGTAGACCGCCGACGCCCCCGCCCCCCCGTAGTACACCTCGTCAATGATGGCGGAAAGGCCGTCGCATGCGGCCTCGTCCGCGTACGATGTCCTCAACCACGTCGTCTCGTCGTTCAACATCGTCCCCCAAGCGACTGCCGCGGCGTAGGCTATGAAAACCAAGGTCACAGCCCAGACCGCCTCATACGCCACCTGTCCTTTCATCGCTCCAAAACCGCATAGTCCTCGTATACCGTGCAGGGGTCGTGGTCGTAGGGCCTGCACCTGAACGCGATATATCTCAGCTGGAAAAGCCCGATGCTCCCATTCCAGTCCGGATGTCCGACCACATTCCTGGGGGAGCTTAGGTCGACCGACCACCTCTGCCAGTAGCCTGCGTTCCACCTGAACTCAGGCCCGCCATACTCCCAAAAATTGTCTTGGTCGTTTCCAACCCTGATTTTGTTCCCGCCGCAGGGCCTGAAGTTCTCCACGTTCCAGACGCAGCTTTCGGCGCATTCGAAAGGGTTTCCGGTACCGTGGGCGCAGTAGCTGTTGATGCTGAAGGCCTTCCCATAGATGTGCAAGACGCCGTTCCTGAACGGGTAATAGGCCCCCGGTTCAGTGTTTTGTATGTCGGTGAACGTGTACTGGCTGATGGGGCTTCCAGGCTGCCCAGGCTCGGGACAGGGGTCGTTCATGCAATAAGACGGGAGCCCGGGGATAAGATGGCTTTTAGGGTAGTCGATACAGTCGTAGCTGTTCACGTCAAGCTTATGCAACACGATAGTCTTCGGCGGCGTGCAACCGCAGACTCCAGCGTCCCCGAAAGTGGACGCCGCACACGTTCCCGCATTGCACCTGTATTCTGTGACGTTCCCGTGGCAGGGGTATACGTCGTCGAAACATCGCCCCATCGGGTCGCTGCAACCCATGCCTTCGCAGATTGAGGAATCATCCGAAACAGGCCATGTGCTCCCGTCCCAGTCTGGCTCGCAAACGTCAATCCCGACGCACTCCCCCCTGTAACGGCCGCCCCCGCATAAAGCCGGAAACCTGCACGCCACCTGGTCGTAGGCTGGGGTGCAGTCTGAGGTGAAGGTGCCGTTGAAAACCGGCACCGGATACTCAGGGCTTCCACCGCATGTGCAGCATTTGCTCTCAAGGCATTTCACCCCATAAGTCGAGCAGCCGCCCCACCCGTAGCCTGTGCCGTTGAACCCGCAGGCCCTCACCCCCCTGCACTCCATTAGGCCGCAGCCCTCAGTCTCGCCAGGGTTGCATGGAAGGGGGCAGCCGCCTCCTGCGTCAACCAACGTCTCACCGCAGTTCTTGATACCGTCCCCGCAGTGGCCGCAGTTGTTGCAGTATGTGAGGTCGTCGCATCCTTCCTCGCAGAAGATCCACGGAGGGTCGTCATCCTTGCAGACACAGCCCGCATCGCATGCTCCGAAGCCGTCGAAGACCCTATACTTCCCGGTCTCGCATTCGACTCTCCCAGCCTTCGGACAGTGGGGGCTCTCCTCGTCAGGGAACTGATAAGGCGTCCTAACCTCGCATTCTTCGGACGGGTCTTTGACTCCGTCGCCGCAGAACACCCCGCCGACCACGACGTCCACCGCGGATTCCGCATAGGCGTCCGCGGACTCGGCGACAACCCTGTTAGCATAAGACCCTGGGGGAACGCCGGCTTCAGTCTCAACCGCGACAGATATGCTCTTCGATTTGCCCACGCTCAAATCAAATGAGCTCTCATTGACTGCAAACCAGGACTCTGAACTTCCCCTGACTCTAACTCCAACATCAGCCAGCAACCTGCCGCCGGCATTCGACACGACCACCGTGAAAGTGCTCCTGTTGCTGGGCGTCGTCTCCACCAGCGTATATGACGGCTCGACAACCAGCCCGTTTCCTACGACCACAAAACCGGAGTCCATGTACTCGACAGTCAGCCTATGAAATCCCTCCTCCGAGGGGATATAGCCTTTGACCGGCGTGGAAGTCACCTCCAAAACGTCCGCAGCCTTACCCCCCGGCAACCCCAAAACCATGTCAATCCTACCCTTGGAGGCCTCAGTCCTAACAACCCCCGACGGCACCACAACCGCTATCGTCTCCCTACGCCCAGGCCCGCTGGAATACACCTCGTCCACCGCCTTCCTCACATCTGCGACGGCCGCCTCGGCGGAACCCACCCTCCTTGCGGTCTCCCACTCCGGGTAAACGTACAAAAGCGCCCCTGACAGGGCCAGGAGAAACAGTCCCAGGCATAGGACAAGCTCCACGGAAGACTGGCCCCTCATCACCCCTCCGC
>Ga0315294_10007581_pt1 | contig 11900 bp, 9 predicted proteins | sample YL17G13_40_MG_FD_203626 | JGI IMG/M metagenome (GOLD analysis project Ga0315294, IMG submission 203626) | Sediment microbial communities from Yellowstone Lake, YNP, Wyoming, USA - YL17G13_40 | ecosystem: Environmental > Aquatic > Freshwater > Lake > Sediment | place: USA: Wyoming | collected...
TGGCCCAGAGAAAATACAAGATCGAATTCTCGGAGGGTGGGGTGTGGCTGATCCCGCAGGAGGGTTATCGGGAGCGGGAGGGATTTAAGGTCAGGGAAACCATTCCCCATCATGTTCCGGAGGAGGCGGTCTTAAGAAGGAGTCAGCACATCATCGATAACATTACCAGAGAGATCGCTTTCAATCTTGAAAGTATCAGTTTATTTGAGGGTTTTACCGACCGGTTCCGCTCCGGGAGAGTGAATTTTAACTTTGCAGTGGCGGAGATAGACAAGGCTTATGAAGAATACAAGTCATCCATAGTGCGGCCCAAAAAGGAAGTTCGCTCGCGGCTCCTTAGGGCTTTAAGACAGCTTATGAAAGCCCAGAGGCCGGGCCGGAGCTTTGAGGCCCAGGGGCGTCTTTTAAGGAATGCGGCAACTATGCTGGCCCAGTCCAGTTCATATTTAAAGCAGCGCGTTGAAAACTTAAGCAGGCAGCTTCAGTTCCTTCAAGTAAAGCATCAAGTGGAAGAGACGATCATAACGGGGAATCTGCGCCGGGAAGCCAACCTGCGCTCCACCGCCAACCGCCTTTTCAATGCTTTAAGGATCAACCGGGTGGTCTGGACGCCCGCCAAGCTGGCGGAACTGCAAGATATAGTAAAGTCCGCTAGGGTAGAGATCAAAGGGGCGACCGAACCGGGACTTAAAAGATGCGACCAACGTCTTAAGGACTTATTCGGCCTGATCGGGAAGATCCGCCGCCTGGTGATAAATAAATACAGATTAATGGAGGATTTCCAAAGGTTCACCAACAATTTCAAGATAAAGAAAGGCGAATTGGAAGCGGGATCGCCGGTGGTGATCGAAGGCCGCCGGGTGAATATGGATCAATTGAGAGAATTATATTTAAAAGAGGCGGCAGAAAGGATTCGGAAAGTAGACCAAAGCCGGCAAGAGGACAACGGATTAACCTGGCACGTGCAAGCGATCAAGCAGACCCTGCTTTTGGCTTTGAGAGAAGCCCATCTGATAACTTTTGACCTGGAACACAAATTTGAAGAAGCAGAACCCAAGCCGGAAGATTTGCGGGCCATAGCGGGGATATTGGCGGAGATAGAAAGCCGCGACACCGACCTGGTCATGGCGGTCAGCAAGGGGCGGGATCCTCAGCCCCTGGGCGAGATTCTAAAGAGGGACGCCGTGGAGCTAAATCTGCGCTTTGCGCCGCTTCCGGTTTGGGAAAGATATTTGAGGGGAAAACAAAATGGTTGAAGGAGCTGCGGGATCGAGACTATTGAAGTCGAGATCTGAGCAGTTTTTGAACAGCGTCCGGCTTGGCCCGGCCCTTACTGGCCTTCATCACTTGCCCTACCAGGAACATGATCACCGAATCTTTTCCGGCTCTGAATTCCGCAACCTGTTTGGGATTGTTTTGAATCACATCCTCCACGATCTTGACCAGCTCCCCTTCATCGGAGATCTGGGTTAAACCCTGTTCTTTGATTATATCGTGAACGGTTTTGCCGCTTTTGAGCATTTCCATTAAGATGGTTTTGGCGATCTTTCCGGAGATAGTTCCTTTATCTATTTCCTTAAACAGGTCAATCAAGCCGGCCGGGGTCAAGTCAATTTTTTCGAGGCTTAAATTGTTGGCATTCAAGTAGGCAGTCAGGTCCCCCATGATCCAGTTGGCGACGATTTTGGGCTGGGCGTAAAGTTTGACGCAGGATTCAAAAAAGACGGCCAGGGCGGGGGAGGAAGTCAAAAATTCAGCGTCCGCCGGATTGAGCTGGTAATCTGCCTTGAATCTTTCCTGTTTTTTCTCCGGCAATTCGCCGATAGTATTTCTGATCTCTTCGATCCATCGGTTATCGGGTTCCACCGGCGGCAGGTCGGGCTCGGGGAAGTAGCGGTAATCGTGAGCGAATTCCTTGCTGCGCATTCCGATGGTAGTATCGGTAGTATCATCAAAGAAACGGGTTTCCTGAATGATCTCCTCGCCCGATTTTTTAGCTTCGTTATGCCGCTTCTCTTCGGCCTCTAAGGCACGGAGCACGGCCCGGAAAGAATTCATGTTCTTGATCTCGGTTTTTACGCCGAATTTTTGGGCTCCCTCCGGCCGGATGGAAATATTGGCGTCGCACCTTAAAGAACCCTCTTCCATCTTGGCGTCGCACACCCCGATAAATTGTAAAAGATGCTGGAGAGCTTCCATAAAAACCTTGGCCTCTGCTGGCGAGCGCAGATCAGGTTCGGATACGATCTCCATCAGGGGGATGCCGGTGCGGTTGTAATCCACCAGCGATTCGCCCGCGCCCATGATCCGGGCGGCGCCCTTATGCACCAGTTTCCCCGCGTCCTCCTCCAGATGCACCCGGGTTATGCCGATGCGCTTTTTCTGCCCGTCCACCACGATATCCAAATATCCTTTGGTGGCCAGGGGCAATTCGTACTGGGAGATTTGGAGGTTTTTGGGGAGGTCCGGATAGAAATAATGTTTTCTGGCAAAGACGGAACTTTTTTCGATCCGGCAATTCAAGGCCAAAGCGGATTTAATCGCCAGCTCAACGGCTTTTTTGTTGATCACCGGCAGAACCCCGGGCTGGCCGGTACAAATGGGGCAGATATTGGTATTGGGCCTGGCGCCGAATTTGGTCGAACACGAGCAGAACATCTTGCTCTCGGTGAGCAGCTGCGCGTGTATTTCCAGTCCGATTATAGTTTCGTAATTCATAGGGTGGGCTTGCCCTCCGTAGCTTTAGCGAAGGAGGGCTTCCTCTTATGCCATTCCGTGTTTTGCTCGTAGGTGTAAGCCACCTGCAATAATTTCTCCTCCGCGAAAGCTTCCCCGATAATCTGCAGGCCGATGGGCAAACCGTTACTAAATCCGCAGGGGAGGGAGATGGCCGGCAGGCCGGCCAGGTTCACGGGAATGGTGGCGATATCGGATAGATACATGGAAAGCGGGTCGGCGGTTTTTTCGCCGATCTTAAAAGCTACCGAGGGGGCGGTGGGAGAGATCAGGACATCGAATCTCTTAAAGGCCTTATCAAAATCTTCTTTGATCAAAGCCCGCACCTTGAGCGCTTTTAAGTAATAAGCGTCGTAATAGCCGGCGGAGAGTGCATAAGTTCCCAGCATGATCCTTCTTTTAACTTCCGGCCCGAATCCTTCCTGCCGGGTATGGTAATACATGGATAAAAGATCGGTGAATTCTTTACTGCGATGGCCGTATTTGACCCCGTCGTATCTGGCCAGGTTGGACGAGGCCTCGGCGGGGGCGATCAGGTAATAAGTGGGCACCGCGTATTCAAAAGTGGGCAGTGAAACTTCTTCCACGATGGCGCCCAAACTTTCCAACTGGCGGGCGGCTGCCTTGATCGCTTTTTTTATTTCCTCATCAATACCTTTACCCATGAGGTCGGAGATCAGGCCGATACGGAATTTTTTAACATCGTTTACCAGGGATTTCCGGTAGTCCGGCACCGCTTTTTCAACCGAGGTGGAGTCCAGCGGATCGCGGCCGGAAATTATGTTCATCAAAATAGCTGTATCGGTCACATCTTTGGTCAGGGGGCCGATCTGGTCTAAAGATGAAGCGAAAGCCACTAGCCCATAACGGGAAACCCGGCCGTAAGTGGGTTTTAGTCCCACTACTCCGCAGAAAGAAGCAGGCTGTCTGATCGAGCCCCCCGTGTCCGATCCCAGGGCTAAAATACACTCGCCAGACGCTACCGCCGCCGCCGAGCCCCCGGAGGAGCCGCCGGGAACGGTCTCTAGATTCCAGGGATTGTGGGTGGTGTGGAATCCGGAATTTTCGGTTGAAGAACCCATGGCGAACTCGTCCAGGTTGGTCTTGCCCAGCATAACCGCTCCCGCGGCCTGGAGTTTTTCGATGATAGTGGCATCATAAGGCGGGAGGTAATTGGCTAAAATTTTAGAGGAACAGGTAGTGAGTGTCTCCCGGGTGCACATATTGTCCTTGATAGCGATGGGGATGCCGGTCAAAGGGGTCAGGTCCTGGCCGTTTTTAATCCTTTCGTCCGCGGCCCGGGCGGCTTTTAAGGCCTTCTCTTTGGTCAAAGTGACATAGGCCCGGACCCGATTCTCGACTTTTTCTATCTGTTCAAAGACCTTTTCGGTGAGTTCCACCGAGCTTATTTTCTTGGCGGTTAACAGACTATGTAATTCGTGGGCGGTTTTATTTTGCATTATTCCAAAATCTTCGGCACCTTGAACATATGCTCCTCTTCGTCCGGGGCATTGGCCATAATATCGCCTGCGTTTTGACAAGGAAAAACCTTATCTTCCCTGAGCACATTTTTGAGGGGAAGGGCGTGGGTGAGGGGAGGTGTCTTTTCGGTGGGCAGTTTATTTAATATTTCGGCATAGCCCAGGATCCGGGCCAGCTGTTCGCCGAAAAGCTTTTTTTCCTCTTCGGTCAATCCCAGGCGCGCCAGGCGGGCAACCTGCTCAACTTCGATCTGCATGGATCAAATTATAGCGTATATGGGGTTATTGCGGAAGATGCGAACTTACCTGGCCGGGATTTTCCTCAAGATGAGCGATAAAGCTGTCAATCATATTTACGGTGGCACGGTCGCCTCGCTTTTGCAGGAAGTAGATGATGGCCACTATTCTTTCCAGAGAGGAGGTCAGCGAGCGATGAGGAGATATGCCGAAAAAGTCCCGGTGACCTATCAGGGTGTCCAGCAGCAGCCTAAGTTTCCGATCCTTAAAGGGGCGGCTTCTATAATCTTTGGTTCCGAAGATTTGAGCGGCCCGGGTGCCTGGAAAAATTTTCAGTTCCCTGAATAAGGCCTCCGGATAGATGGTCATGTTTGTATATTTTCTGGCCAGGCCCAGCAAGACGGTGTAATCCTGGGCCGTTTCTGCAAAGGTGCTGTCAGGATCAAAACTTATAAGATCAACCGCCACTTTCACCCCGGTTTGGAGCAATCTTATGAGACTGGCCAGATGTTTTTCCGCGTCTTCGGATTTACCCAGATGCTCCCGGCTTAAACGCCTGGCTATTCCGGTTTCGTAACCTGCCTCTATGGTGACCTCATTTTGCCGGAAAAATGCGGTCCATTCTTCCGGGGCCAAATCCAGGGCCCGATCCAGGGAGTCCAATCTCACCGAAAAGAAGTATTTCAGGCCGCCGGCCTCGGGATGGCGATTTAACTCTCTTATTATTTCTGAGGCCAGAGGAGCGCGTGAAGTAAAATCCGGCGCCATCAGATCAATATTATTGTTCTCTAAAGAGAGCCAGGCCCGTATGTGTTCCAGGACCCGGGCCGGAGTCATGTAAGATAAGGGCTTTTTTGCTCCCCCGCAGAAAGTACAGCCCCCGATACAGCCCCGGGCGATATTTATGGCCGCTTCGTCATATCTTTTATCCTCAGGGAAAGTGGGGGGGAATTCCGTGGGGAGGGGGTAAGAATCCAGGGGATAAGGGATTTTTGAGATGATGACCGGCACGCCGTTTATTTCCCTTATCTCGACCAGTTGGGGATCGACCCGGGTCAGGTTAAATCCGGCCGCGACCATATGCGCGAAAGCCATCTCCCCTTCGTTTAGAAACATAAAATTTGGCTGATATAGAGCGGCGGCCTCTTTCGGCCGGGAGGAAACATCATGCCCACCGAGAGCGATTTTTGCGATGCGATTGAATTCCCGGATGACATCTTTAACCAAAAGCATGCAGGCAGGATCAAAATAAGTGCTGATCCCGATGACATCCGGGTGAAAAGACCTTATGGCATCCAGAGCCCGGCGGTGGGTGGTGCGGCTCTCTTCGACCACCAGGACTTCCGCTTTTGCTTTCTGGGCCTCATGGGCTATGCCCAGCAGGGCCAAAGACGGCCGGGTGCGCTGATAGGAGGCAGTATGGACTGATATAGGATCGTATAAGGCGATACGCATCTCATACATTTATCCTCAATCAACCAGGATAATTTCAGGTTATTTTAAGTATTCCTACAATTTTAAACTGGCGACCGGCTTGAGGTCCAGGGCGGAAAGATCTCCGCTTATTGATTTATAGTACCCTGCGCAAGCGATCATGGCGGCGTTATCGGTCGTGTATTCAAGAGGCGGGATTAAAACCCTAAGCCCTTCGCCCCCTCCGCGTTCGGTAAGGTGTTTTCTTAAGGCCGAATTGGCCGAAACCCCGCCGGCCAGGGCCACAGTCTTTATCTTATGATTTAAGGCCGCCTGGACGGTTTTTTCCACCAGGGTTTCAACCACGGCCTGCTGGAAGGAGGCCACGACGTCCGGGATGGGGGGAATCGTCGCGGGTGACGCGTTACGCGTGACGTAGTTTACGACAGCTGTCTTGATGCCGCTGAAAGAAAAATCATAACCGAATTCTTTCTCTATCATCGGTCGTTTAAACTCCACCGCATGCGGATCGCCTTCTTTGGCCAGTTGATCTATTATCGGGCCGCCGGGATAGCCCAGGTTCAGGAAGCGCGCCACTTTGTCAAAGGCCTCTCCCGCCGCGTCATCCCGCGTCCTCCCCAGGGTTTTGTATTTGCCGTGGTCTTTGACTTCCACGATCAAGGTATGCCCGCCGGAGACGATAAGACAGATGAAAGGGAAAAGGGAGATGGGAGAAGGGAGATGGGAATTGAGGAAGTTGGCATAGATGTGACCTTCGAGGTGATTTACGCCAATCAGAGGTATCTTCAAAGACCAGGCGATGGCCTTGGCGGCGCACAATCCAACTAAAAGCGATCCGACCAACCCCGGGCCGTAGGTAACCGCGACGGCGTCGAGGTCCTTGAACTTTTTCCCGGCTTTCTCCAGCGCTTCGGCGATCACGGGGTTGATGACTTCAATATGCTTGCGGGAAGCAATCTCGGGTACGATTCCGCCGTACTTTTTATGGAATTCCGTCTGCGAAGCGACTACATTGGAGAGAACTTTGGTTCCATTCTCCATTACGGCGGCGGAGGTCTCATCGCAGGAAGTTTCGATGGCTAAAATTATCATAATAGTACTCCCGAGCGAATGGTGAGTGAGCCCCGAGCTCGTCGAGGGGCGAGTCGAACCAGAGTCGAGGGAGTTTCGATAGAGAGTAAAAGCACAGTATGATTTTAGCACAAAATAAATTATAATAGACGTTACATATGGCGCAAGAAAGAAAATATAGGGATACCGATGTTTTAATGATCAATAAACGGTTGGACCAACCCGCCTTTCATGATCCGGTCATTATTTCGCGCTTATTAAAGCGCATCACCAATAAGACCCTGGAAAAATTCCGCCCGGATCAGAGGAGGGTGATCACGCGGCCTTTACGCCCCCGCAGTGAAAAACACGCCAGGAATATTGTCAACCGCATCCTGGCGATGGACGAGCCCAAAGTGAAGGCGTTGTTAAAGCAAACGCTCAAAGACTTTGCCCACCGCCATAAGAATATTCAGTCTATTTTAATGGAGAATTTCCAAAAAATAGAAGACTGCGTTCCAAAACCTGCGAATTTATCCACGGAAAGAAAGCTGCTGCTGGGTTCCTGCTTTACGATGGAATACTCGATCGAATCCACAGCCCTTTTTAACCCTTCTTTGGTGATCTACCCCAAACAGAACGATCTGAAGAAGGGGCAAACCCGCGTGATCTTCAGTTTCCGCGCGACCGGCGAAGGCCATATCTCCTCGATCGTTTTTCGCAGCGCTCTTGTTGACAAGGACAATTCGATCTTTCTGGAGCCGATCAGCCGCTATGTGGGCACGCCCGAGATCGTCTTGAACCCTTCTTATGACCGGGAGCTCTTTAAAGCCAAGCTTGAGGAAATGGGCTTATTAAGCGAAGCGGCCAAAGCGGTATTTATCCGGTTGCCGGAAAAGTTCTCGCTTGAGGAAATGGGCCAGGCAATCAACGCGGTTGGAAACAGCAATGCTTTTTCTCCCGGAGATATTGAGTCAGCCATAAGCCATACAACCTGGTTAGCGGAATCTAATTATGAGGTCATTTTCCCTCCCGAACATTTAATATCGGAAAGGGTCATTTTTCCCATATCGCAAAATGAAAGCAACGGAGTGGAAGACGCGCGTTTTGTGCGCTTTATTGATGACGACGGCAGTATCACCTACTACGCGACCTATACCGCTTATAACGGCCGGGAGATCCTGCCGCAATTAATTGAAACCAGGGATTTCCACCATTTCAAGATTATCACCCTCAACGGGCCCATGGCGCAAAATAAGGGGATGGCGCTTTTCCCGCGCAAAATAAACGGTCTATATGCCATGATATCGCGCCGGGATGGGGAAAGCTTGTATTTAAGTTATTCCGACAATATCCATTTCTGGTTCGAGGGAGTTAAAATAGAAGCGCCCGAAAAAAACTGGGAGCTGATACAGATCGGGAATTGCGGCTCACCTCTCGAAACCAAAAAGGGCTGGATCTTGCTGACGCACGGCGTCGGCCCGATGCGCAAATACTGCATCGGAGCAGTGCTTTTAGACCTGAAGGATCCTTCTAAAATAATCGGGCGCCTGGAAGAGCCGCTCCTTATGCCGCGGGAAGAAGAGCGCGAGGGGTACGTGCCCAATGTGGTCTACAGCTGCGGCTCGATCATACTTAATGAAGAGCTGATCATTCCCTACGCCATATCCGACTCGGAATCACACGTGGCGATAATCGCGGTGGATGAACTGCTCGAGAAGCTGCTGAGGGTTTAAACCACGCTTTCTATTTCATACTCTTCCATCATGGCCAGCAGCGCCATCAGAAAAGAGACCGTGCTCTCTCCCCCCTGGTTCAAACTAACCCCCTCCGGCAGCAAGCCGTCGGCGCATCCTTTGGTCTCGTGATCATACAAAGACATCCCCATGTCGTTCTCGCCCAGAAACCAGCCGAAGGCCAGCCGCATCTTCTTTAAATAGTCTTTTTCCCGGGTGACCCGATAAGCCGACTGATAAGCCAGGACCATGGCCGCCGCGTCGATCGGCTGCTGGTCAAATTTCGCTTTTGTCCCGCCTCTTTTGTGCCAGCCGCGGCTGCCTACGAGGGAGAGGCGTCCATCCTGGATCGTGTTTTTTTCCAGGAACTCCAGCGCTGCCCTGGCTGCCTGCAAGTATTTTTCCTCGCGCAAAATCGAATAAGCTTGGAACAGGGCCATGGGCATTATCGCATTATCGTAACAAAGGATATCTTCGAACCAGCGCCAGGTATCATCAGAATTATTTTTATGCAGGGCCAATAAATGGTCGGCGCATTCTCTCAATAAGGTGGCTACGCTCTCGTCGCCCTGGTAGCAGCGCAGATAAGCCGCCAAGCCCAACATGGCCAGGGCTTTACCCCGCAGATTTAATCCGCGCACATGGGGCAAAGCCTTTTTAAAACATTCAAAAGCCAGGGAGCGGTAGGCGTCGCGGGGCGGCCGCCAAATGATATAGCCCAGCGCCCAAAAAGCCCGGCCAAAAGCATCATCCGAGCCAACCTCATCCATGAAACGACGCTGGTAATCTATAAAATTGCGAAAGCGGCCATCGGGATTTTGCATAAAATTGGCAAAGCTAAAATAGGTAGCCAGCAGATCCCTGGCATTATCATCTCGCAGGAGGGAAAACGCCCAGGCGCAGACCATCAGCGCGCGGGAGTTATCGTCTAAACAATAGCCCGTTTGCCGGTCAGGCACTATATACTTGGCATGCTGGATCAAACCGGTATCATCGGTCAAGCGCTTTAAATGAGTCAGATCAAAAGGCGGCTCGCGCAGGAGCAAGGCCGGGGTCATCAACGTCAGAGGTTTTTTAGCTGCGGTCTTGACCGTTTGGTTAAAAACCTCTAAATACTTTTCGGCGACTTTTTCCCAGCGCATCTGCCGCCCGAAACGGTAGGATTTTTCGCGCATTGACTTCAGCTTGGCTTGGTCCGATAAAAGCTCGCGCAGAGCCAGCGCCAATCCGTCGGCGTCGGCAAAGTTGATCAGCCGCCCCACGTCATTGGCCAGCATTTCTTTGGCATACCAGTAAGGGGTGGAAATTATTGCGCTGCCCGCACCCAGGGCGTAAGATAAAGTGCCGCTGACGATCTGCGCCTCGTTCAAATAAGGGGTAACGTATATATCCGCCGCCAGCAGCCAGGCATACAGCTCTTCCAGGCTGACAAAACGATTATCAAAGATCACATGCTCTTGCAGCCCCAGATCATCCACCAGCGCAATTAGACCGGCACGGTATTTCTCGCCATGCTCTTTAAGTACATTGGGATGCGTTTTACCTAAAATCACATAGGTTAATTTAGGGAATTCTTTTACTATAGCCGGCAAAGCCCGAATTACGGTCTCGATCCCTTTATTGGGGCTGAGCAAGCCAAAAGTAAGAATGGTATGGCGTCCCTCTAATTTGAAGCGCTTCTTGTAGTGACTGGTATCCAAAGCGGGGAAATCCGGCGTGCCATGATAGATCATCGCTATTTTCTCGGGCGGTATGCCGTAAACACCTTTCAAGAAATCTACGGCCAGATTGCTCATAACCACCAGCTGGCTGGCGCGCTGGGCCATTTCCTGCACGATCTTCTTCTGGTTGGGAGTGGGGTTTTTTAGCACCGTATGCAGAGTAACCACAACGGGCACACTTAGGCGCGAGATCAGTGACAGGATGTAAATGCCGTCCCAACCGCCAAAAATGCCGTATTCGTGTTGCAGGCAGACCACATCGGTATTGCTGGCATTGATGAAATTGGCCGCTTCAAAATAATCTTTCTGCTGGGTCTGCTGCAGGGTAAATTCAACTCTACTCTGATAATCGTAACCTTTGTCCACATCATTCATGGCCACCGCAAACACGTTCGAATGGGGCGAGAGCAGTTTAGCGGTTGCTTCGCAAAGGTCGGCGGTAAAGGTAGCTATCCCGCAAGTGCGGGGAAGATAATTGCCTATAAAAGCGATGTTAAGGAGAGGTTTTAACATAATTGCACAATAAATACAGTATATTATCCTGAAAAGGTAAAAGCAAGGAAGCAAAACTGCTGTGTTTGTGGAGCGCAGGAGCCCATATTGTTATATAATGGTCCCGATGTACGAACACCATAAACAGCCGCTGGTATCTTTAAACATTTTTATCGGCCGGCTGCTCAAGAGCTTCCTAATTGCGGTGGTTTTTATCGCCTTTTCGTTGTTGATGGGAGCGGCCGGATACCATTATACGGAGGGGCTCTCCTGGCTTGACGCCACTCTCAACGCCTCGATGATACTCGCCGGCATGGGGCCGGTGGATATACTGCGAACCTCGGCGGGAAAGATATTCGCAACATTTTATGCGCTTTACAGCGGCATAGCATTCTTGACCACTGCGGCGATCTTATTGGCGCCGGTTATCCACCGTTTTTTACACAAGTTTCACGCCCAGGCCGAATAATGTGCCGGTTCTTATCTGCCGAACCGGCCATCAAGGCCAGATTGGTTATTATCGCGGAAGTCGAGCCGAAGCTGAACCTGGTTTGCCAGCCGCGCGCTTTTTCGATTACCCTCTTTAACATACAGGAATTATACCATGGTTCGAAGGGGTTTTGATGGCGAGGAGCTTCATAGATTGATATAATATCGCGGTATGATTTACCTCGTCCGCCACGGTGATACAGTTCCTGAAGAACGTGACCCAACGCGCCCGTTATCCGAGAAGGGCAGGGCGGAGGTTGAAGCCACCGCCAGGGCTTTGCTTAAAGAGGGAGCCAAGGTTGATGAGATCTGGCACAGCACCAAGCTAAGGGCGAAGCAGACGGCGGAGATAATCGCTCAAATCCTCGGAGTAAAGAAAACATATGAGAAAGAGGGCCTCAAGCCCTTCGACCCTGTTGCCCCGATCGCGGAAATGCTCAAAACCGCCAATAAAACTATTCTAATTGCCGGCCACATGCCTTTTCTAGGCGAGCTGGCCGAATTGCTGGGCAAAAGGGTGGAGG
>Ga0315294_10007582_pt1 | contig 11900 bp, 8 predicted proteins | sample YL17G13_40_MG_FD_203626 | JGI IMG/M metagenome (GOLD analysis project Ga0315294, IMG submission 203626) | Sediment microbial communities from Yellowstone Lake, YNP, Wyoming, USA - YL17G13_40 | ecosystem: Environmental > Aquatic > Freshwater > Lake > Sediment | place: USA: Wyoming | collected...
CCATTTTACTTTTGGATATTTGACTAAAATTCTGTAAATTTCTTCTCGCCTCTTTGGAGTTAATTTCTTTGAGTCTTTAAGTTTTGTAAATAAATTCTCTAATTTTTTACATTCTATTCTGGGTTTTGCTGCCGCGACCGCAACAGCTGAAGCAACTACGGGGCCTGCCAAAGGCCCTCTTCCTGCCTCATCCAAACTGGCAACTAATTTATATCCTCTTTTCCATAATTTTCTCTCTTCATTAAAGTTAGTTCTTTGCATTCATTAATTATAGCATTTAAAAAATATTTGACTTTCTTTTTCAAAAATAATTTCTTATAATACAATAACCTGTAAACAGATTTTTTATTTTTGTATGAAATTTACCCATTTACACGTACATTCTCATTATTCCCTGCTTGATGGACTCCCTAAAATTGATGAGCTCTTAGATTATGTTCAGAGTTTAGGGATGGATTCAGTTGCCCTGACTGATCATGGAGCTATTTATGGGGCAGTTGAATTTTATAAAAAGGCAGTTCAGAGAGGGATAAAGCCAATTTTAGGCGCTGAGCTCTATTTGGCTTATGAAAACAGGTTTCAGAAGAGGCCGAATATTGACGATAAAAGATATCATCTAACTCTGCTGGTCAAAAATGAGTCAGGTTATAGGAATTTGGTTAAATTAATAACTAAGGCCCACCTAGAGGGCTTTTATTACAAGCCAAGAATTGATGAAGAGCTATTAGAAAAACACTCCGATGGCTTAATTTTACTTTCGGGTTGTTTACAAGGGAAAATTCCGAGATTGATTTTGGCGAAAAAAAATGATGAGGCTGAAGTGCTTGCCAAAAAATATCAGGATATTTTTGGGAAAGAAAATTTTTATCTTGAACTTCAAGATCATCCTAATATACCAGAGCAAAAAACAATAAATAAAGCTTTAGTCTTTTTATCACAAAAATTAAAAATTCCGGTTGTCGCAACTCACGATGCCCATTATCTAAGAAAAGATGATGCACAGGCCCAAGATATATTAATGTTAATCAACACAGGAGCTGACCCTAATGATCCAGAAAGAATAACTATGAAAGCTGATGATTTTTCGCTAAAAAGCCCCGAAGAAATGAAAAGAGCCTTTAAGGATTTACCAGAGGCAATTGAAAATACCCAGAAAATTGCTGAAAGTTGCAATTTCCAATTTGAATTTGGAAAAACAAAATTACCTTCCTTTGAAGTTCCCAATGGAAAGTCCCCAGATGAATATTTAAGAGAACTTTGCTATCAAGGGTTAGAAAAAAAGAAAATAAAGATAGATGAAAAAATAGAAGGAAGATTGAATAATGAATTATCTGTTATTTCAAAAACTAAGTTCGCTACCTACTTCTTAATCGTTCAAGATTTTGTAAATTGGGCAAAGGAAAATAGAATCGTTGTGGGTCCTGGCCGAGGTTCGGTTGGTGGCTCCCTGGTTGCTTATTTGACCGGTATTACTAATGTTGACCCTTTAAAATATAATCTTTTGTTTGAAAGATTTCTGACTCCAGATAGAGTTTCCCCGCCCGATATTGACTTAGACTTTACTGACAGAAGACGAGATGAAGTTATTAATTATGTCGCCCAAAAATACGGTCGGGATAGAGTAAGCCAGATTATTACTTTTGGAACAATGGCAGCTCGGGCAGTTGTCAGAGACGTGGGACGAGCTTTAAGTTATGCTTATAGTTATTGCGACCGGGTTGCAAAATTAATTCCATTTGGAATGAGCTTGGATGAAACTTTAAAAAAGGTTGCAGAATTTCGTCAACTTTATGATACGGATCTGAAAGCTAAAAAGCTTATTGATTTTGCTAAAAAATTAGAAGGCGTAGCCCGACACGTTTCTACTCACGCTTGCGGAGTGGTTATATCCAACGAACCCTTGGACGAAATTACCCCCCTTCAGCACCCCACCCAAGACGACACAGCCATTGTTACCCAATATGAGATGCATTCCCTTGAGGACCTGGGACTTTTAAAGTTGGATCTTTTAGGGTTAAAAAATCTTACTATTATTGAAGATACTTTAGCTCGTATTTACAAAGTGAGAAATGAAAAAATAGAGATTGCTAATCTTCCTCCAGAAGATAAAGAAACATTTCGACTTTTGGAAAAAGGCGAAACGGTGGGCGTATTTCAACTGGAATCTGGGGGAATGCAGCGCTATTTGAAAGAGTTAAAACCGAGCAACCTTGAAGATATTATTGCCATGGTTGCTCTCTATAGGCCAGGACCCATGCGTTTTATTCCCGACTACATTGCCGGCAAGCACAAAAGAAAAAGAGTTGAGTATTTGCATCCGAAATTAAAACCGATTCTTGAATCAACTTATGGCGTCTGCATTTATCAAGAGCAATTAATGCAGACTGCCCAGCAACTGGCAGGATTCTCGCTTTTTGAAGCTGATATTTTGAGGAAGGCTATTGGAAAGAAGATAAAGCAATTGTTGAATGATCAAGAGGAAAGATTAGTAGCTGGAATGATAAAAAATGATATTCCAAAAGAAACTGCTCGCAAAATTTGGGAATGGATTTTGCCTTTTGCAAGCTACGGTTTTAATAAGAGCCATAGCGCAGCTTACGCTATTATTGCCTACCAAACGGCCTATTTGAAGGCTCACTATCCGGTAGAGTTTATGGCCGCTCTTTTAACGGCTGACCAAAACGATGTTGAAAGGATTGGATTCTTGATTGGCGAATGTAAGAAAATGGGTATTGAAGTACTAAATCCTGACATAAATGAGAGCTGGAGGAATTTTACTGTTATTCCGGGCAAGAAACAAATTCGCTTCGGATTATTGGCAATAAAAAATGTTGGCCATAATGTTGTTGATGCAATAGTAAAAGAAAGAGAAAATGCAGGTCTTTGCCAGTCTATTTTTGATTTTGTTTCTCGGTTAAATCCGCGCGATCTTAATAAAAAATCTCTGGAGAGTCTAATCAAGGCAGGCTGTTTTGACAAGCTGGAAGAAAGGGGCAAACTTCTTTCCAATGTTGAGAGATTATTAGAACAAAGCAGAGTCAATAATAAGAATTTTAATAACGGCCAACGAGATCTTTTCGGAGGAGGAAATGTGAAATTAAATTCCTACCTCGCCCTTACAGAAACCGTACCCGTTAGTAAGATGGAAAAGCTTAAATGGGAAAAAGAACTTTTAGGCCTATATGTTACTGCTCATCCTTTGGATGATTTTAAGGGTATATTTGCAAAAAAAATCTGGCCAATATCTAAAATTTCCAGTGATCTTTCTCAGAGAATAATTAGAACAGGCGGAATCATTTCTAAAGTTAAAAAGATTATAACCAAATCAGGCCGCCCCATGCTTTTCTTAAGCCTTGAAGATTTAACCGATAAAATCGAGGTTATTGCTTTTCCTGGAGTTTTAGAGAGAAACCCTGCTTGCTTCCAGGAAAATAAAATTGTTCTAATTTCGGGAAGAGTTGATAGTCGAGAAGGGATCCCTAAAATAGTCTGTGAAGAAATTGAAGAAATTATTGAAGCTTAATTATGAGGTTGAATTTTACTCTAAATAATTTAATACTGTAAAATTACGTTGAAAATAATATAAATAATAGGCCCATATGGGCTCTTTATTTTGGCTAAAATTGTGTTAAAATAGGACAATGAGCAAAATAGAAATAACCAGGCATTCTCTGGCCCATATTATGGCAAATGCGGTTCAGGAGCTTTTTCCAGGGGTGAAATTTGGCATTGGCCCGGCTATTGAAAATGGCTTCTATTATGATTTTGATTTACCGCAAAATTTAACCCCTAGAGATTTGGCCGAGATTGAGGAAAAGATGCAACAAATTATTGAAGAGAATGTTCTTTTTAAGAAAAAGGTAATTTCTAAACAAGAAGCAAAAGAAATATTTAAAAACCAAACCTATAAATTAGAACTTATAAATGAATTACCGGGAAAAAGCGTTTCCTTTTACGAAAGTGGGAACTTTGTTGATTTGTGTAAAGGCCCTCATGTCAAATCAACTAAAGAAATTCCGCGAGATTCTTTCAAATTAACTAAAATCGCTGGTGCTTACTGGCGAGGTTCAGAAAAGAATCCAATGCTTACTAGAATTTATGGTGTGGGTTTTAAAAATAAAAGGGAATTAGATAGCCACTTTAAAGAACAAGAAGAGGCAGAAAAGAGAGACCACCGGAAATTAGGCACCACTTTAGATCTTTTCCATATAGACGAAAATATCGGGCCGGGACTGGTGTTATGGCATCCGAAAGGAGCTATTCTAAAAAAAATAGTTGAAGACTATGCAATAGAGGAATATATAAAAAGCGGCTATCTACCAGTCTCCACTCCTCATATTGCCAAATTGAATCTTTGGCGGATTTCCGGTCATACTGATTTTTACAAAGAAAATATGTTCCCCGCCATGCATTTGAAAGAAATAGCCAGGGAAGAAAATGATGATTATCAAATAAAACCGATGAACTGCCCTTTCCATATAATGATTTATAAAAGCGACGCAAGAAGTTATCGGGATTTACCTTTAAGATACACTGAACTTGGAACAGTCTATCGTTACGAAAAATCAGGGGTTTTGCACGGACTTGCCCGCGTAAGAAGTTTCACCCAGGATGATGCTCATATTTTCTGCACCCCAGAGCAGCTGAATAATGAGTTAGTGTCGGTCTTAAAATTAACTTTTAAAATATTAAAGGATTTTGGCTTTAAAAACTACGACATTTATCTGTCTACCCGCCCCGAAAAATACGCTGGAGAGCTGAAGGACTGGGAAAAGGCCACTAAATCTCTAAAGTACGCTTTAGAAAAAGCAAAGTTAAGATATCAAATTGACCCCGGCGAAGGCGTATTTTATGGCCCGAAAATTGATATTAAAATAAAAGATTCTATTGGGAGATCTTGGCAATGCACAACAATCCAGCTTGATTTTAATTTGCCAGAAAGATTTAACATTTCTTATGTTAATGCAAAAGGAAAGAAACAGGGACCCTTTATGATTCACCGAACATTGCTTGGTTCTTTGGAAAGGTTCATGGGCGTCTTAATTGAGCATTATGCTGGAGCTTTTCCTTTATGGCTTTCCCCTATTCAAATGTGGGTGATACCAGTAGGTTCTAGTCACAGAAAATATGTTAAAGAAGTTGGAAAAAAACTTAGGGATTTGGGCTTTAGGATGAAGGTTAAAGATGAAGCTGAAACCGTTTCAAAAAAAATTCGGGATGGCGAAATCCAAAAAATACCATATCTTTTAGTGGCCGGCGACAAAGAGATGAGGTCTAATTCAATAAGGATAAGATAGCGAGGGAAAGTTGATATTGGTTTGGTAAAAATAACTAAGTTTATTCAAAAAGCCCAAAAAGAAATAGAGAATAAGAAATAGAGATGCCCCGTAGGAAACTAGAAGGTTTTCGTCGATAAATTAAAACAGACATTCAAGATTAATTTTTTTTCGGGACATATACAGCTTTAAGTATTTTCTATATAAAAACCTTGATTATAGAGATAACAATAATTATAGACATGTCTAAAGGTCTAAATATAATAACAACTGAAAATATTTGATTTCCTACGGGGATGCCAGAAATATCACCCAAAACCCAAAAACTTATCCAAAGATATCAGACTTGGCAAAAATCTTTGCAACCAAAAGAAGAAGGAATGTTGCATGTTGACGAAGTCGTAGCCAAGGTAGCTGTTTTCTATGAAAAAATAAGAGGAGTAATTGATTGGCGGGAAGAACACCTCATCCGGAAAACCGCCATTGAGCGAATCATTAAGAGAAGACTATTCTTAATGGAAACTGGGAAAGAAATGGCCCGTCCTTTTCTTTTAGAGCTAATCCGCGGAGGCCATTTCCCAAATGATTCAATTCCGGAGTCGAAAATTGAAACTATTCAGAAAGCAATTGATAAATATGTTTTCATTCTCAAAAACGGAGCACAAAAAGAAGAAGAAAGAATTGAGATTTATGACTGGCTTTTAAGCATTGCAGCTTCTGAAGTAGAAGAAACTTTATCTGCCCCCATCAAAGAAAAAGCTTTGATAGATTATATGACAGAAATTATGCAAGAAAGAATTGAAGTTAAAGAAGGAGCTTTAGTTTTTGGCGGGATGAAAGAGGAAGAAAAAAATACCCAAATTTATATTAATGTCCAGAAGTCTCTTTTTAAGTTTGACATTCCGCTTATTAGTTATCATCTTTTAGAAAGAAAATTTCCTCAATGGTCTAATCTTCCCCCGGAAAAACTTGAAGAAGTTGCCAGAAATATCAATTTAATCCGGGAAGAAATTGGGAAAGAATTAAGCCATCCTTTGGCAGAAAAATTCTATAAAATCGCAGAAAATTACGATACTGCTTATTTGATACTAGGTGATACTATTTCTCAGGATCCGGTAAATGCTCCTCAGATAATTTCTCAGCCAGAAATTTTCGAAAATTTAATTAGAAAAGAGTACCAAAAAAGATTTCAGAGGGCAAAAGAAAAAGTGAAGAGAGCAGCTATTTATAGCACTCTTTCTATTTTTTTAACCAAAATAATTTTAGCTCTTACGGCTGAAGCCTGGTTTGATAAATTGATGATCGGTAAAGTTAATTATTTTTCACTTGGGCTAAATATTGCAATCCCTCCTTTATTAATGGGTTTATTAATTCTGAGTATTCGCCCACCTTCAAAAGAAAATCTGCCAAAAGTGATAATGGAAATAATGAAAATTGCCTATACAACCCAAAGAAAAGACACTTATCAAATAAAACCTCCTTTAAAGAGGGGGTTTCTCATGAATTTATTTTTGCTAATTTTTTATTTTCTTAGTTTCTTTATCTCATTTGGCCTCATAATCTGGGCTCTATTAAAATTAGACTTTGGTATTCTCTCAGTTATAATTTTTATCATATTCCTTTCGCTAATCTTATTTGCGGCGACAAAAATCAAGCAAAGAGCAAAAGAACTTGAAATCGGGGAAGAGAAAGAATCTACTCTAACATTCATTTTTGATTTTTTGACCTTGCCAATCATTAGGGTTGGAAAATGGTTATCTCACCAATGGGAAAGATATAATATCTTGGTAGTGATATTCAACCTTTTAATTGAACTCCCCTTTCAGTTTTTCACCGAATTCTTAGAGCAGTTGAGATATTTTTGGAAAGAGAAAAAAGAAGAAATACATTAAGGTTAACAAAAACAGCCTTTTCAAGGCTGTTTTTTTATTGTAAAATATTGGGCATACCCCGTAGGAAACCAAAGGGTTCTCGTTGGTTAAACGAGGGGTGGCGTCCAAGATTATATTTCTTCGGGACATATGGTATATTTAAAATATCTTCTTGCAGAGAACTCTTGTTTAGATAAATAGCAGTAATTATAGGAATTTCCGTGGTTTTAAAAATAATGATAACTGAAAATATTTAATTTCCTACGGGGTATGAAATACTGGATTATTACATATGGATGTCAAATGAACAAAAGTGATTCTGAGAGAATTGCTACGGTTTTAGAAGATATTAATTACCATCCAGCTTCAAAAATTAATGAAACCGATTTAATCGTGGTTAATGCATGCTCTATAAGGCAACCTGCTATTGATAGAATCTGGGGACAAACTCAAAAATTTAAGAAACTAAAAATTAAAAACAATGGGATTAAGACCGTTCTGGCTGGCTGCATATTAAAAAAAGACAAGAATAAATTTAACAGGTTTTTTGATTTAATTTTTAATATTAGAGATTTACCAAAACTGCCCCAACTTTTATCAAAATCTGGCATTTATGATTTAAAAGTCAGCAACTATTTAGAAATTACGCCTAAATATCAAACTTCGTTCAGCGCTTTTTTACCAATAATGACAGGCTGTAATAATTTTTGCACTTTTTGCGTTGTCCCTTATACCCGTGGCAGAGAAATATCTCGATCAGCCAAGGAAATTTTATGCGAAGTAGAAAATTTAGCTGAAAGAGGCTATAAAGAAATCTGGTTATTAGGACAGAACGTTAATAGTTATAAATCTGGTGAAATCAATTTCTCAAAACTTCTTAGGATGGTAAATGAAATTCCCGGAAATTTCTGGATTAGATTTACTAGCTCTCATCCAAAGGACTTTTCCAGCGAGCTAATCGAAACTATGGTAAACTGCGAAAAAGTGACTGAGTATTTAAATTTACCTGTTCAGTCAGGAGATGATGAAATTTTAAAAAAGATGAATCGGCCTTATAATATAGAACAATATAAAGAAACTATAATAAAAATAATAGAGGAAGTTCCCGATATTTCTCTATCAACGGATGTGATTGTTGGTTTCCCCGGTGAAACAGAAAATAACTTCCAAAATACAGTTCGGCTTTTTCGAGAAATTAAGTTTGATATGGCTTATATTGCTCAATTCTCTCCTAGGCTAGAAACGGCTGCTTTTGAATTAAAAGATAGTGTTTCACACCAAGAAAAAGAAAGAAGGTGGGGAATTTTAACTGAAACGCTCAAAGAAACTGCTTTGGAGAAAAATAAAAATTATCTCGGGAAAGAAATAGAGGTATTGGTTGAGGAAAATAAAAATGGATTTTTATTAGGAAAAACAAAAAATTATAGAACCGTTAAATTTAGAGGTGACTCAAATCTAGTTGGTCAATTTATAAAAGTTCAAATTACCCAAGCCATACCTTGGGGATTAAAGGGAGAATTAAAAAATGGAGTCTAAATTAATTATTATTTTAGGACCGACCGCTTCGGGAAAAACTGAATTGGCAATAAAATTAGCTCAAAAATTTAATGGCGAAATTATTTCTGCTGATTCTCGCCAAATTTACCGTGGAATGAATATTGGCACTGCCAAACCTATTGATAAAGGCGGTATCCCCCATTATTTAATTGATGTTGTTAATCCTGATGAAGAATGGACTTTGGCTCAATTTCAAAGAATGGCCAAAGAGAAAATTGAGGATATTCAACAGCAGGGTAAAATTCCCTTTTTGGTTGGCGGCACTGGTCTTTATATTCAGGCCGTTGTTGATAATTTAGAAATTCCCAAAGTCGCTCCTAGTCAAGCCTTACGTAAAAAATTAGAGCAAAAATCCACTCAAGAGCTTTTTGAAGATTTGAAAAGATTGGATTCAAAAACAGCCGAAACTATTGATTCAAAAAATAAGCGAAGGCTAATCAGGGCCCTGGAAGTGATAATTATCTCGAGAGCGTCGTTCGTTTCAGCAAAAAAAATCGGAGAGTCTCTATTTGAGACCTTACAAATCGGAATTAGAATTTCTCAGGAGAAAATTTACAAGCGCATTGATAAAAGAGTTGAAGAACAGATTGAGCAGGGGTTGGAATCAGAAGTAAGAAGAATTTACGAAGAATTGTCCCAAAAATTGCCGGAAGAAAAAATTTGGCAATTACCTTCAATGTCAGGAATTTGCTATCAGGAGTTTAAAAATTATTTTGAAGGGAAAATTAATTTAGCTGAAGTTATAAGATTAATCAAACTTCATAACCGTCAATATGCGAGAAAACAGATGACTTGGTTCAAACGTGACAAAAGAATTCACTGGGTTGAGAAATTGGAAGAAGTCGAAGAATTAATAAGAGATCTTTTATCAAAATAAAAGGCCCTCTTGCAATGTTTTGAGGGCTTTGGTCGAAGGGAAAATATCTTCAGCAACTATTTATTAGGTCTTCAATCTCCTGTGGGCAAAAACCGCAGTGAACTTCATGGTTTGACAAGTGAGCTACTGTAGCGAATTCTTCCTCGCCTCTTGGCAGGCGTTTGTCGCGTATAAGTCTTACAATTGTTCTTTTTTCTTTAGAATCCAAACATATGAGGTCATTTGCCATAATACTTGAATCCTGTTGCTGTTTAGGTTGAATTTGAGACCTCAATTTGTTAAGAAAGTCACTTATCATTGTTTTGTTTCCCCTTTCTTCTTTGAAATGAGCTATGGAATTAGCCAAAAGCCAGGACCACCCATCCCTGGAATTATGGACATAATCTGACAAAACAGGGGCGGATTTGCTGTCCATTCTCCTGTTCCTAGACACCAACGGCAAGGAACTTCTTTTCCTCCGTCCGGGAGAACACAGGCCCCTTTACAAGCTGTACATTTCCTTTCTTCTTCTTTTTCTTTTTCCAAGGTACTCAATTTACTCACCTCCTCGTTAATAATTATTCTACAATATCAACAATTTTTTGTCAATATTAAACAACCGTTTTCTTTAAAATCTCGGCTATAATCTGAGGATTGGCCTTACCTTTAGTTTCCTTCATTACCTGGCCAATGATAAATTGTAAAGCTCCTTCTTTTCCCTTCTTAAAATCATTAACTGCCTTCTGGTTTTTAATCAAAACACTTTTAATAACTTCTTCAATGTGCGCTCCATCGGTTATCTGTTCCCATCCTTTATCTAAAATAATTTGGGAGGGGTCGCCGCCCGATTTGAGCATTTTTTCTAAAAGCATTTTGCCAATTTTACTGGAAATTTTCCCTTCGTAAATTAAAGTTATAAACTCGGCAAAATTTTCCGGGGTAATTAAAAAATCTTTACTGGCAACCGAAACCCCTTTGAGTAATCCTTGGAGGTCGCTAATCAAGTAATTTGCGGCTAATTTAATCAGTCCAGAAATTTTCTCTTTGGTAAGTCTAGGGTCAAATTCAGAAACGACTTGTTCAAAAAATTCACCAAGATTTTTATTTTGAACAAAAACTTCAGTATATTTTTCATCTAAACTATATTCCCTCTTAAATCTTTCTCGACGAGCCTGGGGAAGTTCGGGAATTTCAGCCCTAATTTCGTTAATCTCTTTTTCTGTAATACGAAGAGGAGGTAAATCAGGTTCGGGAAAATATCGATAATCGTGAGCTTCTTCTTTTTCTCTTTGTGATATTGTTATACCTTTGCTATCTGACCAGCCGCGTGTCTCCTGAACAATTCCTTTGCCTGCTTCCAAAATTTTTCTTTGTCTTTCAATCTCATAATCTAGTGCTTTTTCTACTGCCCGGAAAGAGTTTAAATTTTTAATTTCTACTTTAATCCCTAATTCTTTATCATTCATCATTCCCTCTTTTATTTTATCTTCGGGATTTAAACTTAAATTAACTTCTACTCTCATTTGCCCTTTTTCCATATCAGCGTTTGAAACTCCCAGATACCTTAAAATCAATTGCATTTCTTCGGCAAATTCTCTGGACTCTTTAGCAGAACTCAAATCAGGCTCGGTAACTAATTCCATCAAAGGAATTCCTGCTCGATTAAAATTAACCAAAGAATAATCTGTATTTCCAGGGTGAATTAATCTTCCAGTATCTTCTTCCAAATGCACGCGGCGAACTCTAATCTTTCTATCGCCGATCATTAAAAGGCCGCCTATACAAAAAGGCATGTCATATTGAGAAATTTGATAACCTTTTGGTAAATCGGGATAAAAATAATTTTTCCTGTCAAACTTAGAATGTTCTGAAATTTGGCAGTTTAGAGCTAATCCAGTTTTAATTACCTTTCTCACCGCTTCCTGATTTATTACCGGCAAGGTTCCTGGATGCCCCATGCAAATAGGACAAACATTAAAATTAGGGGTTCTTTCGTCGGGATTATTCTGGCAAGAACAAAACATCTTTGATTTTGTATTCAATTCTGTGTGAATTTCTAAGCCAATTACTGGTTTATACATATTATTGTTTTTCCATCTCTTTTATAATTTCAACTCCTGAGCTAGTACCAATAATATCGGCTCCAGCTTCAACCATCATATTTAAATCAGCCAATGTTTTAATATTCCCTGCGGCTTTAATTAGAAGTCCTGGAGCCGCTTCTCTCATGATTTTTAAATGCCTGGCTTTTTCTTTCAGCTCTGGCTGATCCAGGGGATCTTTACCGGTAGAAGTTTTCACGCAAATAGCTCCGGCTTCCTTTACAATTTCGGAGGATTT
>Ga0315294_10007584_pt1 | contig 11899 bp, 23 predicted proteins | sample YL17G13_40_MG_FD_203626 | JGI IMG/M metagenome (GOLD analysis project Ga0315294, IMG submission 203626) | Sediment microbial communities from Yellowstone Lake, YNP, Wyoming, USA - YL17G13_40 | ecosystem: Environmental > Aquatic > Freshwater > Lake > Sediment | place: USA: Wyoming | collected...
CTACGGGCGCTGCGAGGAGAGATAAATTTGTATTTATGCTGCCCCTCACAGACACTCGCCACGCTATTTTTATTGCTTGCCCACATGCATTTCTCTCAAGCTCTCCGCGCCTCGCCCTTTTCTCTATGGGCACTGCGAGGAGAGATAAATTTGTATTCACGTTTACTCTCACGTTTTATTTATTTATTTATTTATTTATTTATTTATTTATTTCCCCAGGATCTCACGCTCACCGGCCCCTGCCCTTTTTCTCACTGGCAGGGCTGGACGAGCTTTTAGAGCCTCCTATGAGCCTCACAGGGCATTCTGTGAGACGGCAGTGATATTCTCCCGCGTTTTTGCCCTTGTGATGAGGGCGTTGCACAGGGAACACGTACTGCACACCTTTGATCTTGGGATCCTTTTCTTCATCTGCCAGGACATCGGCCTCGTAGATGTGTACGGTATCACTCTCTGGGGTGTGGAAAAGTTTATCTTGCTGTCGGGAGAGCCATTGGTATTCTCTACCGTTGATATGGAGTATAGCCAGGATCTCTGTACGCATCCTCATAGCGGCTGATTTCTCTGTCCACACTTTATTAGCGATGTACTTTTCGATACGGTCAGTGCACTCCCCAATGATTTTATACTGGACACTGAATAGACTCTCGATAGTCTCGTATAGGTCTATGAGATCCTGCTGATAGGGTATCTGGGGTACTGCACCGGACATGCGGTTCCTTAGAGCCTCCATCTGTTCTTTTGATAGAGCCTCTGAGTTTCCCATGTAGAGGGGGAGTTCTTCGAGGGGCTGGGTGAGTATCCACTGGGGATCTCTATTGTCACAGTACTTATTGGAGATATTATCCCCATCGTTATAGCTGCATTTTTCTACTGTGAAAATGACTCTATAGTTTTTATTGAGGTGTCCGTTTTTGTGGCGACGGTATCCCCATATACTGGGACCGGCTGTTTTTATAGCTGAGAACATGGGGAGCCATTTAGTAGTGTGGATCTCAGTTCTTTTGGCTACTGCGGCGTAGCGTTTCTTTTCTACCTCTATGAGGGGAGGCCCGTAGATGACAGAGTACATGTTTCACTCTCCTCTGAGTCTACGTTTTGCAGCGTTTTGGAGATAGTCAGCGTTTATCAGGAGTCCTGCGGTCTCCATAGGATATTCTTTGAGGGTGTCTAGGAGTTTATTCTCGAGGCATTGATCGCAGATAGAATCCATGTATACCCCTGGGTATTTTTCTTTAGCGTATAGGGTCTCTAGGGGTTCTCTAGGGGTATCTAAAGGATTTTCTTCTTCCAATCTGGCGTTTATGATATCTTCCAGAGCGGTCCTATAGATATCTTTCTCCAGGGAGGAGTACCAGAGGCGGTTATTAAAATCTTTGTAATACATGTCGATGCTATTAGAGCATTCTATGCACATGTTCCTGTGACATAGGGGGCAGTGTAGGGATCCTATTGGATTCATCCATATATGGCATAGGTAGCAGGGTATTTTCTTTTTTCTGGGCATATTTATCTCACTCACCGCATGCACTACTACGTTTCTCATTCCCAGGGAGCTTTATTGTCATTGTCTGATGGTGGTCGTAAAGCCTTTTTGGGACGATAGTTGTTTATCAGGGGGCATTCTTTGGTACAGGTAGCGCACTGGGTACTCGTACACTGTGGCTCATTAGAGGCTATTTCTTTAGGCGGCGGGGTGCTGGAGGTAGTCTGAGTACTCCCAGCATGAGATAGGGCCTCCTGAGCCTTCTTTTTGAGTCCTGGGCTAGAGATAGCCTCTGCAGCCCATTCTAGATAGCGTTTATCTGTCCTGAGGATCTCTAGGATGGGTTTACCTTTGTGTTTGGCACCTATAGGCCATATGAAATTCTCGAGGCCTTGGGGGACCCACCTGATAAAAGAGCTACAGTCAGCGCAGTACTCACCTATGTGAGGGCCCCTAGGAGTCTGGGTGGTGTTATTGGACTGGCAGTTAGGGCATGTAGACATTCGAGTGTAGGTCCTTTTTATGTTATTGTGTTTCTACTCCTACTTTCACTCCAGCTCCTATCTGTTTTTTCGCTTCTGCTTACGCTTGATGTTATATCTCCTGTTTTACATCTACTCCTAGTTTTAGTCCTGACATTATGTATGCTCCAGCTTACGCTTTTATTTAGCATCGAGCTTACACTTTTTCTATAGTGCATGCTTTTGTTCCAGCTTTCGATAAAAGGAGCTATTAATAGTGCTTGGTTCATTGGGTCCTGCTCCCGCTCACGCTCAGGCTCACGCTCCAGCTCCTGCTCCCGCTCACGCTCCAGCTCACGCTCCTGCTCTGGCTCCTGCTCCGGCTCTTTTCATAGGCTATTCTTAATAGGGATTGGTTCATTGGCTCCTGCTCCCGCTCAGGCTCCCGCTCAGGCTCCCGCTCCCGCTCACGCTCCAGCTCCCGCTCACGCTCCAGCTCCCGCTCTTTTCATAAGATACTTTTAATAGTGCTTGGTTCATTGGGTCCAGCTCCGGCTCCTGCTCCAGCTTTGGCTCCTGCTCCCGCTCAGGCTCCCGCTCAGGCTCCTGCTCCCGCTCTTGCTCCCGCTCCAGCTTTGGCTCTTGCTCCCGCTCCTGCTCCCGCTCAGGCTCCCGCTCAGGTTCCCGCTCCCGCTCACGCTCCAGCTCCCGCTCACGCTCCAGCTCCCGCTCTTTTCATAAGATACTCTTAATAGTGCTTGGTTCATTGGGTCCAGCTCCGGCTCCTGCTCCAGCTTTGGCTCCTGCTCCTGCTCCCGCTCAGGCTCCCGCTCCGGCTCCCGCTCCGGCTCACGCTCACGCTCCCGCTCACGCTCACGCTCCCGCTCACGCTCACGCTCCGGCTCCCGCTCCTGCTCCCGCTCAGGCTCACGCTCATGCTCCGGCTCCAGCTCCGGCTCCTGCTCCCGCTCAGGCTCCCGCTCCGGCTCCGGCTCCGGCTCCCGCTCTTTTCATAAGCTGTTCTTAATAGGGATTGGTTCATGATAGACTCAAAAAGTGTGTTTTCGTGTAGATAAATACCTACACGAAAACACGCCTCAGTCCTAAAAATTACTTCTGCTTTCTAGGCAGCGGGAACGTTACGGTAGTAGCATCGATTACTGACCCTCTACCGATAATGACTTGTCCCACAGGGTAGGGTTCCACCTCATTGAAAGAGCCCTTGTCCAAGGAGTCCGCAAACCGACCATCGTCTGCGATCCACGCGGCATCCTCCAACACCAGTTCCTGAGCATACACAGCAGTCAGTTTACCGGTGTAGTGAAAAGTCACTGTCCGAATGAAATAATTCTCACCGATTTTGTACGGATGTATCGTCATACTACACGCTCCTTTGTTTATTGAGAAAGACTCATGCGCCATTTAGCTATTACTTGTTCCCACGAGGTGCCATTTATTAAAAGAGGCGCGTCTACGAGAGCCTCTTCCTCCAGGATTATCCAAGATAGATACGCACCAAAATACCTATGCACCATAGCATTAAAATCCCGGGGAGTCTTAATATCCTCTATCGATAGATCACACACCAAATTACTGTGTGCTACATAATCGAAAAAAGATTTTATTTGCTCGTATGTCAATTCCATAGAGTACTTGTATCTGGTTGTTTAGAATATACTTTTATCTAATGTCAAAATCAAGTGATAATAAGGTACCCTCTCCCCTATATTCGTTGTATAGGGATAGAGGGTACCTTTGGGTGGAGGAGTACCTTACTTCTTGGGATAGCTCGGGTCCAGGGTTTCCTTACCCATAGCGAGCTGGAGCCCATACCGTACGTCTTTCCAGGTACCGACGCACTTACCAGCCTTTATTAGAGCTTCGACTTGTTTTTCGATGTCCCTGATCTTCTTGGAGGAGATCATGGCAGGGACACCCTTTAGAGCCTTCTCCACGTCCTTTACCTTGAGGGCTTTGGCTTTAGAGACCTTGCCACTTTTGGGGGTGGTGGGTGCTGTGGCTGTCCGTACTGTTTCCAGGACGGATTCTTGTTTCTCCGTAGTGGCTGTGGCGAGCATGAGGGCTGCTGTGGGGGATACAGTACCCTTTCTCACTGCTTCCCGGAGGGTATGAGTAGAGCTATTGAGGGTGAGTAGGGAGCCGATATACGTGACGGACTTGCCGAGGGACTTGGCTATTTTGGTGATATTCCAGCCATATTTCTGGAGTCGGACGACGACTTCGGCTTGTTCCAGGAGGGTGAGGGCTTTACCCGTATTATACATGAACATATCGACGATACGGGATTCCTCGTTGGCACCCCTCTCCTCAGTGACACACAGGAACGAATCGATTTTCGCTCCGTGTTTCTCATTGGCGAGCAGGATAGCCTTGTATCGACGGTGTCCATCTACCAGGATAGCCGACTTGCCATCCTCTGAGGGACGTACCTTACCGGGGACGCATTGACCGTTCTCAGCGATTTGACGTGCGAGCTCATCGATATCACCCCAGTCCTGTCTCACATTGAAAGCAGGATCGATAGTGATATTTTTCATAGCTACTCGAATTAAATTCGCTGCGCGGGTACCTAGTTCTCTGATCGCTGCCATGGAATCCTCCTCTGTTTGTTTCTACGATAGAGCCTGCGTTTTTCAAGCCTGGGGGATACTCCCCGGGATTTTACTGCTGTAGCGGTCTGCGGGCCTGTTTATTGGTGGGGTAGTGGGACGGTATTTTCTCCAATTATCCTGACTGAGAGCGTGTTCCTCCCACTCTTCTATAGGGGTAGGGCATTTATACTCGTGAGTTTTGGTGGTGCCGTTGTCCATACGTATGGTCATAGAGACTGTAGCGTAGGTTTTATTGGATTCTTTATCGGTCCAGTAGTGGGTGCTGAGTTCTTTGATCGAGCACATGATTATTTATCAGGGACTCCTTTCGTTATCAAATAAAAGGGTCCCCAGAGTTCCGAGGCTCTGAGGACCCACGGGACCATACCCAGGGTGCCCACATAGTCGCTATTCTATGGGGCGGTGTGGTATCCCGATACCTAATATACTCTTTTCCAGTTGACAGCGCAACAAAATAATGGAATATTTTTATCTCTCCCAATTGGTTGCTAAATTATTCTTTTCGTTCCTCCATGAGATCTCGGATCACTCCGATGAGGTCTGCGGGATAGACAGGGTCTTTAAATGATACTTGCCCGTAGATTTCCTTGTCATTGAGACCGTGGTTGATGCAGCGGGCGATATCTTCTCGTAGGGTGAGACGTTTCTTTTGGTCCATGGGATAGAGTCTCCTTATTTACCTGGCTATTGCTAGCCGCCATTTGGCCACTGCTCGCATTACGGGGTCTTTAGCGTTGATGTAGAGGGGTACATTGTCCAGGGTCTCATGAAACAGGAGCTCGATAGACTCTCTCGATAGGCGTCCTGCTGAGAGGCATGCAGACAAAAACATGTAGGCGACCTCTTCATCAGCCTTTTCTTCTGTGACTACATTACAGGCGGATACCAGGTCTCTGACCTGTAGGTAGTATAGAGGCCCGAGGTTACCCTCCAGGATACAGATCTCTTCACGCGTGTACCTTATGTATTCCATGAGCGGATACCCTCCTGTGTTTTGAGAGGGCTACGATAGTAGGTTGTACCGTAGATCCTCCCCCTACTGCCTGGTCACTCGTAGGGCCTCCACGTCCCAGCAGTCGTCGTCCTGGTCTCGTACGCAGATGACCCCATCTCCACGGGTCGTGGAGATGATGGTCCCCACAAATTCATTCCCCCATAGATCTGACGCATTGGGCTCGGGGACGAGTACATGGTCATTCATTTTGAGCTGGATACCTTTAGAGTCTACCAGCATAGGTTCTCCTTTATACTCTGGATAGTGCTTATGGAGTACCTCATAGATCGCCTCGTGGGCTTCGTAGAGGCATTCTTTGATCCCCTCGACACTCTCCTGGAGTATTCTGTAGGCGTCCTGAGACTCTTTAGGGAGGTCGGCAGGATTGATGATCTGGGTACTCAGGTCTATAGCGACGAGTTTATTACATAGGTCGTGCAACAGTTCTCGGATTCTTTGAGCTTTCATTGATAGAGCCTCCTTATAGGGCCGCATAAACTACTACGGTTTATGTATTACAAAGAACCAAACAGAACGCTATCGAGTACTCATTCTCAACAAAAAACTTGACACAAGCTCCGGTTTGTGGTATATTCAAAAAAGTTCTTTGACATTGAGTTTAGGGGCTGCTCAGAGCATATAGGTCTGAGCGTAAGACTCAATCCTATTAAAGAGCTATCTCCGTATGAGTTCTTACAGGCGCTAAGAGATAGACGTTCTATCTCAGTGTTTAGAGTTTGTATCTCATGGGAGTTAATCGGGGATTGATTGAGAGGCATTTCAAAGCCTTTTGGTTAATCTTTCTGAAATAGGCCAAAATATAGACTGGCTGTAGCTAGTGAGTCGTTTAAAGGCTCATGATGCTAAAAGAAGAGTGTTAGCATTTGCTAGCATTTTTCAGAACTATTTATTCGGTGGGATAGATTCCACGGGACGTGAGAGCCTGGGTGACCGTTTCGAGGTGGGCGGAGCCCAGCTCCTTGTCGAGGTCGAGGGTGCCGTCTCTCATCACATACCACTGGGTAGCGATTTGTTTGACGATCTCCCGGCACTCGTCGATGGGGAGGGCGTCGATGGCGGCGTCCAGGTCGGCCTCGGTTCTGATCGGTTTCTTTTGCATTATAGGGCCTCCGTTTAGTCGTTGTCTGTAGGCACGCAAAAGACATGTCCGCAGTTGGAGCATTCCTGACCTGCTGTGACATTCTTGGGTATGGGCTCACTGCAGTCGGGACATTCCTTATTAGGGTATGAGTCCCGGATGAGCTGACTCTCAGTTTTTCTTGTCATAGAGCCTCCTGTTAGATGAGTTCTGTGGCGAGACGCAGCGTGGACTCCATCACATTATAGAAATCCCCGCAGGCGTCCATATTGGAGAGCAGGACGGCGGCGAGGGTTTCAGGGACCCGTATGGGCTCCGTGGTCTGGTAGCTGGCTTTCTCACAGCTTTTACGGTCCTTACGAGCCTCTGTGAGGGTCCCGTGGGCATGGACGTACATTTCACGGCTGGAGCCGCCTTGCTGGATTACGAGATAGAGTTTCTTGGTAGACATGGGTTACTCCTTGTAGGGGATGTTTGCGTAGAGCTACGTTTCATGCAGCCCTACGCATACGATTACTTGGTGCTGCGAGTCATGCCAGCGCGTTCGAGATCTCTCCACGAGAACGATCCATACACTCCCCAGCCGTAGTCATATCCCACCGCCCTTGGAGCATCTAGCTGGCTCTCCAGGTACCAAAACGCTTTCTTACCCAGGTGAATGAGTACATCCTCTCGGAGTTTGTTCACGAACCTATGGGTTACTCCGAGACCCTTTTCAGTCTGGTGAATGATGTAGTAGCTACGTCGTTGGAGAGAGGTGAGTACATGTTTCTGGATGGGCTTTTTGTAGTACAGGTTTTTCTCGGTCATAGTAGAGCCCCTTTACTGCTTGTATGTGTAGGTTTTCGTATTGTTGATGGGATAGCAGTACCCTGCCTCATTATTCTCGGGCGGACACAGCTCAGTGACCTGGACGATATAGGATTCGTCATTGGTCATACGGTTCTCTTCGATCACGTCACGGGCGATCTGGGAGGCCTGTTTGGGCGCATCTGCTCTCACGATGAAACTGGCGGTGCCGAGGTTAGGGCTGGTGATCTGATAGAGATTCATGAGTGTACTCCTTTTACTGGTTGTTACAGATGGTGCTGTTGAGAGGCAGAGAGATGACGACTGCGTCCTCGAAATCATTGAGCAGGCGATAGTCTATGCCTTTGATAGGCTCACGGCGACTGACCTTCCCCATGACTACGGCGGCGATACCGGCGTTATCATAGCAGCCGATGGGATCCATGAAATGGTCTACGCCATCTTCGCACTCATCGGACTGTACCGTGAACACGATATGGATTTTCTTAGGGGACTTCAGATACTTCTCTTGGATACGTTTGAGAGTTTGCTTGGCATTCTTAGACATGATAGAGCCTCCTATTAATTGGTGGACCACTTGGTCTTTTCTACGGTCTTAATAGACGGGCGCTTCCAGTTGAGGATCACGCCGGTCTCCAGATCGATCTCTAGCTCTACGTAGTCCCCGTAGTGCTCCTCAGGCATGAGCGCAGGTACGTACCCATCATGCGTCGCTACTGGCTTGCCTTTACTGTCCCTAAGTTCTGCGTAGCACAGGTCAGAGCATTTGGCATTGATGTACACACGGTTCACATCGAGCTTCTTACCCTGGATGGTGACTTTCATTTTGGTGTACTCCTTTTATTGATTCTTGGTAGCCCAGCGTATCGCGTCACGCTTCTCGCGGCACTGGTGTACTTCTTTGGAAGTCTTGATGTCAAACACCACGTACTTGGGGACTCCCAGCTCTTGGTATCCCGCTCTCTCATAGACCTCACGAGTTCCGATAGTCTGCACAGGGATGACTACACAGCCGCATAGGGTTTCTTCATGCATGATAGGACCTCCTAGTAATTGGATCGGATGAGCTTGAGTTTCTTAGGGTAGCGGGATTTGTTTTCTTTGATAAAGATCTCGCACTGGAATTTGAGGGGGTCTGAGTACACTTCTTTATTCCCACACTTGACACGCCAGTTGTATATGGCAGAGCGCCCACGACCTCCTCTGAGATCAGATGGCATGATAGAGCTCCTTATTTGGCTATTGTTAGACGCCACTTAGCTATCGCTACGACCTCAGGATCGACATCGTTTATGTAGAGGGCTACATTTTCGAAAGGCCCGTGGAACACTTCACTCTCCCTGGCATCCAAACTCCTACGTACCTTCTTGTCTCGCCAGTTGGCGGTTCGAATACGGGTCTTTAAGAAACCCGTGCCCATCACATCGAGCAGCTTGTAATCCTCCCTACTGTACTGAGATCGTACGTAGGGATCGATATCACTTTGCATTCTTAGATCTCCTATAAAAGAAAAGGGAGAGACTCTCTATAGGCCTCTCCCCCTCTCATGTACATTGCGATCGATGACTGTCTTACTCTGCTGACTCACCTTTGTTACGGGGACCGCGCAATGTGTACTTCCAGAGCGTCTTACGGATGGCGATCGCGAGCGCCTTGGGCTTACGAGTCTGGACGTTGATATATAGCACAAACGGCAGCACAGGCCACTGTCGGCCCTGCTTACTCTCTCTGCTCACCGCTGCCTTCTTACCATTCGTAGACCCCTTAGGACGTCCACGCTTCTTGGGAGCCGCCACCGTAGTCGTTGCCCCATTCGTGGATCCCTTCGGGCGTCCACGCTTCTTCGGGGTCGCCGTCACGTCCTTTGTGGTCTTGTTCTTGGATCCCTTTGGACGCCCACGTTTCTTAGGAGCTTCCGCCGGGGCCTGATCGGCTGGGGCAGCCTTGGCTTTCTTGGCGGGCTTTGCAGCAGGCTCTTTCTTAGAGGCTGCCTTCTTGGGGGTGGCTTTATTAGCCGTCGGTTTCTTTTCTTCTGCCATCACGGGCGCAGCAGGCTTGTCCCGTTCGACTCTCTCAGGCACCACAGGACTGGTCTCGTCGTTCGCCACTGATGAGTTGGTAGTATCTGCTGACATTGACGTACACTCCTTTATGATGGATGTGATGATGGATGTGATGTTAGATGTGTCTAGGAAAATATATTCCGCTACAAGAACCCTGTCACATATATCATATTTTTAATCTCCTTTCATTATTATGCTGCCAGCGCTGCTCTCGCTTTCTTGATGTGCTCGGTACGGCCTGCCTGTTTCTCGTTCTGCTTGATCACGTCATACTTGATGACGGAGTGCCCTATTTTCCTCAGGAAATTCTGCATTGCTTTAGCATAGCAGTCCGGGCAATTGTACCTGCACAGTCCTGAGGATGACATATTCAGGGACGAGAGTGGGAGGTCCTGTCCCACAGTCAGTTTTGCGCACAGTCCACAGCCCTGACAGCCGAGTCCCTGGCGATCACAGATATGTACCCTGGGTGTCGAGTCTGCTAGAGCTTGGACCTTTGATAGAGCCTCACCTGTCAGGCGGCCCCTAGTGTGTTCGAACTGATAATCTTTCAGGGATGCGTACTGGGTGAGAGTCCTCTTGCTATTGAACCTTTGCAGGGTGATGACTGTCTGATACCGTGCCTTAGAGAGCTCCTGGATCAGCTCTACGATGGGCTGAGAGTCTGGGATATATTTCACTCTCACGAATGCCACGCGCTCTTTGTTCAGGGCATAGAATTTCTGGACTTCACTCTCACGGACGATGAGGTCAGGATTGAGGGTGACCACCGCTTTGTGGGGGTGATTATTCAGGGTGAGGAGTCTGGGGGTTTTAATGTTACTGTTGACGAAGAAGAATTTCGTAGGATTCATCGCTACGTACCCTGCGAGTTGCTGATATTCAGTGGGAGTGCAATTAAAGTTATTGTTGACTGCGACGCGCACTATTTCTTTGTATGCAGTTAATTCGGGAGCGAGGATAGCTCTCACGGGTGCCTCCTATGGATAATTAATATACTATTTTACAAATGATCTATCAAGTTAAAATATAGCTGAGGGATTTTTATTCTCCCCCTAGCTATATATTTAGACGGCGTTGGATAGACGCCATTTTACTACTGCGATCGATACGGGGTCCTCATCGTTCATGTGCAGGGGTACGTTGTCTAGCGGTTGATCGAGGGAGCCGATCTTTAGATCATAGTTTTCCAGCATGGCTGCAAACAGGATGGGGTCGTAGCCCATTACTTCGATTTGCCTAGCGAAACTTCGTAGGGCGTGGATAGCGTCGTCGGTGACCTGCGGGGGATCACCACTCCCTACGTTGGGGAGTGGCGATGGTGAGGGAGGGTTTTCTTTAGATGCTTTATCCAGGTCGGCGGCAGTCTCTAGTAGGTAGGCTGTAAGACCCCTGAGGTGTTCTTCACTGAACATGCTGTGTCCTTTCTATAGGCCTCGATGATGTGTGCCTCGTCCTCATCAGGCGTGTACTCATGGTCCTTTGCACTGTAACTATTCTCTACAGCACTACCACCGTCGATGTAGGTGACGGACTCATCTGTACCATAGAGAGTATCATAGTCGAAGTACGCTGAGTGTCGGAGCAGGTACGTACTCGGATATTTTGACTTGTAGACCTTGTATTTCTCCGTGCCTATGGGGGTGCTGTTGATCTCATCGTCCTCGTAATTGATGTGGAGAGGAGCCCGCTCCAGTAGCTCTACCATAGAGGCTTTGCGCATCTCACGATGGATGTGTTCGTACCCGCCTTTGCTCTGGATGAGGGCGTCCAGTTTACTGAGATTATGGAGCAGGGCGTCCAGGTACTCTCTGTGGTGGGCGTACTCCTCCTGGAATCCATTTGTACCATAGAATCGATCATGGGAGAGGTCTGCGGCACGGGCACTGAAATTCCTGACTTCGATCTCATACGTGTCGTTACGTTTGAGGGAGCCCTCGGGGATACTGAGGTAGTGTTCGAGTTTGGTGATGTAGTCATCATTATAGTGTGACTCTACGATAGCTCGGAGCATTGCTTTGATGTGGGTTTCTCGGAGGGCTATGGGATAGACGTAGACGCTGTCGTCCGCTATAGCGATGTCGTACTCATCCTGATGCCAGTAGACATAGAGCACACCAGTCCTACTGAGGTTTTCTACTATCTGATAACCTACCAGGTCGAAATCGCTCTGGCTGTTGATGCCATACCTTTTACTGAACATCTCGTCATGGCACTCTTGCCAGGTTGAGATAAACGTCGGGGCGACGGCGAGGTCTGCACTCTGGGTCTCGAAATCATGTACTTGGTAGGCTCTTGCGGAGTCCTTAGAGCGTGCCGGAGAGATCAGTCCGCCCAGGTCTTTGATGGCTTT
>Ga0315294_10007585_pt1 | contig 11898 bp, 9 predicted proteins | sample YL17G13_40_MG_FD_203626 | JGI IMG/M metagenome (GOLD analysis project Ga0315294, IMG submission 203626) | Sediment microbial communities from Yellowstone Lake, YNP, Wyoming, USA - YL17G13_40 | ecosystem: Environmental > Aquatic > Freshwater > Lake > Sediment | place: USA: Wyoming | collected...
GCTATTTTTCTTTATTAGACGGGATTAACAAGCTTGTCTCGAGCACAGTCGAGAGGATAATCCTGTTATCCTGTCCTAACATTCGTGTTAATTCGTGGCTATTCCTCCCAAAGTCAAGAAGTGCAAAAAAAGTGTTCAAAACATGCTCAAAACCTGTTCATTTTTGTTAATTTTTGCAAATTTTTGCTAATAAATGCAAAAAAATGCAAATTTTTGCTAATTTTTACCCCCATTTTTCGCCTAAAAACAAATAAGTCCTATAAAATCACCCTTTTTGCTACCACCAGCCGCCCCATTTTTCAAAAAACTCCTCAAAAACCCCTGATTTTCAACTTTTTTTATCTTTTTTTCTCCCCTTTTTCTTCTGTTTTCCGTCTTCCGTCTTCTCTTTTTCTCTTTCATTGTCGATTCTGGCCGCAGCCATCACACATGACCTCAAACCCCTATGCCAACGCTTCGGCCCGGTACGGTTCGTCATGCCTTTTCTTCCTTTCTCCGGAATTTTCCAAATTAAACTTATTCATACGTACTCCAGATCTTCTATATTATCATTTTATCCAGCCCTGCCCCAAAATGTTTTTATTTGGGGTCTGCCCCCTTCATGAAATCCATTTACCGAAACAGTTTTGAAAGTCCTAACTGTGGCTATTCCCCCATTCGGCAGGAAAATCCGAACATCTGGAATCGCTAAAGAAATCTGGTATGATTAGTAGGCCCACTCTGTATAAATGGTTTAGTAAACGTACCAGAGTTCATGTAAGAATGAGCAAAAAATACCGGATTTAATCCAGTATCCAATGGTATGAGAAAGATAGCCAACGGTACATTAGCCTTGATTGTGTTCCTCATTGTGCTTTCACCAGCACTCGGGGAGCTACCGCGGTGGGAGTTTGAGTCCGACTCGGACCTACGTCAATGGATACCCAATTCACACCTATCAAATGTTGTCATCAAAGATGGAATGATAAGAGCTAATGCCGTCGACCGGGACCCGTTTTTCCTTTGTCGAGATATCACAATCGCAGCCAAGCCCTGGCAATATGTGGTCATCAGGCTAAGAGCCAACCGACCAGGAATCGGTGAACTATTTTGGTCTGGGGAACTTGAAGGTCAATATGGTGGCCTAACCGAAAAGAAGAAGGTACGGTTCGCAGTTAACGGTGACAATAGTTGGCAAGAGATTGTAGTCTTTCCCTTCTGGCATACCGAGGGGGTAATCCGTCAGCTTCGGCTGGATCTATATGAGGGTGCTCACTTTGAAATTGATTGTATCCGTGTTCTGGAATGGGGCAGCAACCAGCCCCAAAACGGCGTTTGCGTTTGGGGTTTTGGCGGTAATACGAGCAGATGGCAGACCCATCCTGCTGCATCTGAGTTATTGGCACCACCCGTTAGAATTGATGTAAGCGACAAGGCCTGGGTCACTGTTCAACTTGGATCTGACAGAGAAGATGTGGCAAGCATCCTCTGGGCCTGTGAGGATGCGCCTGGTTTGCAGAGCGAAGAGTTTGCTATTAGAGGTGATGGTAAGCTCCATTCATACAACCTCCGAATGGCCGGCAATCCTACCTGGCACGATAATATCATAGCTTTTGGAATTCGTCTTCCTCAGAAAGGCAACATACGGCTTGAATCCATCCGGATAGATAAGAAACCATCCGGGCCAGGCGAACTCGAGGTTAGTTACTTTGGTTTTGAGTATGGAGTCAACCGTGCCGGCCGGCCATGTCGGCTCTTGGCACAAATTCTAAACCGTGGTGGCTCGCCCCAGGGCATTCGCGACATCCACTTGATTCTACCAAAAGAGCTGAAGCTTCTTTCCGAACCCGACAAACTTTCGCATGAGGGTATTGAGCACAATGAAATTGCTTGTTTCATCTGGGAAATCATGGCTGAAAAGCCCAGCACCTATCAAGCTGGGCTATTCTTTAGCGGCAAAGGCAATATTCCGCCCGATCAAAAAACGTTGCTCGAATTTACAGAGCCTCCTGCTGTTTACAAGGCTGGATATGTTCCTATACCCAGGCCGGTCGAAACCAAAATCGAGATATGTGCATTCTATTTTCCTGGCTGGGATTCTGACCGCAAATGGGACTGTATTCGCAGGATTGCCCCTAATCGCAAACCCCTGCTGGGCTACTATGATGAATCAAATTCTGAATGTGTTGACTGGCAAATCAAGTGGGCCGTAGAAAACGGCATCTCATGCTTTCTCGTTGACTGGTATTGGGTCCAAGGTCAGCAACAACTGACACATTGGTTCGAGGCATACCGAAAGGCAAGATATCGGAACCTTCTAAAAGTTGCCATTATGTGGGCCAATCACAATCCGCCAAATACCCATTCTGTTGAAGACTGGCTCAATGTGACAAGACACTGGATTGAAAACTACTTCTCTTTGAAAAGCTACTACCACATAGACAATAAGCCATCTGTTTTTATCTGGAATCCAACAGGTATTCGAAATGACTTAGGAAATTCCGAAGCTGTCAAAAAGGTCTTCGACCAGTCACAGGACATGGCACGTGCAGCAGGATTTCAAGGAATTACCTTTGTAGCAATGGGCAACGACTTCGGCGCCGGTCATATCCAGGCTCTGCTCAAAGAAGGCTATAGTGGAATCACAACCTACCACGAGTGGGGCCACACGATAAACGGAGCGATTTCTCAAAAGCTGTTCCGCTACGAAGACGTTGTTCGCAATAGTCCGACCGCGTGGCGAGAAAAAGATAAGGATGCAGGATCATTGCACTATTATCCGCTCGTGGACACTGGCTGGGACAGTCGGCCATGGCATGGTGACAAGGCCATGGTCATTCAAGGGCGAACACCGGAGCTATTTGAAAAACTGCTTCGGCAGGCTAAGTCTTTCTGTGAAGAACATAACAAGCCTATCTTGATTCTTGGCCCAATGAATGAATGGGGCGAAGGCAAGCTATATCGAGCCCTGCACTGAATTTGGGTTCGGAATGCTCGAAGCTATTCGCAGAGTCTTCGCAAAAGGGGATTTAACAACCTGGCCTGTTAATATATCACCCTCGGACGTGGGCCTGGGACCCTATGTTTTTCCTGAAGGGCCCACCACAACTGATCGAACTCTTGACAACGGTCTAATACAGATTATTGTTAATTCACTCATAGTGCCCAACTGGTACAACAGCCACAGATAACGCTGTGCAGATAAGTTGATTCCATAATATCGCTTAAATGTATGAATGAACTAATCAAAAAGCGTATTACTACAGGCAATCAAGGACTTATGCTCTCTTTTCGAACTGGTTTGAAACCGGTTTCAGAACTGCTTTCATAATAAAACTGCCACAAAATTGCCACAAAACCGGTTATGTCAAATCAATATGTGAGCGAAAGACATAGCTGCCCGCTTAATATGCCCAGATACGTCCCCACAATATTGCCCAAAATTGCCAAGAGCAAACCTACTGACGCGAGCCCAGGTTGATAAACCGCAGCGACAACCGGTGCAGAAGCAACCCCTCCGATATTGGCCTGACTTGCGACAACAGCTAAGAATAAGGGAGCTTTTATAATTCTGGATGCCACAAGAAGAAATCCGGCATGAATAAACACTATAAGAAATCCCGCGAGTATCAAAAGAAACGTTGAGCCGATATCTATCATGTTGGCTTTAGCTCCAATTGAAGCGAGAACGAAATACAGCATAAAATATCCGATTTTAGATGCACCGAAGTTTTCAAGATTCTTAACCGGTGTAAATGAAAGCAAAATCCCCAAAGCTGAGACGATAATAATCGTCCAGGCGTATGTAGAAACAGCGTATTTAATTTCAGGGAGCGGTTTTGCTATAAACTGTGAGATTAAACTTCCGAGTATCGCCAACCCCAAAACAAGAATAATGCCTTTGACATTCCATTTTTGTTTCTGCCGCGAAGAAGAAATATCGAAAATTCTTTTGTTCAATTGGTCGAGCATCTGCCGATTTGAGTGATTCCACCGGTCAAAGACGGGTTGAATACGAACCATTGCCAAAAGAATCCCCATCCACACATAAGGAACAATGGTATCGACGATAACCATCGGTAGAAAGACTTTATCTGGTGTGTTCAAAGCTTCTTTAACTGCAATCATGTTGGCACTTCCCCCGGTCCATGAGGCAGACAGAGCACCAAACCCGGACCAGCTTTGTGCACCTACCCAGTTCTTAAACAAAAAGAACACCACAGGAGCACCTAAAATGATTCCGAGGCTTCCTACGAAAAACATCAGAATCGCCGGTCCGCCAAGTCGGATGATAGATTTGACATCTACAGAGATAAGCAGCAACAGCAGACTTGCTGGCAGTAAATGCGCGATTATCAAGGAATAGACAGAACTCCTGGTATCGGTAAGACCGGCGGTTGAAGCCAGCATCGGAACAAAATAAATCCAAAAGACCGGGGGCAGAAACCTAAAATAGCGCTTGAAACGACCGTGTCTTGAAAGCTGCAGGACACAAATCTCTATAGACAGAAGCAGGAAAAGTATGGCGAGCGGATTGTGAATCATCTTTCAGAATTGCTCCAATTTTCCCGAGGCCCAGTCTGACACCAACCTGCGTTTTACGGCTCTTAATCAGAGAAATCATCAGTCTCTGTTCGGTTTGGCAAAATTGCTGCTGGACCGGAGAATGCTGGATCCAAGGGCCTATTTTCACAGATTTGTTTCGCGAGCATGGCGTATCCTTCGCTCAGCGGATGACTGGCATCGTAATAGAACTCGCTGGGCAGTGCCGGAGGTATATAGTAAGCAATATTCTCCCGCTGCAGCCAGGCCGCAATTTCGATTTTCATCTTTCGATAAGTTTCAATACTCTCTCCCTTCAGCATGTGTTCATTAAATGGGCCTACAAGAACGAATATCCTGTTTCCTCTTTTCCTCAATATCTCGATTGACCGCTGGAAAAAGTTCCACTGCAGGGAAGTCTCCAGCCGGACCCACGGAAAATCTTCCTTAGCTATACCCCTCTGGGCCCACCAAATACGTTCATTCTGATTATGATTCCCGGAGGTACGAAGTACGAGAGTGACGGCCTTCAAAGGGTTCTCGTATGGGTGCTCAATCGTCCATGTGGGCAGGTCCATATTCTCAAAATAAGCAATCTTCAGATGCGAAGCCCAACTGAAGAAAGGTACATAGCGTTCTACTATAGCCGATATCCTCTTAGAATATGGGACTTTATAGCAAGGAATTTTAGGGACAAACTGCGGGACTAACCGGGGATGATTGAAATGGAACTCCTTCTCAATTTGCAAATCATGTTTGCTGGAACTCATCCATAAAGGATTAAGATGCAGAATAACGTTTTTTCCTGAAATGGCCTGACCATAGTACCTCAGCAAGCCCTCCAATGCTGCCGGATGTATGCCATCCACACCCATATTAGCGAACTGATTCCGGCCTGTAATTTCATTAAGATAATGTGGCAAAGTGTTATGTTCGGACACGTAGTGCCCCCAGATGACCGAATCTCCAATCACAAGCGTTTCGTACCGCGACCAGGCCCATCGGCAGTACCTGTTGTACAGCCAGTAGTCATTGCTTAACTCATAGGGTAAGCGATAGTCAAGCTCAGGCTCAATTCTCTCGCTCCGTCCCCAAAACATGGGCCCAAGGTAAAATAATGCCAAGAAGATAATTCCAACAGCGAGCCATTCACATCCCGATAATCGCACGCAGTTGGAACCAAAGGGTATGTCAAATGCGTTCGCCCGGCGAGAACTGTCTTGTATATCCAATACGTTCTTTTTCTGAATTCGGTTTGTCTCATTTTCAAAAAGGTTCATAAGGCCTGCTCATCTGTCAGAACCGTATGTAGATAAACGCCTGCTCACTTGACGGAGCAAAGATACATAGGTAAAGAATCATTAGAACCAATATTACAATTCGGACGGCTCTTAGCTCAAGAACCCACTTAATCCTGGATTCGTAAACAAATTGATAGGACCACACCGCGAAAATAAAAGCCAAAGCCAGCAATGGGCAATGAGGATTTGCCAATCCGGAGTTAAATATCCGTGTCACAATTACCCATGCGTCAGTTATACTTTCGGCTCGGAAGAAAATCCATGTAAAGGTCACGAATACAAACACCAGCAGTTGTTTGATTAGTTTCGGCACCTTTTCTTTGTAGAACGAAGTTCTTTCCAACTCCCGTGTCAAAAAACGGCCTAAAGCGTGCACCGCACCCCAGATGACAAATGTCCAGGCCGCACCATGCCACAATCCCGAGATTACCATGGTCAGGAACATATTTCTGTAAGTGTTAAATGTACCTTTGCGGTTTCCTCCCAGAGGAATATAGACGTAGTCTTTGAACCAGGAGGAGAGACTGATGTGCCACCTCGACCAGAAATCGCCCATATCCGTTGCCAGGTATGGGTTGTTAAAGTTAAGCATCAAACGTAAGCCCATCATCCGCGCCACGCCTCTCGCCATGTCCGTATAGCCGCTGAAGTCGAAATAAATCTGCCAGCAAAACAGAAAGGTGGCCAGTATCAGCGCAGGCGACTGAAACTGTTCAGGAGCATCATACACCTTGTCAACGTAAAGGGCCATATAGTCGGCCAGGGCCACTTTCTTAAAAAAGCCCACGATGAATAAGGACAGACCATCCGAGATGTCCTCTTTGGAGAACGTGGACTTGTTATGTAGCTGGGCCAGCAGGTTTTTGGCCCTTTCAATCGGCCCAGCTACCAGCCGGGGGAAAAATGATACGAAGGTTGCATACCTTATGAAACTATTTTCCCTTTCTATATTGCCGCGATAGTAATCGATGACGTAGCTCATCGACTGCAACGTGTAAAACGATATACCGACAGGAAGAAGTATGCCGGGCGCAGGGATGGTATAGGTAACTCCCAGTGACGACAAGAGAACGTTCAGGTTCTCAGTTACGAAGCCGCCGTATTTGAAGAAGCCCATCAGGCCGATATTGTTTACTATGCTTATGGAAAGCCACATCTTCCTGCGTCTGCTTTTGGCCATCCTTGCAACGACTATATAGTCAAGTACACTTGAATAGAATATCAGGACCAGATAAAGGGGATTAAACCATCCATAAAAAAAATATGAAGCAGCCAGAAGGAAGACGAGTCTGAACCTCGTTCCCTTCAGAGCAAGGTAAGTCGGGTACACAATCAGAAAGAATAATACGAACGGCCAGGTGTGAAAGAGCATTGTTCTTGTGTCCCCTCTATCTCATCAAAACGCGAATGTGTGCTTCCACCGAAGTGGCCAACCCTTCCAGATGATAACCTCCTTCAAGAACAGAAACGAGCTGACCTTCACAGTACTTTTCCGCTATCTCTTTGACGACCTGTGTCAGCTCTGCAAAACCTTTCGCCGTCACCCTCATGCCACCAAGCAGGTCATCCTTATGGGCATCAAATCCGGCACAGATAAGCACAAAGTCCGGCGAAAAGGCAAGGGCTGCGGGCTTGAGTTTCTCCTCAAACACCCTCAGGTAATCTCCGTCTCCGGAACCGGCTGGCAGAGGCACATTGATATTGTAATTCAAACCTTTTCCGCTCCCCTTTTCTGCTTCACTTCCAGTGCCAGGATAGAAAGGATACTGATGAACACTAAAGTAGAGCACCGTAGGGTCATCATAAAACATTTCCTGGATTCCATTACCATGGTGTACATCCCAATCTACGATTAGTATCTTTGACAGGTCATACCTCTTTTGAATATAACGTGTCCCGACGGCAACGTTGTTAAATATACAGAACCCCATCGCTTTGTCCTTTAGCGCATGGTGACCCGGTGGACGGACCGCGCAAAAGGCATTCTTGACTCTTCCTGCCATCACAGCATCGATTGCAGACAGCACCCCTCCCGCCGCCTCCATCGCAGCTTCGTAAGACCTTGAGGATATTGGCGTGTCCATCGAATCAAGGTAACCCGCACCCTGTTCGCAGCTTCTTTGGGCCCGCTGTATATATTCAGGCGTATGAACCGTAAGTAGCCATTCTAACAAGACAGGTGAGGGCGTAAGCTGGTACAGTTGAGAGTACAATCCCTTTGCTTTCAACCTTTCGACTATGGCAACCAATCTCTGCGCTGTTTCCGGGTGGCCTTCAGTCGTTTTGTGCTCGAGGTAAATATCATCATACACGAATCCCGTTATGTATCTGCCTGGGGCCTGATTCTCCTTCTCCATATTCTGCTCGGTGGATGCATTATTGGATGCATTTCTTACGCAGCGAAATCCTATGGCATCACTGGCGAGGCAGGTATCGTTGATAGAAGGGTCGCTTGCACGATAAGATGACCGGCAGCTGTCGGCACGGGAGTTCCATGCCCCGCCTCGCAAGACCCTTTCCTGTCCTTTACTCGGCCCTTTTGGGTCTTTCTCTGGACTTTCTTTGTAATAACTCTCAGAGTAGAAATCGTTACACCATTCCGCAGCATTTCCATACACATCGTAAAGCCCCCATGAATTGGGTTTTTTCTCCCCGACAGGATGGGTCTTTCCCGATGAGTTATCAGCGAACCAGGCATAGCCTTTCAGTTTCCGTACATCGTTGCCGAAACTGTACTTTGTGGTCGTGCCTGCCTGACAGGCATACTCCCACTCTGCCTCTGTAGGAAGTCTATATCCTTTTGCATTGAAGTTGCACTGCCAGGATTGCTCATCGTAGCAAGGCTCAAAGCCCTCCGCACGGGAGCGCTCGTTGCAGTATTGGGCCGCATCAGTCCAGTTTATCTGTTCACAGGGATGCTTTGGATTTTTGAAATGTGAGGGATCTGGCAGTTGAAACTTCTTGAATTGTTCTTGTGTTACTTCGTACCGGTCCATCCAAAAAGGACTGACCCATACTCTGTGTACGGGTGACTCGTCGGATGCTCCTTCTTTGCTTCCCATATCAAACCAGCCCCCGGGAATCAAAGCCATTTCTGTGCCGGTCTTCGTCTTTATGACCTGTGGCAAAGTTTTGGTCTCTTTTGCACGGCGGCAGCCAGAGATAACTATCAAGGTCAATAACAAACAAAGGATTCCCGTAATTAGATTAGTCGGTCGCACGGCCATCCGCCATATTCCTATACCCGTATTTTTTCGGGCTCCTTTTATTATCGTGGTAGCTTCCCTGCACAATGGGTTCGAGAAAACGTTACCAGCTCTTATTTTCGCCTCTTTTGAGCGGGACCACCTTTTCCCAGGTCCCAAATTCATCTAACGGCTCTGAGTCTTAATCGGCACCCAGTCAGGCTCTTTATTGTGATTGCCGTCGATGGTTACTTGGACCCATTTGCCTGATAAGTCACTGACGCAGATATTCCAGCCCGGCGCTTTGCCACCCACCATTTCATCTCCTTCAGGGCCATAACTGAATGCGATGTACTTGCCGTCCGGCGAGAAGTCAACGTGATAAACTTCGTATCCCTTTTGGCACTTGATAACGCCGTGAACATCAGTCACCTTGGGTGTAGATGTTGTAAGGTCGATATTGCCGACGCATAAGTCCCAATCAGAGGCGCCCCACGCTATCTTTTTGCCATCAAGGCTACAGTCAGGCCTGCATCCTGTAACCCCATACGATGTCAAATCAAAGACTTTGGTTCCGCCGGCTTCAAAGGCCAGGTTGGCGTGTTTGAAACCCATTCCACCGTGCACCGTGGCAAGGAACCAGCCGCCATCCGCTGACCAGCAAATATTGTAAAGGTGATGTAGAGTTCTGTTTGGGTGTTCTCGAAGCCTGCCCCAGAATGTTTTTATCTGGGGTTTCCTCGTTTCGAGGTCGTAAAAGGAAAGCCCCTTCGAGGCATAATCGGTAATAGTGTAGCGCTCGAATTCCCCTTTTAGGTATGCGATAGTCTTCCCGTCGGGACTCCAGCATGGGTCACGAGCATTTTCAGCAACCTTAACACGTCCGGTTCCGTCAATGTTCATATAATAGACATTTCGAACCTTGTTCTCTCCCGCCAGTTGGTCAACGACGAAACAGACTTTAGTACCATCGGGAGAGACGTGAGGATACATCTCGTCCAGCTCCGGGGTATTGGTTAGATTCACCGGATTGGAACCATCTGCATTTATCAAGTACAATTCCCAGTTCTCCTTGCCGTTGGTTTGACGGTAGGTTTCGTACACAATCTTAAAAGGGATTTCTTTTAGGTTCAGCTCAGCTTGTGCTGAGGGGGTTGTCCCCTCTTTTGCTGGAGCTTGCGGTTGGGACTGGCAAACAGCTTCATTTGCCACAAACGTGCTCGAGATAAAAGCGAAGAGAATGTCCGCACCTATTATAGACAGCCCGGTCTTTGAAATACGCCATATTCTTGCCATTGTTTCCTCTTTCACCTGGTTTATCTTTTAGTTTAGAATACGCTTAATGGTTCACGGTCGGAATCGGCACCCAGTCAGGCTCTTTGTTGTGGTTCCCGTTGGTGGTGATTTGCACCCATTTGCCCGTTAGGTCACTTACACAGATATTCCAGCCCGGCGCCTTGCCGCCTACTTGCTGATCCCCATCAACAGGGCCATAACTGAATGTGATGTACTTGCCGTCCGGAGAGAAATCAACGTGATAAACTTTGAACTTACGCATGCAAGTGACAACTTTATGAACGTTGGTGACCACGGGCGTAGGGGCCGTCAGGTCGATATTGGCGACGCATAAATCCCAATCGGTAGCCCCCCACGTCATTCTCTTGCCATCAAGACTAAGGTCGGGTCTGCAACCCCTGACTCCCCACTGCTCCAAATCAAAAACTCTTGTCCCGTTGGCTTCAAAAGCCAGGATAGTATCGCTGTACCCCATACCTCCGTGCACGGCAGCAGTAAACCAATTCCCGTCAGGTGACCAACAAATAGCATAGATGTGATGTAAAGTGCTGTTCGGGTGTTGTCTGTGTTGGCGCGTCTTTAGATCGTAAATCAAAAGTTCCGAGGTTGCATATTCCCTGGTGCTGTATCGCTCAAACTCTCCTTTTAGATAAGCGATGCTTTTGCCATCGGGACTCCAACATGGCTCACGAGCATTTTCAGCAACCTTGACCCGCGTGGTCCCATCGATGTTCATGTAGTAAACATTTCGAACTTTTGTTTCTCCTGTCTCCTCGTCAACGACAAAACACACTTTAGTACCATCGCCAGAGACATGAGGATACATCTCATCCAGGTCCGGGGTATTGGTCAGATTCACCGGATTGGAACCATCTGTATTCATCAAGTACAATTCCCGGTTCTCCTTGCCATCGGTTTGACGGTAGGTTTCATACACAATCTTAAAAGGGATTTCTTTTAGGTTCAGCTCAGTTGAGGGTGAGGGAACCTTTCTTGGCCTTGGCCGACCCTGCGCTGGCGGTCCGCAAACGGCGATGTTCGCTGCAGCCAGACTTAATACAAGAAAGAGAAATATCTCCATATTTGTTCCAAAGAATACTGTTTTCGTGATGTACGGCCTCTTTGTCATGTTACCACCTTTATAACCATCGCTCAAAATCCAAAGTAGCAGGGACAGCAACTTATTGACGCTTAATCATCAATTCTGTGACTCAGGCCCTGTCTGACTCACGGACTTCACAAATAGAAACATATTTTGAATCGTGCGTAAAAAAAGTCAACCCCAGAATGTTTTTGTAACTGTCCCAAAGATTGTGGGAAAATTTTTGGGACAGTTACTTAAAGGACTATTCGCTTGATATTCTGGCTTAGCTGGTAGTAAAATTGCACGGGATTTATGTATCTCGCTAAAAACAATAGAATCTGGCATTTAAGGAGTAGTTACGATGCAAACCAATAGAACCTGTGGCAAATCCGGGTGTCCATTTATGTTGAGTCGGCGTAGTTTCCTTGCTACGGCAGGCGCCTGGGGGCTGGCTGCGAAGGTCGGCGTGTTTGATTTTGCGGCGTCGCTATTTGCGGCGGAGGCGGAAGCC
>Ga0315294_10007586_pt1 | contig 11895 bp, 8 predicted proteins | sample YL17G13_40_MG_FD_203626 | JGI IMG/M metagenome (GOLD analysis project Ga0315294, IMG submission 203626) | Sediment microbial communities from Yellowstone Lake, YNP, Wyoming, USA - YL17G13_40 | ecosystem: Environmental > Aquatic > Freshwater > Lake > Sediment | place: USA: Wyoming | collected...
CAATAATCCTGGCGAGATTAAATGGGATATTGGAACGGTTCCAGTGGGTGGCTCTGCCTCTGTTTCTTACACAGCCCAAATTGATACAGGAATGCCCTATGGCACTACTTCGCTTACCAATCAGAGTACAATTTCAGGTCTTGAGGATGACTGGAATAACGGAGACAATACCGAGACCCTCTCAGTTGATGTAGATGGCGGTATGCCCTCTTTTGGTGGCGGCCCAAGCTCCGGCGCACGTGGAGAAATTTTCAAAATCACAAAAACCAATAACAACAAAGATGGCTTAGCTTATGCTGGAAGCAATGTTGATTATAAAATAGTTCTTTATAATGATAGCCTGGCCCACCTTTATAATGTAGTAGTTGACGATGTTGTAGTTAACGAAAATACTTCTAAAGTATACAACACCCATTACTGGGATTTGGGAGAAGTTTTTCCCAACGAGGAAATAACCATTGATTATACTGTGGCTTTTGGCACTGAGGTTCCAGCAGGTTTATATAAAAACACAGCTAAGGCTGAAGGCATGGATATTTCAGGAAATTCAGTCTGGAGTGCTGAGGTATCTAATGTAATTGAGATAAGAGTAAGCGAAGTTCCTTCTGAATCTGAAGAAGAAAGCCCTAAAGGAATTAACCTTGAGGAAATAGAAAGAATGTTGAAGGAGATAAGTGCTAAAGTAGAAGTAATAAGAGAAGAAATAAGCAGGAATACTCCACCTGTCTCAAAAATATCTTCTGAGATTGGTGAGCAGAACTCAGGGCAGGAGGTTTTAGGATCTTTATTACCCGAAGCTAATGCCCAGGAACTTAACCTCAGTCAGCCAGAGACGCAGGGGTTAAATAGGTTTTTGGCTGCGATTGATGGATTGCTCTCCGGCCGCAGTTTAATCGTTTGGCTGATTCTTAGTTTCTTTCTATTACTCTTACTATTTTTGGACAAGAGAAGAAGACAAGAGATTTAAGAATTAACAGTCTAATTTTTATTAAAATAGTGCCCGAGGCCGCGGCCTCGGGCACTTGACATTACTGCTAGAAATTCAATATAATAATTTTAGTCTTTTACATAATTATAAGGGAGGGATAAAGATGAACGGATGGGAGATTTTCGGAATAACTATCCTTATTCTTGGTTTCTTGGCCCTTTTACGTTTCGCTTTCAGCGGCTTCCTTGATAAGAAAGAGGAGGGAATGATAAGACACTGCCCGAAATGTAGGGCCCTTCTAATTCTGGAGGATGCTCCTCCCGGCCGCCCCAAGGTAATGTGTGGGAAAGTCCTCTATTACCGATGCCCTAATTGCAATACCCTTTGGAAAGAGGATTAAGAAGGTATTCTTCCGAAACCATTAAACCTTGAGGAAGTTACCTATCCTCAACAAGAGCGCGCTCCATAACAAAAAGCCTCGGCTCAATCGCCCAGGCGTTTTTATTTTAGCGGCGAGAATACCTAGCGGGGATGAAAGCCGTTAAAAGAACTCGCCCCGAAGGGGATACCTCGTCCCTTTAGGACGGGGTAGTTCATTTTTTACTAAAACTAATATTAAAAACTAACTTTATATATTTTTAGGCCGCTTAGGAGGTAAATTGTCTTTCCGTTTTCAGAAACTGTGAAATCTTTTAAGTTGTCAAATTTATCTGATTGAAATTGCTTTATTATTTGTCCTCCCTTGCCTAGAATAATTACTCTTTTCTGGGCTGGTTCTAAGATATAGAAATAGGGGAGACCTTCAAACGCTAGGATTTTTGAAAAGTCCTCAGCGTAAGGGAAAAAGTTTAACTGTACAGTTTCCTGAAAATTACCGCCGTAAAACTTATCAACCGAATTATCTTTATTTAATACCCAGAGGGAGCCATCAACAGCAATTGATTTTGCCCCGATTGGCTTCTTTGCCTTATCATTAAGCCAGAGCTTCCCAGAAATTTCGCTTTGGCCTTCCTGGAAAAAATATTTTACAATTTCTCCCTTCTTGCTGTCTAAAAAGTAGAGGTTGAAACCAAAGGCGGAGAGGCTGTCAAAATAAAAATCAGGATAAGGATTTTTGAGAACTGTACTGCCGCCCAATTGCGCACCATTTAAAGAAAAAATTAAATCGGGCCTTAAATAAAAGAGAACGGGTGCGTTATATAAAGAGGCTGCCAGGCTGAATTTTTTGTCGGTTTGAATAAATTCACTACTTTTATTATTAATATCTAATTGATAGATATTCGGATTTGCTGGGCTGAAAAGATAAATCTTTCCCTGCGAAAGAATGATTTCTTGGGGAATAAAATTAATCTCGGTAGAATCAAAGAGAGTTTCAGGGTCAGTAATTTTTTCTAATTGATTTAGAGTAAAAAGTTGTCCCTCAATTTTTTCTTTCAAATCAAGGGCTTCTTTTTTGCGGGGATTGTCAGTTTTGGTCAGAGGCAAAATTTCTTGCCAGGCCTCTTGATAAAACTGGTTGGCCTTATCCTTGTCTTTTATAGATAACGATCTATCTGCCCAATCAACCTTTGTTTTTACTTTTTCGATAATATCTCCAGCAGCCACCTTTTCTTTTTCGTTTTGCATTCTGGCAAAAAAACCGCCGATAATTAAGATTACAACCAAACCTAAAACTATAATTAAGTTCCTTTTAAAATTAGCAGGAGATCTAATTTCAGGAACGCGGGGAGTTCTGATTTTTTTGAGAGGTGAAGATACTTGAGGAAGTCTTATTCCGGGAAGCGCGGGCAGTTTTAATTTTGTAAGTGGAGCAAATATTTGAGAAAGTGAAAACGTTGGAATCCCTTTTTCAAAAGCAATTTTCCCTTTGCCAGTTATTTCTTCACTAAGGTCAAGCAAAAGGAAAGCTCCCGAAATTTCACTGAATAGCTTCTCTTTGTTCTTTAAAATACCCTTTAACTTCTTTTCATCAAGCGGGTCTAATTTCGCAATTTCCTGGAGAATATTTTGTTCTGTGAAAAAATCAAATACCTCTTTGGTTAAAATTAATATTTTATCCTTTTGGCTTAGTTTCCCAGTAACAATATTCCCGAACACCTTTAACGGCCAAGGCTCCACTCCTTCTAATTCTAAATTCTTTCCGATATCAATTATTTTTCCGCCTCTTAAAAGAAAGATTTTAATATCGCCAACTAAAGTAAAATTAAAAATGTAGTCTTTAATGGTGCAGACCGCCAGAGTTAAATTTCCCAACCAATCTACATTTTCCCTTTGGACTTCATCTGCTAAGAACTCATTGGTCTTGGCGAGACTTTCCCTCAAGGCTTTTTCTGAAGAATGGGCAGATAAAGAATAATATCTTTTTTTAATATGAGAGCTCAGTTTTTCCAGAAAATTTATATTCTGAGGCAAAACTTTAGAAAGATTTCCGACAAGATATAAACTCCCCAGTTTCCTTTCTAGGACATTTGCTGGTTCATATAAAAAGGCCTGATAGATTTCGTCTTCCCTGGCCCTGGGATTAAAGTAGAATTCAAAAACTTGCATAATTATTTATTAAGGGCATGTACTTATTTAATTTTAAAATTTTTCTTCAGAAAGCGCAAATTAATTATTGACACTTTAGATCTTAAGAGTTAGAATACTCTACGATAAGGGGGTTGTTCTTTAAATCAAAAGGGAGGAGGTTCGGCGGGTGTTAAGGTTCAGATGGCTAATGCTTTTGGCAGGCATAGCACTTTTTCTTATTTCTATTTGCGGTGGAAAATTCAGCGAAGCCTTCAGCGCATTTATTATCGGTATGATTGGAGGATTTATTATAGACTGCGTTGGCTGTGGAGTTTTTCACTTCTGGGATTATCCACGCCAGCCCTTTCCGAGCATGAAACATCTTTTCATTGTGGTGCCTTCGTGGGGTATATTTGCAATGACAATTAACCTTTTATGGGAACGGATTGAAAACCCTTGGTTGGTGCTTACTTTTCTTTTTTTAGGCCAAATGGCTGTCTATGAGATTGCTAACCGAAAGACAAGAAGCTGGATTTATTTTGCTCCAAGGTGGCTGGTGGTGGCTGGGTGGTTCCCTTTAGTTCTTTACTTCCGCTTGATTTTTATTGTTCTTTACTAAAGGGATATTTTTATAAGGAGTGTTTCAGAAAGCACTCTTTTTGTTTACGAGACAAATTATTTTTGGTATATTCAGTAATAAAAGACTTTTGGGTGAGTAGCTCAATGGCTACCCCGATAGTACCCCGCTCAAACGGGAACTACGGGGCAGGGAGCACTGCATTTTTATGCGCGTGTAGCTCAGTGGTTAGAGCGTCCGTTTCACATGCGGGAGGTCGCTGGTTCAAATCCAGCCACGCGCACCAATCAAAAAATCCCTGCCTGATGTGGCGGGGATTTGCGTTAGACCCTCCGGGTTATAACTCTATGGCTATAGCCGTAGCTTCGGCGTGGTGAATGTGACTGGTGCTTTTCTCCTTCTTTTCAATTTCTCTCGCACGCTTAAGGATAGCCGATAGGCCTCCCTGTTCAAATAATTCTATTACCATTTCTCCCAAGAGCTTTTTGTTTTGTGTATCAAGAAAGGGGACCAGACCATCGCTGAAAAGAATTAGACGTCTGGTTCTGTTTCTGGACAGAGTCACTCGCCGCCAGCACCAAGATACAGCTTCTTGGCCGTTCAGTATGGCGTAGTTGCCTGGCTGATTCACGTGCCTAAGACGTAATACAGATAAAGTTGGCGTGAGTTCCTTCCAGACTTTTTGTCTATTTCCGACATGCTTATCCATTAATATAGCTATCATTTCCTTTACTAAAGAATCGTGATCGAAAACTTGGTTCCTCGTCGCATTAACCGTTCCATCTTCTCTTTCCCAGACCGCAAAGCAGTCTGCGCCCTGAATTATACGAATTTTTTCTCCGTCTATTTTGGCGAAAACGAAAGCTGCGCCGGGTAAAAGATCTGATCTCTGGATGGGAAGCTGATAATGTGTGACAAACTCTCTTACCCTTAGATTTGCCATTAGAACAAGAGATTCGATAGTGTCTCCGATTCCCATAGCCGAAACAGCATTGCGAATAGCTTCGCAAACCAACTGTCCGCCGGTTCTTCCAGAGAAAAGCCGAGGACCTTCATCAGGACCATAAAGGCCGCTTACCCCATCTGCCACTACGGCTATTAGGTGTGGTCCGCCGACACCGTCGATCATTCTTATTACGGACATATCTTCACTATGTTCTGCCGTACCTTGGCTATAAAGAGTCTCGATTTTCACCTCCGCCCTCCTTCAGCGAGCAAAATGTAAAAGAGCTTTACTAACACAATGATTATATAATTCTATTCAATATTGTCAAGTAAAATAATTTTACAATATACCCCTCACCCCGATTACTTTGTTGAAAAATTTATTAATTTCTTGTATACCCCGTAGGAAATTAAATATTTTCAGTTGATAATATATTTAATCTTTGATTATTTTATAATATTATCATTTACCTAGCTAAGGGTTCTTTGTGAGAAAATATTTGAATGTGTATATGTCCCGAGGAAATATATTCTGAACGCTATACCTTGTTTAACCAACGAGAACCCTCTTGTTTTCCTACGGGGTATACCCCGTAGGAAATTAAATATTTTCAGTTGATAATATATTTAAACCTTTGAAAATTCTTATAATTACCGCCATTTATGAAAATTAAGGTTTTTTACGAAAATATTTTGACCTATATGTACACCAAGGAAATCTAACTTAAAGTATATTTTTTATCTTTCCAACGAAAACCTTTTACTTTCCTACGGGGTATGCTACTGTTATTAGTATTTGCACATTTAAAAGGAGGGGTAGAAGATGGCAAAGGGGGTTATTTTCTGCTTCAATAGAACTATTTTTGATCCTGGCGCGCGAGGATTGACCGAAGAATGCAAAAAATTGTTAGAAGATTTAAAGACAAGAGGGTATAAATTATGTCTTTTTGGCAGAACGAGTGATAACAGAATAAAACTGATTTGCCGCTTAAGGCTATTTGAGCTGTTTGAAAAGATTCTATTTGCTCTGGATGATAGAATTAAAGAACATTTTAGAGATTGCCTTGTAGATATGGATCTTGAAGCCAACGAAGTATTTGTGGTGGGTACTAGAGTTGGTAGAGAAATTACTGTCGGAAAAAGAATGGGTATGAAAACAATATTATTCCGTTCAGGCAGGCTTATATCACGATTACCGGTAAATCAATCGCACGCAGCAGACTTCATTACCTTTGATATAAGAGACTTAATTAATTTTCTGGAATGATACGGAATAGCTCTTTCTTGAAGGCGGGGATAATATCAAGCCGCCTTTTTTGTTTAGTCAAAAAGAGCTTGACATTAGGCTCTGGACTGTTAGAATTCCTATTATCAGGAGGGTAGCTCATTTACACAACGCAACCCGAGGAGGTGCACGGAATGGCTAGAACCGAAAATCTTACAGGATGCTTGACAGCTGCAATAACTCCCCTCAAAAAAGATTTAAGCATTGATTGGGATGGATCAGAAAAAAACCTTAATTTTCAACTCGGTAACGACGTTATAGGAATTGTTCCTGTAGGGACAACTGGGGAATCGCCAACTCTAACCTCCGAAGAACATAATTTAGTTATCGCAAAGACAACGATATTTGTGGATGGCGAAATGTTGGTTTTGGCAGGATGCGGCTCAAATTCTACTCAAGAAGCTCTGCATTATGTTGAGATGGCTGATGCTGTTGGGTGTGATGGCGCTCTCTTAGTTGACCCCTACTATATTGGGCCGTCCTCTTTCGAGATAAGAGAAAATTATTATTGGTACATCGCAAGACAATTCCCAAGATTGTGGTTTGTACCGTATATTATTCCTGGCAGAACAGGATGCGCTCTTTCTGCCGAGGATTTGGCTATTCTGGCTCGTCGCAGAAACTCAAATGTTATAGCAGTAAAAGAAGCAACAGGGGACCGTGGAAGGATGATAAAAACCCGAATCTTAACTCCAAAGGGATTCCAGATTCTTTCCGGCGATGACGATAAGACCTTTGAGATGATGGTAGATAAGAATATTAAGGCTTCTGGAGTTATTTCAGTAATATCAAATATTGCCCCAGGCGCTGTCAGCGATATGTGTTCATGCATTCGATCGGGGACTATTACATTTTTGGCCAGAGCAGAGGAGATTAGAGCAGCGCTTGACCCATTGTTCAAAGTTGTAACGGTTACAACAGAGAGAGAAGAAAGGATTAGAGGAAAAACGGTCACAATTAAAGATAAATTCCGAAATCCCTTGCCAATAAAGACAATGATGCAAGGTCTTGGAATGCCAGCAGGTCCTTGCCGACCACCTCTTGGAAAGATGACTTCTCAAGGAGTAGAGGTTGTCAGGAAAGCCTTAAGGGATGTTTGGCGAGATAACCCCTGGGTATTAGAGCCAATCGAACGATCCTTCCCTGTAGACATCGAAGCCAGACTTAGAGACGACACCATTTGGCAGAAGCTCGCCTGCTAAAATCGTTCTTCATTCTCGGGATACAACAAAGGACCGCACCATTGAGTGCGGCTTTTTATTTTTTGTGATAAAATAGTTAAAGACTGCAAAAATAGACCATGCAAATTGCTAACACTAAAAATAACATAATTTCTCTCTGGTTATTCTGGTACTTTATCGAAGTACCTCAAGAAATCTTACAGGGATGGAGAAACTTCTTTTCTTTTGGTTTAAATTTTTTTTCAATTCCTTTGCTTTTTAAAACCCTCTTTTCTCATTGGAAGAAATATTATTGGGTAAGGGGTAGGGGATTTGATATTGGCGAATATTTCAGTGTTCTTTTTTCCAACCTAATGTCGCGGTTTCTTGGAGCTCTGGTGAGAATAGTTTTAATTATAATTGGGCTAGTTTTTGAAGTTTTCATTTTTGTTTGCGGGGCGATCTTATTTGTTGGTTGGTTTGTTCTGCCTATCCTCTTAATTTCCGGAGTATTAATTGGAATTTTCCTTATTTTTTAATAGATGGACAAAAAAAATACTCAATTCAATTTCAACCTAAAAGAAATAGATATTTTCCCGGCCATAAGGTGGGAGAGATATCCGCTTTTCCGTTACGCCCAAATTTTGAAGAGAGCGCTCTTCTATTTATCAACATTTTTCGTTTTATTGCTAATATTCGGGATTTTTAGCGAGTCTTTCTCTGCTAATATTTTGGCCAAAGTTTTCGGCTTATTATTGATTTTTCTTTTTCTGACCATATTTTTCTGGCAAACTGAGAGCTTTTTTAATCTAAAACTAAAAACTCCCCATCTTCGCGAGCAAGGTCTGACTATTGGAGAGGCGATTGCGAAGCCGGGACAATATAATTTGGCCGACTTTTTAAGCTTTGAAGTGGCCAAAGCAGCTTTTCGGGCAGTTAGATTTTCCAAAGTAAGGAAACTCTCAATAATTGATTCTAACTCGCTTTTTTATTTTCTTTTAAGGGATAATCCAAAATTAAATTTTATCTTTAGCCGAGCCAATTTAAGCATTCTTGCGATTTTTGAGGAACTAAAAGCAAATTTGAGCAATTTAAAAGGGGAAGCCTTTGAACAGAATTTTACCCAGGATTTTCAGGATGTTGTTCTTGAAACCCTAAAAATTGCTCAAAAAAAGGAGCATCTGAGAGCAACAGTAGGAGATGCTCTTACTGCTCTAGCTCAGCATAATTCAATTTTTAAGAAGGTTTTAGTTGAGACCAAGCTTAAAGTTCGGGACATTGAGAATTTAACCTGGTGGTTGGAATCTTTAGAGAGCAGAATTGAAAGATCTAAAAAATTCTGGAGCTACGAGAATTTAATAAGAAAAGGATCACTAGCTAAAGATTGGGCGGCAGGTTATACCATCACTCTTGATCAATACTCAACTGACTGGACAGAAATAATTAAAATGCAGGGCCCTGAAGAAATTATAGGCCACAAGGATGCGATATCTGCTGCAGAAAGAATTCTTTCTGGGACAGGAATTAATAATGTTTTATTGGTAGGAGAACCAGGGGCTGGTAGAAAAAGCATAGTCCACGCCATAGCCCAAAGAGCACTTAATGGCCAGAGTCTGCCTGATCTAAATTATAAAAGAGTGATTGAGTTGGATTTGACCTCTTTACTTTCAAAAGTCCCTTCTTTAGAAGAAGTAGAAGTTATCTTAGATAGAATTTTTAAAGAAGTGATTACAGCCGGAAATATAATTTTAGTGATTGATGAATTTCAAAATTATGTTGGCCAAATCCAAAAGCCAGGAGTTATTGATATATCTGGTGCTTTGAGTCCTTATTTGTCTTTGCCAATTTTTCAGATTGTAGCAATCTGCACTTTTGCTGGCCTTCACAAAAACATTGAACAAAATTCATCCCTTCTTTCACTTTTTGAAAAAGTTGAGATTGGAGAAGTTTCTGAACAAGAAACAATTTTAATCTTAGAAAGTATGGTGCCATTCTTTGAAAAAAAATATAAAAAGTTTATTACTTATCCTGCTCTTCGTGATATAGTTTCCCACTCCAGTCGCTATCTGCCAGCCATTCCTTTCCCAAAAAAAGCAGTTGATCTTTTAGATGAAGTAATGGTTTATGTTTCCCAGAATATTAAAACTCGGCTGGTGTTGCCAGAGCACATTGCAAAAATAGTTTCTGAAAAAACTCAGATTCCTGTCGGGGAAATAGAGGCAAAAGAAAAAGAAATATTGCTGAATTTGGAAAAATTAATCCACCAGAGAATTATTAATCAAGAAGAAGCAGTAAACGAGGTTTCAATGGCTTTAAAAAGAGCCAGAGCTGATATTACAATTAGAAAGGGGCCAATGGGCTGCTTCTTATTTTTAGGGCCCACCGGCGTTGGAAAAACCGAAACCTCTAAAGCCCTGGCTGCAATTTATTTTGGCGCAGAATCAAGAATGATCCGTCTTGATATGTCAGAATTTCAGACTTTAAACGACATTCCCAGGCTCCTTGGATCTGCAGGCGAAGAAGGCCTTTTAACAACGCCAGTCAGAGAAACACCCTTTTCCTTACTTCTCTTGGACGAAATTGAAAAATCTCATCCAAACATTCTAAACTTATTTTTGCAAGTTTTAGATGAGGGCTTTATAACAGATGGCTTGGGGAGGAAAGTTCTTTTTAATAATACAATTATTATTGCCACTTCTAATGCGGGATATCAAATAATTCTAGAGGCATTAAAAAATAAAACTGAATGGTCGGGGATTAAGGAAAAACTTTTAGACTTTCTTTTTAATCAGGGGATTTTTCGTCCAGAATTTATTAACCGATTTGATGCCGTAGTTGTTTTTAAACCTCTAACACAGGAAAATTTATTAGACGTTGCCGAATTGTTCCTTTCTAAATTAAAAGAAAATTTAGCGCAGAAAGAGATTGAATTTATAATTACCCCTCAATTAAAAGAAAAAATAGTAGAATTAGGTTACAATCCTATTTTCGGAGCCAGAGAAATGCGTAGAGTTATTCAAGATAAAGTTGAGGATGTTTTAGCCGAAGCTCTTCTAAAAAACGAGATTAAGAGAGGAATGAAGATAGAAATTGACCCCCACACCATATCGAGGACAGATGGATTCACTTTACGAATTCTCCCTTCATCAAATTCTTAAGAATTTGATGAAGTCCTCAATTGGTGTGGGGGTTGACCCCGAAGGATTTAAATTACTTATAAAATCGTAGTTTAATTTAAGTAATTTGTTCAGCACTTTGAGTTTTTAACTCAAGGTTTTTATTTTCCAAAGCATCAACTGTTAATAATCTGGGGATAATCTTTAATTTTAAAGCTAATTTTAGATTGGGTTATTTTGTGTTGACGCAAGTTCATCAAGTGGGATATAGTGAAGCTGAAGAGGTAAATTGTGGATAATTGTGGGAAAAGGATTGTTTTCGGGGGATATCTCCTAAAATTAAAATATTATGGAAGCGCTTGGCGTGCCTTCAAAAAAAGAATAATAGATTAGAGGGCGGGGCGCTTACTACGTTCGTATGTTTATTGGAGAATATCGTCATACTATTGACGCTAAAAAAAGGTTAGCTCTGCCAGCTAAATTTCGAAAAGAGCTTGGCAAAACAGCAATTATTACCCGAGGTTTAGATAACTGTTTGGTTATTTATCCTCAAAAAGAATGGAAAGTGATGTCTGATAGATTGGGTAAATTGCCAGCCAGCCAGCTTGAGGCCCGAGGTTTCGCCAGGATTATGTTATCAGGAGCTATGGCAATGGATTTAGATAGGTTGGGAAGGATTTTGATTCCAGAATATCTAAAAGAGTATGGTTCATTAAAAAAGAACGTAGTTGTCTGCGGGCTATATAATAGGCTGGAGATTTGGGATGCTGATAATTGGGAAACTTATAAGAATAAAGTTGAGAAGGAAGTAGGGGATTTTGCAGCCAAGCTGAAGGAACTGGGAATTTAAAATATGATTTCCAAAGTTCATATTCCAGTTCTTCAAAAAGAAGTTTTATATTATCTGGATCCAAAACCAAATGAGAATTTTATTGATTGCACAATCGGAGGCGGCGGACATACTTCAGCTCTAATTAAAAAGATATTGCCGAATGGAAAAATATTGGGCATTGATCGTGATCCAGAGATTATAAACCAATTAAAAATCAGGAATCAGAAAATAAGAACCAAGGATAATTTAATCCTTATCTGCGATAATTTCGCTAATTTAGGAAAGATCGTTAAAAAACAAAAATTTAATCAGGTTTCGGGGATTTTATTCGACTTAGGTCTATCTAGTTGGCATCTAGAAGCGGCCAAGAGGGGATTCTCATTTCTGAGGGACGAAAAATTAGATATGAGATATAACCCAAAATCCACTTTCCTTACAGCAGAGGAAATCATTAATAAATGGCCCCAGGGGCAAATCGAAAATATCTTAGAAAAATATGGAGAGGAGGACTTTGCAAAAATAATTTCTAGAAAGATAGTTGAGG
>Ga0315294_10007588_pt1 | contig 11894 bp, 7 predicted proteins | sample YL17G13_40_MG_FD_203626 | JGI IMG/M metagenome (GOLD analysis project Ga0315294, IMG submission 203626) | Sediment microbial communities from Yellowstone Lake, YNP, Wyoming, USA - YL17G13_40 | ecosystem: Environmental > Aquatic > Freshwater > Lake > Sediment | place: USA: Wyoming | collected...
CGGCCCGGAGCCGTTTGCCGCCGGCAGCATCGCCCAGGCCTACAGCGCCCGCACCAAGGATGGGCTGCGCGTGGTCGTCAAGGTCCGCCGCCCGGGCATCGGCGAGGTCCTCTCGGCCGACCTGGACATCCTGCACCGCCTGGCGGAACTGGCGGAACGCTACGTGCCGGAGTACCGCCTCTTCCGTCCCGTCATGCTGGTGGAGGAGTTCGGGCAGACCGTCCGGCGCGAGATTGATTTCATCGCCGAGGCCTCCAACACGCAGCGGTTCGCCGAGACGTTTGCCGGGAGGGCCTCGATCCGCGTGCCGCGGGTTCTCTGGAACCTGACGACCGCCGGCGTCCTCACGCTGGAGCGCCTGGAAGGCATCCCGATTTACGACAAGGACGCCCTGGCCGCCGCCGGGGCGGACCGCAAGCGCGTTGCGGCCAACCTGGCCGACTGCTTCATGCGGCAGTATTTCGAGTTGGGCCTCTTCCACGCCGACCCGCACGCCGGGAACCTGGTGGTCCAGGCGCCGGCGACCATCGGCATCCTCGACTTCGGCCAGATCGGGCGGATGAGCGACACGATGCGGGCCAGGCTGGGCACGGCCCTCATCGCGGCCCTGCACCGCGAGTTCGACATCGTGGTCGACGTCCTGGACGACCTCGGCGCCCTGCCGGACGAGGTGGACACGGAACGCCTGAAGGCCGACCTCGCGGCCCTGGTCGACAAGTACGCCGGCATTCCCATCCGGCGCGTGGACCTGAGGGCCCTGTTCGAGGAACTCACGGCGGCCGCGCGCCGGCACAGGGCCGTCCTCCCCCGGGACTTTGTCCTCCTGGGCAAGAGCCTCGTGACGATGGGCGGCGTGGCCTTGGACCTCGACCCCGACATGAGCATGGGCGAGGTCGTCCGCCCGAAGGTGCAGGCCCTGGTGGCCGAGAAAGTCTCGCCCAAGTACGTGCTGCACCAGGCCGCCACCAGCGCCTATCACCTCGTGAGCCTGGCGGAGCAGGGGCCGAGGGAACTCAGGCACCTGGCCCGCAAAATCCTCCGCGGACGCCTCCAGATCGTGTTCCGGCACGAAAACCTCGACCGCTTCATCCACGAACTGGACCGTTCCTCGAACCGCATCGCGTTTGCCATGGTCGTGGCCGCCACGATCCTGGGGTCGGCCATCCTCCTGCTGAGCCGCACCGGCCCGAACGTGCCGGGCACCGACGTGCCCGTCCTGGGCCTCTTGGGTTTCCTGTTTGCAGGCTTCCTGGGCGCGTGGCTGGCGTTTGCCATCCTGCGGTCCGGGCGGCTGTAAAAATGGGTGCGGGACGCTTTTCTTCGGAGAGCACGACCATGATCCTTGCACGTACTGCGGCCGCTGTGGCGATCGGTTGCGCTGCGCTGGCGATCGGGGCGGCCGCCCAGCCTGATGGCGACCGCGCGACGGCCGAGCCGGCCCCGGCGACCACCCTCCAGACGCAGGAGTCCTCCTGGGACGTCTTCGTCGAGAACCAGAAGGCCGGCAAAATCCGCATCAAGGTCCTGACGGTCCGCGACCTTGTCATCATCGAGGAAAGCCTTGCGGCCACCCTCAGGGGCAAAGACATCGCCTTCGATAACCAGATCGTTTACAAGGCCGGGGCCGAGCCGCGGCCGCTGCGCGGCAAGGCGACCACGCGCCTGGGCAACCTGAAACTCATGGAAGGCGCGGCGGTCTTCTCGGACGCCACGGTCAAGACCGAGGTCTCGGGCTACACCGACAAGGACCTCAAGCCCCTCAAGGAATCGGTCCAGGAAACCAAGGACACGCCCGTGCCCGCGGGCCTGGCCCTGACGTACCCGGCGTTCATGTACTTTGCCCCGAAACTGCTGCCGGTCGAAGACTCGACTGGGCGAGAGGCCGGGCAGATTCAGAAGGTGTCGTACCTGGAGTTCCCGCTGGGCGTGGCGTTTCCGGAGTTCATCTACTACAACCCCGATTGCGTCCTGACGCGCGGGCCGGCCGCGGCCGACGGCCGGACCGAGTTCGCCCTGAGGCACGTCTTCTCGGGGGGCAACGTCAAGGACCTCGCCTCCATGACGGTCGACAAGGCCGGCAAGATCCTCGAGGTCCGCCTCAGGCCGTTCGTGCTCCGGCCCGAGGGGAGCGGCGCCGCAAAGCCCGCGTCCGGCCCGGCGCCTTCGCCGAAAGACAGACTGCCGAAGTAACCCGCGCTCCCCTCCGGGCCTGCCCGCCGAAGTCTCGGCGCGGCGGTTCAGGAGAACCGCCGCGCACATACGCAATATTGAAACGCTCTAAACGCAGGGCCGTTGCGCCTGGCTCGTCCGCGATAAATGCCGTTGATTCGCCCCGCGGGTTGCCGATATAATCCGGCGTTCCCGTAGCCACCCTAGCTCAACGGTAGAGCACCGCTTTCGTAAAGCGGGGGTTTGGGGTTCAAATCCCCAGGGTGGCTCCAGACATGCCTCGCCGCCTGTCCGGGCGGCGTTCTTTTTCGGCCCAGGGTTTCATTAGAGCGTTTTAAGACCGCGTGGATACACTAACCCTTTGCGCGGCGGGTCTCCTGACCCGCCGCGTTTGGTGCTTCATGTGTATCGGCGCGGCGGTTCAGGAGAACCGCCGCGCACCTACGCAATCTTAAAACGCTATAACCCGCCAAGGGCGGCACTTCTTACGGCCGCGGGCGCCCGGCGGAGGTGTCCCAGAAGGTCCTGGCACGCAGAAAACGTTGTCATTCCGAGCGAGCGAAGCGAGTCGAGGAATCTCGCTGTGGCCGTTGCCGTGTTGCCGCTGGCACGGCGAGACCCCTCGACTTCGCTCGGGGTGACATCAAGAGAAGCCCCGCCAGAAACTTCTGGCGCACCCGTCACGGCCGGGCCCCGGCCTCAAAGCGCGGCACGCGGACGTGGCAACTCTGCTGCTCCGGGTGCTTCGCCAGGTAGTCCTGGTGGTACTCCTCGGCGGGCCAGAACGTGCCGGCGGGTGCGACTTCGGTGGCCACCTTGTACCCCTTGGCGCGGAGTTGCTCGATGAGGGCCTCGGCCGTCCGCTTCTGCTCCTCGCCCAGGTAGAACACGGCGGAGCGGTACTGCGTGCCCACATCCGGCCCCTGGCGGTCCACCTGCGTGGGGTCGTGGATCTCGAAGAACAGTTTCACCAGTTGCTCGTACGTGATGCGCTTCGGGTCGAAGACGACCTCCACCGCCTCGGCGTGGCCGGTCTTGCCGGAGCACACCTCTTCGTAGGTCGGTTTCTCGGTGTGGCCGCCGGTGTAGCCGGACCTGACCGAGAGGACCCCCGGCGCCTGGCCCAAGTAGTGCTCCACGCCCCAGAAGCATCCGCCGGCCAGGAGGGCGCGCTCCAGCGGCCATTTATTCTCCGGGATGAAGACCACGGAGGCCGAGTTGACGCAGTGCCGCGTGTCTTTCTGGGTGAACTTCTCGCCCGCGAACACGTGGCCCAGGTGCCCGCCGCAACCGGCGCAGAGGATCTCGGTGCGCCGGCCGTCGGCATCGGGTTGGCGCTTGACGGCGCCGCGGATTTCATCGTCGAAACTCGGCCATCCGCACTCCGATGCGAACTTGCTGTCCGACAGGTACAGCGGCGCGCCGCACTGGCGGCACACGTACACGCCGCGCTCAAAGTGGTTCGTATACTTGCCCGTGAAGGGCGGCTCGGTGCCCTTCTCCTGGAGGATGTGCTTCTCGTCTTCCGTCAGCGGCGGCATCGCCGGGCGCTCGCCTGCCCGTACGGGCCCGTACTGGGCGGCGGACTTCGGTTGATCGACCATGGGTTTCTCTCCTCCGCCGTCGCCGGACACCGCACACCCGGCAGCCAGCAGCGCCATCACACCGGCGACCCCAAGATAGTACGGCCGCATGATGCGCCTCGCCAAGTGCGCCCGACGATGTCTTTCCGAATTCCAGGCAGCGGAATGACGAAATCCGAAGTGCGAATGACGAATGAATGACGAAACACCAATGACGAAGCGGGGTGCAAGATGTCCCGAGGGGCGCCTCCGGTGGCGCTGGCGCCGGAATCATTCGGGCTTGTTGTTTGATTCGTCATTCGGATTTCGGGCTTCGTCATTGCTCGGGCGGCCAATCGGAAAAACATGCTCAGGGTTGCTTGGCCCACTCCATGATTATACGCATGCCGCGTCATCGGCTCGGATCAGGCGGCCGCCGCGGCCGCCGGGCATCAGGGGCCTCAGGTGCTGCTACAGCCGCACAGCGCGAGCGCGGCCGCGAGGCCCGCCACCAGGATGGGCAGAAGCCAACGGAACCTTCTTGTCATGGGATTCTCCCTGCGCCGCCAGACCTCTTCATTCTACGGGTGCGCAGGGCAGGAGACATGAGCAAAAATCCGCCGCCGGTGCCGGTGCTTGGACCCTGGCTGGGCGCCGGCCGGCCACGGCACGGCTGTGGCCGTGCCAGGGTGCCGGCGCCTGGACCCTGGCTGGGCGCCGCCGGCCACGGCACGGCCCGTGCCAGGGTGGCGACCGCTGCGGCCAGGTGCGGATCGACAAAGAGTACGCGTGAAAACGCTGCCCCTGCCGAGACCATTCAGGCGGTTGCGGAGGAAAAGAGAGATGGCGTTGGATGACTTGATCACTTCTTTCGTTGCGGCCAAGCCCAACCTATATAGGTGGCCCCTGGGACATTGTCGAAGGGGTCCTTCCGCACGGTGGCCTTTTGCTGGGTCTTCACCGTATAAGCGTGAATCACAAGACCCTCACCAACAGACAATGCCACATGCCCTCGCGAATCACTCTTGACACTGTAGAAGACCCAACTTCCCTTCGGCGGTGGCTGGCCCGTGTTTTCCTGGGCGTTGAGGATTTCTGCCCCAACAGCGGGAGTCTTGTAGGAATGGAACGGACACGGTTGGCCGTAGGCATTGGCAACGAACTTCTGGCAGCCCTCGTAGTACTCCCACTCCGGTCCATAGGTCTTCCGTTGTGCTTGCCCGTATTTTTCGGCAGCCCATTCAACCGCTCGGCGAATCTCATCTTCCTGTGGCGTGTGTGCGGCCGACTCAACGTCACTCCTGGGATTCGAAATTTCACCGAGCGCGGACTTCGGGATCTTCGCTCGGAATAAGGCGGGTTGCCCCCCAACAGAGTCTGGATCCCCTGTCTCCCACCCCACTTGCCCGAATATTTCAATAGGGCGGGTCTCCGCAGGAATCTCGGCGTACACAAAAATCCAGCCTTCCTTCCCTGGCTCAAATGCCTCAAGCTTGTTTTTTGCCACGGCTTGTCTTTCCATCTCAAACCTATCGACGAGAGAAACTTTCTGCCCGGTCTGAAGACCCACGATTTCGGGTCCGCGAAAAAGAGTGCAACTACCATAGTTAGTATGCAACGCATACCGGCGGATCTGATAGATATTTCCGGTGTCAACCTTAAGCTCAACCCTCAAGCCCGGGCGCATCTCGCGAGGCCCGAGGTTCTTGACCTTGGCCAGGATTTTGACGTACATCTTCCCTTCGGACGCCAATTCTACCCCGTGGGAAAGATAATAGGGAAACTCCCTGTGAAGCGAGACCTGCTCGAATGTGAGCGAGAACTTCGTTCCTTCTTCACCTCCCGGCTGCAAGACCAACGGATTCCCCCCAACCTCCTCCCTGGCACTGCATCCGGGCGAGAGTAGCAAGGCGCACACTGCCAAGACCACGTTTACCAGAGGCAACATGGGGCAATCCCGGCACTTCGCGCGAATACTGGCGAGCCGGTTTATTCCCGCATCTACCGTGGTCATTTTCTTGTTCCTTTACGATGTTCACCTAATATCCCCAGCATGTCGCTCCAACGCCCCAGGGATTGTATCATGTCATCTGGCAAGGTCGGCCCGCACTCGCCAGAACTTTACGATGAAACATCATGGCGGCCGATTATCCAACAATCAAGAGTCCAACAATGGCGAGGGCCGTCCCCCCCGCGATCCGCAGTGCAGCTTCCCTACGTCCTTCGTTTTCGGTTGCAAGGGCAATGACTACGGCGCTGATGCAGAGCCCTAATGCCACGGCGGCCAGCACTCCAGGAATAGCAAGGATAGTGACGTCGGTATCCTGGGGTATCTTCCCCTGGTTGCTGCCAACCGCGAGTACGAGCACGCAGCCCGGTGTAGTGATCACGGTCACCAACGCGAGAACGATTGATGCGAGTTGTTTGCCCATGGAAGGCGCACCTAGCCGAGCGCGCCGTGATAACACGGCGCCGAACCTTTTTGCACGGGGCGCCCATCGCCCCGGCCACATAACAGTGTTTAGGCCGATCCGCCTAACACCCCAAACCCGGCTTGGAGTAGCGTATAAGACGCCCGCGAACTCGGGGGCGGTTCGGCCCCCCCGCGTCCGCCGGCCTCAGCGTGTCATGCGTTTGCCGCAATGGAAGTGCCCCCCAACGGCGCCAAGTCAGCCGCCTGGAACTTAAGCCTATGGGTCGGCCAGAAGTATACCCGGCGAATTCGGCCTTTGCCAATATATTCCGGCGCCGCCCTTGCATCGGGTGTGACCGCGGATTCTGGCGGTCGTCCACGTGCGTAGGGGCGGCCCTATGTGGCCGCCCGGCCTTTGGCGCGGCCTCTCCAGGACGCAACGAGTTTGCTGGGCCATGACAACGGCAGGGCGGCCACATAGGGCCGCCCCTACGACGGCAAACAACACTGCCACAATAAACGGCCACACCCTCCGTTCCCGGCCTGCCCGCCTCTGGCGGGTTTCCGATTCCCGAATCCCGATTTCCGGCCATCGGCCGCCGTCTGCCGTTTTGGCAGTTCCCTCGTCGCTCGCCCCTCGGCCTGCCCGCCTCTGGCGGGTCCCTCCGTGCCTTCGTGCCTCCATCCCGCCCCGCCGCTCTTATAGTAGCGAATTCTACATTCTGCACTCGGCACTCTGCACTCAGCACTCGTAACTCCTGTTCCCGCCTTACTTTACGGCCACGGGTGTCCCCAGGTTTCCGGTTTTCCGCCCCCTGGTTGCTTATAGTGTATCTTTCGACAGCGTCAAAAGTTATCCACAACGGCGTATGCCCATCCGTCCATGTTAAAAACCATCAAATTCGGGTCAAAATCGATCAAAAAGGCGACGTTTTCCGTCAAAAAGCGATCAAAAAGGCGCGCATTTCGTCATGCCCATCTTAACATTTTGGGGGGTCACCCCCTCTGGCGCTAGCGCCAGGGCCGTTTTTGCCTTCCCAAAGGGCAAAAAAGCGCGTTTGGGAGGCGCAAAATGGCGTCCGGAAAAGTTATCCACAATCCGGAAAAGTTATCCACAAGTAAGGCCGGGAACGGGGAACAGGGAACGGGGAACAGGGAACAGGAAACAGGGAACGGGGAACGGGGAACGGGGAACGGGGAACAGGGAACGGGGAACAGGGAACGGGGAACGGGGAACGGGGAACGGGGAACGGGAAACGACCGGGATTCCGGAATCGGGATTCGGCAAAGGGCAGCGGCCGGGGGTCAGAGATTGTCGCCGAAGAGGAACGCACGGCCGAAGCGGTCGGCGATCTCCTGGTTGGTGTAGATGAGCGGCAGGAGGAAGGCCACGTTCACGTTCGGCATCTGGAGGTGGGGGGCCATCGTCTGGCGCCAGAGGGACTTGAAGGTCTGGAGTTCATCCTGGCAATGGATGCCCTTTTTCGGTGTGCGGTCGGCCTCCAGGGCCCGCAGGATGCACCCGGCCGCGACCGCGGCGCTCTGGATGCCCGGGTAAATCCCCTCGCCGGTGGCGGCGGAGGCAAAGCCGCCCGCATCGCCGATGAGAATGGTGCGCTTGCCGACGTGGCTCTCGAACTCCAGGGCCGCGCCCGCCGGCACCACGGCCCCCTCGGGGTTGCTGGCAGCGGCTCCCTTCGGCAACAGGCCCATGGCCTGGAGGCCCTTGACCCAGGCGTCGTAGAGGGGCCTCAGGCGGTGGTCGCCGCCGCGCACGCCCATGCCCACGGCCACGTGCGATGCGCCCGGGAACGCCCAGGCGTATCCCGGGGCGCGGCCGAAACCGAGCGAGACGTGGATCTCGGCCGGGCCGAAGCACGCCGCCCGCTGCCGCGCGGTGAGCGGAATGACCTTCGAGAGGCAGACGATGAGTTGCTGGGGTTCCCATTGGCCGCGGAGCCCGGCGGCCCGTGCGACCGTGCTGTGGGTGCCGTCGGCCCCGATGAGGATGCGTCCTGCGATCCTCGCCCCGCTTGCCAGGACAACCGTTGCCGCGCGCTCGCCCATCTCGATGGTGCCGACCCGCCGGCCCAGAAAGGCCCGTGCGCCCGCCTTTTCGGCCAGGCGCAGGAGGGCCGTGTCGAACTTCTCCCGCCGGACGATGTAGCCGGCGGTGGCGCGCGACACGAACTGGGCGGTCTCGGAAAGGTCGGACGAATGAAACACCAGCCGCCGCAGCGGCACGGCCTTCACGGCGCGACGGACGCCGTCCAGGAACGGGAACTCCCGGACGGCCTTGATGTTCACCCACCCGGCGCAGGTCTTGCGGCGGGGGAAGCGGGCGCCGTCCACCAGGGCCACCCGCGCCCCGGCGTCCGCCAGGAACTTGGCCGCGCAGGCGCCCGCGGGGCCGGCCCCGACGACGATGACGTCGAATTCGCTTGAAGGTCTCATGGTGGCGGACTACGTGCGGCGATTACTACAAGGCCACTTTGCGCGGCGGGTCGGAGTTTACCCGCCTCTGGCGGGCACCCGCCGCGCCATGGCTCCTGGTGCAGCCAAGAACGCCGTTTTTTGCGCGGTGGGTACCCGCCAGAGGCGGGTAAACTCCGACCCACCGCGCAAAGGCCCACTTGGCGTTGTAGGACTACTTGATCCTGTCGAACTCCTTCAGCAGGGCCTTCTCGGCCTCCTGGTACTTGTCGAAGGTCTCCTGGAGGCGCTTGAGCATGCCCTTGAGGATTTCCGGGTCCACCTCCACGCCCTTCTGCTGGGCGTCGAGCATGACCTGGAGGGTGTCGGCGCACGTTTCGAGGTCGGCGGCGGCGGAGGCGAACGCGCGGGCCGAATCGTACAGGTTCAGCGACTCGACCTCCTTCTTGTCGGGCTTGTCAAGCAGGCGCCACGGGGCCCGGCGGATTTCCTTCGACAGGGCCAGCAGGTGCTCGCTGATTTCGCGGACGTTCTGGAGAATGGCCGCAACGTTGCCGCGCTGGGTGGCCACGAGGGCCTTGCCGTCGGCGCCGATGACCTTGAAGTCGGCCAGGGCCGTCTTGATGTCGGCCGACGCCTGGCGCACGTTGGCGGTTATCTCGCCCACGTCCTTGTCGGCCTTTTCGATGGTGCTGTGGAGGTGCTGGACCGTCTGGCGAACATCCTCGCGGTTCTCCTTGACGATTGCCGCGACGTCCTCGCTGGCGGTCTTGACGTTGGCGACGACTTCGCCGGCGCCCTTGTCCACCTTTTCGGTGGCGCTGCGGGCGTTGGCGATGGCGGCCTTGACGTTCTCGCGGTTCTCGCCGAGGACCTCTTTCATCTGTGCGATGGTTTCCTTGGCCTTCTGGGTTCCTTCGGCGAGGTCTTTGCCGGCGGCCTTGACATCCTTGATGATGTCGGGCAGGTCCTTTTTCCAGCCCGCGACGATCTCCTTGATGTCGGCGATGATCGTGCCGATGCTCGATCGCTCGGTGTCGCCGATGCCCAGTTCGCGGGCCGCATCGTCAAAGGGCGACGTCTCGCGCCCCATGACGTGCTCCGAGTCCGACACGACGTCGCCCGTCCCGACGTTTTCGATGTTGAGCGCGGCCGACTGGCCCACGAGCGCCTGGCTGATCGTCACGCGGGCGCCGGTCCTGCGGAGCGCGTACTTGGCGGGCACCGAGACGACGATCTCCACCACGTGACTCGATGCGCCGCGGCTGGCGATGGGGCGCTCATCTTCCACCGGATAACAGTCGATCACGCGTCCGATGGGGTAGCCGGCCAGGAGCACGGGGCTCCCCTTCTTCACGTTCGGGGCGGCCTGGAAGCGGACGCGCTGGGCGGCGGTCTCCTGGAGCCAACTCTCCCACCCGCCCAGGAAGACCAGGACGGCCACCGCCGCGGCCATGGCGGCCAGCAGAAACCCGCCGGCGATGACGCGGTTGCGAACGGGGTGATGAGGCATGCCAAACTCCTTGTCAAACTCGCGGCCGCCAGGGCGGCCGGCTAACAGTACAGCGCAACTTGGCCATTGCGCGGTGGGTCTCCGTACCCACCGCGCGACGAAGCCGCGTTGGCGCGGTCGAAAACACGGTCTGCGCGGCGGGTGCGGAGACCCGCCGCGCCAAGTTGCGCTGTGCTGCTAAACGGCCCCACCTTCTTCCGGTTCCTCGCCGAGGAGGTCGGTCAGGTAATCGGTCTTGGAGACGCGCAGCGGGATGGGCCCGTCGGCCAGCCCCTCGACGAACTGACGGACCCGCGGGTCCGTCGGGCTGGAGAACTCCTCGGGCGGCCCGAGGGCGATGAACTCGCCGTTGTACAGCATGGCGATCCGGTCGGCGATGTGCATCGCGCTTTTCATGTCGTGCGTGACGACGACGCTCGTCACGCCCAGTTTGTTCCGCAGGTCGATGACCAACTGGTCGATGACGCTGGTGGCGATCGGGTCCAGCCCCGCCGTCGGCTCGTCGTAGAAAAGGATCTCCGGGTCCAACGAGATCGCCCGGGCCAGGCCCACGCGTTTGCGCATGCCGCCGGAGATGTGCGCGGGGTTCAGGTCCTCGAAGTCCCTCAGGCCCACCAGTTCCAGTTTCATCTTCACGATCATGCTGACGATCTTCTCGTCCAGGTCGGTGTGCTCACGCAGGGGCAGGGCCACGTTCTCACCCACGGTCATGGACGAGTACAGCGCCCCGGACTGGAAGAGGATGCCGAACCTGCGGCGGATGCGGTCCAGGCGCTTCGGCGATGCGCAGCAGGTGTCCTCGCCGCTGATGTACACGTGGCCCGCGTCGGGCGCGTACTCGCCGATGATGGTCCTCAGGAGCGTCGACTTGCCGCAGCCCGACCCGCCGATGATGACCAGGGTTTCGCCCTGCGGCACGCGCAGGTTGATGTCCTTGAGGACCTGCCGGCCCTCGAAGAACTTCTGCACGCCGCGCAGTTCCAGGATAGGTTCAACGCTGGGCGACATTCCTACACCTTGTCCGCCGCGAGTCGGGCGAACGCCTGCCGCCGGCCCCCCGCTTCCGCCTTCGCCAAGGCTCGGCGGACAGGTCCGCAGCGGGCTCGGGCGGCCTTTTCACCACAGGAAATAGAACGCCGCCGTGAACGCACAGTCGGCCACAATGATCAGGAAGATCGAGAGCACGACGCTGCGGGTGGTCGCGCGGCCGACGCCGCCCGCGCCGCCTGCCACGCCCAGCCCCTCGTAGCACGAGATCAGGACCAGCAGAAAGCCGAACACGCCGCTCTTGATGAGGCCCGTCGCCACGTCCTTCACCAGCAGGGTCGAGGCGACCGTGTGGTAATACTCCCAGGAGTCGCGCAGCAGGACGAAGCGGTCCACCACGGCGCCGCCGACCGTCCCGGCGATGTCGGCCACGACCGTCAGCGCCACGGTCATGAGGACGGCGGCGATGATGCGCGGCACGACGAGGAAGCGGATGGGGTGGATGGCGCTGGTCCTCAGGGCCGCCACCTCTTCGCCGACGACCATGGTGCCCAGTTCGGCCGCAATCGCCGCCCCGGCGAAGCCCGTCAGCACGATGGCCGAAATCAGCGGCCCCAGTTCGCGGAACATCGCAACCGCCACCACCGTGGCCACCTTGTCCAACTGGCCGTAGTCCGCCAGGACCGGCGCCAGTTGAAACGCCAGGATCATGCCGACGAACGTCTGCACCAGGACGATGATCGGGATGGCCCGCACGCCCAGCCGGACCATCTGGAAAAACGTCTCGTCGGCCTTGATGCGCGGACGCACCAGGATG
>Ga0315294_10007589_pt1 | contig 11894 bp, 7 predicted proteins | sample YL17G13_40_MG_FD_203626 | JGI IMG/M metagenome (GOLD analysis project Ga0315294, IMG submission 203626) | Sediment microbial communities from Yellowstone Lake, YNP, Wyoming, USA - YL17G13_40 | ecosystem: Environmental > Aquatic > Freshwater > Lake > Sediment | place: USA: Wyoming | collected...
AACGGAGAAAAACTCGCCGAACGACGACCTTCTTGTGGGTGCTGGGTGTAACCATCGCTCTGGTTCTCTAAACTAAACCTTACAAGACGGCTTTACTATATATGGTTACTCGTATATTATGTCAAGAAGAAAACAGATATTTTCCGCCGATTGTTCCTAAGTCCTTATAGGGGGGGGCTTACGACTCAAATAATTTTGACGCCAGGCCCAATTGCGCTTGTCTGCCGGCAGCCGTCAAATAAATTAGTTATAGACGCCGAACAGGCAGACGAGAAATACACACAGAGACACAAAGGAGGTAAAAGCGAGCACGTAAAGGAACGTCTCAATTGGCAGGGTTAAGGCCATCGCCGTTATGCCGCCGGCGGCGGCCAGCCCGATTTTGCTCGATATCGCCGCCACTAATGAGGCGGTGAAGCCGACGTCGAGAGACGCGGCGGTAACGGTGCTGGTGGTGGCGGCCTTCGCAGAAGTAGTCACCAGGCCGAACAACGCAAGGGCCAGAAGAAGGTAGTGCCTCCCGAAGCCCTGGACGGCTAACTGCCTTCGCAGAGAGCTTTTGGCACGGAAGAACAGAACCCTTGAGCGAATTTCGGAGCAGTCCATCAAGGCGGCGATTTCTGCGTAATCCAGATTCTCGAAGCAACGAAGGACAAGAATGTTTCGATACTTGAGCTTGAGGCGTTTCATCGCCTTGAATACCGCATCGGATAATTCCTTTCGCAAAAGCTCGGTCAGCCCGTCGTTGAGGTCAACGGAGACCCTGTGATGGATTCGCAGGCGTTCGGCCTCGGACAGCTCAATGGTTCTTCTGCGTTTCACCTCGCGGTAGTGGTGCTGCACTTTTCCAAGCGCCGTTCTGAACAGCCAGTGCCAGAACTGGTCAACGTGTTCGAGTTGGTTTAATGATTGAATCATAAAGAGTATGGTCTCCTGCAAGATGTCCTGGGTGAGATGCTCGTCGAGCGTCAGGCGGAATACGTATGCAAAAAGGCGTTCTCTGACCACCTCGGTCAGCCGCTCCATACTGCCCTTATTGCCCAACTGGGCCTCGCAAATCAGCCCATGACTGATATTTTGTAATGTCGAAACCATAGTTTTCCTACACTTATATAGTCCGCTTGATAGGGTGTTCGTTACATATTTTTTATGATTTTTTCAAAAAATTTGACATAAGCAGCGGAAAGACCGTAACGCCACAGGAAGTATACGCAGGATAAGATTGACGGTTTTGGGGATTTGGGGTATGGTGTGGTCGGGAAATTACAGCATTTTAAGGGAATAACATGGCAGAGGATGCTGTTCAAAAATACTTAACTGGCATTGGGGAGATTTACCGAACCGGAGGCGGCGTTGCTGAGGCATCATACTACGGGGCGCTGGAGTCCCTACTGAATGAAGCAGGAAAAGCGTTGAAGCCACGGGTGCGGTGTGTAGGGCAATTAAAAGATACAGGGGCAGGCACGCCGGACTTTGGATTTTTCACAGCAAACCAATTTCAGAGTTCAAAGGATTCGCGACCGATAGAGGGGCGACCTCCGGAGCGGGGTGCAATAGAGTGCAAGCCGTGGAAGGATGATTCCTTTGCACGAACGGATAGTGCGCAGGTTTCTAAATATTGGAACAGATACGGATTAGTTCTTGTTACTAATTTCAGGGATTTTGTATTAGTTGGACGGAGCGATGACGGCAAACCAGTGCGTCTTGAATCGTACCGGATGGCGGAAAGCGAAAGCAAGTTTCGAGATATTCTGGAACACCCTCAAAAAGCCGCGAAAGAACAAGGCGGGCGATTTGTCGATTTTTTACGCAGGGCAATGCTTTATGAAGCGCCGCTGACAGAACCGGAGATTTTGGCGTGGTTTCTTGCGTCGTTCGCTCGAGAGGCAAGAATACGGGTGGATCAGAGCAAAAATCTGCCGGCTTTGGCGGGATTGAAAAATGCCCTGGAAGAGGCGCTGGGAATGAAGTTTGAAAGGGAGAAGGGCGAGCATTTCTTTCAGGCAACGCTGGTGCAGACACTTTTTTACGGGGTGTTCTCGTCCTGGGTGCTGTGGAGCAGTGAGCATCGGGGCCAGTCGGATGCTAAATTTAACTGGCATGATGCTGCCTGGACGTTGCATGTGCCAATGATAAAGAATTTGTTCGATCAAATAGCAACGCCGAATCGTCTGAAACCATTAGGGATAGACGAGGTTCTTGACTGGGCGGGGATGGTTCTTAATCGCGTGGACCGGGCGAGTTTTTTCAGCAAGTTCGAGCAAGAGAATGCGGTTCAGTATTTCTACGAGCCATTCTTGAAGGAATACGACTCGGAATTGAGAAAAGACCTTGGGGTATGGTACACGCCGCCGGAAATAGTGAAATATCAGGTCGAGCGAGTGGACAGAGTATTGCGAGAAGAGTTGAATATCGCCGATGGATTGGCGGACGAACAGGTAATTGTTCTAGACCCTTGTTGCGGAACTGGGGCATATCTGGTGGAGGTGCTTAAGCGAATACACAAGACGCTTGCGGAAAAAGGGGCCAGCGCACTTACTGCGCAGAGTGTTAAGGAGGCGGCGAGAAAAAGGGTGTTCGGATTTGAGATATTGCCTGCGCCGTTTGTGATTTCGCATTTACAGATTGGATTGATGCTTCGGACGATTGGCGCACCATTAAACGCGGAAGGCAGTGAGCGAGCAGGGGTATATTTGACGAATGCCCTTACGGGCTGGGAACCGCCAACAAAGCCAAAGGACACATTGCCGCTTTTTCCGGAACTTATACAAGAACGAGATGCTGCAAATTATGTGAAACGTGAAGCCCCGATACTCGTTCTTCTTGGTAATCCACCATATAATGCGTTTGCGGGGATAAGCCCGGAAGAAGAAGGCGGATTGGTAGAACCATACAAAGAGGGGCTGACCAAGCCAGTCAAGAAAGGTGGATGGGGAATAAAGAAATTTAATCTTGATGACCCTTATATAAGATTCTTTCGTATTGCCGAGAGGCGAATAGTAAAGAGCGGAAATGGAATTGTCTCATATATCTCCAACTTTTCTTATCTATATCGTGACTCATTCGTTGCTATGCGACAACATTTCTTAAAAGAATTTGATAAAATCTGGATAGATTGCATGAACGGAGACAGCCGGGAGACGGGGAAACTAACCCCGGAGGGAAAACCAGACCCGAGCGTTTTTTCTACGGAGCAACATCCAGTAGGTATAAAAGTTGGGACAGCAATCAGTGTAATGGTTCTAAAAAAAGACCAAGAACATAAGCCGACAGTTTACTTTCAACATTATTGGGGCGAAACGAAAAGAAAAGATTTGCTTGATAGTCTAAACCTAAAGAATTTTGAGAAAAGATATAAAAAAGCCCAGCCAAACAAAAGCAACAAGTATTCATTTCGACCTTCAAAAATATCAGAACATTATCTTGAATGGCCTTTGCTAAATTCGCTTTCTGAGATATCACCAATAACAGGGTATAAAGAAAATCGGGGATTTGTACTTATTGATGACAGTCAATCTGCCCTTGCTGAAAAAATGCAGCAATATTTTGATCCTGAGAACTCGTGGGAATACCTATGTTCGATTAATCATAAATTGACAAAAAACGCAGCACGGTTTGACGCGAAAACGGCAAGGGGAAAAGTTACAGCTATTGAAAAATACGATGATGACCGAATAAAAAGATACCTTCTACGACCTTATGAAACAAAATGGTGTTATTACTGTCCTGTCCGGCCATTATGGAATGAACCAAGGCCAGCTCTTTTCAAACATAATTTTGACGGTAATTCATTTCTCATATCTCGGCCAGCGGGCGTAGCGAGTCCTGAAGGAGTGCCTATCTACTTTACGAGAGCAATGGGTGATTTTGATTGCATAAGGGGGCATTCTTATCATTCTCCAATACGTATTTATCGTGAGCCCAGTAAACGGAAAAAAGGCGATGTAACCAATAATATGTTTGTCGAATACCCGGCGAATTTATCGGATGTTGCAAGAGAATATTTACAAGGATTAAGCTTAGGCGATCCAGACAAAAACGTGGAGATTTCAGAACTGATCTGGATGCACACGTTGGCGATTGGATACAGCCCTGCATATTTGGAAGAGAATGCGGAAGGGATACGACAGGACTGGCCGAGGATACCGTTGCCGAGGACAAAGAAGGGTTTATTGGAGTCGGCGGAATTAGGGAAACGTGTTGCTTCGCTGCTTGATACGGAAAAGCCGGTTGAAGGTATTACAAAGGGAAAGATTAATGAACTGTTGAAGGGTATCGGTGTTATCACGAGAGTTGAGGGAGGGACGATACGGCCAGAGAAGGGGGAACTTGATTTGACGGCGGGATGGGGGCATGCGGGTAAAGGTGGCGTGTGCATGCCGGGGAAAGGGAGATATGAGGAGCGAAAGCAGGAGGATGAGGAATTAAGAAAGGTGTTTGGGGATGAGACGCTGGACATTTATTTGAATGGTGCGGCGTATTGGGAAAATGTTCCGAAATGCGTGTGGGAGTATTATATCGGCGGGTATCAGGTTATTAAGAAGTGGTTGAGTTATCGTGAAAAAGCGATGCTTGGGCGGGGTCTGAAGGTTGAAGAAGCTGAATATGTTACAGAAATGGCACGCCGTCTTGCATCGATAGTTTTATTACAAGAAAAGCTGAATGCAAACTACGAAGTTATAAAACAGGAAACATGGCCTTGATCTGAGCAGAGGTGACTCACTTTGCGTCGGGCCGGGCTTTGCTTGCCGCACATTTCCCGCAATTTTTTCAAAAATCTGAAAAAAACCGCAGAAAACCTGTAACGCCAGAGGGTATTCGAGGACTTAATATTATGGAAAACAACTGGCGGGTTTCCACACCCCGGTCATTTTGGCGCCGCGAAGCCGAAACTACACACAAAATGGCTGAGATTACCCGCCGCGAGTGAAGGGCCGGCGTAACCTGGACTATTGGGTAGGACAGGCACCCGGCCCTTCCGGGTTTTATGCCCAGCACTTATTTTGGTCCGTAAAGTTGCTACCTTGTTACAATCCCCCCATTTTTGACGCTTTGCCGTCAGGTCAAATATCCCGATTCCAAAATAAGTGCGGGGTTGCCTTGTCGGGCAAATGGACTATAATTTTGCAAATCCGTGAAAACGGCTTGTGAACAATTTTTGAGGGCAGAATAGGACTCGTCTCGGCGTAGGCAGAGTCGTATTTAAAAGTATTTTGGACTAAGTCAATATAATGATGGGCTCGTCTTGGCAAAAGTGCCGAGCCGTAGTCGGAAAGGATTGCTTATGCAGTTGGGTATAGCGGACATTGCGGTGTTCCTCGCGTTTGTCGCAACGGTGCTGATTGTAGGAATAGGCAAGAGCCGGCACGAAAAGACCGGCGAGGACTACTTTTTGGCCGGAAGGGGACTGGTCTGGTGGCTGATTGGCTTTTCGCTGATAGCAGCCAATATCTCGACCGAGCAGTTCGTGGGAATGAGCGGCAACGCCGCAAGTCACGTCGGGCTGGCGATTGCCAGCTATGAGTGGATGGCGGCGATAACGCTCGTGGTGATTGCGTTTGCGTTTTTGCCTTATTTCCTCAGGGCCGGTATTTACACTATGCCGGAATTCCTCGAGTACCGCTTTAACTCGGCCGCTCGGACGCTTATGGCCGTTATGACAATCCTGATTTACGTCCTGCTGGTCGGTGCGGTAACGTATTCGGGCGCTCTTACAATGCGGACGCTTGCCGGCAAAATGGGCTATAACGTGCCTCTCCTGACCGGCTCGCTTGTAATCGGACTGATAGCGATGATATACGTCGTGGCCGGCGGCCTCAAGGCCTGTGCCTGGGCCGATTTGATTCAGGGTAGCGCCCTGATATTAGGCGGCGGCGTGATAATGTGGTTTGCCTTCGATAAGCTCAGTGTCGCAACGGAGGCAGCAAGGATTGTGGACGTTCGAACCGGTGCGGTTGTTGTTGAATCGCTGAAGGAAAACGTCGGGGTCATCGAGCGATTCTGGGATTTGAACCGCATTCGTATGAATATGTATTTGCCGAAAACCGACAGCATCCTGCCCTGGACGGCCCTGCTTTTGGGCTTGTGGATACCCAACTTTTATTACTGGGGCCTGAACCAGTATATCACGCAGAGAACGCTTGGCTCGGTGTCGCTGTCGCAGGGGCAGAAGGGCATTGTCTTCGCGGCGTTTTTGAAGCTCTTGATACCGCTGGTGATTGTGATACCCGGAATTATATCCTTTAACCTGTTTTCGGGTGATATGCAGCTTGAAGCGGCACGCGACAATGCCCCATTGATTGCGAAATACGTTAAGGCCAACCCACAGACAACGCTGGTGGAGATTGTAAAATCGCCGACCGAAGAGGCAATTACACAATGGCAGTCCGCCAAAGGCGAGACCTCGCCAAAGGGCGGGCCGGGGCGATTTATGCTGGCGATTTATGACAATGATGCGGCGATTAAGCAGGTGAAGGTTGCCAGTCCCTTTGTGCTGCCGATAAATCAGGCAAAATTCGACCAGACCACGCCTTCCGAGTTTACCGTATTTGAGACGGAGGATAAATCGCTGCCGAGCACTTTCCCGGGACTATATGCGGAGGTAAAGGCATACGATGAGAAGACAAAAGAGGCCGCAAAAGCGGCGGGCAAAACCGTTACAACAGAGAAACTGACCGCGTACAAATACGATACCGCCCTCGGCCAGCTTTTAGGCAACGTTTTGCCTCAGAAGGTCGGGCTTGTCGGCTTTGTTCTGGCGGCGCTGCTGGGAGCGGTTGTTAGCTCGCTTGCCGCGATGCTCAACGCCGCCTCGACAATTTTTGCGATGGATATATATAAAAAGCATATTTCCCCGCAGGCGTCGCAACAGGCAGTTGTATTCCTGGGACGGGTGACTGTGGTGATTTTTGCGGTCTTCGCCGTGATACTGGCGCCGCAGCTGGGCAACCCCAAGATAAGCAACAGCATCTTTACGATAATCCAGGAAAGCCAGGGATTGATTTCGCCTGGCGTTCTGGCGGTGTTCGCCTTCGGGCTTGTTGTGCGAAGAGCGCCTCGGATTTGCGGCATCGTCGGCCTTGTAACCAATATCGTCGCGTATAGCGCGCTGAAGGTTGCTGTGCCTTCGATACAGTTCCTTAATCGTATGGCGATATGCTTTGCCCTGGTGCTGATTGTAATGGCGACTATCACGCTGGCAAAGCCGCTGGCGCAGCCGATGCAGTTCGAGCATAAGACGTCTATTGACGTCAAATCGTCCAAAGGCGCGGCAATGGCGGGCGTGGTTGTCATTTTGCTGACGCTGCTTTTGTATCTGCTGTTCAGCCCGCTTATGTTTGCGAAGTAACAAATTGCAGATTATGACTTTCGGCCGGTTTGCAGTTGCATAGCCGGCCGATTTTCTATACCCTTTCGGCGGTAAATAAGGACGATAAATTATGACAGATGGGCAGCCAACACAACCCGTGGTGAGTAAACCTGTCTTGCCGGTCCTGAGCAAAGTCGAAGGGAGCGTAGCCGAAAGAGTCGAACCAACAAAAGGGCCGTTTGAAGCGAAGGTGTCCTTCAATAAGAAGGTGGGGGATAAGTTTTATCGGCTGGGTCTGCAGTTTACAGGCGCCGCCGCGGAGGCGTTTGGCGCCACAAGGCCGGGGCAGTTCGCCCAGTTTGACGTTTCAAATATCGCGCTGCCCGCGCCGGAGGCGATTCCGGAAGAATTAAAAGACGCAGCGGCAAGACAAATCCTTTTGCGCAGGCCTTTCAGCTTTGCAAGAGTAGTAAAGGACAAGGGCACGACAACCGCCGAGGTTGTCTATTGCGTGCTGGGACCTGCGACGCTGCGGATGACGACACTGACTAAGGGCGCATCGATTAGCGTCATCGGGCCTTTGGGCAATGGCTTTTCAATACCGCAGGGCAAAAAAAAGGCGCTGCTGGTCGCGGGTGGTATGGGTTCACCGCCATTGGAGCACTTGGCGCAGGTGTTGCCGACCATCGATGCGATTGCTTTTGCGGGCGCCAAAACCGCAGGTGGACTGCCTTTTGAAAAACGGCTGGATGGTATCTCTCGCGAGCTGGGCTTCTGGCTCGCGGAGTTTGGCAGATACAGCATAAGCTCATTCGTCGCAACCGACGACGGCTCCGCGGGCTTCAAGGGAACGGTAACGAATTGTCTTTTGGACTGGCTCAACCAGAATAATATCGACCCCCCCCAGACAATTATCTACGCCTGCGGTCCGCGTTCAATGCTGGCGAGTATCGCCAAACTCGCTCGCGAAAAGCGAATCGACTGCCAAATCAGTATGGAGGAAATGATGGCCTGCGGCATAGGACTTTGCCAAAGCTGCGCCGTCAAATGCAAAGCCGACGGCGCCGGCGAAATCTACAAACTCTGCTGCAAAGATGGCCCCGTCTTTGATTCCCGTGAGGTTGTTTTTTAACCGCGGAGACCGCAGAGATTTTTTGTATTTAGCCCCTGGGCTTGTCCGCCGTAGGCGGAAATGAATTATAAACTGTGTAAATCCGTGTCTAATATCAGCCAATAGCATATAACCCAAAAACACCCAAAATTCAAAGACAAAAATCGAAATGCCCCCGCACCTCGTAGCGCAGCCGATATCCCCGAGTGCTGCTCCTTGGGTCTGGTACAGGGGACCCAAAAATCAGTGTAATCCTATGAAGCAGAGCCGTGTCAATGGTTATCAAAATAATTTTCACTTTTAAAGAGCAAGCATTTTTGCCCACAGGCCCCCTCGCCAGAAAATGGGGGGCCGAGGACAAAAATGCGGCGGGATTCAATTCAGGCCGGCATGTAAAGACTTGTTGATTTTGAAAATTATCGGGTTTGGCCTGCTACTCACCGGAGAACTTCTTGGCCATACTGCTCAACTGCTTGAGCTGTTCCCAGTCCAGCCCACACTTGGCGCCAACCAGTTCGGAATCTTCTTCGATATCATCAAGATACTCCACTTCCTGATGTTTCATATCTATCACCTCGTGGCGCAATTGTTTGATTGCGGTTGTAAGCTCGCTATATTACGTTTTCCAATGTTGCTCCTGCCGCATCCGCTCCGCGTTTTGCCGTTGTAACTGGCTCCGCAGCTCCGCCATCTCTTTGTCTTTCTCAACAAGCGTTGCTTTTAACGCCTGCACCTGCTCATGCGATTGTTCGATCTCCGCCATATATTGCCATAATTTCTTGTTGACCGACGACAGTTCCGTTCCACGGGCGCCGAGAAGACTTTCCACTATCTTCAGCTCTTTGGCCCGCTCTTCCAGTTGTGCTACCGATGACGTCAATTCCGCCGTCCGCTTCTCGGCTTCCCCCTTAAGAGCTCTGATATCCTCCTTTAGCTGTTCCAGCTCACTGATATCCGTTGCGAATACAATCACCGCCCGCATTCTGCCTGTTTCATCTTTCAGGGCCACCATAGTTGTGCTCGTCGGCACCGTCGTTCCGTTTTTGCGCATATGCCCGACAATACCGCCGATTTGTCCCCGCTGCCCCACCTCCTGCAGAAAAGGCAGAATGTATTCGGATATCTGCTCTTTATTATGGAAGTCACTGATACGCTTGCCCACAATTTCGCTGCGTTTTTCGAACCCGTGCATTCTCACCCAGGCCGCGTTCGTGTAATGCACCACCCCTTTGGTATCCAGAACGGCAATAGCCTCCTGAGATCTATCCGATATGATAGAGAAACACCCACAGGCCCCCAGAGCCCCTTTTGCGATAGATGTGTTGTTGTCCATTAAATTCAGGCCAAAGGCTTAAATATGTTTGTTTCCTTGCCCGCTACGGCTGGTGCTTTATATACTCGCTCGCTCTCCCGGCAAGAGTCCACTTCTCTATATCGGCAAAAACAGCCCTGCAATTATTGAAGTTGTCCAAATTACCCACCGATAGGGGGGCTGAATGCGGCATGACAGGAAATCGGTAGAGCTTTTTACCTTTCCCTGATTGCCGTCGGCAAAAAGGTATTATAATAATTGCCTTTGCGGTATGAATATCAGGGTTTTTCCAGAACAGATTTTTCAGGAGGGACGATCCTTCAAGACGTGTTCTGATTCGCAATACCGGCCTTTACAGACTTATAAATTTCCACTATCGCAGCAACAGCAGGAAAGCGGCGGGTCTTTTTGTGAGAGATGTTTAATCAACGGCGATGACTTCCTTGACCTGTGGGATTTTTTCCCGTAGGAGTCGTTCTATTCCCATTTTGAGGGTCATACGTGCGCCGGGGCAGCCGGAGCAGGCGCCCTGAAGGCGGACTTTTACAGTGCTGCCGTTTTCTGTGGCGACTAATTCGACGTCGCCGCCGTGACTTTGCAGATTGGGCCTTATGGAGTCGATTATCATTTTGACCTTCTGCTCGAAGGTATTTTGGGCTTTATTTTCTCCACAGCCGCATTGTTCGCACATAGTTGGTCTCCAAATTTTCGTTAATGACGGGTTGCCATTATAGTGGATTCGACAAGCTTACCACAAGCTTAAGTTGCTGTTCTGCCCACATAATTTTATACGAATTTCGATGGGGGCAGGGCTGGTAATTTGTGATAGGGAGGGGAAAATTTGCCGAAAACAATTGACAGGGTAGTTCGTAAACACTACAATTGAGCAAAAATACGGGATTATGGTTGGGCAAATAACTTTGTCCGGGCAGGTCAATCCTGTGGCGGGATAGGCAGGCCCTGCAAAACGGCCCATTAAACTGTAGTATCCGGAATATAGAAGGAGTCCATAAATGAAGTCCGATTCTTCACAGTCGGCCAGTTCGGCTGAGAAATTCCCAATTCTTACAGGCGCTGAAATTGTCGTTCAATCGCTGATAGCAGAAGGCGTCGATACAATGTTCGGGTATCCGGGCGGGGTTATATTGCCCTTCTTCGACCGGCTGTATGATGCGCCAATCAGGTTTATAATCCCACGTCACGAGCAGGGCGGCTGTCATATGGCAGACGGCTACGCGCGTGCAAGCGGGAAGGTCGGGGTGATAGTTACGACCAGCGGCCCCGGCGCGTGTAATATAGTTACGGGCCTTGCGACGGCGATGATGGACTCAATTCCGATTGTCGCCATAACGGGGCAGGTCCGCACCGAGCTAATTGGCAACGACGCGTTTCAGGAAGCAGACACGACGGGTATTACCCGGCCGGTTACTAAATACAACTGCATTGTCAAAGACGTTAAAGACCTTGCGAGGACAATCAAGGAGGCGTTCCATATTGCCTCGACGGGCAGGCCAGGACCGGTCGTCGTAGATTTGCCTGTTGACGTGCAGGTTGCCAAGTGCAGTTTCGGTGGCCCGGTCGAGATGAAGCTGCCGGGGTATCGGCTGAAGCTAAAGGGGCATTCGCGGCAGATATCGATGGCAGCGGCGGCGATAAACAAATCCGAGAAGCCGGTGCTTTACGTCGGCGGCGGTATTGTCATCGCAAACGCCGGCGAAGAGCTGAGGGCGCTTGCTAAAAAGGCGCATATACCGGTGACGATGACGCTGTTAGGATTAGGCAGTTACGACCAGAACGAGCCGGAGTCGTTAGATATGTTAGGTATGCACGGGACCGCTTATGCGAATTACGCGGTTCATGAGTGCGATTTGCTCATTGCGGTCGGCGCCAGATTCGACGACAGGGTTACAGGCAAGTTAAAGACGTTTGCGGCGAACGCGAAAGTCATCCACATAGATATCGACCCGGCGAGCATAGCGAAGAACGTTCGGGCGGACATCCCGGTCGTGGGCGACGCGAAATACATACTTGCGGAGCTGATTAAGGAGGTTGAATACCGTGAGCGCAAGGAGTGGTTTGCAAAGATAGCGCAGTGGAAGCGAAAATACCCGCTTGCGTACGACAGGAAGTCAACGAACATCAAGCCGCAATACGTTATAGAG
>Ga0315294_10007590_pt1 | contig 11894 bp, 8 predicted proteins | sample YL17G13_40_MG_FD_203626 | JGI IMG/M metagenome (GOLD analysis project Ga0315294, IMG submission 203626) | Sediment microbial communities from Yellowstone Lake, YNP, Wyoming, USA - YL17G13_40 | ecosystem: Environmental > Aquatic > Freshwater > Lake > Sediment | place: USA: Wyoming | collected...
GGCAGTTAAAAAGTCTAAAACATTAGCCGAAGAAAAAGGTTTGTTTCCTGCTTTTAAAGGCAGTATTTATGACAAGAGAGAAGGCGCTTTAAAATTACGCAATGCCACCTTAACTACTATTGCTCCTACGGGAACCATTAGCATTATTGCCGGGCCTTGCTCTTCAGGGATTGAGCCATTGTTTGCCATATCTTATTATCGCAATGTCATGGATAATGATAAATTGGTGGAGGTTGACCCATTATTCGAAGAGATTGCCCGGGAAAGAGGTTTTTATACCCATGAATTAATGAAGAGGATTGCCGAGGATACTTCTATCCAGAATATCGACGGCATTCCGCCGGATATAAAGAGAATATTTGTTACTGCCCATGATATATCTCCGGAGTGGCATGTGCGTATGCAGGCAGCCTTTCAAAAATACGTGCATAATGCCACCTCCAAAACCATAAACTTTCCGCATGAGGCAACGGTGGAAGATGTAAAAAAAGCGTATCTCTTGGCTTATGCATTAGGTTGTAAGGGTATCACCATATATCGAGACCGCAGCCGCGAAGAACAGGTTTTAAATGTGGAACGCAAAGAGCAGGTAACCGAACAGAAAATTTTAGACCCGGGCAAGATTTCTCCTCGGCCCCGTCCCGAAGTGATTACTGGCACTACCACCAAGGTAGCTACAGGTTGCGGCAATCTCTATGTGACTATCAATATTGATGAACAAGGCAGGCCTTTCGAGCTCTTTACCCAGATGGGTAAGGCCGGTGGTTGCGCTGCCAGCCAACTTGAGGCCATTGGCCGGTTAGTGTCTTTGGCTTTTCGTTCAGGTATTGAAGTAAAGTCCATTATTGAGCAGTTACGCAATATTCGCTGCCCTTCGCCCTCCTGGGAGAAAGGCCAACGTATATTTTCTTGTGCTGATGCCATTGCCCGGGTGGTTGAAAAAAGGTTGGTTAATGACCAAGCAATCCAGGTGCCTCTAGAAACCCCAGCCGTGGCTATGAAACATTCTCGCGATGATGAGCATGTTGACTTTGACTTCGGTCATCACGCCGATATTGTGGGAGTTTGTCCTGATTGCGGAGGAGCCCTTCGCCACGAAGAAGGGTGCGTCAAGTGCCAAGTCTGCGGGTTCTCTAAGTGTTAAATATCGTTAACCCGTTATCCTGTTAACCCGTTATCCTGTTGAACGGGCAACGGACTAACGGGCAACTGGCAAACGAATAGTGAAAAAAATATTATATATTGTGCTCGATGGACTTGGCGACCTGCCTATAAAGGAATTAAATAATAAAACCCCTCTCGAAGCAGCGCTCACCCCTAATCTGGATAGGCTGGCGCAAAGCGGTAAAACTGGCATCGTCTATCCAGTAGCCAAAGGTATTGCCCCTGAATCAGATATTGCGGTAATTAGCCTCTTAGGTTATGATGCGCATAAATATTATACAGGAAGAGGACCGTTGGAGGCCTTTGCTGAAGGTCTGGTTATCAACGACGGAGATTTAGCTTTGCGGGTCAACTTTGCCACTGTCAGCGAAGACGCAAAAACGATAAAAGACCGCCGGGTGGGAAGAAATCTCACCACTGATGAGGCTATTAGCTTATCCAAAGAGATAAATTCTAAAGTTACACTATCAAGTGCAACCTTTGAATTTAAGAATACGATTGGGCATCGGGGAGTCTTAGTCATAAGAGGGATGCGCTCTAAATTATCTGGCTGGATAACCAATACTGACCCTGCATATGAACGAGAGGGTGTTTTTGGCGTAGCCAAAGAAAAATTCGAGAATTTGGTGGCCGAGTCTCAGCCTATGCCTGGCTATGAGAATAATCCTGAGGCAAAAGAAGCGGCATTGCTTTTAAATGAGTTTACCCAGAAATCCCATAAAGCTCTAAGTGAATGCGCAGTGAATAAAAAGAGAGTATCCGAAAATAAAATGCCGGGAAATGTTATTTTATCCCGCGATGCCGGAGACCATCTTCCCAAATTCCCCAAAATCGACAGTCTCTATAATATAAAATTTGGCTCATTTGTGCAGATGCCGGTAGAAAGAGGGATTGCCCTTTTAACCGGGATGGAGGTTATTGATGTGCCGGCATCAACCGGCCATTTAGACGTAGATTACCCCATCTGGGCAAAAGTGGCCTTGGATTCGATTAAAAAATACGACGGGATTTACGTGCATATTAAAGGTCCGGATGAGCCAGCCCACGACGGAAATTTTACCTTAAAAAAAGAAATTATTGAGGCGATAGATAAATTTTTCTTTGCCAGCCTTTTGCCTAAATTGGATATGAATGATACTGTTCTTACTGTAACCGCTGACCATTCTACTGTTTGTGCGATTAAGGCTCATTCTGCTGACCCTGTGCCTCTACTAATCTGCGGCGGGAATATCACATCCGATGGTTCATTAAGTTTCTCGGAGAAAACTGCCAAGCTCGGTTCGATCGGTGAAATAAAAGGCCAAGACATCATGCCCCTCCTCGTAAAGAGCACTCAAGAGTAGTATAATAGTTACAAACTCTAAACACTAAATTCTAAATCCTAAACAAACTCAAAACAATAAACTCAAAATACAAAACAGATAATTTTGGGTTTAAGATTTTGGGTTTTGGATTTGTTTAGAGTTTAGGGTTTCGAATTTATGGTTTAATTAATATGTACGACATTATCGTTATAGGTGCAGGGCACGCGGGAATTGAGGCGGCTTTGGTTTCTAGCCGTATGGGCTGTAAGACTTTGATTTTGACCTTAAACCGAGAAACCATTGGTCTGATGAGTTGCAATCCCGCGATAGGCGGAGTTGGTAAGGGCCAACTGGTCAAAGAAGTAGATGCCCTGGGAGGAGAAATGGCCAAGGCAGCTGATGCCTGCGGTATTCAGTTTCGCATACTCAATGCCTCTAAAGGCCCGGCTGTACAGTCATCGCGGGCTCAGGTAGACAGAAACGCCTACAACCAATATATGAAGGATATCGTCGAGAAACAGGAGAATCTCTGGTTAAAAGAGGCTCAGGTAATAAAATTACTGGTTAAGGATAGCCGGGTAAGAGGCGTAGTCACCGATAAAAACGAAGAAATAAATTCAACCTGTCTGATTATATGTCCCGGGACTTTTTTAGACGGGTTAATTCATGTGGGTTTAAATCATTTTAGCGGTGGTAGGATTAATGAACCAGCGAGTATAGGCTTGGCAGCTGACTTAAAAGAAAGGGGTTTTAATCTACTTAGTTTTAAAACTGGCACCTGCCCGCGCTTGGATAAAAACTCGATAGATTTTTCCAAATTAATTGCGCAAAAAGGCGATGAACCGCCACAACCCTTTTCTTTCTCTACTAAAAAATTGACCCAAAGGCAAATCCCCTGTTATATTACCTATACTAATAAAGAAACGCACAAGATTATTAAAGATAATTTAGACCGCTCACCACTTTATGCGGGAATAATTAAGGCTACAGGGGTCAGATACTGTCCTTCCATCGAGGATAAAATTGTCAAGTTCAGCGACAAAGAAAGGCACCAGATATTTTTAGAGCCCGAAGGTTATGATGCGGATGAAATTTATCCTAATGGCTTATCTACGAGTTTGCCTGAAGATGTGCAATTAAAAATACTACATTCCATTGCCGGTTTAGAAGAAGTTAAAGTAATTCGTTTTGGTTACGGCATAGAGCATAGTGTAGTTGAGCCAACGCAATTATATCCTACTTTAGAGACAAAATTAATCAAAAATTTATACCTGGCAGGCCAGATTAATGGCACCACCGGCTACGAAGAGGCAGCAGCGCAAGGATTAGTTGCGGGAATTAATGCTGGGCTAAGAGCTAAGAGCAAAGAGCCAGTTATTTTGGACCGTGCCACAAGTTACATCGGAGTACTAATCGATGATTTAACCACCAAAGGCACAACCGAGCCTTACAGAATGTTTACCTCGCGGGTAGAATATCGTTTGATTTTACGTGAGGATAATGCGGATTTGCGTTTGGGAAAGATAGGCTATGACTTGGGTTTAGTCAACAAAGACGATTATCTTAAGACTGAAGAGAAAATCAAGGCTATTAAAACAGGAATTGATTTTTTGAAATCTACACGATTAAAACCCACGCCAGAAATCAATGCGAGCCTTTCTCGTTTCAAAACATCTCCTATCAAAAAGAGCGTTACCTTAGAGGAGATTTTAAAAAGGCCGCAGATAAATTTAGCAGATTTAAAGGACTTAGACCACATTAAATTAGACATCGCTGAATGCGCTTTGCGTCAGGTAGAAATTGAAGTAAAATATGCAGGTTTCATCCAGAGGCAGCTTAAAGAAGTTGAAAGATTCAAAAATTTGGAGAAGATAAAACTGCCGCCAGATTTAGATTATAGCAATATATCTAGCCTTTCCAGAGAGATAAAGGAAAAATTGAATAGATTCCGGCCGCTTAATTTAGGCCAGGCCTCGCGTATTTCTGGAGTGACGCCCGCGGCAATTTCGATTTTGATGGTGTATCTGAAGAAATTAAATGGACAAAAGTAAAAATGTGGGTGTCAAAGTGTCAAGGTATCAAAGTAAATTTAAGATTTTCTTTGATACTCTGACACTATGATACTTTGATACTCTTTTAGTTGTTATTGTAGCAATGAGGATATCAGATAAGAATTATAATATGCTTAAGAACTTCTGCTTAGGGCAGGGTATCGATTTATTCGGCGTAGCGGATATTTCTAAGATAAAAGATGAGTTTATGATTTCTGCTCGCGCTTTGGAGAAGTTTGAACGCGCAGTTTGTTTAGGTGCAAGATTATCAAGTAGCATATTAGACGAAATTGAAAATGCTCCTACCCGATTATATTTTCATCATTATAGAACAGTCAATGCTTTCTTGGATCAAGTAGCCCTTAAAGTGAGTAATTACATACAGAAAAAAGGTTATCTGGCTATACCCATACCTGCTTCCCAGATTGTGGATTGGCAAAATCAAAAAGCGCACCTTTCGCATAAAAAAATCGGATATTTAGCAGGATTAGGCTGGATAGGCAGGAATAATCTGTTAGTTAATAGGGTCTTAGGAAGTCAGTTTCGCTTAGTTTCCATTCTTACCGATATGCCTTTAAGGTTAGATAAACCCACGAAAGAAGACTGTAAAGATTGTAGACTTTGTGTTACAATATGTCCTTCAGGAGCAATAGAAGAGAATCCGCAGGGATTTAAGCATACCAAATGTTTTGAAAAATTAAAAGAATTCCAAAAAAAACGCTTAGTTGACCAGTACATCTGTGGAATCTGTGTTAAGGTTTGTAATGGAGGAATAAAACATGGTTAAAGAAGTTATATTTGGTCTTTTTGGGGGGTTAGGTTTATTTATCTATGGAATATGGCAGATGAGTGAGGCGTTGCACAAGGTCTGCGGCGAAAAGATGAGACGGGTGTTACATAATCTCACCGGCAGTCCAATAAGAGGGATATTAGTGGGCGCAGGTGTAACTGTTTTAATTCAATCCTCTTCTGCCACCACGGTAATGGTTGTAGGATTTGTGAATGCCGGGCTAATGTCAATTGTACAGGCATTAGGAATTATATTCGGTGCTAATATCGGTACAACCATTACTGCCCAGTTAATTGCTTTTAGGCTTACAGACTACGCCCTTTTGTTTATTGGCCTGGGAATGCTGACGATGTTTCTGGGCAAAAAGAAAACCCATAAGCACATTGGAGAGTTTCTTTTAGGTTTCGGTATCCTCTTTTTGGGTTTAAAAATATCCACTGATGTGGTTAAGCCCTTAGGGCAATATCCTCTCTTTAACAATATATTAGTAAGTTTCAGCAGAAACCCTCTTTTAGGAGTATTGGCTGGCGCAGTTATCACTGGAATACTACAGGCTAGTGGAGTTACCGTCGGTATGGTTCTGGGTTTAGCTATGGTAAATTTAATTGACTTAAGAGCTGCCATATCTTTGGTTTTTGGCTGTAATATCGGGACCTGTGCTACGGCGTTGTTGGCCTCTATCGGCACCAATGTTGCGGCAAGAAGGGCAGCGGTGGCTCATATTATGTTTAATATTATTGGAACGGTTATTTTTTTACCTTTTCTCGATCCTTTTCAGAATCTGGTCAGCCATACATCGAGTGAACTTCCCCGGCAGATTGCCAATGCCCATACAATATTTAATGTAATAAATACGCTTATTTTTATACCGTTTATTCGTCCATATGCTAATTTATTGACCAAGATAATTAAGGGCAAAGAAGAGGAGGAAATCGAATATCTTCCCAAATATCTAGAGCGTCACTTATTAAATACTCCGCCCATTGCCATAGATGCAGCAATTAAAGAGACAATCAGGACTTTAGGTTTAACTCAAAGAATGGTAAGCCTTGCCATGAGTAGTTTTTTTAATAATGATTCTAAGTCTTTAGAGAAAATAACGCAGGGTGAGGAGGCAGTTGATTCTTTAAGGGAAGCAATTACCAATTATCTGGTAGAGTTGATGCAGCGAGAACTAAGTGCAGAGGAATCAAGAAAGATCCCTGCGCTCATACATGCAATTAATGATGTAGAAAGAATTGGCGACCACGCGGAGAATTTAAGAGACCTCGCCCAGCAGAAAATAGATAACCGGATGCCTTTTTCCAATACGGCCATTGAAGAATTAAAGAAGATGTCTGAGGATATAAATCGGATGATTGCCTGTTCAATTAATGCTCTTAAGCTCAATAACGTTGATGAAGCAAAGCTGGTTTTGGACCAGGAATGCCAGATTAATACCTCAAGAGATACATTAAAAGATAATCACGTAAAGCGTCTTGAACAAGGACAGTGCAATGTCCTCTCAGGAGTAGTTTTTTTAGATATAATCAGCAATCTGGAAAAGATAGGAGACCATCTTACCAATGTGGCCCAGGCGGTAATAGAAGGCTTGCAGTGGGATGGTAAATAAAAACCGCTCAATATATCCTTGACCCTACCCTTTTAGTGTTATATAATCTTGCCGTTAGTATAGATACGTTATTTCTCTAAAAATTTCATAAAATATAATCTAGTGCCTCGTAAAAGAAGTTTTTAATAGTCCTTTTTACGAGGTTTACTCGGCACTAATACCGAGGCAAACTCTTAAAAATTTATTTGACGAGGTACTAGTTGCAAAATGAAAAATAAGATAATTAGTTGGATAAGAAAACAGTTAAAACAGGCTGGTGCAAAGGGTATTGTGCTGGGGCTTTCTGGCGGGGTCGACTCCAGTGTTGTCGCGGCCTTAGCCAAGGAAGCAGTAGGAAAAGCAAGGGTTTTGGCTTTGATTTTACCCTGCCATAGCCAAATGCAAGATTTAAGAGATGCAAAATTAGTTGCTAAAAAACTTAGGATAAAAACTAAGAGCGTAGATTTATCGAAGATATACGACAGTCTTATAGGGATTCTACCTAAGGCGGGTAACCTGGCTAAGGCCAATCTAAAACCCCGCTTAAGAATGTCGGTTTTATATTATTTTGCCAATAAACTTAATTATTTAGTTTGTGGCACAGGAAATAAATCCGAACTGATGGTGGGTTATTTTACCAAGCACGGTGATGGCGCAACCGATATATTGCCTATAGGGGATTTGTTAAAGAAACAGGTGAGAGCCTTAGCCAAAGAATTAGGGATCCCCAGGCGCATTATTACCAAACCTCCTACTGCTGGTCTTTGGCCAGGACAGACCGATGAAGGGGAAATGGGGATAACCTATCCTGAATTAGACGATATATTAGGACGCATAGAAAATAAGAAAAAGCAAATTGTATCCCCAGATAAGGTGAATAAAGTAAAAGAGATGATTAAGCGCTCTGAACATAAAAGACAAGGACCTAAGATTTACGGTGTCTAAAAAATTATAACCAAAAAATGTCTTAAACAGGAAGGAAAGAAGATGAAAAAACAAGCTTTTACTCTCATGGGAATAATCGTTGTGGTAATTGTTATTGGAATATTAGCCACAGTGGCAATTCCTATTTATCAAAATACTATTGAAGATACAAAAGCAAAAGTATGTCAGACGAATCTAGAAGCATTACAGGCAGCTTTAGATATCTATGCGATGGAACACGATAAAATACCTGCTACCTTAAGTGAACTTCCCTGGGAATATATCCAAAAAGCCTATGTAAAAATCTTACAAAAAAAGGATGTTTGGAAGATAAAATTAGCTTATTTTATCCTAGAGTGGCAAAAAAGAGGCTTTGCCTATGCACAACCTCTTATAAACCAGTTAGCCAGAGGAGATATAAAATTGATTACCTGTCCTGCAGATACCACACCTCCTGCAGAGGGAGGTATTTCTTATGGACTTAATAGCACTCTGGCAAATATGAGTTCACAGGAGTATCAAGCTCTTTCTGTGGATACTCTCTTGATTGGTGACTCTGAGAGCGCCACATTTACTAGTAGCGCTGATTTATCTAAGAGACATAAACGTTTCTTTGAAAATTATGCACAGGTGATAGGTAAAGATAAAAAAGTTATTGAGGTAAGTGCGAGTGGAGCGGGTTCGGTGGGTGGAGCGGGTTCGGTGGGTAGTTGTCATTCAGGTTGTGTGAATGCGAAGCAAACATGTAAGGCCGCCTGTCCACCATCAGGACAAGCCCATGCGGATTGTGTCCAGGATTGTAACGATGATTATCAGGATTGCCTAGATACGTGCCATTAATACATAAAGAACTAAGTTAGTTTGAAAACTTGAGCTTTTATCACGGATGCAAAACTAAATTTGAAATTATCTCTCGGATAGAATAGATTTAAGTATACTAAAATAAAAAAGGAACGGTAATAGGACCTTATGGAAGCAACATGATGATTAGGCAGCAAAGTAGTCTTTTCATAAGAAGAATTTTTCTCATTTGAAAAAAGATAGTGAACAAATAAAATTTCTTTTCCTCGGGCTTTGCTTAATTCTACTTACCTATTTCTTTCCCCTCCCTATCCTTTCTAAAGTTTCAAGCGGGATCAATGACCTTTCTTATTGGTATGTCTATTCTTTTTCCAAAAAATCTGCAAAACCTCTTAGATTTATAGGTATAGAGATAGATGATTATTGTTTAAATAAGATTCCTCAACGTTGGCCATGGAAGAGGTCTATCTATGCCCAAATTATTAGGATTTTAGATGAAGAAAAAGTAAAGACTATTGGAATTGATTTTGCTTTTGTGGGCGAATCGGAAAGTAAGTTAGAGGATAATACATTAGCCTCTACTCTTAAAGATGTAAAAAGCCGCGTTGTCTTAGCTTATTATTTTGATTACCAAAAGAGAACACCTATATTGCCCCATAAGGCATTTTTAGACTCTGCTTATTCAGCGGGGATGATAAATACCCCTGAAGACAGAGATAGAAAGACTCGCAGGCTGCGCGCTTTTATAGAATACGAAGATAAATTTCTTTACTCCTTTGCAGTACAATTATCTTCTGCGTTCCTCAACCGGAGCCCAAAAGTAATAGTTTCCTCAATTCCTCTTTTAAAAGATAAGACTTTCCTCATTAATTATTTATTTAAACCCAAGGATATTTTAAGAGTAAATTTCCTGGATATTTTAGAAAATTTACAGAGTCTAAAGCAAAAATACGGACAAGATTTTTTAAAGGATGCCTTAGTTTTAATCTATCCGGCAGCTGAAATCTTTCACGATACGTATTTGACTCCTTTAGATTATATTCCGGGAGGAATTCTTCATCTCAACGGTGTAGCCAACATTGTCTTAAATCGCTTTATAAATGAAAACAAAATCCTCTCAGTCATCTTTTTGGGTATTTCTTTTCTATTCATACTCTATTTTCTCGTTGGCTTTGGTTTTATTTATAGTCTACTTTTGGTTCTGGGTTTATTTGTTTTTATTTTTTGGATTTTAGTGATTTTGAGTCTAAATGGGATAAGATTCGATTATTTTCAGATAGTTTTCTCTGGAAGTTTATTTTTTATCTCTGGCAGTATCTATAAGTACATATATTTCTTAAGGCAACTTTTAAAGATTAAGAATAAAGCTACCCTTGATCCTTTAAGGAATTTATTTACTTTAAGATACTTTTCTTATCGTCTTGAGTTGGCACTGAGAGAGATCCACTTTAACAAAGATTTGTTTCTGTTATTTATTTATTTTGAATCCTTCAGAGATAAAATTGAGACCTTTTCGATAGAGAAAATAAAAGAGATTTGGCAAAGAATTCATTCGATTATCTGGCTCAAAGGTAGTTTCTGGGCACTTTATTCGAATGAAGAAGTTATCGGGGTTATTGTAAGCTCTCCTAAAAGAATCGATTCGATAATTAGTTATCTAGAGAATAACTTGGGTTCCCTATTTAAGGATTTAGATATAAAATCAAGAATAAAGTTAGCTTATTTAAAATTCAAAAAAAATTATCCTGTAAAGGAGTTATCCTTTGTCTTATCTAAGGATTTAAAGGAAACAAGCAAAGATGTATTATTACTTAAAGACGAGGACCTGACTAAGTTACTTTCATCATACCAGGTTAAGATAAAAGAAAAGGATGGGCTTTTAGAGAGTTTGGATGAAGATATTGAGGAGAAGAACAGGCAATTACTTCTACTAATCGAGAATCTAAATAAGGAATACGCCAAGACCAAAGAGGTATTTTTTGAGGTAATCACTTCTTTGGTTAATGCGCTGGAGGCGCGTGACCCCTATACCAAAGGGCATTCGGAAAGGGTAGCTGAATATTCGCTAAGACTGGCTCAAGAATTGGGTTGGAGCCAAGAACAGAAAGAAAAGTTAAAGAAAGCAGCCCTGCTCCATGATTTAGGTAAGATTGGTATCCCCGATGCTATTTTACATAAGAGAGGAAAGTTAAATGATGAGGAATACGATTTTATTAAAAAACACGAGCTTTTTACAGTAAGGATACTTGAGCCTCTAAAAGAATTCAGCGAAATATTGCCTTGGATTCTTTACCATCATGAGAGATGGGATGGCAAGGGGCATCCACACGGATTGGGAGGTGATGCGATTCCTTTGGCAAGCCAGATTATCTCTATAGCAGATGTATTTGATGCTTTAGTTACCGGAAGGGACTATAAACAAGCATTCACGCATGAAGAGGCTATAAAAGAAATAATTAGAAACAAAGGGACGCAGTTTAATCTAGAGCTTGTAGATATATTCGTAAGTATGTTTCAAGAAAAAGGATTGCAAAAATAATTGCATATGAAATATTAATTATGTTAAAATAAGAACCTTCAAAAACCAGGAGGCAGGAATGGATGAAATATTAGAGATATTAGAAAAGGACGCACGCACAACACCAGACGATATTGCCAGGATGTTAAAGAAAAAACCTCAAAATATAAAAGAAGCGATAAAGAAATTCGAAAGAGAAGGGGTAATATTAAAGTATAAGGCAGTGATTAACAAAGAGTTAATCAAGGACGCGGATTCAGAAGTCAGGGCTTTGATTGAGGTGAATATTGCGCCGCAAAAGGATGTGGGTTTTGATAAGATTGCCGAGCGTATCTATTCATTTCCGGAGGTTTCCAGTTGTTACCTTATTTCTGGAACCTATGATTTGCTTTTAATTGTCGAAGGCCACGATTTGCATACCGTAGCCAGATTCGTGGCGGAAAAATTAGCGCCGCTTGAGAATATAAAGGGGACAACCACGCATTTTTTACTGAAGAAATACAAGGAAGACGGAGTTATTTTAAAGCATAGGGAAGAGAATAAGAGGATAGCCATATCGTATTAGAGATGGTGTCAAAGTATCAAGGTGTCAGAGTGTCAAAGAAAAACTTTGATACTATGATACTTTGACACTTTGATACAACGCATAGAAAAATATGAGTTATATTTCCAATAAAGTCGATAAGATGCAACCTTCGGGTATCCGGGCATTTTTTGATTTAGTGCTTGGGATGAAGGATGTTATCTCTTT
>Ga0315294_10007593_pt1 | contig 11892 bp, 13 predicted proteins | sample YL17G13_40_MG_FD_203626 | JGI IMG/M metagenome (GOLD analysis project Ga0315294, IMG submission 203626) | Sediment microbial communities from Yellowstone Lake, YNP, Wyoming, USA - YL17G13_40 | ecosystem: Environmental > Aquatic > Freshwater > Lake > Sediment | place: USA: Wyoming | collected...
CCTCCCCACCGAAGCTCGTCCTCCGAGCAGGGGGTGACGCGAATGGCTCCCGTCCGAGTATTGACCCTCACGATATTGCGCACGCCAAGTCCTCCTCTATTCCGGGTAGGTTGCCGCTATCCCTTGTCCGAGATCAATTCCGCGGCGGCCCGGAGGCTCAGCAGATAGCTGTTGACACCGAACCCGGCGATAATCCCTTTCGCTAGGGGAGACACATGGGACACGTGCCGGAACTCCTCCCGGGCGTGGATGTTCGACATGTGGCACTCGATGATGGGCACCTTCAGCATCTCTAGCGCGTCCCGCAGGGCAATGCTGTAGTGGGTCCAGGCGCCGGCGTTGATGACCACCGCATCCACCTTCTCCAAGTGCGCCTGGTGGATCTTCTCGCAGATCTCCCCTTCGAGATTCGTCTGATACGTCTCCAGCTCCACGCCCAACTCCTTGGCGAGCGCGTGCAAACGCTGGTTGATCTCGTCCAGGGTGATCGTCCCGTACTTGGCGGGGTCCCGTTTTCCAAACATGTTGAGATTGACGCCGTGCAACACCAGAATCTTCTTCATCGGTCCTCCTTGGGCACCCACCATGCCTACATCTCGAACAGGACTTTCACGGTGTCTCCCTGGCTGAAGGTGTCAAAGGCTTCCTTCGCCTGGTCGAGGCGGAACGATCGGGTGACCATTGGTGCGGCTGAGACCTTCTTGTATTCCACCCAACGAATTGCCCGGAGGAAATAGCGCGGGAGCGTCGCTACGTCCCCGGCCATCGTTACGCCGGCTCGCAGGAGGGTCAGGGGGCTCATGGTCGCTTCCGGATAGAGGCCGAACAGATGGACCCGGCCCCGCGCCGCGGCCAGGTTGACGGCAAGGGAAACCGTCGATGGATGGTTCGCCGTTTCCACGACGATATCCGCGCCCAATCCGTTCGTGAGCTCCCTCACGCGCTTCACCACGTCTTCCTTGCTTCCATTGACGATATGGTCGGCTCCCAACTTCTTGGCGATCTCGAATCGCTTCGCATCCTGGTCCAGGCCGATCACCATGATCTTGGCAGCGCCCGCCGATTTGAAAGCCTGGAGGTGAAACAAACCGATCGAGCCAGGGCCAATGATGGCCACCGTGTCGCCCAGCACCGGCTTAACGTGCTCGAAGGTCCGGACCGCAAGACTGATCGGTTCGAGAAAGGCGGCATCGACCGGGGAAATACTGTCCGGCAGCTTGCAGGCGGTGAAAGCCGGCACGGCCCGGTATTCCGCGAACGTCCCATCGCAGGTGATCCCTAGGTGGCGCCACGCCATGCACATGTTCGCGTGGCCGTTCAGGCAATCCACGCACTGCCCGCAGCCCCAGAGGGGATTCAGCCCGACTTTGTCCCCGGCCTTGACGTGCTCCACTCCCTTGCCGACTTCCGCCACCTCACCCGCGCCCTCGTGGCCCATGATCATGGGAATCGGGACGGGGACGCGCCCCTTGTACTTGTTGTTGAGGATCATCACGTCGCTGAAGCAGATCCCGGCGGCCTTCATCTTCACCAGCACTTCACCCGGGCCGGGCTCCGGGATGGCCAGCTCCTTCACTTCCAGGGACCCCGCCTCCTGGGTGGCCTTGACGATCGCTTTCATGTGCGAACCCTCGTGTACGTGAAAGTGCGAGCGCCGACGCTCATCTCCTCCCGCAAGGGAGCGATCGGAGCACCCTCGCTCCCCTGCCGGTGACCTCCGTGCCAGTCCACGCGCGTGGCGCGCCCCCTGCGTCCCGTTACGCAGGGAACCCGAGCGTGTACAGATGCCGGCCCCCGTTGAGCGGCCCCTTCAGCAGGGCGTCGATCTCCTCCTTGGGGCGCTGCGTGATGAGCTTCGTCTCGGGCAGCACCCCGACCGGGAACTTGGCGAAGATGTCGTCATGCAGCTTCTTCATGTAGTCGAGGGTGACCTCGATGCTCTTGTACGCCTTCTTGGGATCCGCCAGCGACGCCTTGCCGAGCACGCCCTCCGGGTAGACGACGCACTCGATGCCGCCGCACCCGATCTGACAGTGGCCCGGGATGGGATTGCCGTAGATGTCGCCGCCTCGGTCCACGTGGCCAGGGGGGAGGAACCCTCGGACGGTGGTGTCCTCGGCGTTCTCCATCTGCACCATCTCCGGGAACAGGGCCAAGGAGATCGACGTCTCCGCCTCGCAGGCATGCTGGAAGGGGTTGTCGTAGGGGCCGCCATGGGCCTTGTCCATGAGCGTCTGGCCCATAATCCGCGGAATGTCGAGGAAGATGATCAGGGCGGGAACCTGGTACCGCTTGCCGAACTCGTTGATCGCGGAGGGCACGATGTACTCCTGGCCGTGGAGGCTGATGAAGATCTGCTTCCGGAACCCGGTGTTCCAGAAGCCGGCCATGATGGCTCGCAGGAAGTCGGAGTACACGTCATCCGAGATGATGACGGTCCCTGGCTGGCCCAGGTGATGGTAGGGATGGGAGCCGTAACAGACAGGGTGCGCTACGGTACAGCCCGTGGCCTTGGCGACCTCCTCGGCGATGCGGGTGACGATGAAGGTGTCTTCGCCGTAAGGGCCCGCCGCCCCATGGTTCTCGGTGGAGCCGAGCGGGATGATGATCAGATCATTCTGCTTGAGCCGCTCCTCCACATCCTTCTTGGTCATGGTTTGAAAGTAGATCTTGCTCGGCTTGTCCATGTGCCCGCCAGCGGGGGGCAGCGTCCAGTTTCCCATCGCGCATCTCCTTTGTCGAAATCTGGGACCCAATAAACCCGCGATCGGTGAACGGAGATCGTCTACTTACGGTGGCTCGGCAACTGGGGCGAATAGATCCACACAAACCTGAGAACCTCGTCTCCGGTATTGATGATCTTGTGACGTTTTCCCGGCGGGTTATAGACGCACACTCCCGGCTCTAAGGGAATCTCCCGATCTTCGGTGACGAACGTCCCCCGCCCAGCCAGGAAGAACATCACCTCTTCTTCCTTCTCATGGATATGCTCTGGAACCATCCCACCGGGATACGTTTCATTCACACCCATGGCGAGATTCTGGGCTCCCACCGTCTTCTCGGAGACCAGAACCCACGACATTCTCGGCGGATCTCGACGCTCCCCTTTCACATCCTTGATGTTGACGACCTTCAGTTCGGACATGCGCGCCTCCTCACTCTGTTACTTCCAGGCTGCTCTCGATCCCTTAGCGAATGAGAATTCCGCCATTGATGTCCAGCGTCACACCCGTGATCCAGTCTGACCGCTTCGACGCCAAGAAGATGACCGCGTCGCCCACATCCTCGGGCAGCCCGTCCTTCTGGACCGCCCGCCCAGCATTCCATTTTGCGAACACCTCAGGAGGATACTGGCGGGTCTGTTCCGTCAGAATGGGACCGGGCGCGATGGCGTTCACGTAGATCCCCGCCGGTCCAACCTCGCGGGCCAAGGTTTGCGTGATGGAAATGACCGCCGCCTTGGAGGCGGCATAGTTTACGCCCACGCCGGGACGGCCAGTCCGGGCGCCGAGTGACGAGATATTGACGATCTTCCCCCGGCCCTGCTTCTTCATGATGGGGACGACGCCCTTGCAGCAGAGGAAGAGGCCGGTCACGTTCGTGCGCATCACCTCTTCGAACAGCTCCAGCGTCATCTCCTCGATGGGCTTGTGGCGCGAGATCCCGGCGTTGTTGACCAGCACATCCACCCGGCCGAATTTCCGGACCACCTGCTCGAAGGCCTTCACCACCTGTCCTTCGTTGACCGCGTCGGCCTGCACGTACAGCGTCCGCTTCCCGGATGGGTCCAGGGTGTCCGCCACGCCCTTCGCCGCACCGGACCGATCCCAGGTGACGACCGTTGCCCCCTCCGCGTAACAACTCTCGGCAATCCCTTTCCCCAGCCCCTTTCCCGACCCCGTGACGACCACCACCAGATCCTTCAACTCATCCATGGCATCCTCCTGCTACTGCGTGGCTCATGATGAATGCTCAATGCAACACGGCGCGTACCGTTCCCGCTATAGATGCCCTCCGTCTACAGGCGCATCGGGTTCTGCAGCTTCTCCAGCATCTGATTCACCATCTCGATGGACGCCGCCTTCAGTTCGATCCCGCGGGCCCGGCTTGCCTTCTCCTTCTCGGACTCGATCTCTCCCGGCAGGTAGATGCGGGCCGTCCCGTTCGCTTTCCGGCTCCCGCGGATCGAATCGAGATACCCCTTCATCAGATTCCTGAAGTGACCGAGGGGCATAAAGCGTTCGACGTTGATCGCGAGCGTCAATGCGCCGACCCCCGTCGGCCCCATGAGCTGATGGAAGCTCTTGATGTCCCGCCCGAACGCGGCGCCAGAGAGCATCCCGGCCAGGACATCCACCATCAGCGCAAGGCCGTACCCTTTCGGCCCTCCGATAGGAAGAAGCGTCCCTTTGAGCGCAGCCTCCGGATCCTCCGTTGGTGTTCCGGATTCGTCCAGCGCCCACCCGGGCGGGATCTTTTCGCCCAACCGTTGCGCCTTGCGGATCTTGCCGCGGGCAACCACGCTCGATGACATGTCCAGCGCGAGCGGTTCCCCGCTTCCGGGAACCGCGATGGAGAGGGGGTTGGTGCCGAAGAAGGCTTCGGCGCCGCCCCATGGGGAAATCGCGGCGTTCGCATTGCCCATCGTGATGCCGACGAACCCCTGTTCTGCGGCATGCATCGTATAGAAGGCGAGGAACCCGAGGTTGTTTGTATTCCGAACAAGCGTCAGTCCGATCCCGAACTCCCGGGCCTTGCGGACGCTCATCTCCATGGCCTTCCAGCCCGCGACCTGACCGATTCCGTTTCCACCGTCCAGAAGCGCCGTCGCGCCATCTTCCTTGAGGACCTTCACCCGGGTCGGAACCGACACCATTCTGGCTTCGACCCGTTCGACCAACAGCTTGAGGTACGGCAGCCCGTGGGTATCGGTGCCCCTCATCTCGGCCCGAATGAGGCTCTCTGCGACGAGGGGAGCCTCATCCTCGGCAGCCCCAACCCCCTTCAGCACCTCGATGACCGCTTCTTTCAACCGTTCCGGTGCGACGGTAGGCATAAGGACTACTCCTCGATGAGCCCAAGCGCCTCGGAGACCTTGGCGAGCTTATTGAGTTCTACGCGCGACACACTGCTCTTGAGTGGAGCATCAGGCGCGCTGTTTCGGAGGACCTCGCTTGTCGCGGCCTGCCTGCCCACCAGCGAGGGGCTCAGCCGAACTGGCACAAGGCGACGGGTGCGAGTTGCATTCCGGTGCGGGCCTCAAATGATGCTCTTGACGTACGCCAGGGAATTCCTGAGATGTTCCCTTATGGCCTGTTCGCAGCGGGCGGGATCCTGCGCGGCCAACGCGTCCAGGATCTCCAGGTGCTCTTTGCACGATTGCCCCGACCGCCCCTGATGCGAATCGCTGAAGAAGTGGATTCGATGTCGAACGATGTGATCCAGTAGCCGTCGGTAGATCTCGATCAAGCGCTGGTTTCCAATCGACTCGAATATAAAGGCGTGAATCTGATCCCCCGAGCGGAAATGCGGGGGTGAACCGTCCTGCGAAGACTCCTGCGAGGACTCAAAGGCCTTTCGGACTGCCTCCAGTTTTTCCGGGTCGCGCCTGAGTGCCGCCCGCTTGATCGCCTCGCACTCCAGCATCTCTCGAATCTCGAAAGTCTCCCGGACATCCTGGATGGAAATGCGGGAAACGAAGGCACCCTTTCCCGGGATGTTTTCCGTAAATCCCTCTTTCTCCAGTTGCTGGATGGCTTCCCGGATGGGCGTCTTGCTGATCTCGAGCTCCTTGGCAAGGACTCCCTCGTTGATCGGCTCTCCTGGTTTCATGTCGTGGTTGATGATTCGTTGCTTGAGCGTCTCGTAGACACGCAACTTCTTGCTTTTGTTCTCTTTCATCTGATTGTCAACCCACACAAAGTGAAATAATAATTTGATAATACTATCGATATAGAGCTAACATATTCGAAGAAAGCCTGTCAAGCTGTTTCTAGAACCTGTGTTTCGCTGGGCTTCATCAGAATCAGGAACGGTGTCGGACTCTGTCACCGGAGAGGTCTTGAGCGTGGACGGGGGCTGGCTCTCGGCCTGACCGAAACAATGCCCGACATCCCGCAGCCGACCGCGACCGGGCGATTCGCGCCACAACTCAAGCGCCCGTATCCGACCCCCAATCGAGTGGCCTGCGACCTGTAGCCGCCACGAGGCTCTCCAGCATCAGTTCGCGCGGCGCCTCGCGGTCCGTCAGCATCTGGAAGCTGAACGGCGCCTGCTCAAAGATGTGGGCCATCCCGTCGCACACCAGCGCCCCCGCAGCCAGCGCTTCAGACTGCAGCGTGTTGAGGCCCTCGCGCTGGTAGACGATGTCGTACACGAGCAGGCCGGGCCGCAACACCTCCCGGGGCACCGGGCTGGGATCGCCGGCATGGACGCCCAGGGATGTGGCGTTAAAGATCACCGCAGCCTCGGCCATCGCCCGGCCGCCTTCGGCCAGATGGCCAGCCTCGATGGGCACGTGGAGCCATCCGCGAGCCCGCTCGACGAGCGCCTTGGCAGCCTCCGGGCGCCGGGCCAGCACCACCACGCGGGTTGGGGGCACCCGGCGGAGCGCCTCCAGCATGGCTGCGGCCGAGCCTCCCGCGCCAATGATCACGGCTGGTCCCTTGGCCACCGTGGCGGCGCGACGGCTGAGGCAGGTGGCAATTGCCTCGACGTCATTGTTGTGCAGCACAAAGCGCCCGTTGCGGTTGATCATGAGGCTGGCGGCCTCGCAGCGGCGGACCGTCTCCGAGCACTCGTCCGCCGCGGCCAGCACGTCACGCTTGTACGGCATGGTGATGTTGCCGCCCAGGCAATCCGGCTGCCGCATGCGCGCCAGCGCCTCCTGGAGTCTCGCCGGAGGCACGTCAAGGAGCCCAAACTCATAGTCCAGTCCCAGGGCCACGTACGCAGGGTTATGAATTGCGGGTGATAGCGAATGGGAGATGTTCTCGCCAAGCAGGAACGCGTGCCGCGTCGCCTTACGCACCGACGGTCGATCCATCCCCCGGTTGCCTCCTTTCAGATGCACGGCGGCCAGCCGCAAGCCGCCCTCCTTCGGCGGTGCCCGGACTGCGCCCCGCCTCCTGTAAACACGTAAGCTTGTCTGACCGTAACGCTGACCGGTCGGTACCTTCTCTCGCCTCCCATCTCCGAATCGTTCGCCAGCGACCTCCATCATCCCCAATCTAGCAACTTTGCGACGCCCTGTCGAGGATCGCACATGCTCTCTGCCGCACATGCTCTCCCAGCGTGGTTCGGTTGGCGACACGGCGGTCGCATCGGGCAGGCGACGAGGTCTGGAGACAAGAACGCCCCGAGCATCTTAGCGATGCTCGGGGCGATAAGATACCCTCATGCCCGTGACCGATGACCGAAGCGGCGGCCCCGTGGGAGGCTGCGACAGCACCGCCGTCCACACACCCGCCATGCCATTTTCATGGCGTACCGCAGGGCGCGAGGCTCTCGATCGTCGATGGGAGTATGTCAGGCGAGTAGTCTAGGCCTGTTCCTTGTCGTGGAAGGCGCCGCACTTCTCGCAGACCTTCATCATCCGGGGGCGGGTCATGACCACCTGGGCCCAAATCAGCTCGCCACCGCACTGGCAGGTGCCGATCGACTTCCGCACAGCGCCCTGGCGAGCCACCTTCTGTACCTTGCTCTCAGCCATCTCTAGCTGCTCCCTTCTGCTGCTCCCTGCAGCTGCACGGGGGCGTCATCGCCCCCACTCCGTCTGATCCGCGTCCCGCCGAAAGGATTCGGCCGGGGCGCAAAACCGCGGTACTATAGCGGCACAACGCCTTCAAGGCAAGCAGAAAAACTCCGGGGAAAGAAAAGGGGCCGTGCCGGCGAACCGGCACGGCCGCACGAATCTCCGATGCGCACGGACGCCCCGCCCCCTCGATGCTAGGACCGCGAGACCGCTCCGGCCGGGGCGGGCTCGAAATGCTGCCCCATCCCCAGCCCCGTTCCGGCCTGCAAGAGCTCCGGCCGCTGCTGGGCGGCTTCCCGTAGCGGAAGGAGGAGTCGTTCCTTGCCGTAGACGAAGTCGTCCCGCGAGTAGGAGGCCAGCTCGTACTCCTTGCCCATGAAGATGGCGTCCTCCGGACACGCCTCCTCGCACATCCCGCAGAAGATGCAGCGGAGCATGTGGATCTTGTAGGTTCTGGCGTATCGCTCGCCGTGCGAGACCCGCCGCTCATCCGTGTTCTCGGCGGCCTCGATGTAGATGGCGTCCGCCGGGCACGCCACGGCGCACAGCTCGCAGCCGACGCAGCGCTCCAGCCCGTCCTCGTCTTGTACGAGGAAGTGCCGCCCCCGATAGCGGGGCGCCAGCGGCAACCGCTGCTCCGGGTACGCCACCGTCACCGACTTCCGGAAGATGTGCTTGAGGGTCGTCACCAACCCCTTGGCCAACTCGCTGAACATGGGGACTCCTCGCCCGGTGGCGGCGTGCGCCGCCCTGCGGCGTCAGGCCAGCTGCTTTACGGCGGCAGCCACTTCCGCGTAGTCCGGCTCCAGCTTGGGCTCCGGCGCGACCCAACGATAGCGAATAACGCCCGCGCGGTCGATCACGAAGACCGCGCGCTTGGCCACGGTGAACCCTTTGATGCCGGCGAGATCGTTGAACACCACGTCGTACCTCGCGATCACCTCCCGCGTGATGTCGGAGAGCAGCGGGAAGGTGAGGCCGTTTTTCGCCGCGAATTCCTTGTTGGCGAATGGGGAGTCCACGCTCACCCCCACCACGGCCGTATGCGCGCCGGCAAAGTCGTTGAGCTGATCGCGAAACGTGCACAGCTCCTTCTGACACACGCCGGTGAAGGCCGCGGGGTAAAAGGCGAGGACGACGTGCTTTCCGGCGAAGTCCTGCAGGCTGACCGCCCGGAGATCGGTCCCGACCAACGTGAAATCCGGTGCTTGTTGTCCGACTTGTGCTCCCATGGCTTGCTCCTTTGTCTTCAGCATTCGTGTGGTGTGTCTCCCAGCTGCTCCATCCCTCCGTTCTCGCCTCTCTGCTCTCTGCCCTCTGCCGTCTGCGGGCATCCCGTGCAGGGCCCAGTCCAAGAGCTCGACCGGGTGGACGGTCCGCACCGCGAGGCCCGCTTCCCGGAGCCCGAGCCGTAGCTGGAGGAGGCATCCGATGTTGCCGGCGGCGACGAAGTCCGCCCCCGTGCGGCGAATGTTCTCGATCTTCCGCCGGAGGATGCGCTGCGCGAAGCTCGGCTGCAAGAGATTGTACACTCCTGCGCTGCCACAGCAGACGTCGGACTCCGGCAGCTCGACCAGCCGGAGCGCCGGGATCCCCCGCAGGAGCGCCCGCGGCTCCAGACGGATCCCCTGCGCATGCGCCAGGTGGCAGGCCTCGTGGTAGGTCACGGAGACGGGCACCGCACGCAGGCTCCCGTTCCACGCGTGGCCCGCCACCACCTCGGAGATGTCGCGGACCTTGGCGCTGAACGTCGCCGCCCGCTCACGCCACCCCGGCTCGTCCTGCAGCAGGTGCCCGTACTCCCTCATGGCGGCGCCGCAGCCTGCCGCATTCGACACGACGAGATCCACGCCCGCCCCCTCGAAGGTCGCGATGAGGGCCTTGGCCAACGCCCGCGCCTCCCCGACCTCTCCCGCGTGGAGGTGGAGCGCCCCGCAGCAGCCCTGCTCTCGCGGGGCGACCACATCGTAGCCGGCCGCCGCCAGGACGCGGGCGCTCGCCCGGTTGACCCCGGGCAAGAGATACCGCTGCGCGCAGCCGGTGAGCAGGCCGGCCCGCGCTCGCACCGGCCCCGCCGCCCACGTGACTTCGGGGAGCGGCTGCCACTCGGCCCGGGGCGGGACGGGCGGGTCGGCTGGCTCGTAGAAGAGGACCCGGTTCAGTCGGCCAAGGTCGAGGGCCAGGTCGTACCGCGCGGGCGGGCGCCCGAACGACTGGTGCGTCCCCCCGCCCCAGGGGACGACGCCCAGGCCGTCCCGCGCGGCCGTCGCCAGGACGGCGGCCACCTCCGCCTCGTCGGTCGGGCTCGCGACCATCGCGGGCACGAGGTTCCCCAGCCGGTACCGGGCGCAGGCCCCGCCGACCAGGACGCGGTCGGCGCCCAGGCGATTCGCCAGCACGGTGCTCCACGCCGCCGTCACGGCGCCTCGTCTTTCCGGTCCTCGTCCTCGGGGAGTACCTTGCCGGGGTTGCATTGCCCGCTTGGGTCGAAGATCCGCTGCACCCGCCGCATGGCGGCGAGATCCGCCTCATCGTACATCAGGCGCAGGTACTCGCGCTTCTCCAGGCCGATGCCGTGCTCCCCGCTCACCGTCCCGCCCGCCTGGATGCAGACGCGCATGATCTCGTCGCCCGCGGCAAGGGCCCGCTCGAATTGACCGGGCACCCGCTCGTCGTAACAGACGAGCGGGTGGATGTTGCCGTCGCCCGCATGGAACACGTTGGAGATGAGCAGACCGGTGCGCGCGCCGATCGCGGCAATCTCCCGTAGAACGGCCGGCAGCTTGGTGCGCGGCACGACCGCGTCCTGGTGGTAGTAATTCTGCGTGAACCGGCCGAAGGCCCCGGCGGCCGACTTCCGCCCCTTCCAGAGGAGGGCCCGCTCTTCCTCGGTCCGGGCCACCTGGACGTTATGGCGTCTCTTCAGAGTGCGCCGCGGATGCGGGCGGGCGTGACGCCCCGCTCGCCGCGCCGTCCGGGCCTCGGTCACTCCACGACCCAGGTCTCGCCTCGCAGGAAGAGCTGGTTGAGGTCGCCCGCGCCCAGCTTCTGGCGCGCCGCCTCCGCTTGCTTCGCCGTGGCCTCCTCGTACGTCGGTCGGATCTCCGCGTGGAACACGCCGATGGGGGTCGGGTTCGTGAGGTGGGCCAGCGTGTAGGCGAGGGCGCGATTCGTCTCGTCGTGCACCAGGATGTCCGCCTCGCTGACCCCGGTGCCGAGCGTCACCACCTCCAGGCGTCCGCTCGGCCCCAGCCTGACCCCCCGGTCCCGGTTCTTCCCGAAGATGAGGGGCCTGCCATGCTCGAGCTGGAGCACCGTGTCCGCCTTGGTGGCCTTGTCCCTCAAGGGATCCCAGGCCCCGTCGTTGAAGATGTTGCAGTTCTGTAGGATCTCGACGAACGCCCCGCCCGGATGCTCGTGCGCCCGTCGCAGCGTGTCCTGGAGGTGCTTGGCCTCCACGTCGATGCTGCGCGCCACGAAGGCCGCATCCACGCCCATCGCCACCGCGATGGGGTTGAAGGGGTAATCCACGGAGCCGAAGGGCGTGGACTTGGTCACCTTGCCCGTCTCGGAGGTCGGCGAGTACTGCCCCTTGGTGAGGCCGTAGATCCGGTTGTTGAAGTGGAGGATCTTCAGGCCCACGTTCCGCCGCAAGGCGTGGATCAGGTGATTGCCCCCGATGCTCAGTCCGTCCCCGTCCCCGGTGATCACCCAGACGGAGAGGTCCGGCCGGGAGATCTTCAGGCCCGAGGCGATGGCGGGCGCGCGCCCGTGGATCCCGTGGAAGCCGTAGGTGTTCAGGTAGTAGGGGAACCGGCTGGAGCACCCGATCCCGGAAACGAAGACGAACTTCTCCCGCGGGATCCCGAGCTCCGGCAGGAGGCGCTGCACCTGCGCCAGGATGGAATAATCTCCGCAGCCCGGGCACCAGCGCACGTCCTGGTCCGAGACGAAGTCCTTGCGGGTGAGTCTCGTGGGTGCCGCCGTGGGCGATGTGGCCTCGCTCATGCTATGCCTCCAGCATCCGTCGGATGCCGCCGACGACTTCCGTCACCTTGAAGGGTTGCCCCTGGACCTTGTTCAGCCCCTGGGCGTCCACCAGGTAGGTCGCCCGCAGGACCGTTCGGAGCTGCCCCAGG
>Ga0315294_10007594_pt1 | contig 11892 bp, 5 predicted proteins | sample YL17G13_40_MG_FD_203626 | JGI IMG/M metagenome (GOLD analysis project Ga0315294, IMG submission 203626) | Sediment microbial communities from Yellowstone Lake, YNP, Wyoming, USA - YL17G13_40 | ecosystem: Environmental > Aquatic > Freshwater > Lake > Sediment | place: USA: Wyoming | collected...
CGGCGGAAGGCCCATTCGAGCGGGAGCTTCGCCAGCAGCGTGCCCTTCGCTCCGCTGGTGAACTCCAGCAGTTCTCTGTATTGCTGCACCTCTCCCGGCCACCACGCAGGGCCTTGCTCCGGGTATCTGCGGTAGGTGGTGAAGATGCCGTTGGTGTCTGTGAGCCGCTCGCGGATGGCGAGGGTGCGTTCGCCCGTTGCGACGGCCGCCGCGTAGTCGCATTCCGTCGCCGCTGCTTTGACCATCGTCATGTAGCCGTCCAGGATGTCGAAGCTCATGCGCGTGAACCGTATCCGGTCAACGTAGAGCTTCTCGTTGCGGGTGGGGTTCTGTTTGGCGGCCAGCGGCGCCACGAGCTTCTCGGCCTCCGCCAGTTTGCCCCGCAGGAACGCCACAAACCCCGGCGTGTAGATGGCAGGGGCGAGGAAGTACTCGTGTTCCGTCACGATGGTCTCGCTCCACGCCTTGAAGATGGCGTTCCAGTACTCGCTCATCGGTCCGGCGGCGGGGCCGTAGAACTTCGGGTAGAAGTCCGTCAGCAGCGCCTCCACGTCCTCGTCCGGGTTCCACATGAGGCGGCCACGCAGGTAGAGGTTGATGAACGTGGTGGCGATGGCGTTGCGGCTTTCGGTTTCCAGTCCCAGGATGCCTGCCGCGAGGTAGTGCCGGACGTCCTGGCGGAAGGACTGGATGGACGGGTTCGGGATGTCGCGCCATACGAGCATCCCCTGGTCGTAGTCGTAGATGGCGACGCGGCCGTCCATCACCTTCGCCCACCCGTAGAGCATCTGTTTGTATTCCTGCCGCGGCGGCGAGTCCGCGTCGTCCATGCCGTGGATGGGGTCAATGTCTATCGGCGCGAGATAGGCTACGAGCGGCTTCTCCGCCTTCGTCGGGCGCGCGGGCGGGATGGTCATGTTCGAGTAGGCGAGGAAGCCGATGCGCGACTTGCTGCCCGGGTGTTTCGCCAGCAGGATGCGGCAAACGTTGTTGTAGAGCTGCATGAAGGCGTCGGTCCCGCAAGGGAGCATGAAATACTTGTCCCACTGCAGGGACAGCAGTTCCTTGTCCTTCGGCGAGTCGGACTCATACATGCCGTCGTCCATGCCGAGCGAAAAACACTCTCCTTTTGCGAACTTGTCTTCGACCTTCGCCGCCACGTGCTGCGCGGTGCGTTCGTCGGAGATGGCGATGTTGAAGGCGCTCTTGCCCTGCGGCACGAGCTCCTTGACGTATGCGCTCAAGGCGTGGCCGCAGGGGACGCCCACGCTCCGGTCGGTCATCATGTTGCGCCGCTTGAACTCCCCGTGGCCCGAGTAGTCGCCGTTCCACGAGATCCAGAAGGTGCGCACCTCAAAGGGCGGCGCGTAGGCGTAGTCGAGGTCGCCGAGCGTGAGCGTCGGCTGCTCCGGTATGCACTCGCCAAACTCCGTGGCAATGAACCACCGGCAGCCCCAGCGCCGCAGCATCTCCGCCACGGCATAGTAATGGCTCTCGTCGTTGGTGCCGGCCAGATAGACCCTGTTCGCTTCTCGCAGCAGCACGATGGCGTCCGCGCGAAGGACGGGATCCTTCTTGGCAACCCGTGCGAGCCGATCCTGAAGCGCAGGCTTTGCCTCCAGAGCCTGCTGGCCTACCAGCAGCACGGGCGCGTCCGACTTCAGCGCGGCGGCGATAGCCTCCGGCGTGTCGGCGATGGCCGGCCGAGCGCCGCTCATCAGCTCGATGCAGCGCGCCAGGTCGTCCGCCGCCTGCCACTCGGCGCTCTTCTTGTCGGCGCCGGGCGCTACGACAATGACCGCGCTGGTCTTTCCACCAGCGGCGATCACAAGGTCAGCTCTGCCTGCGGCCTGGCCCGCCGCGCAGGCTGCCACGAGGCTCAGGACACCACATCCCAACAGGATTTGCACGGCGTGACGAAGCTCCATGTTCTGCCTTCCCTCGAAAAAGTGCCCGTCGGCATCCTCATCGTCCTCAAGTCGAAGTCCTGCCCGCCGGATGGGTCTACCTGCTCACAGGCCCAGAAGCCGTTCGGCGTTCGCGCGCAGGATCAGCCGCTTGTCCGCCTCGCGCAGGTCTGCATGATCCACGCGCGCGCGCTGCATCGGCGCGAAATAGAGCGGCGAGTCCGTCCCGTAAAGGATCTTCTCGGCCCCCACCTCCCCCACCGCCCATTCCAGCAGACGCGGCGTGATGGACTTGGCGCTGGAGGTGTCTGTGTGGAGGTTGCCATGACGACACCTCTGGATGGCCCTGACCTGGTGCGTCACCTCGCCGTCCCACCCGCAGCCGAGATGGGAGAGGATCACGCGGACGGACGGGAAGTCGTCGGCGAACGGCACGAAGTCCTCCGGCATGCTGTTCCGTTCGCCGGAATGCGACTGAATGACCGCGCCGTGGGCCTCGGCCCACTCGAAGATCCGCCGTCCGTGCCGCCGAATCGGATACCGGTGCTCCTCGGGATGGACCTTGATGCCGACGCACACCGGCAGCGCGAGCAGCTCCTCGGCCTGCGTGAACGTGGCGGGCGCCAGGGGATTGACCACCGCCCAGAGCCGCAGTCCGCGGTGGCGTCGCACCTCGGCCAGCGCCTCGCGATTGCCCGGAATCGGCTGGCCATGCCCGCGCGGAAGCAGCGCCCTGAGCGATGAGACGACGGTGCAGGCCGTATTGGCCATCCGCGCCCGCTCGAGCACCACTGCCGCGCCGCCGGAGTAGAATCCATTGCCGAGGGCGAATCCGGCGCCGACGTAGCGCCCAATGTGGGCGTGAACGTCTACCGCCTGAATCGCGATGGGAGGACCGCTTTTGCCGCGTTTCATGGACCCAGCCTGATCAACGTCCGGTTGATTCCCGCGCGCCCTTCTTCCACGCACCAGTACACGACCATCACGTGCCGGTCATCCACCCATAGCGCCGAGGGCTGCCCGAACTGGAAACTGCAGACCGCATAGTCTCCCTGCGTGATCGAGGACACCCGCCGGTTCTCTGGCGACCAGACCTCCGCGTCGAACACCTGCACCCACTCCTCACCGGCAAGACGGGCGATCTGAGCCCGGACCCCCACGGGCGGCCGCCGATGATTGTAAACGAACAGGACGCGGTCCGCGGCCAGACGCAACGGCCAGCCCGTCTGCCCTTTCACCGGGCTGACGCGCGCCTTCGACCACGTAAGCCCTTTGTCGCGGCTTATCGCATAATGGTTCGGCAGGTCCTCGTCGGGGTCCCACTGGTGGGCCCAGCAGGTGGCCAGCAGCGTGCGGGCATCCAACTGGGCAACGCGTCCTTCCCAGAACGCGTGCTTCCCGCTCGGGTCGTGGAAGATCGTCACGGGCGGCTCCCAGCTCTTCAGCCCATCGCGCGACCGCATCGCCGCCACGCGGTGCCCGCAGGGGCAGACGCCATCCCACCGGCGCCACGTGGCACAGGTGAAGAGCGACGAGCCATCCTCGAGCAGCGTCAAGCCGGTTGGCAGTTCCAGCGGCACGTCGAACGGCTTCGGGATCTCACGGGGCGCCGACCATGTGCGGCCGCCGTCCGCCGACCGTCGCAGGTACACGCGGTTCTCGCGCATACCCAGCGTCTGAGGGTGCACGAGCGGCGCAGCAGGATTCGCGGGATCCACCTCCCAGCGCGCGCCGACGCACACCAACGTCCCATCCGCCGCGCGGCTGATGAACCCCGTTTCGGTCGGCGGCAACTGCGCCGGCCGCGCCCGGTCCACTGGTCCCTCGAGCCGCCACGTGCTGCCGCCATCCTGCGAGCGCAGTATCTCGGGGTGGCTGTCCGCCGTCTCGCACGCCGTCCCGGCAATCATCGAGGCGACGTACTCCCGTTCCGTGAGCTTCACCACCCGGCCGTAATAGCCCTGCCAGCCGTCACCAGACCGGTAGATGACCCCGTGCTCGATGACCGCCAGCGATTCCGCCGACACGTTGTGAGACAGTGTGCCCATGATGCCTCGCTCACAGTTCCATCAGTTCCGGGAGGTTCTTCTTGAGCCAGGCCCTGAAGTTCCGCAGATGCGTGGGCGTGCACGAAGGATAGGGACCGCGGCAGGCGAGGCTGGTCTTGAGGAACCCCGCGCTCAGGCCCAGCACGCGGTCAATGGCGCTGTCCGCACACCCCGCCTCGAACATCTCCGTGAGCCCTTCGTAGACCAGCCGGTCGTACTTGTTCATCCACAGCTTCAGCTCGCGCCACTGCTTCCGCTCGAGCAGGCCGAACACCATGAGCATCACCCGCGGATTCTGATACACAAAGGAACTGCAGCACCCGATGGCCCCGTGAGGGCCGAGTTTGTACCACATGTTCTCGCCCACGAACACGTTCATCATGCGGCTCAGGGCGCGGCACCCCGCCGGCTCATGCCCGATCGTGGCCTCGTTGCTCTTCACGCCGATGACCGCCGGCACTGCCGCATGTATCCGCCGGTGCTGCTGGAGCGTCAGCGCCTTCTTGGCCCGCCTCGTCTCGTAGATGCTGATCGGCATGCCGGGCACGGCCTTGGACACGGCCTTGAAGAACGGGACCACCTCCTGGTCCGGCACTTCCATCCAGAACGGGAGTGCAACCTGAATGGCATCGGCGCCGCGATCCCGGGCGTACTGCGCCCTGCGGACCACCCCCAGCGTGAAGGTTGACGTGCACCCGATCATCACGGGGGTCTTGCCCCGCTTGCACTCGCGGACCGCGGCGTCGGTGATCCGCTTGAACTCGTCGAAATCCTGGGCGTAGAACTCCCCTGTCGTGCCGCCGGTGTAGACCCCGGGGACGCCCGCTTCGCAGCACCGCGCCACGTCGCCCCGGTAGGTCTTCTCGTCGAACGTCATATCGTCTTTCCACGCCACCGGCAATCCCGCCCACGGCCCGCGAAATGTCGCTCGTGTCAGCATACGGATTCCTTTCTCACATCAAAGTGGCACGACCGGCAGAACTCGACCACCTCACTGCGGCCCTTGCACCGACATCCGCTGCGCCGCCTTCATCGTTGCTTCGCAAATATAGCGCAAACCATAAATATGTCAACTGATAAGAGACCCGGTTATGCGTCGTCAGCGAGCGGACAGACGGCCTGCAACGACTCGCTGAGGTCTGCGTTCACCCGGCGGACCTGCAAGGAAGACTCCGGCCTTTTCTTGAACGCTGCCTTTGATACAATAGGCGGCAAGCATCGTGCGTGTCCCGACAGACAGGAGCAAGCGTAATGTTCGAGGTGGACGTTCCCGCAACCAGGACGACGCAGCGGCAGAGAATATCTCTGGACGGCGAATGGGAGTACCTTGCCGACCCCCGCCCGGCGGGAATCGAAGTGACTGAGGAGGCCTACAATCTGGCCCGCCATTTCCCGGGGCGCATCCGCATCCCCGGCTGCTGGCAAGGCCAGACCGGCAAGGCGGCAGCAGGGGCCTTCCGTTTCAACCATCGCGAGAGGGTCTGGTATCGCAAGCAGGTGGCGATACCCCGGACATGGGACAAGCGCAGGGTCTACCTGCGTCTGGGCGGCGTGGTTCCCGCCGCCGAGGTGTGGGTCAACGGGACACAGACGGGCTTGCTCCTGAGCTCCCGCAGCCCTATGCGCGCCGACATCTCCGGCCTCGTGCGGCCCGGCAAGACGAATGAGATTGCGGTGAAGACTTTCTACCCGCCGGTGCGCCTCGACGGCACGTACGGATGGGTCAACGGCGGCTGGGAGGGCATATACCGGAGCGTTGCCCTTGAATGCTGGGAAGGCGCAGCGATTGCCGACATCTTCATCAATGCGGAGGCAGAGGAAGATTCGGGCACTGCGAGCGTGTGCCTCAGTTTCGCCCCGGATGCGGGCCTCCCGAAGTGCGCTCTGCGCCTTCTCATCTCTGCGCGTGACCAACACAAGAGCGAATGGGAAACGACCGTCAACGTGTCGCCGAAGGACTCGTGCGTCTGCATCCCGATCCCGACGGCGCGGCTGCCGCGCTGGAGTCCTGAGTCACCGGCGCTCTGCAGTGCGCGCGCCGAACTCATGATCGGTAGCAGACCTTGCGACGAGGTCCAGGTCCCCTTCGGTCTCAGGAGGCTGCGGGTCGAGAAGGACCAGATTCTTCTGAATGGGTCTCCGCTTGTCATCCGCGGCTGCGGCGACGACCAGATTCACCCGGCCACCATCTCCCCTCCGGCCTCCGTCGAATTCCACCGCAAGCGCCTCCAGCAGATGAAGGACTACGGCTTCAACCTGGTGTCCTCCTACGACCTGTTCACAGAGGAATGCCTCCAGGCTGCGGACGAGGTGGGCATGATGATGATGCAGACGATGCCATTCGGGTTCACTGCGCCCATTCGGAACGAGCGCTTTGCCCCCTCCCCCGAGCTGGAGGCACTGTTCCGCCGGGAACTCGACAACATCGTCCACTCCCAGCGCAACCATCCATCGGCGGTCTGCTTCGCCATGAGCGGCGAGTTGTACTATCCCGAACAGAACCGCGACTCGTTCCGCCTGTTCTGCCAGGACCTGCCGCGCAGAGCACGCGAGCTGTCGCCGCAGGCGCTTGTGATGGACGCCAATGAAGGACAGGGCGACCGTGTGAAGACGGACATGGGCGAGCGAGAGACTGACCTCTGTGAGATTATGTACTTCCGCGATGCGCTGAGATATGGCCCGCGGCAAGAGACTGACCGTCCCGCCATCTGCCATGAATTCGCCTGGTGGTCAAGCTACCCGGACATCACGAAGAAACATCTCTACGACGGGCTTCCGATGGAACCGTACTGGCTGGACGAGGCCGAGATCGCGGCCCGACGAGCGGGACTGCTGGAGGAGCTGCCGCGGTTCGTCCGGAACTCCCGCCGCCTGCTCGCGCTTCTGCGCAAGGAAGGGCTGGAGAAGGCGCGACTGTTCGGCTTCGCGGGCTACATCATGTGGCTCTTCCAGGACACCATGTGGGCAGTGGAAGGCGTGGTGGATGACTTCGGGAATCCCAACGGTGTGACGCCCGAGGAGCTCAGACAGTCCAACGCGGACACAATAGTCATCTGGGATGACAAGAATCGCAGGACCTGCCTTGCGGGTGAGAAGCTGCCGCTTGAGCTCGCAGTGGCGGCGAGCGGCTCGGTGCGCGGGGATTTCCAGCTCAAACTCGAAGTCACGCAAGACGGTGACAAATGCCTCTCGGCCACACTTCCGGTTCCCGGCGCTCCGCTGGCGCGGCTGCCTGCGGTTCCGCTCCCCCTGCCGCAAGCGAAAAAGCCGGTTACGATGACGCTGAACGCCTATCTGTCGGACAAGAGCGGCGAGAACGTCAACGAGAACCACTGGCGGTTCTGGGTATTCCCGAAAGTGCCGAACTTCACGCCTGCGGCACGGATTGCAGTCGCAGGGAGTGATGATTCATCCGTGCGAGAGTTCTTCGGCGCGTTGCCCGGTGGCCCCGGCGGCAGCCCCGCGTTGCTGGTGGGATGCACGAGGCTCGAAGAGCACGACATCCGGTACCTCGAACAGGGCGGCCGGATCCTACTGCTCTCGGACGATGCCCTCCCCTTCTACGAGATGCCCGACACTGACGTCTTCCGCACCGTGCCGTGGAACCGCGGGTTCACGGGGCACTCGGGGACCGTCATCTACGACCACCCGGCGCTTGGAGACTTCCCCCATGAGGGCTTCTGCGACTATTCCTTCGTTGACCTTGTGATAGGCGGCTGGCCGGAGGAGCGCACCTGGCCTTTCAACCTGGATGCGTGGCGGCCCTTCGCTCCTGTGCGGCCAATAATACGTCTCATAGACCACTACCGGGCAGCACGCCACAAGGCGCACATGTTCGAGCTTGCGGTGGGTGCAGGAAAACTCCTCGCCACCTGCCTGCGTTTCCGCTGGGGAATCAAGAACGAGAGACCGGAGGCAAGATACCTCCTCAGGTGTCTGACCGAGTACGCGCTGTCCGACGCATTCCGCCCTGAAGCGCACGTCGAACCGCGCGACTTCAGGCAGGTGCTGAGCGGCCCGCTGAGATTCGATAAGTGATGCTGAAGCTGTGACGTGGAAGAATGTGTCCGGATAACAACTCCTTCTCAGGAGACGAGGCATGAAGCTCAAGATTCACAGAGTCAGAGAGGTCGCATTGATGGCGCTGGTCTCGTGCGTCCTCGCGAGCTGCACGGGCACCAGCGGCCAAGCAACAGGCACGGAGCAGAAACCCCCGCAAGCGACCGAAAAGCCGCCCGGGCTGACGGAGCAGAAACCCCCGCAAGCGACCGAAAGGCCGCCCGGGCTGACGGAGCAGAAACCCACGCAAACGACTGAAAGGCCGCCCGGGCTGCAGGTCTACGGCCTCAGGGACTTCGGACCCAGCGCGACGCCCGCCGAGGTCGAGGCGACCTACAGGAAGGCGCTGGAAACGCTCACAAAACAGAATGGGGGCATCCTGCTGATTCCCGAGGACGTGACGGAGCAGGCGAATCTGGAGAACGTGGCGCGTTGGAGTCACAGCGTAGACCCCGCTTCGTGCAGCCTCAAGGACTGGAAGGTGGGGCCTGGCGTCCTCGTGATAGACAACCGGCAGGGAACCACGACCCTGCGCGTCCCGCAAGTCGGCAAGAGCAACAACGCGGGCATCACGCTCGAACGCACGCTGCGCCTGCCAAAGGGCGACAGCCTGACACACTGGACGGAAGAATCCGTCCTTAACATCGAGAACAACGTCATTCACGGCCCGTGCAACTACATGGAATGGATTTCCGAGCCAGTCAAGGCAGGGAAGGACGCGCGCTTCTACGTGCCGACTGCGCGCAACCTGTTCAGGGGCATGTACCTCAACGCGCACCAGGGACCGGGATACGGAGGTCAGGTGGCCCGCATCACGGTCAAGGACATCGGGTGGGACAAGGAGAAGAAGCTCCACTACTTCACGGCCGACACCAACGTGGACCACGTGAAGGCGGCCATCGTGCAGAACAAGAGCCACACGCCGGCCGTGCGCATCATGGACAACCTGAACGCCGCAAACCAGACGTTCGATTTCTACCTGCACCGCAATCAGTACGCCAACGGCGACAGCTACATGTTCGATGCCACCTTCGGCTACATGGACAACGTCCATTCGATGCCGGGGGATGAGAACGGCGTCTGCTACACGGCCTACATACGCTCATTGACCAACGTCTTCACGGCAAAGGTCAAGGCGATGGACGTTGCGGCCCAGCGCCTCGTGTTCGAGGGCGCAAAGAACGCGAACACGCTCTCCAACTCGCGCCCACTCGTGAACCTGAACGAGAAGAAGTGGATTGCAAAGGGCAAGGTCGTCATCGTCCCGCCGAACAATCCGGCGGCGCCATACGAGGAATTCGATGATGTGAACTGGGTTTACGAGGGCAAGAGCTACCCGTCGAAGGTCGCACCGGGGCCGGTGACAGGCTCCCCGGAACTTTACTTCGGGGGCCTCATTCGCGGCGACAAGGACTGTCCCTGGGATGCGTCCATCATCGGCCGCTTCTTTGCCGTGGATGAGCAGAGCGAGTACATCACGGGCAATGGCGCAAAGCCGAAGCTCCGGCGGTGGTATGAGATTGCGGGGCTTACGCTGAATCCGGACGGGAGCAAGGACATCAAGGTAAAACGCTATTGGTGGGGCACGAAGGCTGCGAGCAGCCCCACGCTCTACGACCCGGAGAATTACACGCGCGACGGGCACGTGAAGCCGCTCTCATATGTCATCGCCCCCGGCGCATACGTCAATGACGTCTCGGATGCGGTAGGCAGACCATACCAGGCACAGGGCAAGCCTCCCTTTGCCCTCTCCCTCGCGCCCGGACCCGACACCGGCACCCCGTTCGATCTCGAGCCGGGGGACGCAGTCGAGCAGGCGATAGGCGCCGACCCGTTCAAGCCTCAAGGCCTCAGGGTGTGGTGCTTCGACGCCGTGCCGGGCGCATGGCCATCGGCGATGATAGACCTGTCGAATCACGGCGACGTGGCCCGCGCGAGCGCCGTCTCTGTCGGCGGCGGGCCCGGCACCCTCGAAGACGCAGCCAAGCGCCACGAGCGCCGGCCTGCGTGGGACACGGCGTTCAAGATTGACAGCGCGGCAGGCGTGGGGCTGGAGTGCAACGCCGACTTCGCCAACGCGGCAATCCTGTTCGCCCAGCCGAACCATGAACAGTCCATCAAGTGGTATTACGCCCGCCAGCAAGGCAAGCCCATCAAGGAAGCAACGCTGACAGTCTCGAAGGACACGGGCGATTTCCGTCTCAAAGGCGGAGACCTGCGCCTCGACGGCGGCATCGTGGCCAAGGGCCTTTCCGCTGATGAAAAGCCTGCACGGAACCTCCGCGGGAAAAACGTGCCGGTGAAGGAGGGCGAGGCGGCAGTGGACATCACGTTCTCCGCGCCCGAGGCCGATGGCGATTATGCGGTGTTCGTCGAACAGAACTGGCTGTCCAATCGCGCCGTCGTGGGACAGACGGAAAAGGGATTCAAGCTGCAGTTCGACAAGCCCGCACCCAAGGATGCAAAGCTGCACTGGATGATCGTCAGGTGATCTGCCCTTTCAGGCAAGGGACACAGACTGTGGAATCAATCCTTGGAGTCCTGCGCAGGGCTGCCTTCCTGGTCTGCCTTCTGATCGCCGCCTGCCAGGCGCAGGCTGAGACTGTGCGGGTCGGGCAAATCAAGGAGTGCCTCGGGCACAACTGGACCAATGAGCTTGTATTCTTCCGGCTGCCCGGCGCTGCGGTCGAGCCAGGCCAGGAGGCGCGGTACTCGCTGACCGACGACAAGGGGCAAGCCATGCCCTTCCAGTTCTGGCGGCACGTGACGCCGGACGGGAAGAGGGAGATTTGCGTGGCGCTCCTGGTGGACCTTCCGGCGTACACCCAGCGCAGCTTCACGCTCCGCAGCGAGGCGCCGGGCGGGGCACGCTCCCGCGGCGACGTGAAGGTGCGAGCCGAGGGAAACCGTTTCATCCTGGAAGCAGGCCAGACAGCGGTCCAGGTCGCCCGCGCGGACGGCTTCAAGGCCGGCACGCCGTTCGAGGCGTTGTCGGCCCCCATCCAGGCAGTCAAGGGAGTGTCCGGCCGATGGCTGGGCGAAGGGAAGCTGCTGGGCAAGTTCCCTGTCGAGGAGTTCACGACCGAGGTCGAAGCGCAGGGGCCGCTCTTCGCGCAGGCCAAAGTGCTCTACCGCTTCGGCCCTCGCAAGCACTACCAGGTGCGGGTGCGCGTGATATCGGGCGAGGACGTGGTCCTGGTCGAGGAGGACTTCGCGCTCGCGGACGACGAACTGAAGGCGGTGAGCTTCGTCACCCCACCAGACCTGGCGCCGGAAATCGGCCGGACCTCACAGCTCAGCGACTGGCTCGTGAGCAGGGGCATGGGATGGACGAGCGTCGTCACCGACGTGCAGCGATACCCATGCTTCCGGTTCAACTTCTTCAAGAACTGGGAAGCCGAGCGCGTCACCAAGTACGACCTGAGCGGCGGGCGCGAACTGAAGCGTGAAGACGTGGCGAAAGCCGGAGAGGACTGGCGCTCGGGCTTAGTCTTAACACCTTATCAAGCAAGAGGTTATCGAGTCACTGCCCTCGGCTTTGACGCGCCGCAGCAGCCTAAGGACTACCTCGCCATCTTCACCCGGTACCTGAGTCGCTGGCAGCACGTCAACGAGAACCATGTGCCTCTGCCGTGGCTCGCGGATGGCGTTGCGGGCCACTTCATCGCCTTCGAGGGCCATCGCGAATGGGGCATCATGGTCGGCGCGCCCGGCGACAGCAACAAGGACACGGCGGGCGAGCACGGCACAGCAAGGTTCGGCGCCATCCGCAGGGCGCAGGCCAAACACGGCGAGACGCCGCTCGACAAGGTCAAGGACTGGGTGCTGGAGTGGGACGTGCCGGTGGAGGCGGCTTACCCGCGCCTCTACTACACGCC
>Ga0315294_10007596_pt1 | contig 11890 bp, 9 predicted proteins | sample YL17G13_40_MG_FD_203626 | JGI IMG/M metagenome (GOLD analysis project Ga0315294, IMG submission 203626) | Sediment microbial communities from Yellowstone Lake, YNP, Wyoming, USA - YL17G13_40 | ecosystem: Environmental > Aquatic > Freshwater > Lake > Sediment | place: USA: Wyoming | collected...
CAAGCTGAAAGACAAACCCAGCAAGAAATAGAATGGGACGCAGATGAACACGGATGAACACGGATAAACGGATAATACGATTAAATTTCTAAAAACAAAATTCCAGCACTTTATATCTTTGTTAATCTCCCTCCAATTGTTTTTCTGAAGCCCTGCGCTAAATCCCTATGGTCTCTGTACTACTAACGCGCAGACTCTTTAAATTTTGTAAAGAAGATGTTCCTTAGGCCACGATTCTCTGAAATCCCCCCAACCCCCCTTTAGAAAAGGGGGGCGAAGGGGGGATTTTTGGAATTGCCCGGCTGCAAAAATCAACTCTTGGGGATGGAGGGTTGCTGGGCTAGGTTGCCATGTTTCCGTTGCTGATATTTTTTCTCTGGAAGTTATCCGTGTTGATCTGCGTTCATCCGCGTCCCATTAAAATTCTTTGATTGCGGCTCTGCCGCGCTGTTCCCTCTGTGGCAAATTGTATCTATTGTGCAATTAGTCTCTCCTTTGGTCTTCCATTCCGCATTCCGCCCTGCACTACGTTGAGTGCAGGGCGCATTCCGCATTTTGTCTATTCTTTGGTCTTTCATTCCGCAATCCGCAATCCGAAATCTGCAATCCGCAATTGAAAACCCCCTTTGACACTCTCCTTCGCTTGACATATAATCCGTTCATCGAAGGGCGTTTCTGTTCCCTTTTTTTATCCCCAAGGGTGTGCCCTGGGCACACCGAAAGGAGGCTGTCATGATGCGCAAGTACAGTTGGGTGTTCGCGGGTCTATTCGCCCTGGCGTTGATGTTTCCTTCCGGGGCACCGGCGGCCGGATTCCCGGAACGGGACATCACCCTGGTTGTGCCGTGGGCGGCGGGCGGCGGAACGGATACCCTGGCCCGCACCCTGGTGAAGAACGGCAAGAAGTACTTCGGAGTCAACATCAACGTGGTGAACCGCGTGGGCGGCACCGGCGTGGTGGGCATGGACTCCGTGGCCAAGGCCAAACCCGACGGGTACACAGTGGGGGTTATCACCTTCAACCTTAGTACCTACCGGCTCCTCGGCCAGTCCGATCTGTCCTACCGGGACTTCAGCCTCATCGCCCTGCTGAACCGCAGCATAGCCGGCCTCTCGGTGAAGGCCGACTCCCAGTTCAAGACCCTGAAAGATCTGGTGGAGTATGCCAAGGCTAACCCCGGCGTGGTCACCGTGGGCCACTCGGGACCGGCGGGCGCCTGGCACCTGGCGGCGGTGGGTATCGCCCACAAGCATGGCGTGAAGTTCACCTTCGTCCCCTTTGACGGTGCCGCGCCCACCCGCACGGCCCTCGTCGGCGGCCACATCACCGTCTGCTCCAGCGGGATGGACGAGGTGCTGCAATTCTACCAGACCAAGCAGATCCGCATCCTGGCGGCCAACAGCCCGACCCGCCACCCGGCCTTCCCGGACGTGCCCACCATGGCCGAGGCCGGCTACCCCATCGAGGACCCGATCTTCGACTGGCGCGGCCTGGGGGCTCCCAAAGGCATTCCGCCCGAAGTCCTGAAGGTGCTTCGCGAGGGGTTCAAGAAGGCGGCCGAGGACCCGGACTACATCGCCCTGATGGACAAGCTGGCCCTGCCGCGAACCTACTTGGACTATGACAAGTGCCAGGAGTTCCTGGCCGGCATGGAAAAGAGCCTGGAGTCCACCCTGGGGCTGGTAGGGCTGCTCAAGAAGAAGTAAGGATCCTTTTTTAGCGGCGGGGCGCGCCGGCGGCGGGGAGTCGGCGCGCTCCGCCGTTTTGAAGATCGGAACCGGTATGCCACCCGTGTCCATGAAGAAAGTCGATATCCTTGCCGCCCTCCTTCTCTTCCCGGTTTGCGGGTATGTATTCTATGAGGCCGGCAGTTGGCCCCGACTTCCCGACCTGGGAAACCCGGGCTGGATCCCGAGCGGAGTCTCTGTCTGCCTGCTGATTGCCACGATTATGATGCTGGCCCGGGCGCTTCGAGGCCGTTCCCTCACCCTGCCGGGCCGCCTGGAGGGGGTGGACCGGGCCCGGGTCCTATGGATAGCTGCGATCACGGTGGGGTATGTGGTGGTGATGAACTACCTCGGGTTCATCGCCTCTACGATCCCCTACTTGGCCGGGTTCGGGGCCGTCCTGGGCGAGCGGCGATGGGCTCGCCTGGCTTTCTTCTCCTTGGTGGTCTCGGTGGCGATTTACCTCATTTTCGACACCACCCTCAATGTTCCTCTCCCGCGCGGCTGGCTGCGCTAGCGGGAGAAGGCGAGTCGGGCTCATGGTCGATCTCAACCTCCTTCTGCAAGGCTTCGGCACGGTCCTTTACGGATATAACCTGATCGCCCTCGTCCTCGGCTCTTTTTTCGGCATCATTATCGGGGCCATCCCGGGCCTCACGGCTACCATGGGGATTGCCCTCCTGGTTCCCTTCACCTTCGGGATGACCCCCATCACCGGAATCGTCATGCTATTGGGAATTTACACCGGGGCCATCTACGGCGGGGGCATCGCCTCCATTCTCATCAAGACGCCGGGAACCCCCGCAGCGGCCGCTACCGTGTTCGACGGTTACCCCATGGCGCAGAAAGGGCTGGCGGGCAAGGCCATCGGCATCGCCACGGTCTCCTCCGGCGTGGGAGGGACGTTCACCGCCCTCTGCCTGGCCTTTTTCGCGCCGATCCTGGCCAATTTTGCCCTGCGTTTTTCCGCCCCCGAGTACTTCGCCCTGGCCTGTTTCGGCCTATCGGTGACCATCACCCTGTCCGGTCGTTCCCCGGCAAAGGGCTTCATCTCAGGGACCCTGGGCCTCTTGATTTCCATGGTGGGATTGGACCCCATGGGCGGGTTCCAGCGGTTCACCTTCGGCTTCCCCGAGCTGACCGGGGGGATTTCCTTCGTTCCCATGCTGATCGGCCTCTTCGCCCTGTCCGAGGGATTCCGCCAGGTTGAGGTCATTCTCACCGCTCCCCGGGTGAATGCCGTGCTCAAGGACATCGTGCCCAAGCTAAAGGACCTGAAGGCGTGCGCCGGCGCCTACCTGCGGGCTTGCTTCATTGGCCTCATCGTCGGCATCACGCCGGCCATCGGGGCCGACACGTCCGCCTTCCTCAGCTACGCAGAGACCAAGCGGGCCTCCAAGCATCCCGAGAAGTTTGGGACCGGGGTTCCCGAGGGCGTAGCCGCGGCCCAGTGCGGGGAGAACGCCAGCACCGGCGGGGACGTCCTCCCCATGATCACCCTGGGCATCCCCGGGGATGCGGCCACGGCGGTCCTCATGGGGGCCCTCACCATTCATAACCTCCAGCCCGGCCCCATGCTCTTCCAGAACCACCCCGAGGTGGTGCACCAGATCTTCAGCGGGATGATCGCGGCCAATATCATCTTTGTCATCCTGGGCCTGCTCTTTGCCCGCTTCTTTGCCCGGGTGATCAACATCGATCGGAAGTACCTGGTGCCCCTCATCTTCATCTGCTGCCTGGTCGGCTCCTACGCCATCAATAACGTAATGTATGACCTGATCACCTGCGCCATCTTCGGTTTCATCGGTTACCTCATGCTTCGCTACGACTTCCCCGTGGCCCCCATGGTCCTGGCCCAGATCCTGGGGGGCATGATGGAATCGAACTTCCGCCGGTCCCTGGCCATGTCCCGGGGAGATGTCACGGTCTTCCTGACCCGTCCGATTACCGTGGTCATTCTTGCCCTGGCGATTTTCACCACCATCATGGCGGTCCGACGGCAGCGGCAGGCGCTCAAGATGGAGGAGGAATTGGCGCGGCGGACGGCAGAGGCTCAATAGGGATATCGGTGGCTGATTTTTTTTATTCCTCATTCCGTATTTCCTCTGTTCCTTAGTCTTTCATTCCGCAATCCGCATTCCGAATTCCGCATTTAAAAGTCCCCCTTTGACACTCTAATTTCCTTAGCATATAATCCGCTCATCTAAAGACGTTTCTGTTCCCTATTCTTTTTATCCCCAAGGGTGTGCCAGCAAGTACACCGAAAGGAGGGTGTCATGATGCGGAGGTATGGTTGGTGGGTGGTGGGGGCCTTCGTCCTGTTCCTCGTATATCCGGCCGGGGCCCCGGCGGCCTTTCCGGAAAAGGACATCACCCTGGTGGTCCCCTGGGCGGCTGGCGGAGGGACGGACACCATCGCCCGGACCCTGGTGAAAAACGCCAAGAAACACTTCGGGGTCAATGTGAATGTGGTCAACAAAACCGGGGGTTTGGGGGCCATCGGAATGGGCTCTGTGGCCACCGCGACCCCGGACGGATACACGGCGGGAGTCATCACTTTCCACTTGAGCAACTATAAGATGATGGGTCTGGCTCCCCTTTCTTACCGGGATTATTCTCTTATCCAAATGATTAACATTGAAGGCGCCTGCGCCAGCGTCAAGGCCGGCTCACAGTTCCAGAGCTTGAAGGATTTAATCGACTTCGCCAAGAAAAGCCCCGGAGTGGTCACCGCCGGACATGCCGGAGCGGGCAGCGTCCAACACCTGTCTCTGGCTTCCCTCTGCGTACGGGAACAGGTAAAGATCGTCCATGTGCCCTTTGACGGGTCTGCTCCGGCCCGGACCGCCCTTCAGGGAGGTCATGTGACCGTTGCAGTTACGACCATCAGCGAAGTTTTGCAGCTTTACCAGGCCAAGTTAGTCAAGGTTCTGTACCTGGAAGACACCAAGAGACACTGGCTCTACCCGGATGTTCCCACCATCGCCGAAGCCGGTTATCCCAACCCCAAGATCATCTATGACTGGCGGGCCCTGGGAGCCCCCAAGGGAGTTCCCGCGGACCGTATGAAGATCCTGACCGACGGTTTCAAGAAGTGTTTCGACGACCCCGAGTTTAAGAAACTGGCCTATGACCTGGGACTGGCGACGGTCTACATGGATGCCAAGGGCCTCGAAAAGTTCTTGAGCGACATGGAATCGTACCATCGCCCCGCCCTGGAGAGCGTGGGCCTTCTAAAAGAGAAGTAACCCCTGTCCGTGCAGCTAGATGGAAGGAACTGCCGATCTCCCGTCTTATAGATACACGCAGTGTCCATAAAGCTTACTCATAATCGTAGGGGCGATTCATGAATCGCCCCTACTTGCCTATGCCGCTTTGCAGAATTGACTGAGGAGTTCCCATGGCCGGCGCGTCCATGAAAAAGGCGGACATCCTTGTCGCCCTGATCATCGTCCCCATATGCCTGTACGTCTTCTATGAGTCGGGAAAGTGGCCCAAGCAGGCGTTGATCGGCGCTCCCACCCTGATTCCCTGGGGGGTGGCCTCCTGCCTCTTGGTGGCCGCCGGGGTGCAGTTTGTTCGCGCCTTGACCGGCCGGGCGCTCACCCTGGAGGAACGGCTGACGGGGGCCAGCCGGCGACGGGTTATCTTTGCTGTCCTGCTCACCGGGGGATATGCTGCCCTCGTTTCTTATGTGGGCTTCCTGGTCACGACTTTTCTCTACCTCGTGCTCTTCGGCCTGGCCGCGGGAGAGAGGCGCTGGGTCCGGCTGATCGCATTTGCGGTGACCGTGCCCATCGCCGTCTATCTGATCTTCGCCACTACTCTGAACGTACCCCTGCCGCCGGGAATTTTCAGGTAGCCCAATCGTTGATGAACCTGCAAAAAATTTCCCCTCCCCTGGTGGGAGGGGATGGAGGGGAGGGGGATTGGGAAGCAATTGGCATACCTGGAATCATCACCCTCACCCCAACCCTCTCCCATCAAGGGAGAGGGGGTTTGGGGGCCTTTTTATGAAGTCATCATATTTGAGGAATTGGATACATGGTTGACCTGGCTCTGCTTCTGAAAGGGTTCGGCACCGTTCTCTCAGGGTACAACTTCATCGCTCTGATCCTGGGCTCCTTCATGGGCATTATCGTCGGGGCCATTCCGGGTTTAACGGCCACCATGGGAATCGCCCTGCTGGTTCCCTTTACCTTCGGCATGTCGCCCATTACCGGAATCGTCATGCTCCTGGGCATCTACACCGGGGGGATCTATGGCGGCGGGATTGCTTCCATCCTGATCAAGACCCCCGGGACGCCGGCCGCGGTGGCCACCACCTTTGACGGGTATCCCATGGCCCAAAAAGGATTGGCCGGCAAAGCCATCGGGATGGCAACGGTGGCCTCGGGCATCGGGGGCACCTTCACCGCCCTCTGTCTCACTTTCTTCGCCCCCATCCTGGCCAACTTCGCCCTGCGCTTCAGCGCCCCGGAATATTTTGCCCTGGCGGTCTTCGGGCTTTCGGTGGTGGTCACCCTCGCCGGCCGTTCCCCCCTGAAGGGCTTGATCTCGGGAGGCCTCGGGCTCCTGATCGCCATGGTGGGCCTCGACCCCATGGGCGGATTCCCCCGTTTCACCTTCGGCCGGATCGAGCTGACCGGGGGTTTTTCCTTCGTTCCCATGCTCATCGGGCTTTTCGCCCTCTCCGAGGGATTTCGCCAGATGGAGACGCTTCTCACCGCCCCCAAGGTGAAGGCGGTGCTGAAGGATATCATCCCGAAATTCAGCGAATTGTCGGCCTGCACCGTTACTTTTATCCGCTCCTGCATCATCGGCCTGATCGTGGGAATCACCCCGGCCATCGGGGCGGAGACTTCCTCTCTCATCAGTTATGCCGAAGAGAAGCGGACTTCCAAACATCCGGAAAAATTCGGAACGGGCATTCTGGAAGGAGTGGCCTCCCCCCAATGCGCGGAGAACGCCAGCACCGGCGGGGATATGCTTCCCATGCTCACCCTGGGCATCCCCGGGGACGCGGCCACGGCGGTCCTCATGGGAGCCCTTACCATCCACAACCTCCAGCCCGGCCCCATGCTCTTTCGGGACCACCGGGAGCTGGTTCACCAGATCTTCGGCGGAATGATCCTGGCCAATTTCATGTTCGTGATTTTGGGTCTGATCTTTGCCCGGTTCTTCGCCCGGGTCATCAACATCGACCGCCGCTATCTCGTTCCCCTGATCTTCATCGCCTGCATGGTGGGGTCCTACGCGATCAATAATGTCATGTATGATCTGGTGACCTGCGTCTGCTTCGGGTTTATCGGCTACCTGATGATGCGCTACGACTACCCGGTGTCGCCCATGGTCCTGGCCCAGATTCTCGGCTTCATGATGGAATCAAACTTCCGGCGCTCCCTGGTCATGTCCAGCGGCGACCCCTTGATTCTGGTGACCCGTCCCATCGCCCTGATAATCCTGATCCTGGCCGCCTTCGCCACGGTCACAGCCATCCGCCGCCAGCGCAGATCCACAGAGGTTCAGGCGGCTATGGAAACCCCCACCTGAAATCGTGGGGGCGGTTCATGAACCCCCCTGCTCCCCACAGGTCAACCCCCCAGGCTAGGGGCAATTCATGATTTGTCCGTAGGGGAATGTCATGTGATGCTGTGTAGGGGCGGGTTTGAAACCCGCCCCTACGAGATGGGACATCCATCCTTGCCTTTCCTATCGCGGGGGGAGAGTTGGGAGGGCTTGGCGCCTTAGGAATTCTTCCATCACCTGGTCGAGGCTGGGCTCTCCCCAATCTTCCACCCGGCAGGACACTCGGAGAACCGGCTGGGAAATGCGGATCAGGCGGGAAAGGTCGATGGGGGTGGCGACGAGGACCAGGTCGCAAGGGGTGGCCTGAATCGTAGCTTCCATGTCTTTCAGTTGTTCGGGAAAATATCCTTCGGCCGGCAGGATCTGGGTCAAGTGCGGATAGGATTTAAAGACGGACTTCAGGGACCCGACGGCGAAAGGCCGGGGGTCGACCAACTCCGCTGCGCCGTACTGGCGGGCTGCCAGGGCCCCGGCGCCGTAGGTCATCCCTCCATGGGTTACGGTGGGGCCGTCCTCCACCACGAGGACTTTTTTCCCTTTTATCCTCTCCCCTCCCTCCACGTAGATTCGGGAGGCGGTTTGCAGGACCTTGGCCCCGGGATTGGCCTGGGCGATGGAATCCAGGAGGCGGTTAACCGCTTCCGGGGGAGCGGTGTCCACTTTGTTGATGACTAAAACCTTGGCTCGAAGAAAATTGACCTCTCCCGGATGGTACAAGCGCTCGTGTCCCGGGCGGTGAGGGTCGAGGACGACGATCTCCAGGTCCGGCCGGTAGAATGAGAAATCATTATTCCCCCCGCCCCACAAAATCACCTGGGCTTCCTTTTCCGCCGCCCTTAAAATGGCTTCGTAATCCACTCCCGCATAGACCGTGATCCCTTTCACCACCAGGTGTTCATATTCTTCCCGCTCCTCCACGGTGCAGACATAACGGTCCAGGTCTTCCAGGGTGGCAAAGCGTTCCACTCTCATTCGGTTCAGGTCACAGTAGGGCATGGGATGGCGGATGACGACCGACCGTACCCCTCTCTGCTTCAGGATCTCCCAGATCCTTTCCGTAATCCCGCTCTTGCCGCACCCGGTCCGGACCGCGCAGACCGAGATCACCGGAACCTCGGCTTTCAGCATGGTCCGGGCCGGGCCGAGGAACACAAAGTCAGCGCCCAGGGACAAGGCCAGGGAGGCTTTGTGCATCACATCCGTATGGGCAATGTCGCTGTAGGCGAAGATCACCTGATGTATTCCATGGCCCCGGACAATTTCAGGAAGCCTTTCCTCGGGAAGAATGGGAATACCCTGAGGATAGAGGGGCCCGGCCAGTTCCAGGGGGAAGATGCGGTTTTCAATGCCGGGAATCTGGGTGGCGGTGAAAGCAATCACTTCTACCGAGGGGTCGTCCCGGTAACAGACCTGAAAGTTGTGAAAATCCCTTCCCGCCGCGCCCATGATGACAATTTTGGTCCTATTCATAGATCATCTTCCACTTTTCTCGATTTAAGGAAGTAGGGGCAATTCATGAATTGCCCCTACGGCCATGCACGGAAAGCCGTAAGGGCGGTTCGCGAACCGCCCCTACAACCGCCGCGTCGCGAGCTGGATATTTCCCTCCTGCCAACCGTTTCGCAGTGCCTTATAGGGCGAGGCTGGAATTTGGAAAAAAGGGAGCCAGGATTCACCGGTTAGAACCCAGGCTCTTCTCCATCCGGTTCATGCCTTCGATGACCTGTTCCATGGAGCAGGCGTAGGTGATGCGGGCAAAACCCTCCTGCAGGAAGCCCACTCCGGGCACCAGGCCGATTCCAGCCTCGTCCACCATGGCCGAGCAGAAATCCATGGACCCCCGGATTTCCTTCCCGCCGATTTTCTTTCCGAACCAGGAAGATACGTCGGGGTACACGTAAAAGGCGCCCTGGGGAACATTGGTCCGAATCCCCTTCATTCCCTTCAGCCGCTGGACCATGGTCTTTCTCCGCCGGTCGAACTCCCGCCGCATCTGCTCCACCGTGTCCTGGGGGCCCCGGATGGCCGCCACCCCCGCGTACTGGCTGAGCGTATTGGCTCCGGAAGTGAAATGCCCTTGAATCTCCGACATGGCTTTGATGATCTCTTTGGGCCCGGCGGCGTATCCCAGCCGCCATCCGGTCATGGAGTAAGCCTTGGAGAAGCCGTTGACGGTGATGGTCTGCTGAACCACCTCCGGCGAGAAGCTGCCGAAAGAAACATGCTTGTGCCCGTCGTAGATCAGGCGGCTGTAGATTTCGTCGGAGATGACGTAAAACCGGTGCCGCACCGCCAGCTCGGCGATTCCCCGGAGGTCTTCTTCCTTCATGATCCCGCCCGTGGGATTGTCCGGGTTGCACAGGATCATCAGCTTTGTGCGCGGGGTGATCCTTTCCTTCACCCGTTCCGGGCGGAGCCGGAAATCATCCTCCATCCTGCGCTCGATCAGAACCGGCACGCCGTCGGCCAGCTTCACCTGCTCCGGGTAGCTGACCCAGCAGGGGACCGGGATGATCACCTCATCTCCGGGCTCCAGCAGGGCGAACATGGCTTCGATCAGCACCTGCTTGGCTCCGTTGGACACCAGGATCTGCTCGGGCTTGTAGGCTAAGGAATAGTATTCCTTGAGGTGATCACAGACCGCTTCCTTCAGTTCCGGGATGCCGGCGACGGGGGCATACTTGGTGTATCCTTTATCAATGGCCTCATGCCCCACCCTGGAAATGTGCTCGGGAGTGGGAAAGTCCGGCTCCCCGCTGCTGAAGGCCAGAACATTCTTCCCCTGGCGCTTCAGGTCCCGAATCCGCTGGGTCATGGCCTGCGTTCCCGATGGTTCGATATTCCGCGCACGTTTAGACAAACCCATTCTTCTCTGCCTCCAAAATGTTTTTAACTCATTACCACCGGCCGCACAGCCGCGGCGAAAAGAATATGCCTGCCTAGGTCTACGCCTAGTCGCAGAAATCCCCCCCTGCCCCCCTTTTATAAAGGGGGGTTAAGAGGATTTCAGCTGTGCCTTTCGCATTATAAACGAAAAGGCAGGTTTCCGCGGGGTAAACTTTGTTCCGGGAATCGGGGAAGGGTCAAATCATCTCGCGCATCAGTTCGCTGAGGTGAACGACCCGGGTACCCAGACCGGCACGGCGGGCGCCGTACCCGAGTTGGATGATGCACCCCGGGCATTCGGTAGCCAGGATGTCGGCCCCGGCCTTCTTGACTAATTCCATCTTCCGGTCAAGGACCTTCATCGACTGCTCAAAATGGGAGAGGTTGTAGCTTCCCGCCCCTCCGCAGCAGCGATCCGCCTCGGGGAGCTCCACGTAGGTCAAACCCGGGATTTTTTTCAAAAGGGCGCGGGGCTCCTTGGTCACCTTCTGGTAGCGGCTCAGGTGGCAGGGATCGTGGTAGGTCACTTTGCCGGAAAGAAATTTCGCCGGCGCCGACTCCGGAAGACAGGCCTGCATGAATTCGCTGAAAGTTTTGACCTTCTGGGCCAGGCGCTTGGCCTTTTCCTGCCCGGTCTGATCTTCTCCCAACAATTCGGGATACTCTTTGAGAAAAGCCGCGCACCGTCCGCAATCGGTCACCACCGCATCGGCCCCGGTCTTTTCCAGAATTTCCATGTTCTTGCGGGCCATTTCCCGGGCGGCCTCCAGGTCTCCGTATTCATAGGCCGGAGAGCCGCAGCAACCGTTTTCCGTGATCTGAACACTCGCCCCGGCGTATTCCAGAACTTCCAGCGTCGCCTCGCTGACCTGGGGGAGGACAAAGTTGAAGCCGCACCCCACAAAGTAGGACACCCGGACCTTTCCGGCCCCGGGGTTGGGGGACCGGGAAGCAACCCTTTCCCGAAAGAATTTCGTGGGAAGTTTCTCCACGATTCCCTCGACTTTGTCCAGGTCCCGGCCAAACCAGTTGAGGATTCCCATGGCCCGGGCGAGTTTGGTCATTCCCGAATTCTTGCCGACCGCGGCCAGGCGGACGTAAGGAGAGAGCCGGGAATGATCCGGCAGGAGCCGATGAAAGAGGAAGCGCAGGATCCTGGGCTGCCCGACCCTTTTCAGGTATTCCGCCCGTCCGGCGATTACATTCTTATCCGTGCGCACGGCGGGAAAACAGTTGGTCACGCAGGCTTTGCAGAGAAGACACTCGAAGAGAGGATCCTTGAAGTCCTCGCTCATCTCCAGGCTGCCTTCCACCAGTTTGCGCACGTGCACGTTGTGCCCGCGGGCCACGTTGCGCTCGTCTCCGGTCACCTCGAATATGGGACAGTGGGCCTGGCAGAAACCGCACCGGTTGCACTTGGAGACTTCATCGTAAACTGCCTTTAATGCCTCATTCATATCCATCCTCGGTCCGCAGCTCTTTAAAAACCTGATTCCTGAAACCTGATTCCTGAAACCTGATTCCTGATATCTCTTCTTTCACAGGATCGGCGGAAAAACACCGGTGGGGTCGAGTCTCTCCTTTATGGGCTGGAAAGCCACCTGATGTAAAGCGGGTTCCACTCTGGCGCCCCAGCGCTCGATGAGGCTGCGATGGGCCAGGACCGGGGCTACGTATCCGCCCCCTG
>Ga0315294_10007597_pt1 | contig 11889 bp, 12 predicted proteins | sample YL17G13_40_MG_FD_203626 | JGI IMG/M metagenome (GOLD analysis project Ga0315294, IMG submission 203626) | Sediment microbial communities from Yellowstone Lake, YNP, Wyoming, USA - YL17G13_40 | ecosystem: Environmental > Aquatic > Freshwater > Lake > Sediment | place: USA: Wyoming | collected...
TTCCCCGCGCGCTTCACCTCGGCCTGCCCCAGGGGAATGAGGTGCTCGCCCTCCGGCACCTGGCCCTTGGTCGAATAGAGCAGCTTGTGCTCGATGAACAGGACGGGGTTGTCGTCCCGGATGGCGGCCGTGAGGAGCCCCTTGGCGTCGGCGGGCGTCGAGGGCAGGACGACCTTCAGCCCGGGAACATGGAGGAACCAGGCCTCGAGGCTCTGGGAATGCTGCGCCGCATTGCCCCGCCCACCACCCTCGTGGGTGCGGATCACCAGCGGCACCTTCAATTTGCCCCCGGACATGTAGTGCATCTTGGCCGTCTGGTTGACGATCTGATCCATGGCGCAGGTGGTGAAGTCCACGTACATGAGCTCGGCCACGGTGCGGACGCCGGTCATGGCCGCGCCCAGGGCCGAGCCGATGATGGCGGATTCGGAGATGGGCGTGCTCCGCACCCGCTGCGGCCCGAACTTGTCCAGCAACCCCTTCGTCACCCCGAAGATGCCGCCGTACCGGCCGATGTCTTCGCCGATCAGCATGAGGGACGGATCCCGGCGCATCTCCTGCTCGAGGGTCAGGCGGAGGGCTTCGACGAACGTCATCTCTGGCACCGCGGTCTCCTCCTCGTCTCTCAGGCGAACACGTCTTCGATGGCTTCCTCCGGGGACGGCCACGGACTGTCGAGCCCGAACTGGGCGGCGGCGGCGATGGTGGTCTCGACCCGGGCCTCGACTGCCCGCGCCGCTTCTTCCGTGAGCGTGCCCCCTGCGAGCAGTTGCCGCCGGAGCCGCGCGATGGGGCAGCGAGCCAGCCACTCGTCCATCTCTGCTTTCGACCGGTAGGTGATCCCCTTCCCGGGATCGCCGGTGAAGTGGCCGAAGAAGCGGTAGGTCAGGCAGTCGAGCAGCGTCGGCCCCTCGCCGGCCCGCGCCCGCCGGACGGCCTCCCCGGCCGCGGCGTAAACCGCGAGGACGTCGTTCCCGTCCACGCGGATGCCGGGAATGCCGTAGCCCCGCGCCCGCTCGGACAGCTCGGGGAGCCCGGCCGACTCGCGGAGGGGGGTGGAGAGGGCGTACTGGTTGTTCTCGCAGACGTAGAGGACCGGCAGCTTCCAGAGCGCGGCCAGGTTCAGGCTCTCGTGGAAGGTCCCTTGGTTTGCCGCCCCGTCCCCAAAAAAACACACCGCCACCTGGTCCGTCCCGCGATTCTGGATGCCGATGCCGGCCCCCGTCGCGATCGGAAAGCCGCCCCCCACGATGCCGTTGGCCCCCAGGTTCCCACCGTCGAAATCGGCAATGTGCATGGAGCCGCCCTTGCCCTTGCAGTAGCCGGTCTTCCGCCCGAGCAGTTCCGCCATCATGAGCCGCGGGTCGGCCCCCTTGGCCAGGCAGTTCCCGTGCCCGCGATGGGTGCTCGTCATGTAGTCGTCCCGTCGGAGATTGGCGCAGACCCCCACCGAAACGGCCTCCTGCCCGATGCAGGGGTGCACGTTGCCGCGGATGTGCCCCCGCTCGAAGAGCGCGATGGCCTGCTCCTCGAACCGCCGAATGGTCAGCATCCGCTCGTACAGCGTGGCGCTCAGCGCCTGATCGGCCGTCATGCCCTTCCTCCTCCGTGCCGGCTCGCCTGGGAGGTCCGCCGGCAGGGTTGCGGCGACACCCCGAGGCGGGCCAGGCCCACCGCCACGTTGGCCTCGGCCCCGCCCGGCGTCACCTCCCAGACGTTGGCCTGCTCCAATCGCAGCGTGCCCGGCGGCGTGAACCGCACCTGCGTCTCGCCTAACGTCACCACATCCGGCATCTCTGTCACCTATCGTTCGAAAGATACCGACCCATAACCAAATCCCAATGACCAATTGGGGTAGCGCTGTTGGGCACGAGTGGCCCAACACACGTGCGCGGTCACCCGCGGCTCGGGCCATCAGCCACAGGCAACCGCGCACGACCGAACACCGCCAGATCACCCGTGGGCGATTCGACTCACCGCTTGATCTCCCCCTGGAGCCCCATCAGGGCATCGCGGAAGATCCGGGCGTCCATGGTCTTGAGGTCGGAGGCCACCCGCGGGCGGAAGGCCATCTGGCCGAGGACGTCCCGCTCCAGGTCCACGCCCGGGGCGATCTCGGTCAGGACCAGGCCGTCCTTGCTGATCACCAGGACGGCGCGCTCGGTGATGAACTGCACGCGCTGGCCGCGTTCCGCTGCCAGCTCGCCGCTGAAGGTGATCTGCGCCACCCGCTTCACGAACTTCTTGAAGCGGCCTTCCTGCTTGATGGTGAGCCGGCCGTCGCCCACCTCGACCATGAGGCCGCCCGCCGTGAACGTCCCGCAGAAGACCACGGCCTTGGCCCCCTGGGAGATGTTTACGAACCCGCCCACACCGGGCATCCGCCCCTGGAACTTGCTGACGTTCACGTTCCCGAGATCGTCCGCCTCGGCGAGTCCCAGGAAAGTGACGTCCAGGCCGCCCCCGTCGTAGAAGTCGAACTGGTAGCCCTGGTCCAGGATCGCCTCGGGGTTGGAGGACATCCCGAAGATGACGCCGGGCGCCGGGATGCCGCCGGTGATCCCCTGCTCGATGGTGGGCGTGATGCGATCCGCGATCCCCTCCTCGGCGGCCACCAGTCCCACGCCGTCGGGCATCCCCACCCCCATGTTCAGGACGGCCCGGGGGAGGCTCCCCAGCTCCAGCGCGGCCCGGCGGGCGATCACCTTGCGCTCGTCCAGCGGCATGGGCGTCAAGGATGACACCGGGATCTTCACCTCGCCGCTGAAGGCGGGGTTGTACTCGCAGAGCACGCTCTGCCACTGCTCGGGATGCACCACCACGTAGTCCACCATGGTGTGCGGGATCTTGACCATCTTGGGGTGGAGCGTCCCGGCCTGCGCCAGGCGCTTCACCTGGCAGATCACGATCCCGCCCGAGTTCCGGGTGGCCATGGCCATGGGCAGGACCTCCAGGAAGGCCGGCTCCTGCTCCAGCGTGATGTTTCCCTTCTCGTCTGCGGTGGTCCCGCGGACGAAGCAGACGTTCAGGGGAAAGGCGCGGTAGAAGAGCCACTCGCGCCCGGCCAACGTCACGACCTCGATCAGGTCCTCCGTCGTCCGGGCGTTCAGTCGGCCCCCCTCGATGCGCGGGTCGATGAAGGTCTTGAGGCCGATGTGGGTGACGAGGCCGGGGCGGCCCGCCGCCACCTCCCTGAGCCACTGGGACATGACCCCCTGCGGCCAGCAGTAGGCCTCCATCTTGTTGTCGAGGATGAGCTTGGCCAGCTTGGGGGACATCCCGTAGTGGCCGCCGATGTCGCGCTTGATCAGCCCCTCGCCGGTGAGCTGATTGAGGCCGCTCTCCTTCCAGTCCCCGATGCCGGAGACGTGCAGCGTGGTCAGGTCGCGCGGCTGGCCGGTCTCGGCAAACCTCTCGGCCAGCGCCTTGATCAGGAGGTCCGGCTCGACGTTGCCGCCGCCGGCCCCGTGGATCGCCAGCGTGTCGCCCGACTTGATCAGATCGATTGCCTCTCGCGCGCTAATGACTTTTCCGCTCACGCTTTTACTCCCGATCGCTAGAGCCGATCCGCCAAGACAGTACAGTTTTGCGGTTTTTGCCTGCCTGCCGCGACGCGTGCGGCGCAGGCAGGCGTGCTTTGCAGTGAAAACTCCGGGGCTAGAGGAAGTACTCCAGCCGTCCGCCCGTGATGTCCAGCACCGCGCCGTTCACGTATGACGCCGCCTCCGAGGCGAGGAACGCCACCACCCGGCCCACCTCGGGCGGCTCCCCGATCCGGCCCAGGGGGATCTGCGCCTGCAGCTTCTCCACCGTGGCGGGGGCCAGAATCCCGCGCAACGTCTCCGTCCCGATGAAGCCCGGAGCGATCACGTTCGCCGTGATCCCCCTCGGGCCGAGCTCCCGGGCCGCCGTCATGGTGAGGGCGATCACGCCGGCCTTGGCCGCGCCGTAGTGGCCCAGGCTGGGGCGGCCGCCCACGCGCCCGTGGATGGACGAGGTGTTGATGATGCGCCCCCAACCCCGCTCGATCATGGGCGGCGCCGCGTACTTGATGCAGAGGAAGACGCTCCGCAGGTGGTTCCCCACCATGAAGTCCCAGAGTTCCTCGGGCATCTCCGTGAGCGGCTTGTTGAGGTGCGGCCCCGTGGTCCCGGCGTTGTTCACCAGGATGTCCAGGCGCCCGAAGGTCTTCAGCGTGGTCTCCACCAGCCGCTGGACGTCCTCGGTCTTCGTCACGTCCGCCTGTACCGCGATGGCGCGGCATCTCCTCTCCAGCAGGCCGCGCACCACCTGCTCGGCCTCCTTCACGCTCTTGGCCGTGGCGACGACGACCGCGGCCCCCTCCGCCGCCAAGGCCTCGGCCTCGGCCCGGCCCAGCCCCTTGCTGCCGCCCGTCACGATCGCCACCCGATCCTTCAATCCGAGATCCATGAATGCCTCCCTCCAATGCACTAGGCCTTCAGCGCCTCCGCCACCAGCGGGGCGACGGGGACGGGCCGGCCGGTCTCCACCGAGGTAATGGCCGCCTCGACCATGGCCAGCGTCCGGACGTTATCCTCCACGTGGGTCTCCGGCTTGCGTCCCTCACGGATCGCCGCCAGAAACTCCCGCAGGGCATACGCTTGGTCGGTGAACGACAACGCCGCGGGCGAGACGACCTCCGGCGCACCTTGGTCCGCGTAGCAGCGCACCTGCGAGTCGGCCTCCAGCCGGAGCACCCCCTGCTCACCCATCACCGTAACGATCCCATCCTGCGGCGTGGCGAGGCCCCGCGCGACCATGGTGCCGGTATAGCTCACGCTGACCCCCTGCTCGAACGTCAGGATAGCGTCGATGCCGGGAACGCCCTTGTACCAGTTCCACGGGGGAGCCACGCCGACGGCGACCAGCCGCTGACACTCGAGTCCGGTACAGGCGCGCAGCAGATCGAGGTGGTGGATGGCCATATCCTGGAGGAAGGGATGCGCCATCTGCTCTCGCCACCCATCCGTCGTCGTGCGCGTGATGGATTGGCGAAACTCGTAGGCGATCGAAGCGATCTTCCCGACTCGGCCCTCGCGCAGCGCCTTGCGCAGCGTCTGCGTTTGCGGCCGCCAGCGGTAGTTCTGATCCACCATCACAACCTGGCTCGGCACCCGGCGAGCCGCCCGCACGATCTCCCCCGCTTCCGCCATGGTCATGGCCAGGGGCTTCTCGGTGAGGACGTGGAGCCCCTGGTCGAGGGCGGCCAGGATGGCGTCCTTGTGGACCATCGCCGGCAGGGCGACCACGACCGCCTGCGCCTCGGCCCGCGCCAGCCCCTCCTCGATCGTGGCGAAGCGCCGGTCAGGGGGGATCCGGAACTCGTCCCCCACCGCGCCCAAGAGGTCGGGGTGCTTGGCAACCACCCCGGCCACCTCGCAGTCGGGTGAGGCCGACAGTTCGCGCAGCCAGTTCTTGCCGAAGAACCCTCCTCCGAGTACGAGGACTTTGAGCTTATCCATGGTGGTTTCCTTAGTCTTTCGTGATCCCTCCCTGGCCTTGGCTGATCGCTGACCGCTGACGATGCCTTACAGGGCGGCGAGGATACCGCCGTCCACGTAGATGATCTGCCCATTGACGAAGTCCGAGGCCCGAGAGGCCAGGAACACGGCCGTCCCGACCAGTTCGGTGGGCTCCACCCACCGGCCGGCTGGGGTGCGCGCGCGCACCCATGCGTCGAACTTCGGATCGTCGATGAGCGGCCGGTTCATCTCGGTCAGAATGTACCCTGGACCGATGCCGTTCGCCTGGATGTTGTGCTTCGCCCACTCCACCGCCATGGACTTGGTGAGCATCTTCACCCCGCCCTTGGCCGCCGTGTAGGCCCCCACGGTCGGACGCGACGCCTCGCACATCAGCGAACAGATGTTGATGATCTTACCGGACTTCCGGGCGATCATCCCCTGCACCACCTGCTGCGTCACCAGGAACAGCCCGGTGAGGTTGATTTCCAGCACCTCGCGCCAGACCGCCTCGTCGAACTGCTCCAGCGGGCTCCGCCGCTGGATCCCGGCGTTGTTCACCAGGATATCGATGTGGCCGACTTCCTTCTCCAGGACCTGGACGCGCTCCCGCATCTCGGCGGTCTTCGCCACGTCGAAACGGCATCCGGACGCCAGAACCCCTTCCTGCGTCAGCGAGGATACCGCCCGTTGAAGGCGCTCCTCGTTCCTTCCGTTCAGGACTATCCTGGCTCCTGCCTGCCCCAGCCCCCGGGCGATGGCGAATCCGATGCCCTGCGCCGCCCCCGTGATGAGTGCCACCTTGCCGGTCAGATCAAAGAGTTGAAGTGTCATGGGATGGTACCTCCGTCCTATCCGGAGTGAACCGACGATGGGGCTGCTAATTCACGCGATCGCCGCTCCTACTTGAACTTGTTCACCATGTCCTGGATGCCGGGAATCCCGCGCATCAGATGGCGATGCTCCTCCTTGAAGTTCTGGACCAAACCGCGCCGGGTCTTGCCCACGAGGATGGTGAAAATGTATTCCTCGTGGCCGGGGGATGTGACCGTCGGGTGATACCCCTTGTCCAGCAGGAAGGTGTCCCCGTGCCGTGTCATGAAGCACTGCGAGGAACCGTCCGGCTGAAAGCAGAGCTGTGCGCCGAAGCCGGTCTCGGGCCGGAAGCGAAAGTGGTACACCTCCTCATGGGCGGTTTCCATCGTCCCGCTATCTTCGTCATGCTTGTGCGGGGGATACCCCGACCAGCATCCGGAATCGGCATACAGTTCGCTCACCAAGAGGTTGCCGGCGCGGCCAAGCCCGTTCTGGCCCAGCAGGTGGAAGATTCGCCGGTGCGAGTGCGTCTCGGACGATCCCACGTCCACCACCTCGACCTCTTGCGGAGACACTCGGAATGGTGCGTAGACCCGGGCGCAGGCGCCCCCCGCGACGGCTACCTCCGTCCCGTCGGCATTAGCGCGCACCCGCACAGGCGCGCTTGCCGGCACATACACGGAGTCCGCTCTCCCCGACCAGATATCCTGGCGTTGGCCCACGCTCCGGAATGGCGTGCCATTTACGTCCAGGTCCACGTTCCCCGAGAGCACCGCGTACAGCGTCTCGCACCCCTCGACCGTGGCCCGATACTCCTCGCCGCGCCCGAGGCGAATGAGGTTGAAATACGTCGAGGATAGTGGCTGGGTCTTCGGTGTGATGATCGGCTGGTTCCTGTTGTCATACTGCCGAATGAATCCAGGCATGTCAGGCCTCTCTTCTGGAGTTGGAGGAGACTGTTCGCTTGGCGACCTCGCGCGTCATGGGCCCAAGAACCGGTGCGGAATATAGGTCGCCGTCCACGGCACGAAGGCCACCAGCAGCATCACGAAGACCAGCGCGGTGACAAACGGGTAGCAGTACCGGATCGTCTCGTCATACTTGCACCCGGCGATGCTCGTCGCCACGAAGAGGAGAACCGCCACCGGCGGCGTGACCGCGCCGATCTGGGTGGCGAGTGTCATCAGCAGGCCAAAGTGGAACGGATCGAAGCCGTAGGCCTTGGTGACGAACATGCACACGGGAATCAGGATGATCAGCACCGCCAGCGATTCGATGAACATCCCCATGATGAAGATGACCCCGAGCAGGACCAGCAGGATCACGTTCCGGTCGTTGGAGATGCTCTTGAGCAAAGCCAGCACGATCACGTTGAAGTCGAGATAGGCCAGCAGCCAGCCGAAGGCCCCGGCGACCGAGATGATCCCGACCACCGTGGTCGTGACGATCGCCGCATCCACCAGGATCTTGGGCAGGTCGCGGAACCTCAATGACTTGTACACGACGAAGGAGACGAGAAAGGCATACCAGCAGGCCACCACGCCAGCCTCGGTGGCCGTGAACACGCCGCTCAGAATCCCCCCCAGGATGATGATGGGCGCGAGCAGCGCGGACCAGACCTGGCCCAACGCCTTTACCATCTTCTTGAAGTCGAACTTCCCCGTCGTGACCCGAAGCTCGGGGAACTGCGGGAGGAAGGAGTGAATGTAAATGGTTCCCATCAGCGCGCAACCGATGATGACCCCCGGGATGACCCCAGACAGGAAGAGTCCCCCGATGGAGGTCCCGGTCATCGAGCCGTAGATGATCATCGTCATGCTGGGCGGGATGATCGGGCCGATTGTCCCCGCCGCAGCCAAGAGCGACGCGGCAAATCCCGGCTTGTATCCCCGCTCCTTCATGGACGGAATCAGGATGGAGCCGATGGCCGAGGTGTCGGCGACCGACGAGCCCGACACGCCCGCGAAGATCATGCTGCCGACGACCGAGGCGTGGCCGAGGCCGCCCCGCATGTGCCCGACCACGGTTTCGGAGAACGCCACCATCTTGTTGCTAATCCCGCCCCGGGACATCAGCTCCCCCGCCAAGATGAAGAAGGGCATGGCCAGGAGGCTGAACGAGTCGACCATGGCAAACATCTTTTGCGGAAAGATCGCCAGGACCACCCCCGGGCTCAGAAACATGCCGAGGAGGCCGGCAATGCCGATGGCCAAGAGCACCGGCGCCCCACCGAAGAGGAGCAAGAGCAGCGCGACGAACAGGCCGATCAGCATGTCGCACCTCCCGCCATCTCACCGGAGCGGAGCCGGCAGACCGAGGCCGTCGCTTTCCGCAGGGCCAGGAGTCCCAGATAGGTCCCCCCGACCACGAGGCTCAAGTAGGCCCGGTCCATCCGGAGGCCGAGCGCTGGGCTGTTCTGGTTGCTCGCCACGCCCATGACCACGGACGCGTAGAACACGATGGCCGCTGCCAGCACGACCCACATGCCGTCTATCGCCAGCGCCAAGATCAGTTGCCCCCTCGGCGGCAATCCTTTGGCGAAGAGGTTCATGCCGATATGGGAGCCGCGGTTGTACGCCACCGGGATCGCCAGAAAGACGATCCAGATGTGCGCGTAAACCATGAACTCCTCGCTCCAGCTCAGGGACTGGTTGAGGACGAAGCGGTTGAAAACCTGCATGCCCCCCACGATCACGATCAGGAGGAACAGGATGAAAATGAGGAACTCGTATGCGCGGTTCACACACGAAAGGGCCTTGTCGAGCATGGCGCTCTCCTACCTGAAAGGCTGGAGCGGGACGGTCGTACCGGACAACACTGCAGCGGAGGGGGGCGTGTATCCCCCCTCCGCTGCATCCTGGCGGCGAGTGGCAACGCCTAGTTGGTCTTCCGAATGATCTCGAGGAGGTCCGTCGCCCCGCGCTCTTTGGCGAAGCTGTCCTGAATCGCCACGGCGTTCTTGCGGAACCCGCTCGTATCAATCTTGTGAATGACCATACCCTTGGTCTTCAGGAAATCGAACGCTTCCTGCTCCCGCAGGGGACCCAGGGTCCGCTGGACGTCCCGGGCCATCCTGGCCCCGTCCATGATGACCGCCTTCTCTTTATCCGTGAGCTGAGCCCACTCCTTATTCGAGTAGGCGAACACCAGGGGACCGAAGAGGTGCTGGGTAAGGGAGATGTACTTGGCCACCTCGTAGAGCTTCTGGGCCTTGGTCACGGCGGAGCCGTGCTCATACCCATCCAGCACCCCGGTCTGCATGGCGGTGTAGACCTCCCCGAACGCCATCGGGGTCGCGTTGGCGCCCATGGCGTTGAGGGCCGCAACGTAGGTCGGGGTCTGGATCGTCCGGATCTTCAGGCCCTTCAGGTCGGGAGGATTCTTCACTTCCTTCTTGGCGGTCACGACGTTCCGGAACCCCCAGCTATCCATCCAGGCCAGGACATGGAATCCCGTCGTGTCGAGCTCCTTGGCCAGGATCTCGCCGACCTTGCCATCCAGGACTCTGTGGGCGTGATCGTACCCCTTCCACATGAAGGGCAGGTCTAGGACCGCAACCTTCTTGTTGAAGTTGTTCAGAATCGCCGTGCCGCTGATGACCGCTGACGCGCCGGAGCCGAGCTGCATCCCCTCGTACACGGCCCGCTCCTCACCGAGCGTGTTCGCGGCGTAGATTTTCACTTCGAGGGTGTCCGAGTTGTCTTCGATCCACTTCTGGAAGATCCAGGCCGCGGTGTGGATCTCCGAGGCAAAGTCGGCTTGATGGCTGTGGGACAGCTTGATGACCTTCTTCGCGGCGAGTGCGGGCGGTGCAACGGCAATCATCCCCGCCAGAACAAACGCGAACACCATGAACATGAGGCCGGCCGGGCGTCTCATCTGATCTCCTCCTTTGCATCCGAGACATTAGTTGCCGATGTGCTCACGACGTCGAAATGCTTCCCGAGAATGCGCTCCCACCTCCCTTCCTGTCAGACGAAGCTGGAACAGATCTCTTGATGTCGTTCAGGTCTCCAATGTTCGCCTCGCGGCGGCGGCTCCCGAGATCATGGCTGGCGCGACATCTGCTGCAATCGGGACCTGCGCATATGTTCTTCCATCGCGGCGGCGGCACGATCTGGATCTCGGGATTGGATGCCGCGCAGCACGGCCTCGTGCTCTTCCTTCGCCACCAGGAACCGCCCGTCGCGGCAGGTGTCGTAGTTCTTCGAAAGGGTGATGATGTCCGGCGTGATGAGGCTGATGAGGGATCGGAGGACGGAGTTTCGGGAATACTCTGCGATCTTGAGATGAAACATCAGATCCTCTTCGAGGCCCGGTGCCCCCACCAGGACCTGCTTCTGAAATTCCTCATGGGCCCGGACGAGGTCCTCGACCTCCTCATCGGTCGCCCGCGATGCGGCCAGCCGCGCGGCGTGCACCTCCAGCAGGGCCCGGGTCTCCATCAGCGACTGGAAGTCCTCCTTCTCCAGGTTGAGGACGCTCGCGATCAACCCCTCCAGCGCCTTCACGCCAAGGCTGGCCACGATGGTCCCGCTCTGTGGAATCGTCTTGAGGATTCCGTAGAACTCCAATCGCCTGATGGCCTCGCGGATGTGGCCTCGGCCGACTCCGAATCGCTCGGCGAGTGCCCGCTCCGGGGGGAGCCGATCGCCCGGCCTGAGGACGCCGGACGAGATGAGCTCCTTGATCTGCTGGATGATGATGTCTGCCGGGCTCTTCAGGTCGATTTCACGGAAGTGCTCGATGACTTGATTGAGGTCTGCCTTCATGGGAATCTCCCAGCAGCATACTGGTGGATTGGACATTGGCTGACCAATAATTGGTTAACCAATTATCCTATCCAACAATTCAAGTCAAGCCAGAATGCAATCGGCATGAGACCAGACCTTTCGGCGGGGTGGTCAACCAGGTTGGCTGTCGAGCACGTTCGCCGGCTTCACCGGCCTTGATGCCGTATAGAAGGTGGCCTGGGTCTGGCCCGAGGTGCGGTACTCCCCGGTCCCCACACAGCGGGCGTCGGTGAATCCGGCCGCTTCGAGCATTGCGAGGAAGACCTTCCTCGTCACGGCGCCGGCGATTCAGTCGGACCAGGGAGACTTGTCGGGCGGTGGCTCGTCGCCCGCGAGGCCGATGTCGCAGGCCTGCAGCCGCCCGGTCGGCCGCAGGACCCGGAAGATCTCGCGCAGGGCAACGGGCTTGTCCGGGATCAGATTGAGGACCCCGTTGCTCAAGGCGATGTCGAAGGAGCCGTCCGGGGAGGGCAGCGCCTCGACCGCGGCCTCGCGGAACTCGACGTGTTCGATGCCCGCCTGACGGCGCCCAGCTTCGGCAATCGCCAGCATCTCCGACGAGAAATCGATCCCGACGACCCGCCCCCTGGCTCCCACGAGCTGCGCGGCGATGAAGACGTCGAAGCCCGCGCCACAGCCCAGGTCGAGCACGGCCTCGCCGGGCCGCACCGGTCCCAGGGCGAACGGATTCCCCACGCCGACGAACCGCTCGCACACCGCTGCGGGGACACGCTCGACGAGGGCCGGCGGGTACCCCAGCCCGAGGGCGCTGGCCTCGCCCGTCGGGTACTTGAACA
>Ga0315294_10007599_pt1 | contig 11887 bp, 9 predicted proteins | sample YL17G13_40_MG_FD_203626 | JGI IMG/M metagenome (GOLD analysis project Ga0315294, IMG submission 203626) | Sediment microbial communities from Yellowstone Lake, YNP, Wyoming, USA - YL17G13_40 | ecosystem: Environmental > Aquatic > Freshwater > Lake > Sediment | place: USA: Wyoming | collected...
CATCCTGTCCAGTCATCATTATTCAAAGTAAAGATAGTTTCCTGCAGGCCTGCCTCTGCTAACCAAAAAGCCTGATTGGATCTAGCGTAGCGGCGGGCAATACTGCTTTCAGAAACGCTGCGTGAGACCGTTGCTGTCCCAAAAGTCAAAAGCAGGGTGGTTATCAGCAGAGCAAAGATTAAGGCTACGCCTCTTTGCTTTTTGATCATATTAACCTTCTTGCGCCTCGAACCCCTGGACATATACTCCTCTTCAGAACGGATTTGTTTCTACTCCTTAGCTCTAACACATGTATCTACATAGAGTTATAGCAATAAATCTATTCTTTTTATTATTCTCTATTATAAGTATACCATAAAACAAGAAGACTTTCAATCAAGCGGAAGACGCATAAAAAGGATGGCGATTACCTAAATAAGGCTGGGTTTAAGAATATTTGGCGGATGGAATATAGTTCAATATAAATTTTTTGGCTCTTATGCAACCTTGCTTATCTAATTATGGCAAACGGACAGATTTGATTGTAAGCGCAGTAAGTACAGGCCATATAGGCGGGGCTAGCTTTGAATTCCTGATTACGGATACCCTCGGCAACTTCAGCGATTTTCTCTTTAATGCCCTCAAACCCGTCCTCACCAACTTCAGCACTGCCGATAATGCCGGATTCCAGAAAATATAATTCTACGCTTCTGGGCATAATTCCGAAGATATTTTTATAGGCCAGGGCATAGAGAACAAGTTGCAGGCTTTCTTTGGTGCGCTTATCCGCGTCTTTTTGCGTCTTAATCTGGGAGGTCTTAAAATCTATGATGACGGCGCCGTCTTCCCTCATGTCCACGCGGTCAAAACGTCCGGTAATTTTATTACCTTCTAAGATAAAGGAAAATCCTTTTTCGATGAATTTGGGTTGGGAATTACGTCTCTCTTCATCATTAAATAATTTTATCAGTGCCTCCTGTCCTATCCGGAAACGCTCCTGTTGGTGCTTTTCATCCAGAAAACCCTGCGGATCAAAACTTTCTTTAAAGGCGCTTAATAAATCTGCCAGTGCCATTTTTTTACCGCTCATCTTAAGCTGGAAATATTTACTCACCGCATCATGCATGGCCCGGCCATAGATAACCGTGTGGTGCTCCATTATGGGGACGCGCAGAATATTTACATATTTATATTTCAAAGGACAGGTCAGATAATCGTCTATATGATAATAGCTAAGCGAGATAAGTTTATCTTCGGGAATTTGGGCGTATCCGGACTTTGCGGATTCCCGGCAAGGCGCAAAACGTTCAATTGCCTCCAAGGCACTGACCTTTTTCTTTTGTGCCTCTCTTGTCTCTTTCCCTTGCGCCTCCAAGACAAACTGGCTGATACGTCGCATACGGCTGCCTCCGTAATCAGCGGCACTGGTAAAATAGAGCTCTTCCTGTGCCCGAGTCATCCCTACGTAAAAAAGCCTGCGTTCCTCCTGTATATGAAAATCTCCCTGCGGCAGGACTTCTTTGATTAAGACATCGGGAAGCTCAATAGGCTGACTGCGACGCGGCCAGGGGAAACGACCCTGGACCAAAGATACTAAAAATACTACCCTGAATTCCAGACCCTTGGCTTTATGAATGGTCAGGACATTTACCGCATCTGAATCCAGGTCTGCCTCCACTGTAGGCGGATCATCTCCTGCATCGATTAAAAGATTGAGATAATTTACGAAATTGATAACGCGGTCCTCTTTGGCTACCAGTTCAAAATCGCGCACATTATTAAAGAACCTGGCAAGATTCTGAATTTTAGTTTCGTTTTCCAGGCTGGGATTTTGGGCAAGCTTCTTTAGGTATCCGGTATCGACGAGAAAACTATAGAGCAGTCTTCCGGTAGTCTCTTGGCGTGAAACTCTCAGAAACTTCTCGATGTCCGCTAAAAACTCTTTTACCTTTTTCTTAAACTCTTCGCTTAATTCGCTTAATTCCGCTATATTATCCAGGCCCTGAAAAACCAGATACAGCGATTTGTTTCTACGTTTGGAATAATGCGTACAGAGACTTAATTCCGAAAGATTGAATCGATAAACTTCTGAGCTAGCCAGATAATATAAACTGAGTGAATCTGAAGGGTTGGCTGTTACGCGCAGGAAATTTATGCACAGCTTTACCTCTTCCCTGGAATAGAGTCCCTGGTTGCCGCTGAATTGCCAGGGTACACCCTGCATATTTAAAGCCTGTAGAAACCCTTGCGCATCGGAGTTTGAACGTACCAGTATTGCGAAATCGCGGTAATTATATTTACCGGAATCCACCTTTTCTTTTAAAATCCTAGCGACATTATCCGTTTCAGTAGAATGGGTATCAAAATGCAAATGCTCCGGAGACCTCCCCTCCCCAGCCACACCGACAAGCCGCTTATTAATGTTAGCCTTGACTTCAAAACGTTCGGGGTTATTATGCTGTATAAGCCGGTAGGCATTATCCAAAATTACCTGAGTGGAGCGATAATTTTGTATGAGACTGATCTTCTTGGCCTCGGGGTAGACCTCAATAAAATTCAGTACATTGCTGTATGCAGCTCCCCTCCACCTATATATACACTGGTCATCATCAGCTACTACGGCAATGTTCCTGTGGCCTCCGGACAATAATTTTACTATCTGAAACTGGGCAAAGTTGGTATCCTGGAATTCATCCACCAGGATATATTTAAACTGCTGCTGATATCTTTTTAAAACCAAAGGGTGCTGGCGTAAAAGTTGCAAAACCAAATAAAACTGATTGCCGAAATCCAGTAACCCTTCGGCAGCCAGAAGCTCTTGATATTTAACATAGGCATGAGCTACCTCCATCTGCTGCAAGGCCTCTTCTGCCTGTGCTTTATCTTCGGGTTTGCCTTTTGAGTCTAGCAAGTATTCTTGAGCAAACTTCAGATATTCTTGCGGCGATACGTCTTCATCTTTTGCGCGGCTGAATAACGATATCAAGGCTTCGATAAAACGCGTGGGGTCAGCCAAGGGCCGGTAATAAGAAAGCGTGAATTCAAAGAGGTGCTCTCGGAAAAATACTGCCGCCTCTGCCTGGGGAAGAACCTTAAAATCCGGATTCAGTCCTGCTATCAGCGCATTCTCGCGCAACAATTTGTCTCCAAAGGCATGAAAAGTGGAAATCCAGATATCGGTATAGCCATAAGGCATCAGGATATCCACTCGCTCCTGCATTTCGTGCGCTGCCTTGTCAGTAAAGGTAAGCGCCAGAATTTCTTCGGTCTTAGCCAGACCTTCGGATAAAAGCCAGGCAATTCTACGCGTAATCACCATGGTCTTACCGGTGCCTGCGCCAGCAATAATCAAAAGAGGGCCGTCTTTATGCGTAACCGCCTCTATTTGCTCCTTATTTAATCCTTCCAAAGCTTTATTCATAGTGCTTGACAATATCTAATTTTCCAGTATACTTTAATCCTTACAAAACAGGAGTAAAGGTTATGTTAAAAAAATGCGTTTTATGCGGAAAAGGCGCACTCACCGGAAAACTGGTTACCCGAAAAGGTCAGTATAAAAGTAAAGGCGGTACAGGAAGCAAAATTGCCCGCTGGAGTAAACGTAAATTCCTGCCTAACCTCCAGAAGATGCGTATCCTCATCAAAGGGCATCCCAGAAGAGTGTATGTCTGCACGCGGTGCATCAAAAAAGGCGATTTGCAAAAAGCCTAAAACACTATCTAAAGAATATATCTCTGGCCTCTAAAATAACGGATGTCTGTCCGTTCCAGCTATCTATCCGAGGACTATATACCAGATCGAAACAATCTGCCGCGGTTAAACTATCTCTAAAACTACCCATTCCAAAACCTATGGCCTGATAAACTGCAGCACCATCGCTAATCCAGAATTTCAAGGTATCCCTGCTTAAGACTTGAGGATCTCCTCTTAGCTTAAGGTTCCTGGTGTAGAATAACGGCTCGGGGTTAGCCGTACCAAAAGGCTCCAGCCTCTCCAGCTCACTTATTATTTCTGCGTTCAATTCAGAAAGACCAACTTCCATATCAATATCTAAGCTGGGAAGCATATCCTCCAGTAATAATCTCTCTTTGGCCAGGCGGTTGATACTTTGTTTAAAATCTTCTATGCTGTCCCTGGTGATGACTAAACCTGCGGCGTGACTGTGCCCGCCAAAGGCGTTTAAAAATTCTTTACAGTCGCTTAGGGCGTTAAAAAGATGGAAATTCTTTATGGAGCGGCCTGAACCTTTGCATAAATCTTCATCCAGCGATATCACTATGGCAGGACGATAGAATCTATCCGCAAGTTTAGAAGCCACTATGCCTAAAACACCTTCATGCCAGCCTTCTTTAGCAATAACAATAATTTTATGTTCCTTAAAATTAATCTCGCTGTTAATTAAATCCTCTGCCTCCTCCAAAATCTTATTTTCTATCTTCTGGCGCTGTCGGTTATGCGTCTCAACCACCTTGGCCAATCTATCCGCTTCTTCCCGAGTCTGGCTCATCAGTAAATCCAGTGAGGTTTCAGCCGTATCCATGCGGCCGCTGGCATTGATGCGTGGTCCGATTATAAAACTGACAAAGGTAGAGTTAAACTTCTTATTCTGTATCCCGGCATTCTCTATAAGGGCCCTGAGGCCTGCTCTTTTTGTCTGTGAGAGTCTTAATAATCCTTCCTTGGCAATTACGCGGTTCTCTCCTGTCAGCGGAACAACATCGGCAATTGTACCCAAAGAGACCAAATCTAAATCTTCCAGCAACATTGAACCGGTAACAGCCTGACAGAGCTTATAAGCTACGCCCACTCCGGATAAATCTCTATAGCTATAACCAGAATTTTTTATTTTAGGATTTATGATGCCTGAGGCGCAAGGCAAGGTGTCGCTAGAAGGCTCATGATGATCAGTTATTATTACGTCTATATCATGTCTCCTCAACTCTTCTATCTCTTTGTAGTTACTGATACCGCAGTCAACCGTAATCAGGGTCTTTATCTTTCTATGTCTGGCAATACTTAGAATATCCTTGCTTAAGCCATAGCCTTCTTTAATTCTATGCGGCAGGTAATGCACTGTATCCAATCCCATTTTAGTAAGTGTGTCTTTAACCAGAGCAAGCGCAGTTATACCATCCACATCGTAATCACCAAAAATCATCACCCTTTCTTTATTTCTGGCTGCCCTCTTAATAATCTCAACTGCCTTGGGCATATCTAAGAATAAATAGGGATCCAGCAAATGCTCTAATCTTGGATTTAAGAATTTATCTGCTTCTTCGACAGTACTTAGTCCGCGATTTATTAATACCTGTGCGAGGATAGTGGAGATACCCAATTCTTTACTCAAGGTATTTTGGAGACGGGGCTGCGTGGAAGAGATTTTCAAAATCTTGTGACTTCTCATTACTACATCTTCTCAGGTTGCGATACTCCTAATAAATCTAAGCCAGTAGCCAGAACAATCCTGGTTGCCTCAATAAGAGTCAGCCGGGCCTTTGTCAGCAGACCATCCTGCCCCAGGACACGGTGCCGGTCATAGAATTTATGGAAGCCTTCTGAAAGCTCCGCAAGATAGACTGTCAACATGTAGGGGTCCTGGTTATTCAAACAAACATTTAAGATATAGGAAAACTGCCAAATCTTTTTTGTAAGATCTATCTCTTCTTTTTCTTTTAAGAGAGTCAAATCTGTATTTTTATTGATTTTTCCTGGGCTGCTGCGCAAAATACTGCAAATCCTGGCGTGGGCATACTGCACGTAATAAACAGGATTCTCCTGGGTCTGTTTTTTTGCGATATCCAGGTCGAAGTCTAAGTGGCTGGAGGTGCGGCGCATCAGAAAAAAGAATCTCGAAGCATCCCTGCCTACCTCATCGAGAACTTCTCTTAAGGTTATGTAGTGGCCGCGGCGCGTAGACATCTCCAGGGGTTTACCCTCTTTGAAGATGGAGGCCAGCTGCACAATTATAATCGATAAAGATTCAGAAGTGCGGCCCAATGCCTGCACTGCTGCCTTCAGTCTATTGATATAACCGTGATGGTCAGGACCCCAGAGGTTAATCAGCCAGCTGAATCCGCGCCTGTATTTCTGCTGATGGTAGGCGATATCCGGAGCCAGATACGTATAAGAGCCGTCACTTTTTATTACTACCCTGTCCTTATCATCGCCAAACCGGGTAGATTTAAACCAGAGGGCACCGTCCTGCTCATACAGGAAATCCTTTTTTTTCAAAAACCTAAGCGCCGCATTAATCTTTCCGCTTTTCCTCAATTTCTTCTGGGAATACCAGTAATCAAACTTTATCCCGAAATCAGCTAATTCTTTTTCGATTATCTTTAAAATGTATGCTGCGGCATATTCGCCTAAGTCCTTTATCCTTCTTTTTTCGCTTCCAGCCTTTCTTGCTATATCATAAATATAATCACCCTGGTAATAGTTATCAGGAAATTCTATCTTCTCTGTGCTTAATTCCCTTAGCCTTGCCTCTGTTGACTTACCCAGTATATTGATCTGATTCCCCTCGTCATTAAGATAGTATTCCTTTTTGACTTTAAAACCCAGGAATCCCAGTATATTTGCCAGGGCATCACCTACAGCTGCTTGCCTGGCGTGCGCAACTGATAAAGGTCCGGTAGGATTGGCGCTCACAAACTCAATAAGCACGCGCCTGTTTCTTCCTGCCTCTGTCCTTAACGCATTCCTACCCTGACAGGCAACACCCCTGAGGTGTTCGTAGAAGTATTTTTCTTCCAAATGGAAATTTATAAATCCCGCTCCCTCAACTTTAACTTCTTTTACGTAATCTTTTAAAGAACTTTTTTCTAATTTTTGTTTGATGGTATCTGCGATACTCCTGCCAATTTCAAGCGGAGATTTTTTCAGCAGCTTGCTTAACTGAAGGGCGATATTAGTAGAGAGGTCTCCATAGCGACTATCTGCAGGGAAATCCAGGTACAATTCTTTGTCATATACTTTATCTAATTCAAGGTTAGCCAACGAATCTTCTATAACTCTTATCAATGCATCTTGTATATTCTTTTTCATCTTAATTTAAGGCATCTGGTTGGCAATTTCAAAAAATTTCGAGAGGAAATGGTACCGAGGAAAAAATTACTTCGAAGCCCTGCCTCTTTTGATGCGGACTTTCTTTGCATCGCTCCAGAGGCGTTCTAAAGAATAAAACTCTCTCGTCGGTTTGTAAAAGATATGAGCTACCACAGAAAGAAAATCTAAAACTACCCAACCTGATTCATCGTTGGGCAAAACCCTAGAGAGAGGTTTTATCCTGTTCTTTTCTAAGTCTTCTGTTATGGCTTGCGCAATTGCGTTTACCTGCCTTAGGGATGTCCCGCTTGCTATCACAAAGTAATCACAGAGATTCGAAACCCTGTACATCTCAAGGATTACTGTTCCTTGGGCTTTCTTAGCTTTAGCAACTGCTGCAATACGTAGTGCTACTTTTTTTGGCTCTATTAGTACTCTGCCTCCTAAAGGGACTATTATTTTGTTCCTAAAATCTTATACATACCCGTGCCGCACTCAGGGCATTTTCCCTTGACTGCCAGGCGGCCGTTTTTCATAGTAACCTTCTGTTCATCTTTCATGTCTTTCTTGCCTTTGCATTTCACGCAGTATCCCGTTTCTGCCATTTGAATCCTCCTTTTTAATGTAGCATTATATTATCACATATCAATCTCTATGTCAACCCCACTGCCAGAACATTAGTGCTATTATACAATAAAAGGATAGTGGGTCAATTTTTTTATTTCGCTGCAGCCTATAGCCACTGATAAGTTATTTCTGCGAATTGTAGTGATTGAGGTGCTCCTCTTCTATCTCACCGACTATTTCTTCGATTAAGTCTTCCAGCGTTACTAGACCCAATGTCCTCTTATGCTCATCCACAACAATGGCAATCTGAATCTTATCTACCTGGAATTTCCTCAGGAGTTCATTTACGCGCATCGCAGCCGGGGCATAATAGGCTTTTTGTATAAGGTCCTGTAATAAGAATAGGCCTTTGTCTCTGAGTATATAAAGTAAATCCCTGGCATGGATGATACCTACTATGTTATCGATGGAGCCGCTATATACGGGAAGCCTCGCATGCCCCTGTTCAACAAAAATATTCAGCAGTTCTTCGGAAGTGGTATTGATATTTACGGCAACAATGCTGTCTCTGGACATCATCACTTCGCTTATCCTGGTGTCGCCGAATTCAAAAATACGATGCAGCATTCTTCTTTCTTCGTCAGTAAGAACCCCTTCGTCTTTTCCTATCTCGATCATCAAGCGCAATTCTTCCTCGGTTATGAGGGGAGACCTCTTTGCGGGCTCAATCCTGAATATGCTCAAGATGAAATCGCTGATCCGGGTAAAGAAGACTATAATCGGATGCAATACTTTTATAAATACTTCCATGAACGGAGCGATAAGCAGCGCGACCTTTTCCGGGTGTTTTGTAGCTAATATTTTCGGGGTGATCTCGCAGAAAACAAGCACAAAAAATGCCGAGGTAAAGGTAGCTATCACGATGCCCCAACTATATCCGAAGATACGCACAAATACCGCGGTTACGATTGCGGACATTGCTATATTGACAAAGTTATTGCCGATTAAAATAGCGGCAATAACTTTATCTAGTTTGGTAACCAAGCGCTGGATACTCTGCGCTCTTCTGACCCCTTTGGCAATCATATGGCGTAGGCGTATCTTGCTTAAAGCAATCATTGACGTCTCTGAAGCAGAAAATAAGAAAGACAGGGATGCCATGATTAACAGAAAGATCATCTCTGGTACTGTAAATGTAGAATTCATATTTTAAGTTGGTTGTGTATCTTTTTTTCGCTTCCCTTAAGCGGCCCTATTAATGCCAGGTTTAAATTATTTTCTTTGAAGATATACCTTGCGGCAGTCCGGATATCTTCCCTGCTAACCCTATTCACTTCTTTGATTATGTCGGTTAAGGAATAGGTTTTATCGAGGGTGGCAGTACTTTCACCTATCCAGAGCATATGGTCAAGGGTATCCTCTAAGGCCAGCGCAAGTTGCCCCAGATAGAATTCTTTTGCACGCCTGAATTCATTTTCTTTAACCAAACCTTCCTTAATCTTTTTTAGTTCCTTCAGAATTAATGGCAGGGCATCAGCTACCTTAAGATTATCAATCCCTGCGTGCACCATAAAGACTCCGGTATCCTGAAAACGCTTCAGATGTGTACCGATCTCATAGGCCAATCCTCTCTTTTCCCTTACTTCATGGAAGAGGCGACTGGACATATTCGCACCCAAGATTATATGTAATAGCCCTAACGCATGTTTTAAAGGGTGATTTTTTCTGAAACTGTGGAAACCCAAAACCATATGGGTCTGTTCTGTATCCTTATGCAATATTCTCAACTGCGGCCTGGACTGTTTTTCTATGGCCCCGGTAAAGGTATTTGCATTCTGTTCTTCACGCCCAAGGAAAATCTCACTTATGCCCTTTATTAGCTCTTCGCCTCTTAATGAGCCGGCTGCGCTTATTACGATATTTGCCGGTGTATAAAACTTGCTTTGAAATAGACGCAAATCCTCTCTTGTTATACGGCCGACTGAGTCAAACGTGCCGATGATAGGCTCTCCCAGCGGCTGAGACGGCCATAAGAGCTCGTCTAATAAATCATAGACGTAACTCTGAGGCTGGTCTTTATACATTTTTATCTCTTCTAAGATCACCGGTTTTTCTTTTTTAATCTCTAAACTCTGTAAGGAAGGGTTCATAACCATATCGCAAAGGATGTCCAAGGCTAATTTCAGGTAACGTCCAGGAATCTTTACCAGATAACAGGTCAGCTCTTCGGAAGTAAAACCGTTTAAAGAACCGCCCACTCCCTCTATCGATTCTTTTATTTTACGGCAGGAATATTTTTTACTGCCTTTAAATAAAATGTGCTCTAAAAAATGAGAGATGCCTTTCAATTGTCCGGACTCATACCTGCCGCCCACCTTTATCCAAATACCCAGGCCTAAAGATTGCATGCCGGGCATGCGGTGTGAGACTACCCTGAGTCCATTATCCAATCGGGTTTTTTTATACATGCTTTAAATTATTTACGAATCTGCCTACCTTTTCAACAAGATTATCTTTGCCCAGGTTTTGCTTGATTTGTCTTACGATAGCGCTACCTACAATTACTCCGGAGGCAACAAGATAAATCTGTTTTACCTGAGACCTGTTCGATACGCCGAAACCAACACAAACTGGTTTCTTGGTAATTTTCTTGATTCTCTTGAGGTGCTCCTTAAGATCAGCAGGTAGTCTTTGACGCAGTCCGGTAACGCCGGTTAAAGAAACATAATAAATAAATCCCTTAGCAATAGATGTTATGTATTTTATACGCCTTGCTGAGGTGGTAGGAGAAACAAAACATATCACATCCAGATTACGCTTATCTGCCAATCGCATGAATTCCCTGCCTTCCTCTGGCGGAAGATCAGGTATAATCACGCCGTCTACTCCCGCCTCCCTTGCTTCTTTTACAAACCGCTGCTGCCCAAAACAAAATATGGGATTATAGTAAGTCATAAGACAAAGGGGAATATTTATGCTATCGCGGCGGATTTTTTTTACCAGGCTTAATATATCGCAAAGGTGCACATTATCCTTCAACGCCTGCTGCGAGGCCTCCTGGATTATCGGGCCATCAGCCATAGGGTCAGAAAAAGGCACTCCTAACTCTACGATATCCACGCCGATTCTATCGAATTCCTTAATCAGCCTTGCGGTGGTATTAAGATTGGGGTAACCGGCAGTAATAAAAACTATAAAGGCCTTTTTATTATTTCTTCTTAATTGGAGGAATTTTTTTTCTATTCTGTTCATATTTTCAGCTTCTGTGTAACTATTCCCAGATCCTTATCCCCTCTACCGGATAAACACACAATTACAACAGCCTTACTCTTAATCTTCTTGCGCATCTTTCTTAAATAGGCAACAGCATGGGCTGATTCCAAGGCGGGGATTATCCCCTCAATCTCAGAGAGCATTTGAAACCCCTGCAATGCCTCTTTATCCGTAACCGCTACATAATCAGCCCTTCCGATCTTTTTGTAATAGGCGTGCTCCGGCCCTACTCCTGGATAGTCAAGGCCGGCAGCAATAGAATGCGTATTCTTAACCTGGCCAAATTTATCCTCCAAGAGATCAGATTTTGAACCGTGTAATACACCCGGTTTTCCACAAACAAGTGTAGCGGAGTGTCTGCCTGAAGTCAAACCGAGACCAGCTGCTTCTACGCCGATAAACTTAACTCTTTTATCCTTAAAAAAAGGATAAAATAAACCCATGGCATTGCTGCCTCCACCTACACAGGCAACCAAATAATCCGGCAGCCTTTTTTCTTTTCTTAAAATCTGCTCTCTAGCCTCTTTCCCGATTACCGACTGAAAATCACGAACCATTACCGGATAGGGATGCGGCCCTGCTACAGTACCTATGATATAATGGGTGAAACGCACATTGGTCACCCAGTCCCTGAGCGCCTCGGTCATTGCATCTTTTAATGTCCTGGTGCCGCTCTTAACCGGGATTACGCGCGCGCCTAATAGTTTCATACGGAACACGTTAGGGCTCTGCCTGGCTATATCTTCCTGGCCCATATAAATATCACATTTCAACCCGAACATAGCTGCTACTGCTGCGGTAGCGACTCCATGCTGGCCTGCTCCTGTCTCAGCGATGACACGGCTTTTTTTCATACGCACTGCCAGGAGAATCTGCCCTAAGGTATTATTTATTTTATGGGCTCCGGTATGAAGAAGGTCTTCCCTTTTTAAATAGATTTTATTTATGCCTAAAAATTTGCTTAGCGCAGAGGCCAGGTATAACGATGTCGGCCGCCCGGCGTAATCCTTGAGGTAATAATCAA
>Ga0315294_10007601_pt1 | contig 11886 bp, 16 predicted proteins | sample YL17G13_40_MG_FD_203626 | JGI IMG/M metagenome (GOLD analysis project Ga0315294, IMG submission 203626) | Sediment microbial communities from Yellowstone Lake, YNP, Wyoming, USA - YL17G13_40 | ecosystem: Environmental > Aquatic > Freshwater > Lake > Sediment | place: USA: Wyoming | collected...
TTAAGTCCAGACCCCTAAAACCCCATCCGTTATTTTTTGAATTCGTGAAAACAGCTCTTCAGCTTCAGAAAAAACAAAAAAGTGCCTAATAGCACTCAAAAAGAAAGTTTTTTTATTCGGGTATTTACCTTTTTCTTTTAAGGGTTCGACGTTAACGATCTTTTTTATTTTAGTGGAACCGTCAAATCGTTTCTTGCTCTTTTTGCTAAAAGAAACAACGCCCTCTTTTATTGCATAGAGAGTGTCATCCGACCCCTTTTTTACATTTTTTCCAGGAAGGAATTTCGTCCCTCTTTGTTTAACGATAATCATTCCTACTTTTACTTTTTGTCCGTCAGCGATTTTAATTCCAAGATATTTTGGCTGGGAATCCCTTCCTAATCGCGTTGCACCACCTGCTTTTGCCATATATTAATAAAACAGTTAACAATAAGACAAAGAACAATATTTCATTATTCGTTGTTTTCTATTGTTCGCTGTTCGTTGTTTATTGTAACATTTCTATTTTATGTCGTCAATATTAAACAGAACCAAACAATGGATATTAGAGCACAAGGATGATATAATACTTTTAATTGCCGTAGTTTTAATTTCTTTGCTTTCTTTCGCTTTAGGTTTCATTTTGGCTAAACAAAGAGAGAAAGAACCGATAAAAATTGAGAATGGAGAAAAAAATTCCCTATCACGTAGCTATAATTACCGATGGTAACCGTCGCTGGGCGAGAAAAAGAGGATTATCGCCTTTGCAGGGCCATATGGAAGGTTACAAGAATTTTCAAAGAATTTTGAGATATTGCCAGAAAAGGGGAGTTAAAGTTTTGACTGCTTTTGGTTTTTCCAGCGAAAACTGGAAGAGATCAAAAGAGGAAGTCCATTATTTAATGAAACTTCTTGAGAATGGGTTGTCAAATGAAAAAGATATCGCGGAAATCCATAAGGCCGGAGTCAGAATGAAAATCATCGGCCAGAAAGAAAAGCTGCCAAAATCATTGCAGAAAGTGATAAAAAAAGTTGAGAATTTAACTAAAAACAACAAAAAGTTTTCTGTTAACTTGGCTGTCAGTTATGGGGGCAAATGGGATATTCTTCAAGCAGTCCAGAAGATTATGAAGAAAAAAATCCCGGCTGAAAAAATCACTGAAGATTTAATAAGTAAATATATTTCAACTGCCGACTTGCCTGAACCCGATTTGATTATCAGAGCCGGAGGAGAAAGGCGGCTTTCTAATTTTTTATTGTGGCAGACAGCTTATTCTGAACTCTATTTCACCAAGAAATTATGGCCGGAGCTTTCAGAAAAAGAATTAGACAAGGTTTTTAATGATTTTGCGAACAGAAACAGAAGATTCGGAGGTGATATAAATAAATAATTTACTATATTCAAAAATAGAAAATCGATAACAAAAATTATCGGTTTTTAGTTGGGATTTGACCCCCCACTAATTTTGCCAGAGATTTCAACGGCGACACACTTAATACGAATAGTATTGTCCCCCACCAAATCTTGGTGGGGGACTGGCCTATTCGGTCATCGTGTGTCGCGAAAGTTAAACCTACTTTTGTGATTATTTTTGATAATCTGCCGATGGAAAAGCAAAATTAGTGAGGGGTTGACAAAAAAATTTTAAATAGTAGATTATATATGGGGGCTCTTTGGGGTGTAATTCTTATTAGCTGCATTTTGGAAATTTAGCCATTGAATTTCTTCAAATTCCATATGCGGCTAATAAAAGAGGGGGAGAGGCACCCCAGAGAGCCTCTATTCTCACATTATTATCGTGTGAGGATTGACACCACTTCTTGATTTTGAGATAATGAAATCGAGGAAAAGAGATAGTAAGATATATGCGTCTTGTCACGCTGACTACCGCGGTAGTCACATTTCCTCTTTCCTCTTTTTTCTAAAGCACATTAACAACGTATCTCAATCATAATATGGGTATATGTACCTCTGTATATATACCCTTATTTATTTCTTTTAGGATAAAATTAGAGTATAATTCACTTATTATGATTAGGGCAATCTTATTTGATATGGTGGGAGTTCTTTTGTTTAAGAAAAAAGGCTTTATTCCAAAAACTAAAGAGGAACTTAACGCTGAAAAAATTGAGCAACTTTACAATAATGTTGATGATAAAAAGCTTCTATTGGATATCAAAAGCAAATTAGGTTTAACCGATAAAGAAATTAAAAAAGCCTTAGCTTATATTCCTGAAAAATATGAAAAATTTGAGGAACTCTGGAAATTATTGCCCGTTTTGAAAAAGAGATATAAGCTCGTAGTGATTAACAACGGGAATTCTTTAGCAGAGAAATACTGGAGAAAAAAATTGATTTTAGTATTTTTGATGAATTTATAGTTTCTGCCAAGATTGGAATCAAGAAACCGGATCCAAGAATATATCTTTTCGTTTGCAAAAAACTCAAAGCAGAACCCCAAAGTTGTCTATTTTTAGATGATCTAAAAGAAAACATTATTGCAGCCAGAAAGTTAAAAATGAGAACTCAGTGGTGGAAAACGAAAATTAAAAAAGAAACTAATCTCAAAAAACTTGTTAAGTTACTCGTTGAATAAAAAATCGCCCTATGCCTGACGGCCGGGCGATTTTTACAAACCAGTCGCTCCAGCTCCCTGTAATTGTTCCGCAATTAAGGGTAGAATGAAGAAGATTTATGAAACAATGGAACAGGATATTTAAAAAATACGGAAAAGTTTTTCTGAAGCCACAAGGGGATATGGTGAAGATTGTAAAACTTTTTAAAAAACACAATGTCCTAAAAATTTTAGATTTAGGTTCTGGTACGGGAAGGCATGTAATCTATCTCGCCAAGAAGAATTTTAATGTTTATGGAATTGATATAGCAGAAGAGGGGATTGAAATAGCAAAAAAGTGGCTAAAAAAAGAAGGATTGAGAGCGAATCTTAAAGTTGGTTCTATTTACAAGAGATTGCCCTACAAAAATAGTTTTTTTGATGCAATCATTTCCACTAATACAATTCACCATGGAAAAATTAAGAATATTAGAAAAGCAATTCGGGAAATAGAAAGAGTTTTAAAGCCGAAAGGTTTAATTTTTATAACCGTTCGCAAGAGGAAATTTAAAAAATTTTATCCAAAATTTACTATAATTGAGAAATATGGAAAGCAAAAGTCAAAATACAAAGTAATTGAATCCAGTACTTATGTTCCAATAGAAGGAGATGAAAAAGGATTGATACACTATCTTTTTAATAAGGAATTAATCACAAAAGAATTTAAAAATTTTAAAATTTATGATATCTGGGTTGATTCTAAAAAAAGACATTATTGTCTTTTGGCAGAATTAAAAAAATGAAAAAATATCCAAATGTTACTCTAAAAATTATATTTAGATATGGGAGTGAAGTAATGATGTTTAGACATCTCAATGGAGCGTTCGATTTCCCCGGTGGCAGAATGGAGTGGAAAGAATCAATTTTTGGGGCATTAAATAGGGAACTAAAAGAAGAACTTAATTTTCCTTTAAAGAAAGAACCGGAATTATTCAGTGTCTGGAATTATATTTCTAAAGACAGAAAACGCCATAGCGTTATGATTTATTTCATTTATCCTTTAGATAAAAAACCTAAGTTCTCTTCGCCGGAAAGAGTTGAGATTTTATGGTTAACAGGAAAAGAGCTTTTTTCAAAAAATATAATTAGAGATAAGAAGTTTCTTGACAAAATATATGAATATTGAATACGAAGCAAAATTTCTAAATATTGATAAAGATAAAATGCGGGCGAAGCTGAAAGAAATCGGCGCGAAATTGATTCAACCTGAGGTTATGCAAAAACGGGTGGTTTTTGAATTGCCAAAAGATCATGAAATAAAGGGCGGTTGGTTAAGAGTAAGAGACGAGGGCGACAAGATTACAATGAGTTTGAAGGTTGTTGACGGAGAAAAAATTGAAAATCAAAAAGAGGTTTGTTTAAAAGTAGACAATTTTGATGAAGCAGTCTCATTTTTGTTTTCAATTGGTTGTGCCAAAAAATCATATCAGGAAACAAAACGTGAAACTTGGTCATTTGGCGATATTGAGATTACAATCGATGAATGGCCTTTCCTGGAGCCGTTTATTGAAATCGAAGGAAAATCAGAGGAAAAAGTTAAATCTTTTTGTGAAAAAATGGGATTTGATTATGCAAAAGCGATGTTTTGCTCCGTTGATACCATTTACAATTTTAAATATGGTGTTCCGTTTGAGGTCGTCAATCAGGCTCCGCAGATAATTTTTAATATGGAAAATCCTTTTGAGAAAAAATAATATGAAAAAATATCCAAATGTTGCTGTAGTAGTTATATTGAGACATAGGGATAGGATTTTAATATTGAAGCACAAAGATGGTGCGTTGAAGTTTCCGGGCGGCAGGATGGAATGGGGAGAGTCGATTTTTGGGGCATTATATAGGGAACTCAAAGAGGAGCTGGACTATTCCATGAAGAAAGAACCGGAATTATTCAGTGTCTTTAATTACATTTCCAAAGACAAAAAACGGCATACCGTTTTCATTAATTATATTTATCCATTAAGCAAAAAGCCGGAACTTTCTTCTCCTGAAAAACTTGAAATTCTGTGGTTCACGAAGAAAGAACTAATATCAAAAAATATAACTAAAGACGAAAAATTCCTAGATAGATTGTTCAAGTATAAAAGACTTTCAGAAATTTGACATTGTTTTTTGATATAATAAAATAGAAGTATGAAGAAGAAAAATATAACAATTGATGATCTGGCACGAATGGTGCAACATGGGTTTGATGCCACGGATAAAAAAATGGATAAAGGTTTCAGAAGTGTTGATAATCGTCTCGATAGAATAGAGAGTTTTCTATTAAAACAACATTCTCAAAAAATTGAATTTCTTGAAAAACGAATGCACCGCCTTGAAGAAGCTTTAGCTGTCAAATAAAAAGAACCACGAATGTTTATTTTATTTAATGCCCATTATCGGGCGTTTTTTATTCTACTCTTGACAATGTTTCTTGGTCTACTATACTTTACTGTAGTAATATGCTATAGTATAGTGTAGTAAAGTTAATTTATGGCAAAATGGGATAATTCAAAAACTGAAGACTTAATGAAAGCTATTCTTGCTTTAAAGAGCGTAAAAGAAGCGAAAAGATTCTTTCGCGACCTGCTTACGAAGCAGGAGATTATTGAATTTAGAAAAAGATGGCAGGTAGCTCAAATGCTAAGCAAGAGAATCCCTTATCCTTTAATTAGAAAAGAAACAGGTTTAAGCCCGACTACTATTGCTAGAGTTTCAAGGTGGTTAAATAGGGGCAAGGGTGGTTATAAGCTAATGTTACAGAGACTTCATCATCACAATCCTTCTTTCGGGAAAGGGTTGCGTTGATATTGCTTAATTTTTATCAACTTAGCTCCTTCCCGAAATGGGAAGGAGCTTTTCGTTTAAGAAATTAATAAATAAAAAGAAAACGATATGTTACAATCACACTTAAAAATAAATAAAATTGAGAGATATGTTTTATTACCCGGAGACCCCGGAAGGATAGATAAAATATTGAATTCTTTAACAAATGTAAAGGAGTTGAACGTTAACAGAGAATTTCGTAGTTGTAATGGGAAATACAAAGAGATAAAAATCTCAATGGTTTCAACTGGAATAGGTTGTCCTGCTTCTGCAATTGCCGTTGAAGAGTTAGCAAATATCGGAGCCAGGGTTTTGATAAGAATAGGAACTTGTGGTGGTTTATTAAAGGAAATGCAACCTGGAGATATTGTAATACCAGAGGCTGCTATGTGTTTTGACGGGACTACCAGAGAATATAATTCCAATATTAAAAAAATCGGAGCTGATAAAAATATATTTGAGTCTCTAATAGAAGTTGCTGAAAAGCTGGGAGTAAAATATTTTACTGGTATTAATAGAACGCACGATGCATTTTACGAACCTACTGAGAATTTCGTTAAACTAGCCGGGCAAGGATTAGTTAGTTCGGAAATGGAATGTTCCGCCATATTTTTAGTCTCCAAATTAAGAAATTTAAAAGCCGGAGCTATCTTAGTAGTTAACACTCCGGAACCGCCAGAAGAAGTCGAAAAAGATCCCAGTATGGTTTACAGATTAGTAGATGAAAGGAAAGTACAGAAAGGCATGGATACTGTTATTAAAATTTCTTTGGAAGCAATAAAAATCTTAGAAAAAAATAATTATGAATAAAAAAATTATTGGAATTTTAGGAGGAATGGGGCCAGAATCAACCGCAATGTTTTACCAAAGCGTTATTCAGCAATGCCAGAAACAATATGGGGCACAGTATGACGAGGATTACCCCGAAATATTTATTTACAATCTACCTATTCCTAACGTAGTTGAAGGCATAAAAAAACCATCAAAAATTCTACCTATTTTGATAAAAGGAATTAGGAAGTTAGAATATATTGGTGTTGATTTTATTGTTATTCCTTGCAACACGGTTCAATATTTTTATGACAATCTTAGGAAAAGCATTTCAGTGCCTTTGTTAAACATTGTTGAAGAGACAGCCAAAAAGATAAAATCTAAGAGTTATAAAAGAGTAGGTTTACTTGCGACAATAACAACAATTGAAAACAAAATTTACGAGAGAATCCTAACTAAGTTTGAAATTGAAACAATAGTCCCAGAAGAACAAAATAAAGTTACAAAAATAATTCTGAATATTCTCGCTGGTAAAAAGTTAGAATCGGACAAATTGGAATTAATGAAAATAATTGGAAATATGGAACAAAGTGGTGCTGAAGCGGTAATTTTAGGTTGCACTGATATTCCTGCCTTATTAACTCAAAAAGATATAAATATTGAACTTTTTGATTCTAATGAAGTTCTTGCGGAGGCAACTGTAAAGTATGCGGTTAGTAAATAAGCTAAATTAGTGGTTTTTTGTTAAAATGAAATTATGAGACTTATTCCCAACAAAGAAATTATAAAAATTCCCATTAAAGACAATGGTGAAAGATTGGTTTATGTTAAAGAATTCTGCCCCCAAATTATAATCAATTTAGCTCCTTATTTTAAAAAAGAGAATAAAAAATCTTGTAAAGAAGCTACCTTTGTAAGAGAGGGTGTAGCAAAAAGATTGGTTGTTGCGCAAAGTAATCTTCCAAAAGGTTACCGATTAATGCTTCGTTGTGGTTACCGAACATTAAGTATTCAGAAGAAAATGTATAACAAAAGGTACGACAAGCTAAAAAAAGAAAACCCTCAATTGAGCAAGGAAAAACTAAAAGATGAAACAAGTAAATTTATCGCCCCAATAGATATTGTTCCACCACATTCAACAGGTGGAGCGATAGATATATCTATAATTGGACCAAATGAGAAAGAATTAAATATGGGAACAAAAATTGGAACCTTTACTGAAGAAACTTATACAAATTCAAGTAAAATTTCAAAAATCGCTAAAAAAAATAGAAAAATGCTAATTTCCGTAATGACAAAAGCTGGATTTGTGAATTATCCAACAGAATGGTGGCATTGGTCTTATGGTGATAGGGATTGGGCAGCAGTTTTAAAGAAGAAATATTCTATTTATAGAGGTATTTAATAATAATTTTTGGACCCTACGGTTCTCCATAAACCAAGTTCTAATATTGTACCATCCTCGGAGCTAACAAAAATCGCCAATGAGGTTTACTCCGTAGGAAGTTTACTTTCCTACTGGGGCGGTTTTTTTGTACGATGAATACTTATTTGTTTTGAGTGAAATAAGGTTAGGTACTTGACAAGCATTCTTGTATTGACTACAATTGTATTAGGATTGAATACAAGCAATCCTAATGCACTTTGAAAAGTGAAAATGGGGGTGAAAGGAAATGAATGTAATCTGGAATTTAACGAGAGTGTGTCCTTGGGATTGTGCGATTTGTTGTATTTCGGCGTTTCATGTTTGCAATACCATCGAATATCTTATTCAATCAACTCAGAAAGAAAAGAGCAAAGAGCTTACTTTGGTTGAAAAACTGGCAGTGCTAAAAACTTTAATTGAGAAAGATTTTGAAATTGATTTTTCTGGTGGCGATCCTTTGTATTATGACGAGGATTTCCGAGTAGTAGAACAGGCCACTCGTTGGTTGCCATCTAGAAAAATTGGTGTTAGTATGACAGGTAGTAAAATTACCGATGCCAAACTGGAACTTCTGAAGAAGGTGAACGTAGCAGAGTTTACATTGGATAATCTACTGGAACAAGAAAATCCTTTCCGACCTCGAGGATATAATCTTGCTTCAATGATTGCGATGAAAAAGTGTGTTGCCGCAGGGATAAAAGTCAGAGCGATTACAGCTCTTTATTCTGTTACAATCTCTAAAGAAAATCTTGAAAGTGTTTATAATTGGTTGTGCGAAAACAATATTACAGAGTGGGAACTTCTAAGATTTTATCCGGTAGGTAGAGCCGCTAAACTCGCAGAAATTACTCCTTCTAACTTAGAATACTTAAGAACAATGAAATTTTTACGAAGACTCCACGGAGTTACAAAGATTTTCTTTCAGCATTCATTAAGAATACTAGAAGGGAGTCAAAAATGTCCAGCGGTGACAGATTCAATTGGAATACTGCCTGATGGACAAGTGATAGCTTGTGCTTGGGCATTAGATAACAATTGTTCTCCTTTTGAGGGGTTTCCACTTGGTAAGTTGCCGGAAGACGATTTAGACGAAATCCTAGATAGAGCACAGAAAATGCCAAAATACTGCGAAATAGTAAAATTTTGTCGAACAATTGCTTATGTTGAGAAAGAAAAAAGAGGAGGGAAACAACTATGAAAGTTAACATTATCCAATGTAAAAATATTCTAACAAAGAGTAGACTGCCAGAAGTAGATTATTGTATAAATCCCTATGTCGGCTGTATTCACGGTTGCACCTATTGTTATGCTCGGTTTATGAAAAGATTCACAGGCCACACTGAAAGATGGGGAGAGTTTGTAGATGTGAAAATAAATGCTCCGGAAGTTCTTGAAAGAGAATTAGCACGTAGTCCTAAAAAGGGAGTAATCTTGATAGGAAGTGTAACTGATGGTTATCAACCAATTGAAAAAAAATACAAAGTTACACGAACGATTCTTGAGATTCTAGCTAAATACGATTTTCCTGTTTCCATATTGACTAAATCAGACTTGGTAACTAGAGACATAGATTTACTAAGACGTTTCAGTGACTGTGATGTTGGGCTTACGATTACAACCTTAGATAGTGAAGTAGCGAAAAACTTTGAACCCCGATCTTCGTTTCCTCATCAACGATTAGAGGCTTTAAAAATACTCCATGATGTTGGAATAAAAACTTACTGTTTTATCGGACCGATCCTACCAGAATTTACTGATCTTCGGTTAATCTTTGCTGCTTTGCAAGGGAAAGTTAATTTTGTAATGGCGGAGAGTTTAAATATGAAGTGTGGCAATTGGCAAGGTATTCGAGATCTCCTAGAGAAAAAATACCCTCATTACTTACAGCTTTATCAGTCAAAATTTGATCGAAGATATTGGGATAAAGTCGGAAGTGATTTAAGAAAGTTGGCTGAAGAGTTCGAAATACCACTGAGAGGATTTTACCGACACTAAGGATAGCAATAAGATTATGCCGATAATCTTTTAGATAGGTTATCGGCTTTTTTTATTCTAACGAAAAATAGCCAAAGTGTTACAAATGTACTCATCTACAAAGTCTTGACTATTATCTCAAATTTGCTACAATTGTATTAGAATTAATTACAAACCAATGGACTTAATTGGATTATTCAGATCAAAAACAAGAGAAAAAATACTAAGGTTTTTCTTTTTAAATACCGAGAAAAAGTGCTATTTAAGAGAATTGGAAAGAATTCTCCATCTTCCTGTTGGAAATATCCGTCGGGAGCTTGTTTCTTTGGAAAAATCAGGTCTTTTTAAGAAAGAGAATGTCGGCAACTTAGTTTATTATTCTTTGAATAAAAATTCTTCTTTTTTTGAAGTCGTTGAATATATTATTTTTAAGGGTCGAAACAGGAAAAAGAAAGACACAAAACAAAAAAAAGATACAAATTTATTAACTATTCAAAAGGAAGATCTGGATTTATTATTTACAAGGATAAATGAATTAAAAAATATCTTGGAAAATTTCCAGATTTCCGGAAAACTTCCGCAGAAAAAATATGAACTTGGAAAATTTCTCGATTTGCGATCCTTTCTTAAGAATCGCGAGGTTGTTAAGGTAAGAAGAATTCGAAAAAATACCTAAAAAAGAGTCTTTCGTAAAGACTCTTTTTTATTATAATATGTTATATTCTATCGAAAAAATAAGAGGAATTATCCTGATAACCTCTGGTCTGTTTAACTCATTTTTTGCTTTACTTATTTGGATCAGAGGAAAAACTAAGGCAACATTTCACTTGGGTTTTGTTGCACTTTTTTCTGCCATATATTCATTTATTTATGGCACGACATTCCTTATTGCGGGAAATAAATTATTTTGGATTCGAGCTACTTGGTTAGGCGTATTTATTTTACCTGCCTATATTACTTTTGTTTATTATTTTACGGAAAAAACTAAATATCTTAAGTTAAAATCTTTCCTTTGGTACTTAGGCGCAACATTCTTTAGTTATCTTGCGTTGGCCACTCCGTATATTGAAAAAACTAATAATCCAGTATATCCGTATGTCGATCCGAATGAATACGGACCATTAGCCCCATGGGGAAGAGTGTTCATTATTATTTGTTTAGTAACGTGTTTTATTCATCTTTCAACTGGTTTTTTAAAAAATCAAGGACTGAAGAAAGCACAGTTGAAATATTTTATTGTAGGGATGAGTGTTTATACTATCGGAGGAATATTTACCGCCGGTATTATCCCTCTTTTTAATCCTGCATTTAGTTACATTGATATATCAGCCGTCTTGTCTGTCTTTTGGGTGGGTTTAACAACTTATGCTATTTTCAAAACAAAACTTTTTGAAATTAGGATAATTTTAACCGAGCTCTTAGTTGGCATATTTAGTATTTTTCTTCTCATTCAGATATTCCTTTCTAATTTTGTTTGGGAATACTTATGGAACATTATGATTTTTATTGTTTTTCTTTTCTTTGGTTATCTATTCATAAAAAGTATTTTAAGGGAAATCATAATCAGACAGAAAATAGGTGAAGCAAGCTGGAAAGTTCTGGAGCAGGGAGAAGTAGTTTCTGAAAACTTCAAAAAAGTGTCATCTGATCGGGAAAGACTTCTCAAAGAGTGGTTTTTGTCTGATGTGAATAAGGAGTTAGAGATGAATATGTTAAAGAGCAAAAACAAAGAATTGGAAGAAAAACTCAAAGAAAAAGAATAAAATTTCTATGTTATTTTACGTAATAACAAGTTTAATAAATGCAGTTGGAAGTTTTTTCCTTGGTTTGTTTGTTTATCTTAAAAATAGAAAAGCGAGTCTTAATAAAGTCTTTGTTTTATTTTGTTTAAGCGTGGCGGGTTGGTCCGGTCTTTATTTTTTTTGGCTCATTTCCGGCACAACTAAATCAAGCGCCCTTCTTCTTGCAAGAGCTTTAAATGTCGCGGCAATATTTATTCCAATTACTTATTTCCATTTTATAACAGTTTTTCTAAATATTTATCAAAAGAAGAAAAGATTAGTAAATTTAGGGTATTTGTTCTCTTTCTTTCTTTTACTCTCAGGATTCAGTTCTTTATTTGTGAGAGATGTGGAGCCTATACTTTTATTTCCATGGTATCCAAAGGCTGGCGTTACTTACCATTTCTTTATTTTAATGTTTTTTAGTTTTATTGTTTATAGTTGGTACTTAATGTATGAAGCTATAAAGAATACTACCGGGATAGTGAACCGCCAAATAAAATATGTGTTAATTGGTAGTCTAATAGGGTTCATT
>Ga0315294_10007605_pt1 | contig 11884 bp, 12 predicted proteins | sample YL17G13_40_MG_FD_203626 | JGI IMG/M metagenome (GOLD analysis project Ga0315294, IMG submission 203626) | Sediment microbial communities from Yellowstone Lake, YNP, Wyoming, USA - YL17G13_40 | ecosystem: Environmental > Aquatic > Freshwater > Lake > Sediment | place: USA: Wyoming | collected...
CCGGGTTGATGCGCGCCCTGCTCTCCGCAGACATGAACCTCTATGTCATGCACACAAACTTCGACCGGGCACAGGAGGGGGTTAACGATGCGCTTGCAGAATTGCTCTCGCTTAAAGACATTTCACCCATGTCAATTGGCTGTATTGGTTCCTGCACCCTGTCCCCTGCTGGAATTTCGCAACGTCTTGGGGGGAATTGTCGTCTCTGGGGAGAGGTAAAAAAGATCCGGCGGCTTGCGGTTGTAGCCGGCAGTGGCTTTGATCCGGCACTCCTCAAAGAAGCAAAAGCACGGGGTGCCGATACTTTTCTTTCTGCCGAGATGAAACATTCGGTTGCACGCACTGCTCCACTCCCCTGCATTGAAGCGACCCATTACGCTCTTGAAGCACCCGCTATGCAGCGCCTTTCCACCCGTATGGGCTGGCAGTATATAGACGATCCACCACTCCTGCAGATAATCCCATGAGCGATCTCTGGCAGCGTCTGGCCCAAAAAAAGGTTCTCGATGCATCACTTCGTCTCGAGATCGAGGAAACTCTCGGCTCACGGGGGAATAAAGCCCTCGCAGCCCTTGATTCAGGAAAGATCAAAAAATACCTGGATTTTTTTGTCGTGGAAGGCAGGACTGCTGAATATGTGGTGGATGATGATTTCTGTACCTGCGGCGATTTTCTCTACCGGGGCAGGACGTGCTGGCACCTGCTGGCAGTCAGGATAGCGCAGGAGACCGGAACATTCCGGCACATCGACACCTGGTACCAGGATACATGGAAAAAATAAGCCTATACAATACAATAATTACCGTTCGTAATCAACTGTACAGACGATTACGTGATTATTCATGCTCGAAGAAGAATACCAGCTGGAATATTTTAAGACCCAGGGATTTACTCGCAGGATCTGTAAATGGTGCGGTTCAGCGTTCTGGACACGGGACAGTTCACGCGTAAGCTGCGGGGACGCCCCCTGTGAGCCGTATACTTTTATTGGCAACCCGGTCTTCAATACCCATTCCCTTGACAGCATGCGTGAGGCTTACCTCTCCTTTTTTGAAAAGCATGGCCACACCCGCGTGGGGCGTTACCCGGTCGTCGCACGATGGCGGGACGATATCTACCTGACCATAGCATCAATTGCAGATTTCCAGCCGTTTGTGACCGGGGGGATCGTACCACCGCCGGCAAACCCGCTCACCATATCCCAGCCGTGCATCCGGCTCAATGATCTCGATTCCGTTGGCAGATCAGGCCGGCACCTCACAACCTTTGAGATGATGGCACATCACGCCTTCAACACACCCTCAGAAGAGATCTACTGGAAGGACCGGACCGTGGAACTCTGCGACCAGTTCATCGCATCTATTGGGGGGGATATCACCAAAGTCACCTATAAGGAGCACCCGTGGATCGGCGGTGGCAATGCAGGACCGAGTGTTGAAGTGCTCATTGGCGGGCTTGAAATAGCAACACTGGTCTTCATGAGCCTCGGACGACAAAAGACCACGGTACCGGGCTATGACCTGAATGGTGAAATGTACTACCCGATGAAGCTCCGTATTGTCGACACGGGGTACGGGCTTGAACGACTTGTCTGGGCTTCCAAGGGTTCACCTACTATCTATGATGCCGTTTTTCCGGAGATGGTCAGTAAAGTAATGAGTGCTGCCGGGCTCTCGCATATGCTTGACAACAAGGAATTCACCAAGATTCTCGCCCTCAATGCAAAATTCGCCGGGCTCATGGACATCTCCGGCACTAATCTGTTCCAGCTGCGCAAGAAAGTGGCAGCGGCAATCGATATTTCTCCTGAGAAACTCGACAAGATGATCACACCGATTGAGAAGGTGTATGCGGTTGTTGATCACACCCGCTGTCTTGCGTACATGCTCGGTGACTGCATCGTACCGTCCAATGTCCGCGAGGGCTACCTTGCACGTCTCGTCATCCGGAGAACGCTGCGGATGATGAACGAGCTTACGATACAGGAACCGCTTGCTGATCTTGTCGAACAGCAGACGAGGATCATTGGGATGAAAACATTTGAGCAGGATATTTCCATTGTCCGCGAGATTGTTGAGCGGGAGACCGAGAAGTATGCATCCACGCTCGAGCGCGGGACGAGGATTGTACAGAAAATTGCACAATCATACAAAGCCAAGAGCCAGCGTGTCCCGCTTTCCGAGATCGTCACACTCTACGATTCACATGGCATCCAGCCTGAAATGGTGAAGGATATCGCGACAAAAGAAGGCGCTGTTGTCGACCTGCCTGATAATTTCTATTCCATGGTTGCGGATATGCATTCCGAGTCGAAAAAAGAGGTTGTTGAGGACAAAACCTCGAAGTATTCCGTGCGTGTTGATGGACTTCCCCCGACAAAAAAGCTCTACTACGAGCAGTCATCTGACATCGAATTCGAAGCGGTCGTGCTCGACTTCTTTGATGGCTACGCAGTGACTGACCAGACGCTCTTCTACCCTGATGGCGGTGGCCAGCCGGCAGACACCGGATCTTTGGTCAGTTCCGACAGCATGGTCCGGGTTGACGGGGTGGTAAAGATCGGGGAAGTGATACTCCATCACATCACGGGAGGTGTACTCCGCCGCGGTGAACGGGTAAAAGGGATGGTGGATGAGGAGCGGCGGTGGTCCCTGATGCGCCATCATACCGCTACGCATATTCTGCTCCATGCCGCAAAAGAGGTGTTGGGAGTGCATATTCACCAGGCAGGAGCGCAGAAAGGAAGCGAAAGTTCCCGCATTGATATCCGGCACTTCAAGCATATCACCCCCGATGAACTCCGTAAAATTGAGACTGAGGCAAACAGGATGATCATGGCAAGCCAGCCGGTTGAGATCTCGATCGAGGACCGCACAAAAGCCGAGCAGAAATATGGTTTTTCTCTCTACCAGGGTGGCGTTCCCCCGGGCAGGGACATCCGTGTGGTGAAAGTCGCCGGTGATATCGAAGCCTGTGCCGGTACCCACTGCAGGAACACCGGGGAAGTCGGCGTAATCAAGATCATACGGGTCGAGCATATCCAGGACGGTATTGAGCGGATCGAATTTACCGCGGGCCTGGCCGCGATCTTCTATATGCAGCACATTGAACACATTGTTGCATCTTCATCTGAAGTCCTTTCGGTACAGCCGGATAATCTCCCATCAAGCGTGTCACGATTCTTCAATGAATGGAAGGATCAAAAGAAAGATATCGATCGGATGAGCGCCCGGCTGGTGGAGCTGGAGATAGGGACAATCGTTGCTGAATCAATAAGGGGTGTTGCCGTCGTCATCAGGCGCATCGATCTCCCCGCAAAAGAGCTCGCCGCACTCGCGACATCCATCTCAGACAAGGGGGGTGTTGCTCTCATTGCCGGGGCCGGTGATACCGTGAGAGTGGTGCTCACTTCCGGTGACCCGCGGGTGAACGCCGGCGAGATCATCAGCCAGGTCTGCAGTCTTCTCGGGGGAAAAGGTGGCGGTAAACCAGCGATGGCCCAGGGGGGCGGACCGGATGCAAACCAGCTTGACCTTGCCTTAAAGGTAGGACGCGAACGGATAATCGCGGCGCTGCATGGCTGATAATGTTGTAATACTGGAACCTGGCGATGAGCGGGCACAGAAGATTTCAAAAGCGATGGCAAGCCAGACTGCAAGTGACATCCTCCAGCTCCTTGCGGAGAACAAAAAAAGCCTGACCGAGATTACCGACAGGCTTGCCATACCCCTGACAACAGCAAAATATCATATTGAAAACCTGCTCGAAGCAGGCCTGATCACGGTTGCTGAGATAAAATACAGTGTCAAAGGACGGGAAATAAAAATCTATGCCATCACAAACCAGCTCCTGATCGTTGCTCCCCGCCAGTCCAATGTCCGCTCGCTGCTTTTAAAATACGCTTCGCTCTTTGGGATTGTCCTGTTCGGGTCGCTGGTTATTGCAGTCCTCTCCCCGATCCTCGGGCAGGGTATCACGGCCGGCAGCAGCCTGAACGGGGCACCGCGTATGGCAGCACAGGAATCCGGAGTCACCTCTGCCAAAGCCGTAGCCGAAGGGTTATGGCCAAATGCCACTATGACTCCTGACGTGATAGCTGCCGGATCGAAAGGGATGACTGATTTTGCTGCGGCAAACCTCACCCCTGTACCAATTCCCCTGCCTGCACTTGCTCAGGCTCCCCTGGTAACTCCTGTACCAATCCTTCCGGAAATCGGCGCATCTGCCGGTGCAATGATGCCGGATTTGGCATTTGCATTTTTCCTTGGCGGGGCGCTGGTGATCCTTGTCCTGTTCATGTATGAAATATACATCTGGAAAAAGATGAAAAACTAGATAGCTCCGGGCAATTCCTTTTTTTCGAGGATATAAAAACACCGGTAAAATTAAAGGCAGGGATTGTTCCTGCCTCCATCCCACCGACGCTAGCATTTATCGCGATGGTGACATTTTGGTTCTGGTGAAACAGACATGAACGGGAGTTCACACCAGAACAATGAAAATCTAACTTAATACGAAGGACTCCCACCTCAGGGCCTCTCCGAAGCATGGCGGGCGGGGGGTTTTTTGAATTTTTAGTCACCGATCCGCCGCGGGGGTGTCCCATCAGGGGCGGCGGCATTCATCGTACCTGAGGGAGAGGGAGATAACAATCCCCGCAGTATATCTGAATACTATGATATTCATAGTGAACGTTCACGTATTTATTAAACAATTCTTGAGGTTTTAAAAAAATATTGACTCTTTCATCGCTTTTTCATCAGGACAATGGATAGTATGCCCACAACAGAGAGAGCTGCCACAATCGGCATGAGGGAAAGAGGGGACTTTGTGGTTGTAGGCAGGGGTGTGGGTACAGTTGTCGGGGGGCGTGAGGTAACCGGCACGGTTGTGCGAACGGTTGTCGGTACCTGTGTCGGGGCGGTGACCGTGAATGTTTTCACTCCGATATATCCCTTTGCATCCTTGAAATAGACATCATATTCCCCAGGTTTTGTCACGAAAACTTTTTTTGTGAATTCTCCCGCCCCGGATTGTATGAGTAATGTTGTACCAATCCACTCAGGCCCGAAGACAGTGCCGTCCGGTCCCCTGACTTCAATCTGAACCCCTTCATTTCCTATTTTTGTGATATACCCCTCAATGCGGAGTGCTTCAGCAAGGGGCTGTGTCAAGGGGGAGGTAATCGTAATTTCGCCTGAACGGTCGATAAGTACGGGGAGTTGCAGGGTCACCGAATCGGATGACAGTCGCCCCTCATCAGGACCGATGAATTGTATCTCTACCTTATATTGTCCACCGGGTAATCCCCTGGTATTCAATATCGAGTACTGCGTGGCATGATTCTCCTGGATAGTAACAGACTGGCCTTTAACGGGTGTAGCTGTATATCCGGACTGGTACATCACCACATCAAATGTTGTCCCGGCAGGGAAGTTGCTGTCAATTGAACACTTTAACGGGATGCCAACCTGTACCGATTCCGGACAGCTGAGATAGAGTTGGTATGCTGATGCAGTCCCGACAATACACATCATGCAGAGAGCGATGAGTATGATCTTTTTCATATCTACAGCATCGAATGGCCGTCATTAAAAGGTTTCCCGTTATTACTGAGAAACACGGTATTGAAACAGGACGGTATTTTCGATACAGTTAAATCATGCCTATGAAATTGTTCAGCAGACAAAGACCGATCGCGCCGCTCTTCTCCGGGTGGAACTGAACACCATAGGTATTATTTTTCCCCACTGATGACGAAAAAGGACAGATATACCGGGTGGTTGTAAGCGAAAATTCCGGTGTTGTATCGACATAAAAGGAATGGACAAAGTAGACATATTCATCCGGGCCAAATCCGGCAAAAAGCGGGTTATCAGCATGTGATAGCTCCAGAGAGTTCCAGCCCATATGGGGAACTTTATATCCTGATCCCCGGGGAAATCGCTTCACGCTCCCCGGAATAAGCCCAAGTCCCTGGTGAATCCCATGCTCCTCACTTGTATCCATCAGCATCTGCATGCCAAGACAGATCCCCAGCAGGGGGACATCCCGGGTTGCTTCAATGACGGTCTCTTTTAACGAACCCAGCTGGTCCATTCCTTCGCGGAACGCTCCGACACCCGGGAGTACCAGACCGTCTGCGGCTGCAATCTCTTCTTTCTTTGAGGTGATGACTGCATTCGCTCCGGCTTTTTCGAGTCCCCGTATAACACTCCGCAGGTTCCCGAGCCCGTAATCAATAATGGCTATCTTCGTCATCCTTGCAACCTTCCTTAAGCCGCCATTTCCCGTCAGTGACCCATTCGGCAGAAAGCCCCTGTGCCAGTTGCCATTGTTCAAGCCGGGTACGCCAGCTCTCCCAGAGACCGGGATACTCTGCCTCGATTCTATGGATCAATGCCATATCGCTTGACGGGCACATGAAACATCCGATCCTGTCCAGGTGATGCTCATACAGGATGTTGTACGGCGCATGCTCGCGCATGAGGTAAAGCCAGACATGGAGTGCGGTCCAGTTGTGGATCGGGGCGGCCGACAGCTGGGCGCGGACATTTGAGTTTCTCCAGACACGGTCGCTCTGCGCCCGCGTAGCTGACTCATATCTTCTCTGACCGATAAAAGAAAGACATTCACCCCACTGTTCGCGTATCAGGTTTGCTACAGGAGTCAGCTTGCAGACCTTGCAGCACCAGCGGGCGTTCACTGCGGGAGGGCCCTGTCGCTCAAAATGTTCCCAGAACTGTGTTTTCCCGTCAGTCCGGATCAGGTCCAGCCCGTAATGCCGTGATGCTTCCTCCACATTGGCATAGGTTTCAGGAAACTCCATGCCGGTATCGGCAAAGAGCATCGGGACCTTGCCGATGGCTTTTGTCACCACCAGAAGCGTGGCGAGGCTGTCCTTTCCCCCGGAGTACGAGATATTTGCGACAAGATGCGGGTTTTTTTGAGCAACCTCCCGCACAAACTGGAGAGATGAGGATTCTGCATAGTCAAGCACGTCAGCGTTTGCAGTCACTGCTGCTTCCCAGCTTGCTGTACCTGGCACAATCATCGAGGATACATTCCTGCGCGTCCTGACAATAGAGCCTTTCTTCATACTCCGTGCGGTGGCTGCGTCCACTTTTGCCCGCCCGACACCAACACATGAGCCATCTTTTGCACATATGAAGACTTCATCTCCCGCACAGACTGCATCATCAATCGAAACCAGCCCGGGCGCAAGAACACTCATTCCCTGATACCTGATGAAGGGGATTGCGCCATCATCGACCACGACAAAACGTTTTTCAGGAGAGAACAGGATGCAGGCCTCAGGACGTGGGATGGGTTCCCAGCGCCGCTTTTGGGGGAGATACCGGATAATCCCGGCGATTCCTCCCCCAACAACAATCTCTTCCATCCGGTCATGGTCCGGCACTTTATTCAGGAGTGCAAGGTGACCCTCAGGGATCAGTGGTGCGCCGAAATGATCTTCATGGATCCGGTTGATGAGCGCAATTTCTGCCGGAAATGCCGGGCGGGCATCGCCCGGGGGTGTCACGGGGACTTCCCGGGTCTTTTCTCCGCAGGCACAACATTGCGCAAGAACCGGTGTGTGGCACTGATCACACCAGCGTAAAAGGATTTTTCCCAGATATGACGGAGGCATCTCTTCTATTCATTCGCTCTGCGGGGTTAAAAATGGAAGGGAAGAAGGACAAAGCCAGGTAAGAACGAAACGTTCGTGTTTTTTTGTCGGTTCATTCTTTTTGTGCATTCATGGCAGAGTGGAGAACAGCCCGGAGCGGGAGGATTGATAAATACGAATCCTCCACACATTACTGTAGTACATGATAGACTCCTGGCTTTTTGCAGCACTCTGCCTTATCTTCCTGTCAATCTGCGCTATCCTGCGAATCCATCCCTTGCCGACACGCGATGACAAGCTCATTGCAGTGAACGCGGCAGTCACTATCGCTGCCGGAGCAGCAATTGCGCTCAGTATCTCCTTGGGAAACCTGTTCGTACTGGATGTGTCAATCGTACTCGTTGCAATCTGTTACGCAGGAACAATTGCTATTATACGGTCCAGGAAAGGTGAAGAGGTATGAGCAACCTTTCTATTGACGCAGTAATTTTTATCCTTCTTGTCATCAGCGTCGGATTTGGAGCGATTGGGGTAATAGGTCTTTTTCTCTTTCCCGATATTCGCAGCAGGATGTACACCGTAATCAGGGCGACCGTGATCAGCTTCAGTGCCATTCTTCTTTCCGTGATTATCTATGCACTCGACACATTCATCTCCAGCGGTGGAGATCTTTATATTACTCTGATCCTTCATTCCCTGGTTTTCCTGTGCATCGTCGCAGTGGCAAATGGTGTAATATACAAGACGATTCTCGACCGGATAAAATCGGTAACTACCTGCCAGGTACCCGGAGAACAAAACAAGGACAAAAGTTAAGTGGAATAATTTTTTTTATAATTTTTTAAGAACCAGATAATTGCACCTGCCAGCGCATCCGTCCTGTTGATACTGAATTCACCGGCACAAGAATTTTTTATCCTTTAAATAATCGGTTTTTTGGAAGTCGGAGAGGAATTTAAAGGATTGCGCATTTTGAGCGATATTACTTTAAAAACCGCTCTTGTTCTGATATTGCCATTTTCCTGTCATATAAGTGGTAGTTACTAGCGATTCTATGCACCAAAACGACGTTGCGACCAAAATATTTATTAATTCGTAGATTAAAGAGTTTTATAACCCTTTCCGGTAGGAGGTGGAATACTCATGGCAGCAGCAAAGAAAGCAGCGGCAAAGAAGCCGGAAGCGAAAAAGTCAGCCAAGAAGGCGACTGGAAAGAAGAAATAATCTTCAAATTAACCTAAGACTATTTTTCAAGTGAGTTTTTTTAGCGAGTGTTTCTCTAAGATAATGATTATGAATGGGAACGTTCGGACCTGATCTTCTCTCATCCGCCAAAAATGTCAATCCGGGCATAATACGGGAGAATTCTTCACAAAACCGGTTGAATATTAATCAAAAAAATGAGCATTCTAGCCTGACTTCGCCAGAAGAAGCATGAGAAGGTAATGTTTAACTAAATTATGCCAAAAAACATAACCTTCTCGTTAGGAAATATAGCGTTGATCGATAAAATTGATTCGGAAACAGATTTTTTCGAATCAGTGCTTGGGAACATCGGGGGTCGGAGCAGATCGTTCATAATGTTTTCTTTTCCGCATTGCCGACAAAACATATTAATCAATTTTATGAGTGGTTTGTAAGATATTTAATATTCTGAAATGAATCAACTCGACGAGGTATTATTGTTGGGGGTCTTGCAGGTGCAATAATTCTCCATGGGTTCTACAACTTCCTTATTGAAGCATTTGAGGTTATAGATCAGTTACTGATTCTGGTAGCGATAATCCCGATCGGCTGGTGGATTACCCTGCGGAACATCAGCGTGGCTCACGCTGATCCTGCCTCTCTACTCTCGGCAATGAAGAAGTTTTCCACCAGGGGGAACGGGAATTTCTTGGGCAGAAAAACAAAAATCGTGACTGATCCCAATCAGCCCGGTCCTTTTCCACATCTTCAAGGCAATCAACAAGGTTCAATAAGTACCGCCCAGGACGAAGAAGAAATGCAATTCTGCACTCAATGCGCTGCTCGTTTTTACAGTGATTCAAGATTTTGTGATAATTGCGGAAAAGAGCTATGACGTCACAGTTCTGATTCCAAGAACAATCAGAACCTTATGTAAGCAGGACACAAGCAAGCACCTGTTGATCTAAACAGTACTCTCTTATTCCCTGTCAATGATTCGTCAGTAAATGCGGCAGGGGAATCCTGTCTTATCAAAGCAGAATAACACAATAAAAAACCAAGCAAAACCCTTAAAATTCCATTCACTCCGAAAATTCTTTTATTCCCGTCAGTCAATAGCACTTCCTGAAATACTGGTGCAGTCTTAAGTCTGGCACAACGGATACCCCGATTCTTCCTATTTATGGCATGCAATACCCTGGCAGACTATCCCTCTTACGGTCTTATTTATCCGGTTTAATTTTAGGTATTTCCGGGAACACCTTTTCCAGTATCAGAATTCCTGGAATACAAATAAAAATCATTATACCAACGGGAGCCAGTACCCATACGCTGTCTCCATAGAGTATCCTATTTGTCGCTGCGTATACTACTGACAAAAGAAAGATTGCCAGCAATACCAGTCCCCATTTGTTCTGTGTAGTTCGTGGTTCCGTCTTATATTCAACATTAGGATAATTTATCATGTTCTCCCTTGTTGCTCTATTATGTCGTGTATTATATAAATTTAAGTGGTTTGCAATCATCTCGTAGTTCTGCCCTGCATGTAAGATGATACTTCCAGATTGAAAACTTTTATCGAATGCGTACAATAGCAAAGGTCCCGCATGAAGGATATGGTATCAATAATATAATATCCAAGAATTTATCGTGTAATACACTTCAAACTGCACTTATGAAAAAGTGATAATCTTTCTTTTAATTGTTACCATCGCGTCTTGTTTCATTTTGGTTGTGTAAATCAATCTCTGCCGTCATTTTCAAAATCTGACGATGATAATTATATAGAAAATTGAGAGAATTTTTTATTCACCCGCCACTCCTTATATCAGACTCTCCGGTTTTCGATGGCCTGCCGGACCTCTTCTGGTTCATCCGTTCCAATACGGACCGTTTTTCCATTCAACAACCTGATAGAAACAGCATCCGATCCTGAAACATCATAGATCTTTCCGCCTAGTAAGCGGGAAATATTATTCCAAGGGAGCTTCACGACAGAAACCGAAGCAATCTCCGCAACAGGCCAGGATTTCACACCCCAGGTCAGTGGGCCATACTGAATACTGAGCGCATCATCGTCTACCATTACAGTCAGTGTTCCGCGGAAGGCAAGTTGCACAATTATCACGGCAATTCCAACAAGCATTATCCACCACCCGTAATACAGCACTGCTGCCAAGAGGAAGGCTACGCCAGAAATAACGGCGAAGAAGATCTGGGTTGTCCCGATCTGAGTATGCTCATACATCTGTTCCAGGGGTTCATCTGGGATATATGGCTTCTTGTCAAAGATTGGTGGAGCTTCTTGAGCCTGGAAAGGTGCCGGAAAAGAATTGAGCAATTGCATATCAACCATCACGCACCACGGGCATGCTGAAGAATGTCCCGAATACCAATGGTTTGGATTTTTATAACACTGCTTTAGGCGGATCACGGTTTCCCCGGCTAGAAACTTTGGTAAATATTCTTATCTTATCCTGCTTAAAGATGTGGGATTTATAACCGATTCGTTTTAATATTGTTTCATTGTGGGTAATTGTCTTCTTAGACCAATCCACAACCAGTGCATAACCAACCGCATGATACAAAACGAGAATCGGTACTTTTGTAAATTCTTTGCATTTTTGCACTGCATTTTGGATGATCACATGTGGGATTCTGGCATGAAAGAGGTATACAACTATCCAAAAAAAACTAGTATATAATATGAGGCAGGGGAACTTCCATTTTAATGAATAAACCAAAATAAAGAGATCACGGTTGTAGTTTATTGATGAAGGAGTAATAAAGATAAAGTCCCAGGCCTGTTCTGAATGTTACGATTGAAACAATGTATCAGTAACCAACATCACTGGTATTCTGATCATGTGCCAATTGTCCCTGGTGCCGGATGCTCCAGGAATATAAGTCAGATTCTTTTCCCAGCTCTTCGGAGGATTAATCGGCAGCCCAGCAAACAGTCACCCGTGCTACTCTCGAAACACCTCAGGTTCCCATTTCCACAATAAATCCTACACGGAAATGGTATTATCTTGGAACCATCATCGCAGTTGTTGTGATTATTATATT
>Ga0315294_10007607_pt1 | contig 11884 bp, 6 predicted proteins | sample YL17G13_40_MG_FD_203626 | JGI IMG/M metagenome (GOLD analysis project Ga0315294, IMG submission 203626) | Sediment microbial communities from Yellowstone Lake, YNP, Wyoming, USA - YL17G13_40 | ecosystem: Environmental > Aquatic > Freshwater > Lake > Sediment | place: USA: Wyoming | collected...
AGCGAGGCTGGAACAACGATGCAAACGGGATGGTCTATTATGACGGTCAGTACCATCTGTTTTACCAGCACAATCCCTACGGCTGGAACTGGGGCAATATGACATGGGGCCATGCCGTCAGTACGGATATGATACATTGGGTTGAACTGGGTGACGCGATTCATCCCGACCGGCTGGGAACGATCTTTTCCGGCTCGGCGGTAGTAGATGTAAACAATACCGCAGGATTTCAAACCGGCGACGAAAAAGTCATCGTATGTATCTATACTTCCGCCGGCGGAACGAATCCCATGTCGAAGGGCCAACCTTTTACTCAATCAATCGCCTACAGCAACGATTGCGGCATAACATGGAAAGTCTACGAAGGCAATCCCGTCATCGGTCATATCAACGGCGGCAATCGCGACCCCAAAGTCATCTGGCATGAGCCGACGAATCAATGGGTGATGGCCCTGTATCTTGATGATAACACAATGGGATTTCTCACATCGAAGAATCTGAAATCGTGGGAATTACAGAGCAGGCTTAAGTGCTTTCATGAGTGCCCTGAATTGTTTGAGCTGTCGCTCGATGGAGACCAAAACAACAAGAAATGGATATTGTATGGCGGCAGCGGCGAGTATTTGATCGGCGCTTTCGACGGCAGGCATTTTACACCTCAGGCAGGCCCGATACCCTTCCAGCACGGCAACTGCTTCTATGCCTCGCAGACGTTCAGCAACATACCAGTCGAGGACGGCCGGCGAATCCAGATGGCCTGGGGCCGGGTTGCTATGCCCGGTATGCCGTTCAACCAGATGATGCTGTTTCCGGTTAAGTTGACTCTGCACACGACCGAAGAAGGGCCTCGAATGTTCGCCGAACCTATACGCGAAATCGAAAAACTCCATGCCAAGCAATGGCGGTGGGAGAACAAAATCCTCAAACCGGCAGAGAATCTGCTTTCAGGAATATCGGGTAAGCTATTTCGTATTCGTGCCGAACTGAAGGTCGGTGACGTTCGGCAGACTGGCTTTGTAATCCGGGATATTCCGGTTGTCTATGACGTCCAGAAACAACAGCTTTCCTGTCAAAATAAGACGGCCCCGTTGAAACCGGTGGACGGTAAAATTCGGCTCGAACTGCTGGTGGATCGCACGTCCATTGAGGTATTCGGCAACGACGGCAGGATTTATATGCCGATAGGGGTAATTCTCGCCGGCAATCCGAAGTCGCTCGAAATCTTCACAAAGGGCGGTGATACCGAAGTTCAATCTCTGGAAGTTTTCGAACTTAGTTCCATTTGGCGATAAAGAAGCCGAGCAGAAAGCCGCCTTGAACGCGCTGGTCGAATTAGACGTGCTTGAGAGTCCCGCCAAAGAAGATAATTAACCCGCATCTCTCAAAGCCTTGATTGAAAAAAAGGGCAATGCTATGAGTTGAATCGAAGAACCAAGAATAAGCGGCAGCGAGACAAAAAGCGATAGCTTTTTAACAGAACCCTGTCCCAATTCTTTCCATAGAAGTATGTATGGTATCACCGAATTCGTCCAGCTGTGCGCCAACCACAGTCGGCTTGGTTGGCCGGCCTTCACCAAGACTGGGCTTGCTATGCCCCTTTCTCTTGTCCAGTATTCACCCTCACCCATTCTATTAGATCGCGGAGGACTTCGTTCTGGCGGTTCTCTACCACGCCCTCACCATGCCAGAAAAAGGCATGGTCATAGTTCACATAGTTTCGATAGGTCAGGTTGTCTTTTGCTTCCTTGACGAACTCCGCGACGACCCAGTCCGTACCTATGGCGGTCTGGTCGAGAGATCCGATACCAAGGAAGACCGGAATATCAACTTTCAACAGGTCTCTGAGAGGCGCACCGAAACTGTATGAAGCCCATCGTCGGTAGGTGTGGCACTTGAACACCTTCACTTTAGATCGTGCGTCAGTTCTAATTTCCCTGAATGTGCCAACGAGCCGGTCGTATTCCTGCTTGAAGTCCTCCGCAGTAATTACGTTTGCTTTCTGTTGCTCTCTGAGGTCAACTAAACCGTCGAAGAGTCCGTGGCCAGCAGAAAACGGAAAGAGAGCCAGATGAGTGATACTCTTGCTCGCTGATGCTACACCAGCAGCGACATGCGATCCCTCGGAGTGACCTATCAGAAGGAATGTGGTCCCGTCATAGAGCTTTTGTTTAATCAAATGACCGATTACGCAAAAGGCATCTTCAATCCTTGACTCCCTCGTGGCGTATTCGATATATTCAGGGCTACATCCTTCGAAGCCGCTGAATCCGACGAAGTCTCCCAAGGAGACTCCCCTCTTCTCAATGCAGACGACGTTCCAATCCTTGATCAGTGATTGAAGCGAGCCAAACAGGAAAGGTGTGAACACCTGTTTCTCTTTTTTCGCGAAAACAGAATCTCCTCCCGAGCCATGCAGAAGGAGAATCACCGGCTTCGGACTCAACTGTCCCTGTTCATCAGATGAGATATAGGCTACGACCGAAGTGCCGTCTCGACGTGGAACCTCGAGCCTGATGACATAAAGACCAGGTATCGGATCAAGGACTTGGTTTCCTGGACCATGTGCTGCCTCATTTGGGGAGTCAGTGTTGCCACGAACTGTCGGTTCGCGACCGAACGAGGGAGCTGCGCTGAGGCCTGTAGCATAAATTGCGCCAGCTCCTGCCTCAAGGAAGCTACGGCGAGTTAACATCGGATGCATGGACGTCTACCTCCACTCAATCTGGAATCTTCTGTTCACACTACCTCGGAACATACTTGCTCATGTCACGTTTTAAATTATGAGGCCATCGGTGGTGAACGTCAATAATAATTTCCCCTCAGCGACAATTGTTTTTCTGTTTCTCATAGCAGTTAAGGTGCGAAAGATCGCGCCTTGTATGTTTCAAATTTATCGCTTTATAGCCGACGACATGTTTGTTCTGACGTCGGGATCCTTCATGCTATTGGCCCTGAGGCGGCAAATCCCCATGCCTCAGGCCATATCCTCTGTTTCTTTTCAGATGGGATTTGCACCGATTCTCAGAAAACTTTTGGGCTTTTTCCCTTAGTCACCATTTAATCTAATAATCTAAGATTTCACTCGATTTTCTTATAGAACTCGGCCTCTTTGTCGGAAAGTCTTTTTTGCCGGATCATTGTCTGGACGCGCTGCACATCGACGTCTCTCGGCTGGCCGCCCGAAGCCGAGACGGCAACCTCTTCAGATCCGGCGGGAATCACCTTTAGGAATCTGTCTGCTGAGACAACTGAGATGAATAACGCCACGATAAGCACACAGGCGGCAAACGCACCGGCGAATTGCTGCTTTTTTGTTGCTGCTCTGTCGAATTTCTCGAAACGGCACTTATCGCATTGTATGCAATCGGCGTTGTCTTTGCCGGTAAGGCCGAATTGGCATCTGCCGTATTTCTTTGCCGGCAGGTATCGTTTGAGTATTGCAGCATGATTAAGAAGCGAGAGAAAGGCCCCGGCGGGACAGAAATACCGGCACCAGAAACGAGGCCAGAAAATAGACCCGAGCAATGCCGCAGCGACAACAAAAAGTAATGCCGATCTGAAATCATAAGTTGTAAACTGCCGGCCGAAGATTGAAATGAGCGGGTCGGCCGCCAGAGTCGTGCGGTCTCTGGAGGCGAAGAACACAATAACCACGACCAGGAGAATGACATACTTGACAAACCTTGCCTTACGCATGGATTCGTTTGAGATTGGCGGCTTGAATCTTCCGGGAAGAATGTAGCCGAGAAGTTCCTGTGCCGCTCCGAAGGGACAGATGTAGCCACAGTAAAGATTGCCGAAGATAATGACAAGAAGCGGTATTCCAACAATGAATAAAAACACACCTGTTACTGCTATCGCAGGTGTGTGCCAGGATAGCATAGTTACGATTTGTTCGCTGGAGTACTGGGCATTAAGCCATATTCCCCCGATACCCAGGCTCAGGCAGAGAACGACCAGCCGGCTCCGGAATCCGCCTAAATATGTCACCATCAAGGCAAGGGCGAAAGCAGCGATTAAATATATTGCATGAGTGTCCGGCAGATATCTTGCCTGATGTGCCCGTTGTTCGGCGAGCGGTTCGACCGGCCTGCCGAGAACTTCGGCGGCGAATCTTTGCCCCGATGCCTGCAGCGCCGAGACAATGGCTTCGGAGCTGACGGTCGCTCCGGTTACGGCCTGAATATCAGCGAAAGGCTCAGACTGAAAGAGATAGTGACCAATCAGAGTATCGTTCCACTTACTGAGAAGCTCAAGATATGACGGCGTCTCGTTCGAACGTATCATGTGAAAGCCGATGAGTCTGCCGTTGGGGTCATCCACATAGACGGCGAGGTTAATTTTGCCGCCGAAACCGCGGACTTCCGGCGCCAGGTCTTCCGAGCTGAAGATGTATCCGGCGGGACGATCGTTGGCGTCCATGACTCTGAAAAAATCGATTTTAAGACCACTTTCGCCAATAACCGCTGATTGTTGCTCAATTTGCAATTGGCCGGCAAGTGTCTGGGCCGAAGATAGCGGAAGCGACGGCCTGAGACGTGCTCCGGCATAAGCCAGCAAATTCGAGCACAAGACAATGGATGCCCCGGTGCCGAACAAAACGTAGCCGAGGCTGCGAAACCTAATGGTGGTTGTCTCTGAAAACAACGCCTTCTCCGGCCTGGAAATCTTTAACACTGCCGGCGGTAAATTAGCCAGAATGAGCATCACAAATACGAGCAGCGCCATTCCGGTTCCGAGCACAGGGACCAGGGCGAGGCTTGTCACCGCCCCCCCTGCTGCTGCCCCGATATGGTCTGCGGTTTCGAGTTTACTGCCTGCATGACCCGTCTCAAACTCGGAATCGGCTAATTGCCTGGCGGCTATCGGAAAATAACAGCCGGTACAGACACCGCACAGGACAAACGCAATCGCAAATGTCACGTGTGTCCACTGCCCGCCCGGCCAAAAAGCTATTGCACAGAATAAGAGTGAATGTACAAATATCACCAGCAGCAATAATCTTTCGTTGCGGTTTGCTTTCTCTTCCGGCAATAAACGCCGCACAGAAGCAGCACCGGTGGTCAGTCCTGCCATAAACAGAGATGAAACTACCCCGATGTGCAAATACAGCGAGCCGAAACGGGTCTGGTAGAGATACATCAGTACAATCACTGCTCCAATGCCTACCGCCCCGGCTGAGAAGACCAGGAAGCTGCTGTCGAAGCTTGAGGGCCTGCCCTGCTCGGACGATTTCAGAATGTAGAGTACCCTCAACACTACAACAATCAGGATGGGGATAAGAAAAGCCGGCGGGCCGGCCAGTGCCAGGTGTTTGACAAGCCGTGCGGCCGGTGCCCCGGATTGCTTGGCTGCGAGCAGCAAGCTGTAAAGATGGGTCAGAGGTCTCGAATCACGATTAATCAGAAACTGCTCCGGCAGGTCCGCACTTGAGTAACTCTTCATCGCCGCGGCGGCACGGTCCGGCAAATAAATCGAAAGTAAGCCCTCCGGAGTGAAGATACGGCCCGCGCCGTTCATCGATGCGAAACGGTCGCGCAGGATGCCGGGCTCACCGGTTATGCTTTCGGAATCGGATGCAATAAACCAGGTGTCTTCGCCGGGCGCCAGAACAAGCCGCGAGAAAACCTTCTCAAGCGTTTGCTTCGTCGAGGCGCCGAGATTGACAAGCTCGGTCCCCATAATGTTTTCCCCCCCCGCCGTTCGAACTGCCAAGATGCCATCCGCACTCAAAGACTCTTTGACCTGGCGATAGAATTCAAGCGTGTAATACCGGTTGAGAACCGAGCTGGTCGCATCGGGCAGATTGAGGATGACGATATCGAACAGTTCCTGCTTATCAGCCAGCAGGGAGCGAACGTCGGCGGCAAGAGGCTCAAATCGCTCGTCCGTGATTCTAAGTTCAGGGGATATCAATCCATTGACCTTCTGCACATATTCGCTGTCGCAGTGCGTCCATGTGACTTTTTCAATCTGCGGCAGTTGTAGAAGCCCACGGCAAATGCCCAGCCCTGAGCCGATTACAAGCACCTTCCTTGCATCAGGATTCTGGCACAAGACGATAGCTGCGATTCGTCCGGCTGCGCTCTCGTCCGGCAGCGATTCGGTCACGCTGCCTTCGCGGATAACGACCCACTGGCTCTGGTAAGTCCCGTAGAGATACTCGGCCTGGGCGGTCTGGAACGAGCCTGCGAGAGCATTCTTTGGCAGCAGCTTCGTCCATTTTATGATCCTCATACGACTCATGAGTATCTCATCAAAGCCTCGGACAAGGCAAAGACAAACAACCAGGGGTACCAAAAAAGATAACGTACAGGCGAGGAGCCGGCCTGCGAGTCTTGAGGCTCGTTGCGGGTCCGGCACAAAAATCCCGGCAAACCAAACGAGAAATACCGACAATGACAAAATCAAGGCGAGCAGAAGGAAAATCTTCGCAGGGCTTATGCCGAAGCCCAGCAGGATAGTCACCCCGATGCCGCCGGCGAAACTTCCCGCCGCCTCAATCATGTACACGTGCGAGACAGGGAATCTCTCGCCTTGCCGGATCGAGCCCGATCCGACCCAGCGGCAGGCAATCGGAAACAGCATTCCTGTGACGAGGCTTATCGGGGCATTTACGATTATCGATACGAGAAGAATGTCCCGAATGGACCAGAGAGCATATGATTCTATTCCGGCAAGCTCTCTCGCCTGAATAATCAATATCGCCTGGAGAATAAAAGCCGGAAGATATGCCAGGAAAAGAAACTCGATCCATTTGAGCAGTTTTTCGGTAAGCGATTCGGCTTTGCGAACGAGCACCGCTCCTAAGCCGACCCATAAAAACCAGGAGCCGAAAAAGATGCCGACGCTGATATCATTGCCTTCGAATGTGGTGACGAACTCACGGAAAAGCAGGGTCTGGGCCGCGATGGAAAACAGGCCATAACTGAATATCAGCAAGCTTCGGGCGAATTTCATTTCTCATTCTCACCAAAAACTTCCGCCTGAAAGACTAGAAAGCTCGCGCCTTCTTTCCACCCATCGGCGGCCAATCGGGCCTTCAGGGACAATTGTGTTAGCATCTGATCGATATTCCAGCCCTGCTCGGGCGCGACCTGCGGCAGAAAGACTGCTGAGTGACCATCTTTATTTAGTACGACGCCGTCGATGCCTATGTGGATTTCATCAGGCGATGCAATCGGTGCCGGGGCCGTCAGCGCGGAGATTTCGATTGTGATGTCTTTTAGTTCATCTTGTGATACTGGCGCAAATCGCCTGTCGTTCACGCAGGCGTGAATCGCGTTTATGATAATCGACTTATACAAAGGCCGCTGCGGGAAAATGTCGCCTATGCAGCCCCGAAGCTGCGAATTTTTCTTCAGCGTCACGAACGCTGCCCGGACAGGGCGCATCGCATCGCTGATTGTAATGTCAAGATCGGACGCTTCCGGAACGCGGCGGTTTTGCAGGGCGTAAACCATAGTCTTGCGGGCCAGCAGCAAAAGTTGTTTCCTGTCCTCATCGGTCAATTTCGGTGTCTCTTTCTGCTGTTGAGCTTCCGGCCGGGCCTGCCATTCGCCGGCGAATGCGACGGAAAGATAGCTGACCGAATTGGTGAAATCACCTGACTGTTCGCCGGATGTTGCATACTCGACTAAGTGCGCCTCGGCAGGCTTGCTCAGTATGCCCAGCAGGATTGCGATCGGGACATAGCCGCAAATCGTCGCCCCGGTCTTCCGACGGTAATCGAGAAAGCCGGGACCGTCCAGCTTGGCGATGTATTCGTATGCCCCCATATCCAGTTTTTTTATTTGCTCCGGAATGTCCTGCTTGAAAGGGACATAACCGTAGTTTGATCCGTAATGCACGAAATCCGAGCTTGCTATGACAAGCGTTGCATCGTCAATGAAGCTTCTCAAAATACCGCCGGCCTTATCTATCGTCTCCTGCGAACAGTTCCCGGCGACAATCGGCACAAGCTTGAAGCCGGCCTGGCAATGCTGGAGCAGCGGCACCTGTATCTGAACGCTGTGTTCGTATTGGTCCGTCTCCGGCACGTTCTGAAAGACCGGATATTTGAGAAGCTCATTTATGAACTCGACGTCCAGCGGCACCTGCCCCAGAGGTGTTTCGTAATGTGTCGCCCTCGATACGCTCAGCACTTCTTCTATGGGGACCCTGTGGCTCGGGCCGATAACGATGATGCGGTTGTATTTCCTGCCTGCGGTCTTAAGGCCCATCGCTGCGGTCCGGCCCGAATACTGGTAGCCAGCGTGAGGCAGGATCAATGCGGTGACATTGTCTATCGGCTTGGAAGAAGCCTTCTCGAAAAACTCGTTAATTTGCTTTCTAAGCTCCTCGGCGTCGGCGGAATACCACGTGCCCGCCAGAGACGAACGTAGAACGTTTTTTGCAGGCTCGGCGGGCTTTTCCGACGAAGCCTTGGCCGCCGCGTTCGAAGGAGCGGGAGTTTCTTTTTTACAAACGCTTACAAGAAGAAGACCGAACACACAAACACCCAGAACCGGCAGGTGCAACAAACGTTTCTGCCGGTCGGATTTATTTAGCTGCCTGTCCATATTAACCGCTCCATTTGCCTTGTTTGGAAATATCCCCCATAGGTCTTAAGGAACCAGGGTATTTTTTGAATCGAACAGCCCGCATGAATTTACGTGGTGTAGCTTTCTTTATAAACCACGAAGTCCCTGCAATAATTGTCGAGGCCGCTACTATTAATTTTCGAATAAATTTTCTGCGTGTCATCTCCAGACTCCGTATATTTCTTTGCTGCAATCCGGGCAGCGGCCCTGCCTGAGCCGGTTCTGCAAAATCGTATAGCCGCTGCGTTCGACCAGCAGCTTCTTACAACCCGGGCAATATGTGTTCTGCCCTTCCTTACTGGCTACATTGCCGATATAAACGTAGTTCAGCCCTTCTTCCAAAGCAATTTTGCGGGCCGTCTCCAGCGTTTTCAGAGAGGTCGCCGGCAGGTTTCGCATTTGATAGCGAGGATAAAATCCTAAAAAATGCAGCGGCGTATCGACGCCAAGATTCATTTCTACCCAGCGGGAAAGCTCGCGCATCTGCTCGGGCTCGTCGTTCAGCGTCGGAATAACCAAGTTCGTTACTTCAAGATGTACTTCGCTGGCCTTGGTCAGAATCAGTGCGTTCTGAACGGGTTTCAAAGTCCCTGAGCACACCTGGCGATAGAAATCCTCGGTAATGCCCTTCAAGTTGATATTTGCCGCATCGACGTGCTGGAGCAGTTTCTTCCATGGCTGCTCGTTTATGTAACCGGCCGTCACGAGAACGTTTCGTATTCCGGCCTCATGCGCCAGTTTTGCAGTATCGTAAGTATATTCGTAATAGACGACCGGATCGGTGTAAGTATAGGCTATCGAGGGGCACTGATATTTGTTCGCCTCGGCAATAAGCCTTTCGGGCGGACAATTATATGCTGGGACATTTCCGTCCTCGGGATTCGCCTGCGAAATTTCCCAGTTCTGGCAGTTTTTGCAGTGAAGGTTACAGCCGACGGTCGCTAAGGAAAGGATACTGCTGCCCGGCAGAAAATGAAAGAGCGGCTTCTTCTCGACCGGGTCGATATGAATGGAGCAGGGATATCCGTAGACGACGGTTCGCAGCACGCCGTCAATATTGATTCTGACCCGGCATTCGCCGCTCTGGCCGGGCTGAATCAGGCACAACTTCGGACATAATTCGCATTGAACCTTCACTCTTATGCCTCGCTATTATGTTATATCCGGGCAAAAGCAAGTTCACGCCGTCGCTGCAATATCGCCGCTCAAATCCTGCCGGATTCAGACGCTTTGCGGATCGGGATGGACCCATGGCTGACGATACGGCCGACGCAAAAGATTGTTCGCCTCATCATCATCCACGACCCGCCCTTTTTCAGGATCCCAGGCCAAAGTCCGGCCGAGCTTGCATGCGATATTGGCCAGGATGCACGATGATGCTGTGATATAACCTTCTTCGATATCGGATACGGGCCTGCCGCGGGAATCAATCGCATCCAGGAAATTCTGCCAGTGCCGCCTCATGGGTGCGGCTACGTGACGTTCCAATGCCTTCTCGGTCTCGTCCTCCGGATACTTATCGTATTCATAGAGCGCATCGCCGTGAGCTTTTTCGCCGCCCCTGCCTCGCGGGATAAAATCGTACTTGTAAACATCGGCCTTGAGAGTTCCTTTGTCGCCGTAGATGAAACCCGCCCACGGATATTCCGGATCGGTCGGATTGCCCCAGGTGCGATGCGTCCAGACCACCGGCAAGTCGCCGAAATCGAATGTAGCTATCAGGGTATCGCTGATATTGGCCTTGCTTTCCTTGTCCATGAGGATGCCGCCGGATGAGCTGATGGTCTTGGGCCAGCCCAGATCGAGCATCCAGCGAACCATATCGAGCATATGCACGCCCATATCACCGATGATGCCGTTACTGTATTCCATGAAGGCCCGCCAGCCACGTGGGTGCATCCATGAACAATACGGCCGCATCGGGGCCGGACCCGTCCACATTTCGTAATCGAGATTTTCCGGCGGAGCCGTATCCAGCGGATTGCCCCGGGCCCGCATAGGGTAATAGCAGCAAATCTCGACGTATCCGATTTTCCCGAGCTTTCCGGCTTTGATGATATTCTCGCGGGCCTCGATCAGATGAGGCGTGCTGCGCCGCTGCATGTTTACCTGCACAACGCGCTTGTATTTTCGTGCCGCAGCCAGCATCGCCTGGCCTTCGACGACGTCCACGCTGATGGGCTTCTCGACGTAAACATCGGCCCCCGCCTTGACAGCGGCAATCATCGCAAGCGCATGCCAGTGGTCGGGCGTCGCGACGTGCACGATATCGAGCTTTTCCTGCTTGAGCATCTCGCGGTAGTCGCCGTAAGTGCGGGGTGTTTTTTTCGAGACCTGCCGGGCGGCAATCATCTCGGCGGCCTCGGCCAGCATATTCTTATCCACGTCGCACACCGCGACGACCTCGACCGGGGCAATCTGAAGCAAACGGAAGTGTGCGCTCTTGCCGTACCAGCCGCAGCCGATTAGTCCGACTCGTCTGGGTTTTTTCTGGGCCGATACTCCGGCGTATGCGCCGAGACCCGAAAGGGCCACAGAAGCCACGCCGGCCTTAAGAAAATCACGACGATCCATAAAATACCTCCAGAAAATAACCTAATAATGGACCAATATCATGCCGGATTATACTTGCACTAAGAATAGTTTGCAAGCGCCTCCCCGAACGATTTCAACAGGCCCAGCTCCGGCCTTAGAATTCCCGGATTAAATCGTATAATTCCGATACGTATAGCCACAGGCCCCTGCATGCGTCGCCAGCGTTGGGTACGGCTGGTACAATTGTTATCGCACGACAGCCAGATTTCTCGACTGCGCTTCGCTTCGCTCGAAATGACATAATGGGGCCTGGTCTCGCTCGAAATGACATGGCGGGGCTTCGATTCGCTCAAAATAACATGGCGGGGCTTCGATTCGCTCGAAATCCCATTGGGAACGTACCCTGCGTTCGAAATCACATCGCAGGGCTTTGTTTCACTCGTAATGACATAAGGAGCGTCCCTGCTCTCGAAATAACAAAAGATTTCATTGTCATTCCGACCGGAGCGATGCGCAGCATCGGGCAGTGGAGGAATCTGGCTTCGAGAATCAATCATTTAGCATCGAACACCGAGATACAAGTCTCGGAGATTTTTTGGTATTTTTTTTGTTATCCAACTTGTATTATGATATAATATGTATAGAACATACGTATTTCGTATGTGGTATGTCGTGCTTTGAATTATGAATTAAGAATTGAGAATGTAGAAATCAAAGAAGTAAAAAGTAAAAAGGGAAAATGCTTTGTCATTGATTATTTACTATTG
>Ga0315294_10007608_pt1 | contig 11882 bp, 13 predicted proteins | sample YL17G13_40_MG_FD_203626 | JGI IMG/M metagenome (GOLD analysis project Ga0315294, IMG submission 203626) | Sediment microbial communities from Yellowstone Lake, YNP, Wyoming, USA - YL17G13_40 | ecosystem: Environmental > Aquatic > Freshwater > Lake > Sediment | place: USA: Wyoming | collected...
TCGGTTGTGGTTGACGATGCAAAATCCTGGGAAAGGACCGGGCCATGGACCTGAAGACGATCCTGTCGACGTTCGGCATCATTTTCCTCGCGGAATTGGGCGACAAGACGCAACTGAGCATCCTATTGTTCAGCGCGAAGAGCCAGAGGCCGTGGTCCGTCTGCCTGGGGGCGTGCCTGGCCCTCGTGGTGACGACTGTCATCGCGACGGTGCTCGGCTACGTGGGCAAGGAGTTTGTGCCGGCCCGGCTGCTGCACTACGTGGCGGCGGCGGGATTCATCGGCATCGGCATCTGGTTGTTCCTGGCGAAACCTTGAGGGATGCGCATGGCCCGGTGCGACGCCTGCAAAGAACGGTTCCTGCTGAAAGGCTTGAATCGCCGGCTCGCGATTCCCGAGTATCGGGCGATGGTCGGCATCTGGCCGTGGATTCCCGTCCGCGTGTGCGACGCGTGCCTGGAAGCGCATGAGCGGGATTTTCTGGATCGGCTTCGGCTCCTGGCGCCGCAGGTGCTGGAGAACGACGAGCCGATCGTCGCTCCCGTGTGCCTCGCGTGCGGGGCGGTCAAATCGGCCGGCGGCTGGCGCGAGGCGAGCAAGTGGCTCGATGCGGCCGGCCGGCCCGTTCGCCGGGCGAGGTTCCACCTTTGCGGAAAGCACGCCGGCGCGGTTTACATCGACGGCATCGTGGTTTCGTCCAACTTGACGAGCGGCGCGCGCGTCGGCGAGGCGCTGGACGAACTGCCGACGGCGGGCGCGGACCTCCTCGCGCGCGTGGAAGGTTGGCGCCCGGGCGAGGGAACCGGCCCGGCCGGGGCAACGCATTTCAAACCGGACCTCTCGCGCGACGCCGCGGCGGCGGAGGCGATCCGGTTCTGGCAGGAGGCGCCGGCCGGCCTGGAGGCGAAGGCCGCCTGGATGGGGCCGGTGCGGAAGGACTATCGGATGCGGTACCGCCTGGACCTGGTGCGCGACTATTCGGCCGGCCGGCGCGAGAGCCTCATCCTGGTGCGCACGGGGCCGGCGGAGTTCGCTGTGTGGCGCACAGCGGCGTCGTTCGGTCCGCACGCGTCAGGAACGTCGCCGACCGCTCCCGCGGTCGGCTCACTGTGAGCCGCGACCAGAAGGTCGCGGGGAGTCGTTCCCGCCGCCTCAATCCACGTGCGTGCCGAACGAGGCGACCTTCGGCTGGGCGAGGCGCTCGTAATCCGCCCAGGCCAGGAGGACGGAGTCCTCGTGCGTGCCGGCGGGGACGAGGATCTGCTCGTCGGCCGATAGATGCTCCTCGACATAGACCGGCAGGTTGTACTCGGCGCCGAAGGGGGGCATGGCGCCGACCTCGCAGTCGGGGAACAGGCCGCCGATCTCTTCCTCCGTCGCCAGGCGGACGCCTTTCGCGCCGAGCGCCTTCTTCGCCCGCTTCATGTCGAGGACATACGTGGCGGGAAGGACGCACATGGCGAAAGCGTCGTCGGCTTTGACGATGACGACTTTGGCGACCTCTTCGCCGGTGATGTGCTCGGCGGCCGCCACCTCCTGGGCGGTGTACCGCGCGGGGTGGTGGCGCAACTGGAACTTGACCTTCTGTTTCTTGAGAAACTTGGCGACGTCCATGGCTTGTCTCCTTTCCGGCGCGGGGATCGGCTCTCCTTCTCTATTATAACTTAGCCTCCTGGCGATTTCTCTTTCCGCTCGGCGGGCGGGGCGTCCGCCCGGTCCACAAGGTCGGCGACGGTGGTCCGGCCGGCGGGATCGCGATCCGCGGAGCGCAGGGCCTCGTAGACGGCCCGCGCCTCGCGATGGATGGGCATGTAGTCGGCGTCGGCAGGGCTCGGGAGCCGGCTCCGGGCCGCACGCATCACGTCGGCGACGCACATCCGGCCGGGATCGCGCGCGGGCAGGTAGGCCGCGGCCTCGCCGACGGGCGTTCGGGCCACGAGGCCAGCCGATTCCATCCGGCCGAGGATTTCCTCCAGGCCGTCCTGGCCTAGGCCGGTGGCGTCGATCAGTTCGGCGAGCGCCGTAGGTCCCTCGCCCCGGCGAAAACGGCGGGCGCAGACCGCCGCCACGACGAGCGCCGCGAAGTCGGCGGCGAGAAAACGGCCGCGACGGCGCTCCTCCTCGTCGGCTTCGGCCCGCGCGAGGTCTTTGAAGTTCTGGATGACGTAGGCGAGTTCGGCGCCGAACAGGACGAAAATCCACGTGACGTAAATCCAGAGGAAAAAGAGCGGGATCACCGCCAGGTTTCCGTACAGCGTCCCGTAGCCTGTGGCGTGACGAAGATAGATCGCGAACGCCGTCTTCGCGATCACGTGCCAGAGGAGGCCGGCGACGACGGCCCCGGTCAGGGCGGAACGCCAGTTGACCTCGCGGTTGGGGAGCAACTTGTAGAAGATGAAAAGGACGAACCACGCGGCGCCCAACCCGACGGACCACTCGCCCACGACGAGCAGCCAAGGCGCCACCGCGGCCGCCTCTTCCACCAGGTACCGGATCGCATAGACCGCCACAATCGCGGCAAGCGGAGCAAGCGTCAGGATCAGCCAGAACATCAAGAGTTTGCGCCAAAGGGACCGGCGCTCGTCGATGTGCCAGATGGCGTTCACCGCTCCCTCCATCGTCATCAGGACGTTGATGGCGAGGACAAAGAGGAACACGATGCCGGTGATGGCGGCGGTGTCGATCCGCTGGCGTGCGCTGGCGACGAGTTTTTTGATGTATTCCTGGAGTCCGACCTCCTCGCCGCCGACGGTCATGCGAATGCCGTCGGCCCGCACGGCCTTCAGGAGGAGTTCCTGGACCTGGTTCTCGAGTTCGACGCCGGGCGAGAAAATGCTGATGAACAGAAGGAAGATGACGAAGATCGGGATGAAACTCAGGAGCGTCTTGAACGTGAGGTCGCCGGCCACCGTGACGAGACGGTCGCGCCGGAGTTGTCGGCCGCAAAAGCGCCACAGGCGGATCTGATAGACGGCCAAGCGGCCCCATCGGCCGAGTTCATGCGTCGGGCTCTCCAGGAGCCGCTTAAGCCCGGCGCGGACACGGTCCGAATGTTCGCGGAGGTTGAGCATGGCAAAGGCCTCCTCTCGGCCGGATCGCCGGGCGGCCTCTCTCAGCCGGCGACCTCGTCCGGGTGCGCGATGCGCCCGAGGACGGCGCTGGCGGCCGCCACCGCCGGGTTCGACAGGTACACCTCGCTCTTCGGGTGGCCCATGCGGCCGGTGAAGTTGCGATTGGTGGTCGCGAGGGCGACCTCGCCTTCGGCGAGGACGCCCATGTGGCCGCCGAGGCACGGCCCGCAGGTCGGCGGCGAGACGACCGCGCCGGCCTCGAGGAAGATCTCCAGATACCCGGCCCGAAGCGCCTCGCGCTCGATGGTCGGCGTCGCGGGGAAAACGAGGCAGCGGACGCCGTCGGCCACCCGGCGGCCCTTGAGGATGCGGGCCGCGACTTCGAGGTCCGACAGACGCCCGTTCGTACACGATCCGATCACCACCTGGTCCACCCGAATCTCCTTGAGGTCCTCGACGGGCTTGACGTTCTCGGGCAGGTTCGGGCACGCCACGAGCGGGCCGACGCCGGTCACGTCCCACTCGAAGGTGCGGGCGTAGTCGGCGTCGGGGTCGCTCGCGTAGTAGCGCGCGTCGCGCTCGAGGCGGCCTTCGACGTACGCGCGCGTAATTCGGTCGGGTGCGATAATGCCGCTCTTCGCCCCCGCCTCGATGGCCATGTTGCACATGGTGAACCGGTCGTCCATCGGGAGGGCCTCGATGACGGCCCCGGCGAACTCCATCGCCCGGTAGAGGGCCCCCGAGACGCCGATTTCGCCGATGCAAAAGAGAATCAAGTCCTTGCCGCCGACCCACCGCCCGCGCTTGCCGGTGAAGACGAAGCGCATGGACTCAGGCACGCGGAGCCAGACCTTGCCGGTGGCCATCGCGGCCGCCAGGTCCGTCGAGCCGACGCCCGTCGCGAAGGCGCCGAGGGCGCCGTAGGTGCACGTATGGCTGTCGGCGCCGATGATGAGGTCGCCGGGGCCGACGACGCCCTGCTCGGGCAGGAGGGCGTGTTCGATGCCGACCTGGCCCACCTCCCAGTAGTGGGTGAGGCGGTGGCGTCGGGCGAAGTCGCGGAGGACCTTCGCCTGCTGGGCGCTCGCGATATCCTTATTGGGCGTGAAATGGTCCGGCACGAGGGCGACGCGCTCGCGGTCCCAGACGCGTTCGATGCCGGCCTCGGCCAGCCGCTCGATCGCGATCGGCGCGGTGATGTCGTTGCCGAGGGCGATGTCCACGTCGGCGTAAACGAACTCGCCCGGCCGCCCTTCGACAGGCTCAGGGCGGCCCCGAGTCCCGACATGGTCGGGATCGAGGGACCGGACGGCGTCGCGTCCGGCGTGGGCCGCGATGATCTTCTCCGTAATCGTCATCGGCATAGAAACCTCGATTCACACTCTACAATGTTATCTCAACGCAGAGAGCGCAGAGATCGCAGAGAAAGATAGTCAAGATTCTGAATACATCACTATTTGCTGTTCCCCAATCTCTGCTGTTCTCTGCGTTCTCCGCGTTCTCTGCGTTGAAAACACCTAGTTGTTTCCGAACGGCAGCCTTCGATTCGCCCCGCGCGAGAGCGGATCCTGGACGTACCGCGCCTGGCACGCCGGGCAAAGGTCGAAGCGGAAGGTCTTGTGAACCTGGTCCTCGAGTTGCTCGGCGTCCATGTCGGCCATCTGCTCCAGGAGTTCCTGGACCTCCTCGCTCTTGTCCTCGGCGAGGTCCGCGTCGGTGATCTCCATCGGGTCGTAGGCCGCGTACACCTCGACCTTGACGACGTAGCGGGTGTCTTCGTCGGCCAGGAGCGGCTTGCTGCACATGTCGCAGGTATAGTGGATCATCGCGCGCCCTCGCTCCGCAATGCCTGGGCCGTGCACCGCAGGTTCTTTCGACGCCGCGGGCCGCCCGACGGACAGGAACCCTCGCCGCCCCTAAGAATACCAGCGCGGCGGGGGAAGGTGCAAAACGATTCTCCGGGCGTCGCGGCGGGCTGCGGCGGGTGAGATCGCCGACCGCTTCCGCGGTCGGCTCACAAGGTGAGCCGCGGCCGGAAGGACGCGGCGAGTTCCGAGCGTCGCAGCGGCAGCCTCAGCCGGAGGCATGCGAGCACGCGACCAGGGCCTCGAGGGTCCGGCGGGCGGCGCCGGAGTCGATAGCCTCGGCCGCCCGGGCAACGCATTCGGCCGGGGTCCGCGCCAGGCCCGCCACGTAGACGGCGGTTCCCGCGTTTGCGAGGACGACGTCGCGTCTCGGCCCTTTTTCGCCGGCCAGGATCGCGCGGATAATCTCGGCCCCCTGGGCCGGCGTCTCGACGCGCATGTCCCCCAGGTCGCTTTCCGGGAGGCCGAGGTCGGCCGGCGTGAGGTCGTACTCCCGGATGCGGCCGCCGCGAACCTCCGCGACGTGCGTGGGACCGGAGAGGGTGATCTCGTCGAGCCCTTCCGAGGAATGGACCACGAGGGCGTGCTCGACATCGAGGCGGAGCATGACCTCGGCGATCAGGCGCACGAGGTCCGGCGCGAAGACGCCCATCACCTGCCGCCGCGCCCCCGCCGGATTCGTCAGCGGGCCGAGCACGTTGAAAACCGTCGGGATGCCGATGTCCTTGCGGACGCCCGCGGCGTGCTTCATCGCCCCGTGCAGAAGCGGTGCGAAGAGGAATCCGATACGCGCCTCGCGAATCGAGCGGGCGACCACTTCCGGCGGCGACTGAACGTTGACGCCGAGCGCCTCCAGCACGTCGCTCGAGCCACACCGGCTCGTCGCGCCCCGGTTGCCGTGCTTCGCGACGTACGCCCCGGCGCCGGCCGCCACGATGGCCGCGCACGTCGAAACGTTGAACGGCTTTCGGCCCGTGCCCCCCGTGCCGCACGTGTCGATGACCGGAAGGTCGCCGACGTCGATGCGCGTGGCCTTCTGGCGCATGACGAGGGCGGCGCCGGCGATTTCGTCGGGCGTCGGGCCCTTGATGGAAAGAGCCACGAGGTAGGCGGCGACCTGGGCGGGGGTCGCCCGGCCTTCCATGATGAGGCGCATCGCCTCGCGCGACTCCTGGAGCGAGAGGTCTTCGCCGCTCCACAGTTTCTGGATGAATGGGATCATGGTTTCCTCTGCGAGTACCCGTCCACGCGTTTCCGCCCCCGGCGCGCCGGGACCGGCCCACCCTGTGAGCCGCGGGCGGAAGCCCGCGGCGAGGTGGAAGAGCCCCGCAGCGGGCGATCATCGCCGACCGCTCCCGCGGTCGGCTCACACTCACACCTCGACGGCGGCGCCCGCCGCCGCTTCCGACACCCAGATCCGCGGCTCCAGGCCGGCCCGCCGCGGATAGTGTTCGAGCACAGCGGCCCGGAGCGGCTCAACCGCCTCCGGCCGCGCGAGCGTCACCGTGCACCCTCCAAATCCTGCGCCCGTCAACCGCGAGCCCATCACGCCCCCGACGCCCCGCGCGATCTCGACCAGAAGGTCCAACTCCGGCCCGCTCACCTCGTAATCGTCGCGCAGGGAATCGTGGCTCGCGTTCATCAACTCGCCGAACCGCGCCAAGTCGCCGGCCTTCAGCGCCTCGGCCGATTCGAGCACCCGCGCGTTTTCGGTGACGACATGGCGACATCGGCGGCGGATGATCTCCGGCAGGCGATCCGCGCGCGCCTCGAAGAGCGCGAGCGACACGTCGCGCAACTCGCGGATGGCCGGGTCGAACTCGCGCAGGCGCTCGGCGCCTTCCTCGCACTGTCGGCGTCGCTCGTTGTACGCGCCGGACGACAGCCGACGCTTGACTCCCGAGTCGGTGACGACCACTTTCGCCTCGCGCGCCGGAAGCGGGACGGCCTCGAACGAAAGGTCGCGGCAATCGAGCACCAGCGCGTGCCCCGCCCGCCCGTGAAGGCTCACGAACTGGTCCATGATGCCGCAGCGGACGCCGACCCGATGCTCCGCCTCCTGGCACAACTCGGCCAGGCGTTCCGCCGACAGACCGTGCGCCTCGGCAAGGGCGGCGGCGAGCCCCGCCGGAACGTCCGGCCGGGCCGCCACCAGCAGCGCCAGCGCCGACGCCACTTCATAAGCCGCGCTCGACGACAGGCCCGAGCCGACCGGCACGTCGCCGTCCACGACGGCCCGGAATCCGCGAAGCACAATCCCCTCCTCCGCGAGGACCTCGGCCACTTTCATCGGGTAGCGGAGCCAGTGCGGCGCGTCAGAAAAGGGGACGGGAGTATTTTGCCGCCCTTCGAGTACCTCAGGGCGGCCCTGAGCATTGTCGAAGGGCCGGAACGGCCCTCCGGGTGCTTCGCACAAAATACTCCCGTCCCCTTTTCCGTAGGACGGCAGACGGAACTCCGCCCGCTCGTCAAACTGGACCGACCGGATCGCAACGACCGGCTCGTCGTGCGGCACGAGGGCGATGCGGACGGCCCGGTCGAGCGCCATCGGCATCACGAAGCCGCCGCTATAGTCCGTGTGCTCGCCGATGAGGTTCACCCGGCCGGGAGCGCGGACCACCCGCACGGGCCCGGAGTCGCCGAAAACGTCGCGAAATCGGGCGACCAGATCGGCCACGGAAGTCCCCCAAAGGATAAGAACCGGCGTCGGCGAGTGTAGACACGGGGCTAACGGGCTGTCAACGCCAAACTCCGCCGGGGCCCCGGGAAGCGGATTCGCGTAAACCCCGCAGGCCGCGCCTGCCGATAATCCCTTGTGGCGAGGTCACCCGTGCTGCGCCCCGGCAGCCTGCGGAGGGTCGTATCCCGTGACGAAAGCCAGGCAGGCGTACCAGGTTTCCCTGATGAAGGGACGGGAACGGTTTCTCGTGCGTTGCGGCCCGGGGGACGAGGAAGCGGCCATCGCGCAGTTAATGCACTGGGCCGAGAACCCGGACCTGGATTTCGACTGGTTCGACGCCGCCGTCCTCTCACGCCAGATCAACCAGCATCTGGTCAGCCGTTCGGTCGAAGGCGAGGACCAGACCGAGGATTGAACGCCGAACGATGGTGAATCCCCTATTTCAGAAATTTTTGAGGTACATCGAGCACGAGCGCAATTTCTCGGTGCATACGGTGCGCTGCTACGCGGCTGACCTGGCGCAGTTCGCCGAGTTTCTCTGCAACGGCGGCTCGGAAGACGGCGTCGACGAGCGCGAAGTTTCCGGGCGGATCCGAAAGGTGGCGCCGCTGGACCTGAGGCGGTACCTGGCGGACCTGAAGCGGGCCGACTACAGCCGGGCGACCGTCGCACGGAAACTCGCGACGCTCCGCTCGTTCTACAAGTTCCTCGCCCGCTCTGGCGAGGTCGCCCGCAACCCCGTCAAACTCATCCGCACGCCGCGACAGGAGCGCCGGCTGCCGAAGTTCCTCCAGCCCGGCGAAGTCGAACGCCTCCTCGCCGCGACGAAGGGCGACGACTTGCTCGCGCTGCGCGACGCCGCGATCCTCGAGGTGCTCTACTCCACCGGCATGCGCGTCTCGGAACTTGTGGCGATGGACCTGGAGCACGTCGATCCGATCGGCGAAGTGGTCCGGGTTCGCGGCAAAGGGAAGCGCGAGCGCCTCGCGCCGCTCGGGTCCTACGCCCTGCGGGCGCTCGACCGATACCTGGCCGCCCGGGCCGACGCCGGCCCCATCGACAAGAAAGCCGTCTTCGTCAACCGCCACGGGAGCCGCCTGAGCACCCGGAGCGTCCGCAGAAAACTGGCGAAGTACCTCGCGATCGCCGGTCTCGACCCGAAGGTTTCGCCGCACACCCTCCGCCACTCCTTCGCCACCCACATGCTCGAGCGCGGGGCCGACCTGCGGGCCGTCCAGGAACTCCTGGGCCACCGAAGCCTTTCGACGACACAAATCTACACGCACGTCACGGCCGGCCGGCTGAAGGAGATTTACGAGTCGGCCCACCCCAGAGCCAACTAAGGCTGTGTTTTCAACGCAGAGGGCGCGGAGAACGCAGAGACAGATTTCTTCATGTGCGCGGCGGGTCTCCCGACCCGCCGCACAAAAAAGTCCCGTTGTTACTCGCTCCTCCCTCGGCGGTCTCTGCGCTCTCTGCGTTGAGACCGCGTTGCAGAACGGACGACTTATTGACCTGCCGCGTTTCGGCCGATACAACGTTCTCATGGCCCTGGCCGAGATGCTCAAGCACGTGACGCTGTTTGCGGGGCTCGATAAGGCCGCACGCGAGTCCGTGGGGCGGCTGGCCGTCGAGCGGCACGTCCCGGCCGGCCAGGTCCTCTTTCGCCAGGGCGAATCGGCCGACGGCTTCTACGTCATACTGGACGGCAAGGTGAAGGTGTACAAACTCTCGCCGGACGGGCGGCAGCAGATCCTGCACGCGTTCGGGCCGGGCCAGGCGTTCGCCGAAGCGGCCATGTTCGCGGGCGACTCTTTTCCCGCGTTCGCGGAGACGCTCTCCGAGTGCCGGCTGGCCTTCTTCCCGCGGGGGGCGTTCCTGAAGGAACTGGGGCAGAACCCGGCCCTTGCGGCCGGGCTGATCACGTCGCTCGCGCGCCTGTGCCACCAGTTGGCCGGGCTCGTCGAACAACTTTCCCTCAGCGACGTCTCGGGCCGACTCGCGCGGTACGTGACGGACCTGGCGCGCCGCAAGGGCGTCGCGCTGGAGAAGGGCGCCCAAGTGCGGCTCGACCTCGCGAAGGGGGAACTCGCGCGCCACCTCGGGACCGCCCCGGAAACCCTGAGCCGGGCGCTCGGACGCCTCGCCGCCCTCGACCTGGTGGAGGTCGAGGGACCCGTCCTCACGGTTCGGAACCCCGCCGGCCTGGAGGCCCTGGCGGGCGGTTTCACGCCCGAGGGTTCGTGATGCCTCTTCCCGAGGTACCGCACGGAACCGACCGAAAATCAACTAACCGAAAATCAGTTGACGCCTCGCGTGGACGGCGGTATCCTCCATTGCACTTTTCGTGGGCAAGGGTAAGGGGCCTCCGGGAGCGTTCGGGTCAAGACTGCTTGCTGACCGGCCGATAATGATTATAATGCTGCCGGACAAAGAACGGTGTGTTCCGTCTTCCTGCAGGAAAGGGCGTCTCTATGTGTGAATTCGGCGACCAGATCAAGGCGGGCAAGTTTCCGGTCGTGCTGTATGGCAACGCGACGGCCAAGAGTCGCCATATGGAGGGTTTGCTTGAGTCGTGCGGCGCAACCTTCGCCGTCTCTGATGCCTCAAGGGAGAAGGCGACCGAACCTTTTGCCGTCGTCGACGGTTGCTTCTTGAGCGCGCAGGACTTGGAGGAAGTCCTCAGGGCGGATTAGTTCTGTCACGCCCAAGGGGGAAGCCACGTCCCCAAACCAGATTAACATCGTCCTTTTTGGCCCCTCCGGGGTAGCGAAGCGAACCGCCGCTGAGTCTCTGGCGAGTGTCTGTCAAGCACATATGAAACGCGCCAGAATCCAGGTACTCGATATACGCGAGTACCTGGGTGATAGCACGCACGTCCTGCTCATGCGACCACAGAAGAAACAGCGGGAAGCAGTTACTGAAGCCATCGGGCGCATGTCCGGCAGGCTGCCAGAAGCCGATCTGAACATCATCTCGCTACATGCCTGCCACCAGTGCGGGAGCATTCCTGTATTCCCGTGCACCTCAGAGGCCGTCAAGGGCCTAGACCCCGCTATCTGCATCACGCTTATCGATGACGTCTACTCGTGCCGAAAGAGACTGAAGCGCGGAGGATACCCGTATCGCCACCATCAACTTCTGAACTGGCGGCAAGTCGAATGCGGCATTGCGGACCTCATCGCTGACGCGTCCAGCATTGAGAATGTGTACCTTGCGGCCAAGCATCCGAGAATGATGGTGTACCGTCTGCTTTTTGAGCCGAAGCGCCCGAGGCTTTACTCCGCCTCTCAGATTACAAACGTCAGAGATAACCCGCAGGCCCGGAAGGAGATAGAGGCTCATCGTCGGCACATTCATCAGGAATTCGTTGTCTTTGACCCTCTGACCGTAGATGACCGCATTCTTGTCAACTCCCTGCCTGGTGAGGAGACCGAGGCAGAAACCTTCCAGGTTGGAATCGATGCTAGGTGGCCCTCCGACCTCTCCGATATTGGGCCCTACTACGAGAGCCTTGTGCCTGAAGATCCGAACCTCTTCCCTCTGACGGTGGAAGTCAAAGAAGCCGAAGAACTCAACAGGCCAGACCAGATGAGTAGCCCCATGAGCACCATCGACGCCCAGATAACACAGAGAGACTTTCGGTATATTGACCAAGCGGACGTGATGGCAGCATACAGACCTCGGTTATTGGGCCACGAGAGCGGCGGCGTCGCAGCGGAAAAACTCTACGCCGCCGGTACGGGCGCCACACCCGTAGTGGAGTATTCGCCTTCCGAGGATACCGCCGACACAGCATCGAGACCGTTCAGCACACCCCTTCCGGGTCCAGTGTTGCTGGACTTGGATACGTTCTATGAGAGTCTGGATTCCACCGCACGCGCAGAGGCAGACAGGCGCTATCAGCGTAATGCGGAACGGTACCTGATATTCGAGGAGTTCGCCGCTCGTTTCCAATCTTAGGCGCGCGGAGTTTTTGAAAGAACGTTGTGCTTCGACATTTTGCCAGACTATTCCTCCGACTTCAGATTGAGACCTCCTGGATCGCCAGAATTTTGAGTCCCTAGGTAATCAGGTCAACATCGCCAGGTAGGGGCGCATGACGTTGGCCATGCGGCAAATCTTGGCGTAATGCCAGAATTCGTCCATGGTGGCGCGGCGCTCGCGCCAGCACTCGCGCAGCGCCTCCAGCGCCACGTCGAGCCCGATTTTGTTGCGGTACTTGAAACAGTCCGCCACCGTCTTGGCGATGTCGTACATCTTGACC
>Ga0315294_10007609_pt1 | contig 11882 bp, 13 predicted proteins | sample YL17G13_40_MG_FD_203626 | JGI IMG/M metagenome (GOLD analysis project Ga0315294, IMG submission 203626) | Sediment microbial communities from Yellowstone Lake, YNP, Wyoming, USA - YL17G13_40 | ecosystem: Environmental > Aquatic > Freshwater > Lake > Sediment | place: USA: Wyoming | collected...
CAGGGCCGAGCGAGCTGCGGAGCCCAGAATGCGCCTCAACCCTTGCCGGTGCCACAGCGCAAGGGCGTCTACACAGAGCGCAGAAGGCGCGCCACTTATTCAATGTAGTTGGCAGACGCGACACTAGCAGGTTGCGGAAAAACGGCTGATTGAAGCAATGGGAACCGAATCTCCGACCCTCGTCGCGGTGTTGTAATCATCAAACGGTGACGGAGGCCGAGGGCCATGCGCGGAGACGACAGTGACGATACCCGGATGTGGTCGTACGTCCCGCAGGAACAGCGGATTCCGGCCGATCACCCTCTGCGGCCGATTCGCAGGATGGTCGACGAAGTCCTGGATCGGCTGTCGCCGCGCTTTGACAAGCTGTACTCGAAGGTGGGACGACCGTCGATTCCACCCGAGCGGTTGCTGAGGGCTCTGCTGCTGCAGGTGCTGTATACCATCCGCAGCGAGCGGATGTTGATGGAGCAATTGGACTACAACATGCTCTTCCGCTGGTTCGTGGGGCTGAACATGGACGACCCGATCTGGGACCCCACCGTGTTCACCAAGAACCGGCAGCGGTTGCTGGAGGGCAACATCGCCCAGGCCTTCTTCAAGGAAGTGCTTGCCCTGGCAGGCGAGAAGGGGCTGACCAGCGACGAGCATTTCACCGTGGATGGCACGCTGATCGAAGCCTGGGCAGGGAACAAGAGCTACCGCAGGCGGCACCCGGGGTCGAGCAAGGGGCCGGATGAGCCGGGGGCCGGCTCGGGAGAGGACTTCCACGGCGAGAAGCGGACGAATGCCACCCACCAATCGACGACCGACCCGCAGGCCAAGCTGTATCGCAAGGGTCCGGGGAAAGAAGCCAAGCTGTGCTACCTGGGCCACGTCCTGATGGAGAACCGCAATGGGCTGGTGGTGGATGGGCGCTTGACCCAGGCGACGGGGACGGCGGAGCGGGATGCGGCCGAAGAGATGGTGCGGGCAGCCAAGCGCCGGCACCGAGGGCGGCTTACGGTGGGAGGGGACAAGGGCTTTGACACGCAGGGCTTCGTGGCGGCGTTGCGAGCGATGGGGGTGACGCCGCATGTGGCCCAGAACGAGAGCCATCGCCGCAGCGCGATTGATAGTCGCACCACTCGACACAAGGGGTATGAGCTCAGTCAATGGAAGCGGAAACTCATTGAACAGGTCTTTGGCTGGATGAAGACGGTGGGAGTGCTTAGGAAGACGCGTCACCGGGGAGCGCCGCGCGTGGGTTGGATGTTCATCTTCTGCCTGGCAGCGTTCGACCTGCTGCGGATCAGGAATCTCGAAGCGGCGAGGGCATAGTCGCGAGGCGTTCGCAAGACCGAAGATCCAAGGCAGATGAGCTTCCCGAGAAGGTTCTTCGGGAGCCCGGACTTCGGTGATCGACCGCCTGAGGGCGAGATCAAGGACGACCATGCACGTCATTCGTTTGTTCGTTTCACATTCTTCCGCAGCCTGCTAGGTGTGAGGGAACAGGTCGTCTCCGATGCTTTTCCATGCCCAGAGAATGGCGGAATATGGGACGGCCGACAGATGTGGGAGCCCCGATTTGACGGAAGACGCTCCGCCAACCATATCTCCCGGAAGCGCCGGAGCCCTCTCACCGACGTCAGGAACGGGGGTTCGATCGCCGCGTCTGACCCACTGCGAGCCTGGGATTCTTCAAGCCCGTCTCGAGTTTGTTCCTGACCTCGCGCATAACCCGTGGGGCCAGTCGATCCGCGTACTTCCCAAGGAATTCCCTGACCGCCTTCGAGTCGTGGACGACGAGTTCCCGCAAGGCCCACGACATCGCTTTGACCACCATCTCATCGCGGTCGTCGACCAGCTGACGGCAAACCCTTAGTGTCCGAGCCACATCCCCTGCCCCGCCCTCTGATCTGACATTCAGAGCCACAGTGCTGACGAGCGCGGCCCTTCGCCACCAACGGCCGCTGGAACGCGCCCACCGGAGTATGAGCTCGTCTCCTACGGACCCCTGCCGCCATGCCGGTCCCGCCAAAGTGCGGGCAAAGGAGTCGACCGACCACCAGCTGTCGATCCCGCGCCCGAACTCCTCAAGCTCGGGCTCTCCGATCCACTGCAGGGCATTCTGGTGATGGAGGATCAACTCATAGGCGACGCTGCGCCACCCGTACCGGCCCAACAGTTCCCTGGCGATGGCCAGGACGAGGCTGACGCTGGCCTCACCCAGCGAACGAGAGTATTGGCGCCGAATGGCGCGCAGGTTGGGGGTATTCTTGACCGCCAGGTCCTGGATCCGGGCGTTGATTTCGGCGGCTATCGCCGCAGGGGAGCGTCGCGAGAGTTCCTCCTCCATGATTCAGTCCTTGGGAGCGACCTCCGCGTACCGGTCCAGTTCTCCTCAGCATTCCACTCGGCGGGCCTCCCGAGGGTCAGGCATCGGCCAAGCCTTTCTCGGCTCCCTTGGCCGGCAGCGCTGGCCTTCCGTCCCGCTCGCCCGCACCACCTGCCGCCGTAAGGATCCCGCAGACATCCCCAGGTTCGCCAAACGCGCTCCGTCTACCGCTTCCCCCGGATGGACTCGGCGACCCTCCCGTCCCCACCTCTTCGGGCATGACCCTTGGCCCGCGCCCCGCCCGCGCTACGCCCCCGGTCTGGTGAACCTCCCAACTGCGCCGGATTACGAAGCCCGCCGGATCGCCCTCAGCGGCTGGAAAAGGGGATGTCGGGTCTGAACCCGGAAGGTTTTGAAGACTTCCCGCACGATCAACTCGCGATTGAGCAGCAGGACCGCCAATGAGACCCCTTGAACGACATAGCGACTCACACCGAGGCCAACCGCGACGCCGATTGCATCGCCTTGATAGAAGAATGGTCCGACTCCGAGGTTGATGGGATCAAGGACCATGAACATGACCGTCGCATAGTAGCCAAGGTCTTTGATGAGGGGCACCGGGATTGACGCGATCCGGCGGCGGACAGCAAAGAGAGCGTACCCGATTGACACGGTAAGGGCATTGCTGAAGCCTGCAATGAACGCCCAATGGATCCCGTGTCTCTCGCCTACAGGGGTAGAGTATGTGACCTCGAGCCCGAAAGGTCTGACGTGGAACGCTTGGTATTCGCCAGCAAGCGTTGCCAGGATGGCGTGGGCGCCTTCGTGGACGATGGCAAAGACCATCACGACGAGCAGCATGTACAGGAGCTTCTTCACCATGCACTCTCCAGCGGGCGCGGGCCCTGCAATACATCCATGCGGTCGACGACCCTCCCCTTTGCCGACCCCTCTCTCGCGCCCCGAGCCAACCTAGGAGCGCTACCGCCATAGGACGGGATTGCCGGAGCACCACTCGATTCGTTGCCAAGCCTCAGGATGAGCCTGACCGTCCTCGCCTACAACATGCAGCCGGTAGTGAAGATCCTCGGCGTCCCCCTAATGATCGAAGCCCTCGGCTAAGAGCGCTTCTTCCTTCCCTATCCCTCGTTTCGTTCCCCAACTCACACCAGGCGCCACCTACTTCCCTCACCGCAAGTGCGTTCTCACACGGTCTGGCGAGTTGTTATACGAGCTCGATCGGGCGAATCATGCCGACTACCGCAGTTCGCCGCTAGGCAAGCTCTTCGATCGGGCGACGCTGCCCCCGCCGCCCCCCTTCCCGCTCAGGCAAGCGCGGCCGGACTGAGCGCCGAGGCGGGCAAGAAGAAGGGAGTACCGTAAGTTGAGCGTGCCATTCGCGGTTCAAGCATGCGGCGTTGATGCTTTCGCAGCACGGCAGCCCGGCGCGCGCAGGCGGGCGGTCGAGTCGCATGCGAACACGGCAGGCAGACCTCGCGGCGCGGCACTCAGAGTCGAACGGGGTTGGGGGCGGCGTCGCGGCCGCATAACGGCATCGAGCTGAGTGGCGCCGCTTCTCTACCTCACATACTAGCACGTCTCGCGCAGATGCGGGCCACTGCGCGGCGTCCGCTCAAGCGAGGTGTTGGGCGATAGGCGTTGGAGAGCAGCCTGCGGGAGAGGGCACACACAAGGTACTACGTCCGCTCGAGCCACAACCCCAGCATGTGCCGGATGCTGATGATCTCGCATGCATGGTAGCAGTTGTGTCCAATGATCCCGTGGACTATCTGCGAGCGCAGGGCTCTTCCCTCTTGATACGGCTCCGCGAGGGTAGCGTCATCCAGGCTTGCAACGTACCCGGCGAGGGCTTCGTTCGATTGGAGGCCCGCTGACCGGGCTGCGCCCCACGCCTCTTCGCTTTGCCCATCTCCCACCGGGGGCCATCCGTCTTCGGCTCCGAGCGCTGCGCGATCGACAGGGGCTCCTTGCAGACGGAGACGTACCGCCTCCTGCCAAAACCGTACGTGGTTCACAACCGCCCAGACGGAGTTGAATCGCTCAGCGGGGACGGATGAGGCCTGCGGCGCTGACAGGCCTTCAGTCGAGACGGAGAAGGGTGTGAACCAGCCGTGTCCCGGGTTCGAGAAGAGCCCCCTCAAAGCGTCGGCAAGGTGCTCGGCTTCGCACATAGATCTCCCCTGTGATCGAGAGCCTGCCGCCCAACGGCCTCGAGCTAAGATTGGAATGAGAAGGCCGGTCCCTCGATCAACGTGCTTCATCATGTCGGCAGGAAGCTCGTCTGCCACCTTCGGCGATGAGCACAACCTAAGCGCACTCAGAGGTGCAAGAAGGAGGAACCGGCCATGGTTAAGGATAGCACTGCTTTCATCGGATTGGACCTGGGTGACAAGCGCTCCAACGTCTTCATCCTGGATCAGAATGGCGAACTCATCGAAGAAACCCGCATCCCCTCTACCGAACCTGCCTTCCGTCGCAAGTTCACCAGCCTGCCACCCTGCCGGGTAGCCATGGAGGCCGGCACCCACTCGCGTTGGGCCAGCCGGCTGCTCGAGCAGCTCGGGCATGAGGTACTGGTGGCCAACCCCCGCAAGCTGCGTCTGATCTACGGCAACCCCCGCAAGGCAGACGAAGCCGATGCCGAGCATCTGGCCCGCCTGGCACAGAGGTAGTGAGACCGTAGATGCAGAAGACTCCGACTTCTTGCACATCAACGGGCTTGAGAACCTACGCGTTGTGTGCCCATATTAGACTCCAGAAGGTGAACCACCAATGCTGACACGCTCCATCTGAGAGCTCTCCTTGACCCTCACAAGGGATCCTTCGGGTTGAAGGTAGAACCGTTCCCCATACAGATGGTGCCTCCACTCGACCTCCGAAGGGCCATGCCTGTTCTTCTCGATAGCAAGTCGGACCGCACGCGCTCGGCCTGCCTCCCCGGCAGGCTCAAGGTGTTCGTTGCTTACCACCAACCCGACGTCCGGCTCATATGTCATCGTCACAAGTCCCCACAGATCCTCCATATGCACCGGCCCCTGGCGGCGTATCGCCTGCTCATCCACCGCCCCGACCGCCACGACCGGCACGCCCCGTCGCAGGGCAAGTCCCTTGAGAGAGCGAACCACATAATCGATGTGTCGCTCTCGCCCCAGGGCGGCAAGTTCCGGGGGAGGCGGGACCCGCTGGGCGTAGTCGATGATCACCACCGGATGGAGTCCCTGGCGCTGAAGCACCACCACCATCTTGTCGATCGCCTCCGGTGACGTGTACACCGGATCGCCCCGGTACAGATAGAGCGTGTCGAGATACCTCTCCATTCCCCTCCACCCAAGAAGGCCGGCCTTTGGGAGCTTTAGCAGGAGTGAAGAGACATCCTCCAGCACGCCCTTCTCCGCCAGATCGGCCAACGCCTCGCGGATCGCGGCCAGGCTCACCCCTCCCTCACTACCTCCGGCCAGCCAGGACTCCAGGCACAGTAGCCGCTGAAGGAGGAGAATCGGCGAGTGCTCGTAGCAGATCAGCACGCAGACGACCCGGTTCCGGCACTGGGCGGCCCAGCGGGCGATGTTCCGGCCCAGCTGGCAGACGAAGAGGGTCTTGCCGACATTCTGCTTGCCCACGACCAGGACCAGATCCTCGGCGTGCAAGCCGCCTCCCATGTTTGCGTCAAGCTGGGGGAACCCCGTCGGGATCTGCCGGAGCACTGCCGGATCGAGCTCCAGTAGGGTCTGTTCAAAGGCCTCGACCGTCGCCCGAAGCGAAACCAGCGGCCAGGTGCTCCCCGGGAAATGGATGGCGGTCTCGTAGCCGTCTTCAAACCGAGTCACCGATCCCCCTACCCTCTCCGACCTGGCACTAAGCCTTCTCCACGACCGGCACCCGATGGCCGGGCGTATGGGCGGTCTCGATCCTCGCCTCCAGTCCCTCTCGAGAGGCATAGCTCCAACTTAACTTCCATTTAGTTGCATTAGCTGGAAGGTCGAGGATGCACATCATCAGCGTCAAGCGCTGCAATGAGACCTTGAGCATCCTCCAGAGAGCGAACACGCCCTTGGGCAATATCCTCGCCAGCTTCCAGCTCAGCCTACTGCCACAGCGCATTCCAGAAGTGGGTCTGGCTGTCATCGAGCGGGCTCATCGGCACCAGGGTGACTACGCCACCGTCTGTGGTCACAGCCACAAGATCCCCTTCCCTGATGCCGACTCCGCGCCGAATGGCGGCAGGCAGCGCGCGACCTTCCCGGTTCGGGTCACCCTGCCGAGGATGAGTCTGTCGTATCCACCGCTGCCTATGGGAGAATGGCCTTCAGAAACTCCGCCGGTGTGCAGACAATGATCGGGAGGATCGCTTCTCGAGTCTTCGCGCCCAGGAAATGCCTGCGATCGAGGGTCAGCAGATGTGTGGCCTTGCCCGCGCGGGCCCCAGCGAGGACATGAGCGTCTTTGGCGGGGACGACGGCAGTGGCCTTGCGGAGCGCTGCTGGGGTCGGGTCAGGCACGACCCGGGGCTCGAGTTCCCCCAGCAGCTTGTAGAATCCCAGCAGCGCAGGTGCCGGGAACTTGCCACGGAGATTCCGCTCGGCCTCCCGCAGGACCAGCCTTGTGACCAGGGGCGTGGCCAGCCCCGGTTTGCACACGCTCGCGACCAGGGCAGATCCGCCTGACGGCGAGGCTGCGGCGGCAATCAACGCGCTGGCATCAAAGAAGACACGCGGCCCTTCAGCCATTCAGGCCTTCGCAAGCAAGCGCCGGACCTTGGCGGCAGTCTTCGCGTCGATCTTGTCTTCCTCCAGGAAGGCGTCGAGCTCCTTCTGGTCGAAGTCGCGAAGCGCGGTTCTCTCCCTGCCCAGCTGCACAGGCGAAACCTCGATCTTTGAGCCGCGCAACGTCAGCCGGAGGAACGTGTTCTGGTCGATGCCAAGACGCTCCCGGAACTCCATGGGAACCGTAATCTGACCCTTCGCCTGGGAGCGCACAATGCGTGTGAGGGGCTTCTCCGCCATTCCGGAATTCCTCCCTTCCGTCTCGCCGCAAGTATACCACAGGAACCCGCTCTGTCGGCGAGGCCGGCGTGGCGACGGCAGCTTCCAAATCCCCGGAGCTTGGCCCGATCGCCCAGTGCGGGCGCAGGCCAACCTCCCGACTCGGCCGCCGCAACTTAGGTGTTATTTAGTTGCATTAGCCAATGGCGAGGTCCGGGGCCAAGAGGCTGCTCTGTGGGCTGCCGGACCGCGCGTGCGTCCTCTGCCACGGCGCGTCCGCACGGCGACGTCACTGAAGCTTCGGGGCGTGGGTTTCCAGGGATGTGCTTCCCTAGCACCACCATGCCGATCTTGCGCTTCGCGATCCGGGAGGCGGTGCGGCAGCCAGGTCGATCCACAAGGAGAACGATCAGTGGCATGTCCGGCCTCGGCGAGCCCCTACGGACGAGTGAACGCCTGCCCCATCCTTGTGGTATATCATGACTGGCGAGGCACTGGCTTAGCCTGCGCGTGCCCGGTGCCTCGGGCTCCGCAAGCAAAAGATATCCTCACGGGCACGTGGCGTTCGAATACCCTGCAGCCGGCGGACTGAGCCCGGAGACTGACAGGACCCCTGTGGAAACGATGATCCATGGGTGGACTTCTGTGAAGTGATTTCGCTAATCTATGGCGTAATTAAGCGTTTGCGCTTCATAACTCGCCGTTGGATCTTGCTTGACAAGTTAAGTCAAGGAGCTTAATATTGAAGAAATGAAGCAAAATAACTACGTGGCGGTGATTGGAGACATCATTGGCTCCAGGGAGGCCGAGGAACGGGGAGGCCTTCAGACGCGCTTGCAGGCAACCGTCGCTCGGGCCAACTTGGCCTGTCGCGACACCCTCGCCTCCAGCTTCGTTCTGACCTTAGGAGATGAATTCCAAGGGCTCCTCAACTCCCCTGATGACCTGCATTGGCTCCTCGCACGTTTCCGTGCAGACTTGCACACAGCCGAAGTGCGCTTCGGAATCGGGATCGGTCCCCTTGAGACCCCTCTCGAACCTCAAGCTCTCGGAATGGACGGGCCTTGTTTTCATCGTGCGCGCGAGGCAGTCGAACGAGCAGCCGCCCGGGAAACGTATGTGGAGGTTTCGATCCGAGATGATTCCGGCGACCAGGGAGTATTCGACGTCTACGCAGTCCTGTCTGCGGCCATTCGTCATAGATGGACTAGGCGACAGCGCCAAGTTGTTGACCTTACGATGGCGGGATCGGAAGGGAAAGAGGTCGCCGTACGGCTGGCCATCACTCCTAGTGCGGTTAGCCAACATCTGCGTGCCGCCGGAGGGCAGGCGATCGCTCAAGCTGCGCGTGCGTGGCAGGCAGCACTGCAGCGTGCATTCCTTCGTCTAGAGTAGCTTTCCATGCCATACCCGACCCTGGCATTCCCATTCCTCCTGCTCCTCACCGAGTATGGTTTCCAGACCCGGAAGACTGCGATGCGCGGCCTGTCGGGTGACGGCGGGCGCAAGCTCATCTACAGACTGATTGGCTGGTTGCTCCTCGCGTGGGCAGCCAATGCTTGGCGCAGCCCTTGTGACCTCGGCCTTCTGGCGGCGGGTTTTGTACTTGGAGAATTGACGGTGACCGTCCTCCACAGAACGATTCGCGACCAAGTTGGCCGAGGCCTACCCCACGGTGGCCCGGTTGCCCATCTGATCCTTCCACTAGCCAGTATTGTTTTCGCTCTAGTGATCTACGAGCTGCATGACCGCTTCCAGCTCTGTGCATTCGCCACTGATCGGGCTCTGCCGGCCGCACTCGCCATCCTCGTTCCGTTCACTGCGCTGTGGTGTTGGTCAACCCTGATGACGGTCAGCTTGGTCGATCTAGTTAGGCCGGGACAAGTGAGGGACGACCTTACTCCGGCTTTGGGTGGGGGTGAACTTATCGGCCTCCTAGAGCGCCTAGTCGTCTTCGGCCTAGTCATCGGCGGCGTCTTGGGTAGTCTGGCGTTGATCGTCGCCGCCAAGGCCGCAGCCCGGTTTCCTCAATTCAAGGAAGAGGCCTTTGCCGAGTACTTCTTGATTGGAACCCTGTCCTCGGTGGGACTGGCAGCGCTCTTGGGCCTGTTGTCGTCATACTTGCTGCATCTCCTCTAGTCGCTCTGTTCGGTCGCAACCCATCGATGTGCTTCTGTACCGCGCAGCGTATCTGTGTGGGTAGGTCCGATTCGCCAATCTCTCGTCGACTCACCTCTCCGGTCCCGTTGCATCACATTTCGGACCAACGATCGCATCTTCGTATCGTGGATCGGGGGCCCTGTGTGGATCAGCGAAGTCCGCCAATGGAAGGGCACGAGGATCCGTCGCCCTTCATCGACCGCCTCTGCTTGGCTCGTAGGGATTCAAGGAGGCAAGTAGGCCGGTATGGCAGGATCACTTGTACTCCAAGGGCAGGCAAGTCGCCCGCCCCATCATGAGACCAAGGATCTGGCTGCACAGGCTGCCGGGCTCCAGAATGGACGCGTAACAACGCGGCGGATGTCGCCCGGACTCCTCCGGATCCGTGAGGCAGGTCATGGATGCGCTCGTGCGCTCCGCTGTCTGATAGACTAGCCCGCACTCCAGGGTTGACTCCACTCGCGAGTGGTGATGCCGACCCAATAGACAACATCCCATGCATTACCATTCAGTCCTGCATCACGGCGCTTCGGCCGTGGACATCCCGACGGCTGATGCTTCGGGCAGGCATCGGCCGCCAATCTCCAGCGGATAGCGGAGGCATCAATGAGTGCATCGGGCACGCTAGCAGGCGCGAAGGCCCTCGTCGGACCCATGCGCCTGCCTTTCCTGATTCTGACCCCGGCCTGTGTGCTCTTGGGAGTTGGCGCCGGGGTCTACCGTTCCGGACGGGTGGATCTCCTCCAGGTCGTGATTGTTCTCATCGGCGCGGTCACCGCCCATATCAGCGTCAACGCGTTGAACGAGTACTTCGACTTCCAGAGTGGCCTCGACCTGCGCACGCTGCGTACCCCCTTCAGCGGAGGCAGCGGCACTCTCCCGGCGCGGCCAGCGATGGCACCCATGGCGTTGGCGATCGGACTCGTCGCGCTCGCCATAACCAGCGTGGTCGGTATGTACTTCGTGCTCGTACAGGGCGCGGGCCTGTTGCCGCTCGGCCTTGCGGGAATGTTCGTGATCGCGGTCTACACGGTCTGGCTCACCCACAATACATTTCTCTGCCTGATCGCCCCCGGATTGGGATTCGGGCCCTTCATGGTCATGGGCACCGGCTTTGCCTTGACCGGGCACTACTCTTGGACTGCGTTCGTCGCGTCGCTGATCCCGTTCTTCCTGGTCAGTAATCTGCTTCTGCTCAATCAGTTCCCAGATGCCGAAGCGGATCGCAGCATCGGCCGGAAGCATTTGCCCATAAGTATTGGTCGACGCGCTAGCAGCTGGATCTACATCGCGTTCCTGCTCCTAGCCTATGCCTCGATCGTTGGCGGAGTCGTGGCAAACCAGCTTCCGACTTGGGCACTGCTGGGTTTCTTGACGCTCCCCCTAGCCGTCCGGGCAGGAGCAGGCGCCTATAGGCAAGCAGAGGAGATCCCGAAGCTGATCCCCCTCATGGCGCTCAACGTCCTTGTCAACATCGTCACTCCCGTTCTCGTAGCGATCGGGTTGTTCCTCGGCTAGTCCGGCGATAGGTCGACACATCGGTCGGTGCGATCCACTGAGCAAGGATCCGCTGCTCCTTGCGAACGGCCTGCCGATGGACGCTGCCCGATCATCGGCGCGCAATACGCATGAGTTGCACCCGTCGAGGGCCGCCTGGCCGTACAGGTGGACGGTTCCAGGCGCTGCTGCGTCGCGCGTGCGGAATGCCTGCGATTGCCGCTGTGCACCTCACGCCCGAGGTAGCTGACGAACCAGGTGAGCAGGTTGACATCCTCGGGAGCCGACCCCAGCTGACGCGGCGACCGGGATGCGGCGTTGGAGCCCCGGCCAAAGAGAGCGGCTGGGCCGTCCCGGAGCCTTCCAGGAAGGCGTAGAAGGTCTGGGTGGCTTTAGGAGTAGGCCCGGAAGCGTGCCCGGGCTGAGGCTCGAGTGATCGACGACGCGCTGGAGGGCCTGGCCCAAGGTCAAGGGGGCGGGCTTGGCAGAAACCGAGCACGGGTCATGCCTCATTGCAGTACAACTGAAATCTAGTGTAGTGTCTCACGCAGTTATTGACTTAAGCCTGATCCGCGCGCGGCCGACCTTGTCGGCGATTTCCTCGGCCGCAGCCGTCCATTGGAAGGGCTTGGGGGCGGCGTTGTGCGCATCGATGTAGGCCATGATTGCCTCGACCAGTGCCTTGACACTTGGAAACGCGCCGCGCCGGATGCGCTTGTCCGTGATCTCCCGGAAGAATCGCTCGACCACGTTCAGCCACGAACTGCTCGTCGGGATGAAGTGCAGATGGAACCGGGGGTGTCGGCGCAGCCAGCGTTCCACCTTTGGATGTTTGTGGGTCGCGTAGTTGTCGGCGATGATGTGAACGTCGAGTTCCGCCGTCGTCTGCTCCTCGATGAGGCGCA
>Ga0315294_10007611_pt1 | contig 11881 bp, 19 predicted proteins | sample YL17G13_40_MG_FD_203626 | JGI IMG/M metagenome (GOLD analysis project Ga0315294, IMG submission 203626) | Sediment microbial communities from Yellowstone Lake, YNP, Wyoming, USA - YL17G13_40 | ecosystem: Environmental > Aquatic > Freshwater > Lake > Sediment | place: USA: Wyoming | collected...
GAATCACAATGAGATGTGGTAATGATCCAGTTATTCTTGATCCTGCTAAAGATCCATATGACCTTATTAAGTTATATGCTATTGAAGCTGGTGGATTTGCAATGATTTGTCCAAGTTATGAATTAGCAAGAAGCTCAGCTGTTCCACCTAAGTTTTACTTAGATAAATTTGTGGATACTGTTTCTACTAAAACAGAACTTAAGAAGATTAAAAATAGGGCCCTTTCTGAATTGGATAAACTATTTAATAAAAACATTAACAAATTATTTTATGTATGTAAAGTAGTTGATGCAAATAGTCCTCAATATAAAAAGAACACACCTAATGATGTTTACTATGACAACATGGATAAATTTATCAATGGTGATGGTGTTGAGTCAAATTTAAGAAGAGCTGCTCAAGCTTTCCTAGATGCTGCAGAGCTAGATATGGAAACTTTAAAATTAAAATCAATTGTTAAAGATGGAACATTTTATAAAATGATTTCATTTAAAGGAGATGGTTTTATATATCATACTGACTCATCTACACAAATGGGACGTAATCCTTCTGAGTGTGTTGAGTTTTTAAAGAATCCTCTTAATGAGCATGTCTTAGTTGACCTCATGAAGAAGGTAGAAAAATTATGGCAATAACTAAAAACTAAATAAAATGGCTGGTACACTAAAAAATTCAAACAAGTTCCCTGAAGTGGTAACTAATCCTACTAAATATACTGGTGGTAAAAACACTTATCCTACAGTAGTAACTAATCCTACACGTTATACAGGTGGTCTTAATAAAGCTGCTTGTGATGTGCCAACTGGTAAATTAAAAAAATAACCATGGCCAGAGTAGATAAAGGTTCAACTAAAAAGAGTTCTTTTGGTGTACGTAAAACTGGGAAGGCTAAGAAAAAACTTGGTCCTAAAGAAAAATTAGGTTATAAGAAATACAATAGACAAGGAAGATAATGTGTAATTGTAATAAAAAATTAAAACCAAAGTGGCAAGTAAAAAACACCCAGGCTTTAAGGCCGTCCAGGCCAGCATTGCAAGCAAACAGGGTATTAGCAAAGAGGCCGCAGGGGCAATCCTAGCATCAAGAACTAGGAAAGCTTCCCCTGCTGCAAAAGTTAAAAACCCAAGACTTAAAAAAGTTAAGGGAAAATAAAATTAAAATTCTGCCAAGACTATTAAATTATTTTGTAGTTTTGGCAGAATCATTTATTTTAACTATATTATATTATGGCAAAAAAATCAAAAATAGCTGCTCCTAAAATTGATAGATCTTGGGAAATTACTGATGCAATGAGAACTTTGCAACGTGCTGAAGAAATTAAGAAAGATAAATTCTTAATGGGAGGCATTACAAAATCACTCAATAGTCTTAGTACTCTTGTAAAACCTGCTAAAAAGAAATAATAATGGCAGCTAAGTCAGATAAAAAGTGGATACAAAAGGCAGTAAATCCTAAACACAAAGGATACTGTACTCCAATGACTAAAGCTACCTGTACTCCTAAAAGAAAAGCTCTTGCCAGGACATTTAAAAAAATGGCTAAATCTAAATAACAATGAAATTAAAAACTACAACAAATCCTCTTAAGCATTTTAATGATCTTAATGATCTTAAGAAAAAACAATTTGGAGGAAGTTCATTTTCTGGAGATGGTAAAACTACTACAGGTGTAGTTAGTGATTATTCAAAATATCCTGGAGCTGCTCCTAAACCTGCAAAATTAGTTTCACCTGCAATGAAAAAAGGTGGAATGGTTAAATTTAAAAAGAAATAATCATGGCTGGACAAATGAAAACTGCAAATGCTAAAGTTGCTGTAGCAACAAAAGCTACAGGTAATAAAAAATTAAATGCTTCAGCTAAAGTTGCAAAAAAAGCTGCAGTAAAATTTACTGGACCTAAAAGTACTGCACCTAAAGGAGCTGTACCCACAATGAAAATGGGTGGTTCAAAATCTAAAAAATCTTGTTAAAATGGCATATAAACTTATAAATTATACAGAGTCTGCAGATAGAGTAACATCTGGCGAAAACATTCTCTATACTATTTCTTATGATATTAAGGAAGAATCATCAATTGAAGTTTTAACTAAAACTAAACAATTGTCAATTCATCAAAGTATTGAAGAACCTAACTTGAGTATTGCTATTGTTAGTGATCTTTTATTTAATGTAAATGTTATGAGTAATCAATTAACTTCAGGTCTTCCTGTGGTTGGTGTTGAAGAAGTAATTGAAGTTGTAGAAGTTGTGGTAGAAGAAACACCAGTTGTTGAAATACCTGTAGTTGAAGAAACGCCTGTAGAAGAAGAAGTTGCTCCTGCAATTGATTCCTTCACAGATAATCCTACTACAACTGAAACTGTAACAGATACAACAACTGATACTACTACAACAGATACAACAAGTACTGAAACCAATGGCTAAAACTCCAGCTTGGACACGCAAAGAGGGTAAGTCACCTTCTGGTGGTCTTAATGCTAAAGGTAGAGCATCTTATAATGCAGCTAATCCTGGATCACACCTCAAAGCCCCACAGCCTGAAGGTGGTCCTAGAAAAAAATCTTTTTGTGCAAGAATGTCAGGAGTCAAGGGACCAATGAAAAAACCTAATGGTGAACCTACAAGAAAAGCATTGGCTTTAAGAAAGTGGAAATGTTAAATAGTATATAATAAATGTTAAATTCAACTATACTCATAAAGGTAAAACAAAGGCTAAATAAACTGGCTAGTAATGATTATGATAATATTCAAGACTGGCAGATTATTGAAGCTTTTAATAAAGGCCAATCAGATTGGGTTAGAAGAAATTTGCATGGACTAAATATAGTAAAAGAAGGAGATGAACAATCTAAAAGAAGGATTGATGATCTTCAAATATTACTTACAACACTTTCTATAGTAATGACTAATAAACAACAATACTTTGAAAGTACAACTTTGCCTATAAATTATTTGCAGTTTAAAAGAATATCTACTGAGGCAGAAAAAGCTGATGGATGTTGTCCTGCAAAGAAAATGATTGTTTATTTAGCAGAGAATCAAAATATAGATATATTACTTAAGGATCATAATAAAAAACCTAGTTATGATTGGGGCGAAACTTTTGCCACATTAAAGGATAATATGTTTCAAGTCTATACAAATAATGAGTTTATATTAAAAAATACTACTCTTACTTATTATAGACAGCCAACTAAAATATTAATAACTGGTGTGCAGGATCCATATAATCCTACTGCAGTACCTCCTTTAGTAGATACAATATCAGAATTTAAAGATGATATTGTTGAATTACTTATTGATGAGTGTGCTAAAATTATAGCAGGAGATATAGAATCTTTACAACAAGTTGGTCTTCAAGATAAATCAGTAGAATCTAATAACTAAATAAAATGGCAGAATACGTTCAAAGACCTCTTAAATCTGGGGTAGAAACAAGTTCAAAAGGGGATCACTCAAAACATATTGCAGCATTAGGTTTTGAATTACTTAATGGAGTAACTAAAGTGCATCTTAATCATTTGCTTGTTACTGGTGTAGGATCATATGCTGCACACAAGGCAATGGGAGGATTTTATGATGCTGTTGGAGATTTAGCTGATGACTTGATAGAACAGTATCAAGGAGTAACTGAGAAGCTACTTACATTTCCTACTTCAGTAAACCTACCTACAATGAAAACTGCAGAGGATTGTATTAAGTATTTAAGAGGATTATATGACTTAGCTGACATGGTACATGAAGCTTGTAGTCACTCAGAAATTCAAAATACTATAGATGAGATAAAATCTTTAATAAATTCTACAAAATATAAGTTGCTATTCTTAAAATAATTTATTATATTAATACCTATATATATTTGTTTATTGTTTAACTTAATTTAAAAAAAAAAAAATGGCTTATTTCAATCATGCATTTACCAAGATGTTTCTTGGTACAGGTACTACCCTAACAGGTGGTACTGCACTAAGTCCTTCCTCTACAGGTGGATTTATCACAACTGCTAGTGTAACTACAGCAACTTTATCTACATTGGCTCCAGGTTACTTTGGTTTCTTTACTGCTGATACTTACTTATCAGTAACAACAGGAACTTTAGGTACAGCTTGTTGTCCATTAATTCTTGCATCTTCTTCATTGTTGACCAATGATAAAATTGGACCTTTCCATGGTGGATACAAGGAAACTAATAAGTCTAAACTTATTAACCCAAAGTATATACAACAAGTATATAAGGTTACAACTTGTGTTCCTCAACAATCAGTTATTACTATTGGTACTGCTGGTAAATCAGCTGGTAAAAATATTGCTACAACTGCTGCTCCAACAATAGGTAACAACACTTATGTAAATACAACGGGTGCTCCATTGACTTATACAAATATCCTTCTTTCAGGAGGTACAGGTAACAATGCTGCTGCAACGGTTGTTGTAAGTGCTGCTGGTCTTATTACATCTGTAACAGTTACTTCACCAGGTAATGGTTATACTGCTGCTGATGTTTTAACTGTAGCCTTTACAGTATCTCCAGTTGTTATTCCTGGTTATCTTACTAAAACTGGTGGTGCAACTGCAACTACTATTGTAGTTTCTACAGTTACATATCCTGTTGATTCTGATTTCCAAGGTGGTACAAACTATACTGATTGTTCTAAACAATTTCTTTGTGGTGAGACTTACTACTTACGTATAGATGTTAAAGGTTCTCCAGCTCTTAGAGCTTTGAATCACAATGCTTACCAAACTGTTGCTGCTTACACAGGATGTTGTGCAGGAACTGTCCCTACTCCAGTAGATTCAACTCTTGTTATGATTGAGTGGGCTAAAGCTATTGTAATCAATAACTACTTGAAAGATTTTATTCTTCCAGTTGTATTTGATCAAGCAGGTAATCCTTGGTATGCTCCAGGAACTACAGTGGATCCTTCAACAGGTCTTCCTGTTCCAATTTTGACTGCAGGTGTTAATGCAGGTAAACCTCAGACTTGGGATAATTATATATCAGCTGGTTATGTTGCTACTACAACTGGTGGTATACGTTTATTTGGTGCATTTGTAGAAACCAAATTTGGTAACTGCTCTTTCCAAATCACAGACTTTTTTGAAAAAGAGCCTGTACGTATCTATGGTTCATTAGTAGACTACACTGGTGATCCTTGTGTATTTGAAAATCTTTGTGTTTTCAATGACTGTCTTGGTGTACAAGGAATGGGCTTTGGTGAGCAAGTTGTAAGGGATCTTATCCTTGCAGAATCTTACTTACAAAACTTCTTCCACACTGACATCAGGGTAAGGGAAATTACTCAAGGTGATCAAATCCTTGGAGCTGTTAATAGAAACGCTCTTTATACACGTTATTTCTTATTGCATTCTGTTCCACGTTTTAACAACCCAACTGGTACATTTGACAATGATAGATACATGTTAGAGATTATTGTTCCTGAAGCTAATCCTTTGGTTCCAGTAGGTAACGCAGCTCTTGATACTTTCTTGAATGCTTGGTTAGCTGCTTGTGTAAACTGTACTACTCTAGTATCTAGAGACTGTACACGTTGTTCAGTTAACGTAGATGGAAATGGTCTTGTAACACCATTGTAATAATTACAAAGTCAATTTGAAAAAGTGGGAGAGTGAGAGTCAAAAGTCTCTCCTCTCCCTTTTTTCATTTAATAATTTCATTATATTTGCAAAATGGCTAATCATATATTAAGTCTTGAACTTCCAGATACTCTTAACCTTTGTATCCTTCCTATATTAGATACAAGTATTTATAGTACTAGTAATACAATAGACTGTCCTTTACTTGAAATTACAGTACCTGGATTTAATTATCCTGTGCAAATAACTACTCCAGATATTTCACCTGGGTTTTATCAACCTTTTAATGCCTGTGATTTAGGACTACAATCTACAAACTGTGGATCTAAAAACTCTAAGTTGCCTGATGGGATATACATTATTAAATACAGTGTATCTCCTAATGACATAGTATATGTAGAATACAATCACTTAAGAATAACTTGTGCTCTTAATAAGATACAAGGTATTTATTGTGAACTAGATCTTGGTGCGTGTGATCCACCAGAAAAAATAAAAGCAAAACTTGAACAAGTAAGACTTATTCAACAATACCTAAAAGCTGCTAAAGCTTATGTTGAATTCTGTCATCAACCAGCAAAGGGTATGGATCTTTACAGATATGCCTTAAAGCTTATTGATAAAATGAATTGCTCAAGTTGTACAACCTGTTAGTAACCAACAAAACCAACATAAAATGTCAACTTGTCAAAACTGTAAAGCTTCACTAAGTTGTGGATGTCAAAAAAGAACTGCCAGTGATGGTGCTCCTGTATGTTTTAATTGTGTAGGACAATATGAAACTTCAATTAAACCTGCAGAACCACAACAAGTAACAACAATTATGTACACAAAACAAAACCCAACTATAGATGGCTGAAACAGATCCAAGTACAAAAATATTATTAACACCCTGTGCGTGTGATTTAGGAGGAACTCCTATAGTTGTTACCTATAATCAAATTATTGATTTACCTGCAGGTCCTTGGCCACATATATATTGTATATATGGAATTGATCCATATGTAAAGTGTTGGACAGTTGAACTTACAGAATTACCAATTACTACTAGTGTTTTTTATACAGCACTTGCTGAATATAGATTATGTAGTTTATGTATGGCAGGTGATCCTCCTATTAATTCATTACCAGTACCAGTACCACCACTTGAAGTATATCCACCTTGTCCAGATTGTAGAAGTTGTATACATGTTTATTTTAATCTTTTAGATTGCTGTACAGATGAGCCCTATAAAAACCAAGATGGCATTATACTTTATTTTGAATATAATGGTGTAGTTAGTAATCCTACTAGACCAACTCCTGCAACTTTTGTTTCTCCTGTTGCAATTACTAATGTATATGATAATACTGAACAACTAATAGCATCAGGATGCCTTGTTCTTAATGAGGTAACATATGATCCAGATATTGTATATCTTGATTGGGAGACTGCTTTTTTTGATGCTACTATAAGTGATAATTGTGAAATTTGTACAAGAAATTGTCAACCATGTTATAAATTGGTAAATTGTCAATTTCCAATGTATACTCTTGATGTTATTACTGATTTATCACTTTATTTAAATGAAGTAATAGTTATAGTAGGTCCTCTTTTTCCTCCAGATACGCCTAATTGTTGGCATGTTCAACTTGCAGAATCATGTACAGGAGTAACAACAGAAGTAGCAGTACTTAAATCATATGCTGAATGCTGTGAATGTACAGGTGCATATAAACTAACTGATTGTTCAAATTCTTCAAATACATTATTAACACTTGTTAATTTATCTACTTATATAAATAAGGTTATAACAATACAAGGAAGTACAGTATGTTGGAGAGTATCTATTCCTGAAACTTGTACTGGTACAAAAACAAGTGTTATTGTAGTAAATACTTTAAGTGATTGTAGTACTTGTAGAGGATGTTTTTTATTAGTTAATTGTGAAGATGCAACAGACTTTGAATATGTAATAGATCCAAATTTAACTCAATATGCTAATACTACAGTAATATTAAAATTTGGTACTAAATGTTATAAGGTATTATATGATCCATTTTGTGAGGGTGTGCCTGCAACACTTGATGTAGCTGTATCTTTTAAAGATACTTCAACTCAAACAGGATGTGAGCAATGTATTCCTACACCTAAACCACCAAAGTTAACTAATGAAAGACCAGTAAGACCTGGTTATATTAAACCTGTTTGTCCTAATAATTGTGAGTCAGGTTGTTCAGCTTGTAATTCTTGTAATAACTGTTAAGAAATGGCTTTAAATTATTTACTTACTCCTTGTGATATTGACCAACCAATAATAATAATTGATCAAAGTCAGTTATCAGTTCAAATAGAACTAGGACAAATAATATGTATTTATAGTGAACTTACTAGATCTAATTGTTATACAGTAACATTTACAGAAGATCCTATAACTAGTATAGTTAATTATTCAGTTGATGGCATTTATAATGACTGTGAAGATTGTATTATTAATTGTGGTCTTATATCTAATAATTTAATTGTTACAGAATGTTCTAATACTTCAAATACCTTTGTTATACCATTTGGTAATTTTAGTGGAACACTAGTGAATGATGTAGCCTATGTATGTGTATCAACAGGACCATATCAATCTATTTGTTATAGAATAAATCCAACAACAGGTCCTATAACATCACAAGAAACAATAACACCACTAAATCAATATTCAAGTTGTTCAGATTGTGCATCAGATTGTTTTCATAAATTTTATGTACTAGTAGATTGTGCTTCTGGAAAAGAATACATTAATTCTGTAGGCAATGTGTTACAACTTGTTTATGATGGCACTCTTTCTACCACAGTCACTGCAAATGGTGGAATTGATTGGTTACAATCAATAGTAATTACTAATGCATATAATAATGCAGGATTTGAAGTAGCTAAAGGATGTTTAAAGTTAGTAGAAACAACATACTCAGAAGGTGCTATTTATTATGATATTGAAATAACTATTGATACACTATCTACAGTATCTAATTGTATTCAATGTAAGTCAAGAGATTGTGGAGATTGTGATACTTTATATACAGAAAATGTAAACTGTAGATATGGAGATGCTGTATATGCTCAAATGATAAGTAAAAGATATGGTCTTGAAACTTGTTGTGATGAAGACTCTCAAAAATGGGATATTAAGAAAGAATTAGTTGATTTAACTAACATAAAAAATACCTATATTGAGTGTTGTGAAACTGCAGGATCATGCTCTACATGTGGAGATAATGCTTGTGGTTGCCAAAATAAAAGTTGTTCAACAAATTAATTTGTTAATTAGAGGAATATTTAATATATTATAGTAATATGAAACCACTAAATTATGATGAAAAAGGATGTAATAGTATCTCATCCAATTGTGTACTCTGGCAAGGTCCAGATATTCCATGTATTAATCTTTGTAAAGGAGATACAATTAGTGATGTAATATACAAACTAGCTACAGAACTTTGTGCAGTCCTTGATGAATTAAAAGTTAGTACCTATGATCTATCTTGTTTTAGTTTTCCTTCAGGTCCACCTCAAAGCTATTCTGAACTTATTCAGTTTTTGATAACTCAGATATGTGATCTAAATACTAAAAATGGAATAATAATAGGAAGACTAGGTACAACAACATCTGCAGGATGTCCTGACTGTGTTATAGACTTAGCACCTTGTTTTTATTATGTTAATGGTTTTGGAGATACAGTTACTCAAGCTCAAATAACAGACTATGTTACTTCTATAGCAAATAGAGTATGCTCTATTGTTATTGATATAACTACATTACAAGCAGCAGTAGCTGATAACACAGCAAGAATTATTGTTCTTGAAAATGCTACCCCTCCTATATACATACCACCAACAGTTACTCCTGTATGTGTTTTGCCAAGTGTTCCAGAAGAAATGGATATAGTACTTGCAGCATTAGAAGCACAATTTTGTGAACTTAGATCAGCAACAGGAGGTACAGTAGATATTTATACTAATATTGTAAAACAATGTGCAGGTTTAAATACTGATGTATCTCTTACAAGTAATACAACAACAATGTCATCTTTACCTGGATGGACTAATACAGTATCAAATTTAGCTCAAGCATTTGGAAATATGTGGGTTACTGTATGTGATATTAGAACAGCAGTAAGAAATATTCAAGTTAATTGTTGTCCTTCAGGATGTGATGGTATTGATCTAAGTCTTACCTCTACATTAGTTGAATCAGGATTAACAATATTTATTAGTGGTACTATTCCAACTGGATTTATTCAATGCAGTGGAACTACTCAAATTAAAGTAACAGATTCAGCAGGTAGTATAATTCTAGTTAATTTTGATATTATTTCATATCTCAATAATATTACTGGATATATTATTAATCTTACAAGTACACCAATTAATACAGCTTTAGATATTACAGTAGATATATTACCTTGTTTAACTAATCCAGCTACAAATGCAACATGTAATTCATGTTTATCATATACTATAGTTAATACAGCAAATTGTCCAGAGGTTACTTTAACAGCTGATACTGAAAGTGTAAGCTATGATTTCACTAGTCTTTCTGGTAATTATACATATACTGCAGAACTTTATGATTCAACTTATGGAATACTTTTAAGTTCACAATCTCAAGCTGCAGGATCTGCAGTACCTGTAACAGGAACATTTACTCCATTAACATCTTCTACTGTATACAATGTAAGATTAACCATTGTACCTACAGCATGTCTTGAGTGTCCTCCTACAGTATGCGGATTTAATTCAATAACAACTAGTCCTTTACCTTAATAAAATAAAATAAAATGGCTTGCGGAAATAAAGATTGTGGATGTCATGATGTGGGGCTAACAACACCAGCCCCCTGTAATGAATTCCTGTGCCCTACACCAAACCCATGCTCAGAAACATTTGATGCATGTTGTATCATCTATACTGGTCCAGATGTAGGTCTTGTTAAAACAGGAGATAGGTTATGTGATATAATTCAAATCTTAGCTACTACAGGTGGTGTAGGTCCTAGTGGATGTTATACACCAGATGTATGTTATGCTCCTATAACTGGATTTAGTGCAATTGCAAATACAGCAACTTCAGTTGTATTATCTTGGGTTCCTAGTACTGCTGGAAGTTATAGAGTACGTTATAGAAAATTTGGAACAACACCTTGGCTTTATTTTGGTTCACCACTACCAGGTTCATTGACTAATACTGTAACTGTAACAGGACTTCTTGCAAATACAGAATATGAATTTTTTATTGAATCTAGTTGTACATTAGTTTAACCTTAAAATATAAAATAAAATGGCCTTTGCAATTCCTCAAACAATCTGTGGTTCAGTAATAGTTAAAGCAACTACACTAGCCTAACAAAAAAATGTCACGGTTTGTTGGTATAACAGTGACTGACAGGTAAAAACCCTTGGAGAAATCTGAGGGTTTTTGCTTTTGTCAGATTAAAAGTTTATTTTTAAACTTTAAAAAAATTACGTATATTATAGTAAGGTGTATTATTATGACAAACTATTTCAAAAAGCCAGACTTAAATGCTCCAAGATTTAGAGCAAAAAGAACAAGTATTCTTAATGAAAGCTTATATCTAAAGTTTAAAGAGAAGTATCCTCAATATAAAGATATATCAAATAGTACACTTAAATCTATCATAGTAACCTTTAATAAAAGGATATGGGAAAATGCTATTGGAAATAGAGATGGCACTGAACTACCAGAAGAGTTAGGTTATATATTTATAGGAACATGTATGCCTCCTAAAAAATATAATGTTGATTATATAAAATCTAAAGAGTTAAATCAAAATGTTAAGCATAGGAATTTTGAATCTGACAATTTTATAGCTAAAATATTTTATACTAACTTTATTAGTAAGTATAGATTACAAGATAGGGAGCTTTGGCAATTTAAAGGAGAAAGAGACTTTACAAGAGCAGTAGCAAAACATTATCCTGAGAATTGGAAAAAATATGTTCAGGTAGAAAACTTCACAGCTATTAATGTTTTATTTAAAAATAAAAAGTATAAGCAACAGATGTTAGCAAATACTGAATTTCATACAAAAGAGTATAATGAATTTGAACTAGATTAACATGGGACTAACTATAGGAGAATCAATATCAAGAATAAGAAATGTTATGAAGGGTGTCAATGAAGATGCCTTTTTAACAGATCGCCTTATATATAGCATAGTAACAAAATATGCTAAACTATCTATTAGAAAACAACAAGTATTAAATAAGATCTTAAGCTTTCAAAGTTTATTTG
>Ga0315294_10007612_pt1 | contig 11881 bp, 10 predicted proteins | sample YL17G13_40_MG_FD_203626 | JGI IMG/M metagenome (GOLD analysis project Ga0315294, IMG submission 203626) | Sediment microbial communities from Yellowstone Lake, YNP, Wyoming, USA - YL17G13_40 | ecosystem: Environmental > Aquatic > Freshwater > Lake > Sediment | place: USA: Wyoming | collected...
GGAAATATTAAATAGTCATAATCTGAAAATAATACCTGCTCTGTAAGCGATAACTGATTAATAAAAACGATGGGGACAAATTGGGTCCCCATCTGATTTTATAACTTGACAATCAAGATTTAAGACAATATGATAAATATGGCAAATGGAAAAAGTACTTGTTACCGGTGCTAATGGTTTTATCGGCAGTCATTTAGTTGAAGGTTTATTGCATAAAGGTTATCAGGTTCGTGCATTAGTGCGTCGGACTGCTGATTTGAAATGGTTAGCCGGATTACCAGTTGACCTGAGATATGGTGCAATCAATGAACTGAATACTCTTTATCCGGCAGTTGAAAATGTTGATTTTATTTGTCATACTGCCGGTGCAACCAAAGCTAATACCGTTGCTGATTTTGCTCTGGTTAATTATGGCGGAACTCAAAATTTATTAACCGCCTGTCTGAATAAAAATCCCACACTCAAACGGTTCGTATTGTTTTCAACTCTTGCTGCGGCTGGACCATCTGAATCAAATCAGTCAATCACTGAAGATAAAGCTTGTTTCCCGGTGAGTAATTACGGCACAACCAAGTTACAGGCAGAGTCTGCGGTCTTAGAGCTAAAAGATAAGATACCTTCGGTGATTTTACGGCTCAGTGCAATTTATGGTCCGCGCGATAAAGAAACACTCACTTATTTTAAATTTATGAAAAAAGGAATCAGACCGATATTCGGCGGAACATTCTCAATCTGCTATGTCAAAGATGTAGTTAACGCCGCATTACTTTCTTTAGAGAAAAATATCGCATCCGGCACAATCTATAATATCTCAAGTCCTGGCTGTTATACATTTGACGAATTGTCGGCAATCGCCGCTCAATTTTTGAATAAAAAGACCCTGCGAATAAAATTACCAACCTTTGTCTTAATGCTCTACGCATCGTTGGTCACAAAGTTTTCTCCCAACTCAATACTCAGTCCGGATAAGATGAGAGAGCTGACTCAAAAATGCTGGGTCTGCGACATTAAAAAAGCTCAGGACGAACTTGGATTCATAACCCATTATGGTTTAGAAGACGGGTTGCGCGAGACAATTGAGTGGTACCAAAGACAAGGGTGGTTATAATGAAACCACAGATTACACTGATTACACGGATTAAAGAAAAATCTGTAAAATCCGTCAAATCCGTGGTTGCAAAATTAAGAGATAAAAATGATTAAAAACGAACGAATTGAAGAATTAGAAGCAGAACTAAAGAATTATTCAATTAAAATAATTTATGACACCCTGTATAGTGAGGGCGGTCTTTGTCGGGTTAAAGACCGTTATTATGTAATTATTAATCGCCACTTAACCATCGAAGAAAAAGTCGAACTTTTATCAAAAAGTCTGCTTGATTATACTGAACAAACCCAACACAAAGCTTAAACAATTTAATCAATTTCTGAACACGAATATCACTAATAAACGAATAGCACGAATAAAGATTTAAAGTAAAAAATTGAATGCGCATCCGCTTATCTTCCCTTCGTGATTCGTGTAATTTGTCTCATTCGTGTCATTCGTGGTTAAGTTACTTGCAGAAAAAATTCCTTAATCTTTTCGTAGATTGGTCCCAGAGGGGTCAGCGTACTTTTAAAAAGAACTAATGATTCAATTTTAAAAACCAGACTTTCATATTCAGTGGCAAATATCTTATCCGCAATCGAAATCCTTTCCCGCACCCGACCGATTGTTAAATGCGAGTGAAACTTTTTCGGTTCTGGTTTATAACCAATCCCAGTAAAAGCGGTCTCGATTTTTTCCTGAAAACTCACCAGCTCGGTTTTACCGGTCTCCGCGCCAATCCAGATTACCCTTGGTGAATGAGTATTTGGGAATGCACCTAGTTTTTTCAATGACATTTCAAATGATTTCTCTTTGAGTGCAATATCCGCCAAAGTTTTAATGCTGTTCTGTAAAAATTCGTTATCAATATCACCTAAAAACAATAGGGTGATATGAAGATTATCATGCTTAACCCATTTGACCGAAAAATCCTGACGGGCAAACTTGTTCACCATTCTGGTAATATCGGAACGAACCTGCTCAGGTATTTCTACTGCAATAAAAGAACGAATCATTTCCATTTTTATTTACAATACCACCATGAAAGCACGCGTTCGAAGAACCCACGAAAGAAAATAAATTCTTTTTCGTGTCTGCGCTTCGCGGACTCTTCGAGTGCGTGGGTTTTCGTGTCTTCGTGGTTATGTCTGGTTTTCAAGGGTCCTTCGTAAGAAATCCAATGCTGCCATTGTTGCTTTTTCTTTTATCATTCTCCGATTACCATTAAAAATATGTTCTTCATAATAACTGGCTTTTTTACCCGCAATACCGATATAAACCAAACCAATTGGCTTGTCTTTGGTTGCGCCGGTTGGTCCGGCAATCCCTGATACGCCAATGCCAATATCAGTATTGAAACGCTCTCTGATACCAAGCGCCATTTCGATAACCGTCTCTTTGCTAACTGCGCCATTCTTTTTAAGCGTTTCATCTTTAACCCCGGCAAACAATTTCTTAATTTTATTATTATAGACAATGATGCTTCCAATAAAATACTCGGAACTTCCCGGTGTATTAGTAATTTTATCTGAGATTAATCCGCCTGTGCACGATTCAGCGATACTTAATGTCAGCTGCCGTTTACGCAAAAGATTACCGATAACATCTTCAATCGTTTCATGCCCATGACCATAAATATAAGATTTGAGTCTGGCAGTAATTTCTTTATCCAGCAGCGAAAACATTTTTTTATCCGGTATGCTGCTGATTTTTATGTCAACTCCCAAAACCGAAGGCAGATAAGCAGTACTGATACCCTTGAACCGCTTTATTACATCGGATATTTTCTCAACGATTACCATTTCCGAAATATTAGTTGTTCTGATATATAAAATAAAATCCGGTTTCAATGAATAATTATCATTCAGATACGGGAATACCCCGGTTTCGAATATCTTTTCCATCTCGATTGGAACCCCGGGTAACAGCACGATTGATTTCTTGCCATGTTTAAGAATCATACCCGGTGCCTGTCCAACTGGATTATTCAGAATTATTGCGCCCTGTGGAACCAGGGCTTGTTTTGTTGCTAACTCCGGAACCTCCTGATTCTGCTTGGCAAAATATTTCTCATTCCGGCTCAGAATCGTTTCATCTAATACTAGCCTGCGTTTCAGAACATTAGCAACACTGATTACAGTTTTATCATCTGGCGTTGGGCCAAGTCCGCCGCAAATAAAGATAATATCTGCCTGTTCTAATAAAGTCGAAATTGTCTGCTCGATTAATATTTTATCATCGCCGATTGTAATAATCGATTTTGGTGAAATACCCAGCTCATTTATCCGCCTGGCGATATAGCAGGAATTGCTGTCACAGGTTCGTCCGGATAAAATCTCGTCCCCAATAATTAGAATATAACTGTTTATCATAAAATCAGTGAACGATTAGAAGTATCAGTCTTAAGCAAAGATTAGCAAAAATACCTGAAACAATATCATCAAGCATAACACCAAAACCGCCTGGTGCTCGTTCAACACTGCGAATAAACAAAGGTTTTACGATATCAAAAAAACGGAATAGAATAAATCCAATGATTAATATCCACCAGGTCGTTTTTATAAAAAGCAAAGTTACCATCATACCTGCGAATTCATCGATTGTGATACGCTGGTCATCTTTCTTTTTCCAAGCTTTGCCCAAATGAGTTGCGGAAATAACCCCGATAGTACTAATAATTATTGCCACTAACAGATAAATATTGGTATTTTTTGATAACAGAACAATCAAAGGTATTGCCAAAAGACTGCCAAAAGTGCCTGGTGCAATCGGGATATAACCAGTAAATAAACTTGTTCCTAATAATACGAGTATCTTATTTGGTTTCAATTTAAATATATGAATTATGCTTATTAAGACTACACCATTAATCTGTGTAATCGAGTATTAAATCAGTGTAATCTTACGTTATTATTTCCGACGTCGTTTTGACGGCATCCATTTTTCAAATTCGGCAACAAACGGTGCACCAATGAATATTGATGAATACGTTCCAATCAAAATACCGAATGACATCGATTTGGCAAAATCCTTAATTGATGCTGCACCCAAGAAGTAAAGGATAATCGCGACCATAAAAACAGTAAATGATGTCAGAATGGTTCGGGATAATGTCTGGTTGATACTATGATTGATAATTGACGGTAAATCATCTTTGAGCATCTTACGTTTATTTTCTCGAACTCGGTCCGCAATCACGATTGAGTTATTAACGGAAAAACCGATAATTGTCAAGAGTACCGCAATTATCGTGACTGAAAACTCGGTATTCGTAATGGAAACAAACCCAATTGTGGAAAAGACATCGTGTACCAGCGCGATAACTGCTGCAGTCCCGAACCGGAAATCGAACCTGATTGCAACGTAAATTAGAATAAGCATCATGCCAATGAGTACTGAGATTAAAGCATTTCTCTGAAGCTCTTTACCAATTCGTGGACCAACCATTTCAATGCGGACTAATTGTGCCTGATTATTCGGAATTTGACTTTGAAGCATTTGCATTACCTGCATTGAAATCGTATCAGCTGATGCTGACATTCCTTTTGTTTCAAAACGGATGATAAAATCATAACCGCCGCCTAACTGCTGAATTACAACATTTCCGTATGCCAGGTTATTAAACGCAGTTCTTAATTCATCGGTTTTAATTGGTGAGGTAAAATTAATTTCGAGCAATGTCCCGCCTTTAAAATCGACGCCATATCTTAGACCTTTATGGGCAATCAGGGAAACGATTGTAATCAGAGTTAATAGACCAGAGAAGATAAATGCTAAATGCCGGCGATTTACAAATTGAAAATTAGTTTCTTTAAATATCCGCATCATATTATATACTCAACCTTTCTGGTGGAAATTTGGTTACAATCCAGCCATAAATAAAATGGCTGAAATAAACAGCCGTTAGTATGTTAATAATTAAACCGATGATAAGTGTTACTGCAAATCCGCGAATTGCACCCGTACCAAAAAAGTAAAGTGCAATTGTCGCAATAATAGTTGTCATATTGGAGTCAAAGATGGTTACAAACGCCCGATTGTAACCTGCATCAATCGCTGCGTGTGGTCGCTTGCCCGCTCTTAGCTCTTCTCGTATTCGTTCAAAGATTAGAATGTTAGCATCAACTGCCATACCAATTGTTAATGCAATACCAGCAATACCTGGTAACGACAATGATGCCTTTAGACCTGCAAGAACAACAAAGAGAAAGAAAATATTTAAAATCAACGCTAAATCAGCAATTAGTCCAGCCGCACGGTAGTAAAATACCATAAAGATAAATACTAACAGCGAACCAATCGCTATTGCCAACATCCCTTTGTTGATTGAATCTGCACCAAGTGATGGTCCGACCGACCGTTCTTCTGATGTTGTTACCGGTGCGGGTAAAGCGCCGCTGCGTAAAACAATTGCTAAATCCTTTGCTTTGTCCGGGTTCACATCGCCGGTTGTAATCATCGCTTCGCCACTTGGTATTCGTTCTCTTATTACTGGTGCTGATTTAACGACATTATCCAGCACAATCGCAAGTCGCTTACCAACATTACGTCCGGTAATTGTCGCAAATTTATTCGCATCTTTACGGTCAAATCTTAGACTGACAATCCAGGAATTTGCCATATTGGGGTCGCTGCCTTGGTAGGTACTGGGTCTTGCGTCGGTAATTGATGAACCAGTCAACTCGGCTTCTCTTTTTAACAAATATAGAGGTCGAACCCGACGTCCCTGATTATCTTCAGGTGCGCCAAAAGCAAACATCCATTCTTTTGGAATAATTGTATCTGCCTGTTGGAGCATTGATACAAAAACTGGATAATCTGCTTCTTCGACACCCATTTCAGTGCGATCAACCGTAACGATGTAATCCATAAATTTACCCTGTTCTTTGGTAGTTGTATCTTCCTTATTAACCTGCCGCAAGTAATTATCAACTATTTTCAGTACATCATTTGCTTTCTGCTCATCGGCAACAATATGAAACTCCAGCAATGCAACCTGTCCGATTAAAGTTTTAGCACGGTCACGGTCAACACCAGGTAATTCAACTAAAAGACGGTCATTGCCGATCTTTTGAATAACCGGTTCAAATACACCGAACTGGTCGATACGGTTCTGGATAACTGCCAATGCTCGGTCAGCCGCATCTTTTGCCTGTTCTTTAGTCAGTTTGGAAGCATCAATATCAAGTACCATATGCATACCACCGACCAAATCAAGTCCTAAGTGCAATGCTTTTTTATGTAAACCAGCTTCTTTATCCGCAAGTTGACTTTCCTGAAGTGCTACCCGCATACTATCATCTCTGGTGAATGCTTTGGCTTTCATTGCTTCGACTGCCTTTTTTCGAGCTGGCATCTGATAGTATAACTCGAACGTTGGATACAATGTCCAAAGACCGAGTACAATCAGGGCAATGACTATTCCAAACTTTAATTTATCATATTTCATTTATTCTCCTCCATCTTAATTATTTTCGTATATTATTTTTTTCATCTCAGACACAGCTTCTTTTAGCCCGACTAAGACAGCCCGGGCAATAATCGAAAATCCAATGCTGAAGCCGCCAATTTCCTTAATTGCTAATATTTCTTCAATATTCCAATAATCAATCCCATGACCGCAATGGACTCGTAAACCTTGATTTTTTGCATATCTGCTAATCGTTTCAATTTTCCTTAAGATGCTTTTACGATTCTTTATATCCTTACAATAGGTATTCGTGTTAATCTCAATCTGTTCGGCACCGAGTTTTTTAGCTGCATTGACCTGGTTTTTATCCGTCTCGATGAAAACACTTAAAGTAATACCTGCTTTAGTTATTTGCTCTGCGATTGGTTTAATTATTTTATAATATTTCATAACATCCAATCCACCTTCAGTTGTAAGCTCTTCAGGACGTTCAGGAACCAATGTAACCATATCCGGTTTTATTTTTAAAGCAACATTCAACATTTCAGAAGTGGCTGCCATTTCTAAGTTGAGTTCGGTCTTGATAGTCTTGCGCAGTAAATCCAAATCGCGTTCTTTAATATGACGACGGTCAGTTCGTAAATGAACCGTAATACCATCTGCTCCACCCAATTCAGCAAAAACTGCTGCTTGAACCGGGTCAGGAATCGATTCCTTACGCGCTTCCCGCAACGTTGCAATATGGTCAATATTTACTGATAACTTTCGCATGTATAATCTAACATTTTATTCTAAAATAAGTGTTTGTCAACCCTGCTGTATAATTGATTATGTTAGATTATATTATCCGTATAACGTAGGTAGACTAAAACTTTATTATTTGAATATAGTAGCACATATTTTACAGAATAAAAATTGTTACAAAAGGATGGTAAGCCAAATATTTTATTCGCTATTTTTGTTGTTTTTTTTATTTTTGAAATTAATTCATATTAAATTTATGCTATATGCAAACATTGTGATATTTTACACATAATTGCACAGATGTGCAAAAATTTGCATTATAATCATAATTTTAATAAGAGAAGTAGTTAATTCTAATAGTCTTGCAATGGCACGATATTTGCTCTATAATTATATGGTGATTAAGAAAGTTATTGACATAATTACCAAAACAATGTATTATTATCGGTATTTTTAATAAATGAGGAGTACTACTACATGGGAAAAAAAGTCGTAATATTATTATTATTTATTGTTGTAAGCTTATGTACTGCATATGATGGCGCACGATACCTTATTATCGCACCAGACAATTACGTATCAGCTGTTCAACCATTAGCTGTCTGGAAAACACAGAAAGGTACTAAAGCTGTCATTGTACCAACCTCGGTTACTGGTAGTTCGAACACTCAGATAAGAAACTATATCGTCAATGCTTATAATACGTGGCGAATCAGACCTGAATATATACTATTAGTTGGTGCAGGTAGTATTATCCCGAGCTGGGGTATCGGAAACAATGATTATTCTGATGATTACTATGCAGATATGACCGGTGACTATAAAATCGAACTTAGTATTGGTCGATTTCCATGTACAACAACCGACCAGTGTCGTACTATCGTAACAAAAACTTTAATTAACGACCGCACGCCGTACACGGACGATACAACCTGGTATAAAAAAGGAACAACAATAATTCGTGAAGACGGCTCGACTCACCCTGATACAATCTATTGGAACGATTCCCGATACGTTATGTCTTTTTGGCGTAATTATGGCTTTACTCAAATCGATTCAATTTCCAGACTTCAGGGTTATCACAGCAGCGATATTATAAATGCCATAAATAATGGCCGGGCGTATGTTGTATATCGGGGCGAAGCTACGGTTAACTGGTATCAACCATTTCAGATTAATCCCAGCCAGTTAAGTAACGGTTACAAAATACCAATCGTTATTTCCGGAACCTGCGGGACTCTATCCTTATCATACCAGAACAATTATCTCGGCGACCAATTTATGACCGTTGGTTCTTCAACATCCCCTAAAGGCGCAGCAGGATTTTTTGGTTCTTCGGTCTCAACCAGCGGATCTGGTCTTGCCTGGCAAAGAGGAACGGTCACTAAATCATTTTTTACTGCTCTATATTCAAACAATCTTTATAAGCTGGGTGATGCGACAAAACGCGCTAAATATATGCTTGACTCAATTCGACCGCCCAATTATGTGGAAGCCAGGTATAAAGAATGGAATCTTTTTGGTGACCCGGAACTTAACTTATGGACAAAAATCCCCAGTAAGTTAACTGTCATCCACGATACAATTATTTTCACTCGACCTCAAACTTTCACGGTTACGGTGCAAAAATCTGGTAATCCATTAACGGGTGCTTTAGTATGCATTCAGCAAGATTCATCTATTTATAATGCAAGTTACACAAATAGCTCGGGACAAGCAACTTTTTCGATTTACCCGCAGACAACCACTGCAATGTCAGTCACTGTCACCGCTCAGAATTGCATTCCATATGAGAAAAATGTATCAATCATCCTTGGTAATGTTGACCACGATGTCGGTGTTGTCTCAATTATTGAACCTCAGGGAACAATCAGTTCTGGTACAGTTATTGTTCCAAAAGTAAAAGTTAGAAATTATGGAACTTATCTTGATTCATTCCCGGTCACATTCAAAATCGGTACAATCTATAATCATACAATCGACTCAATCATTCTTGCACCAAATGACACAGTAACTATTATATTTCCGTCATGGACCGCGATAGTTGGTAATTATTCAACCGTTGCTTTTACTAAATTAGCCACCGACCAATGGCATCAGAATGACAGTGTTGTTGGCGCAATAAATATTATCTATGCTAATGATGTTGGTATCGACGATATTATTAAACCCGATAGTATGTGTTCAGTAAATGCTTTAGCCATACCTCAAGCCCGCATCAAAAACTACGGTGGCGCCACTCAAGTAAATTTCTCTGCTATCTGTTCGATTGTCGGCGCCAACGGAACCGTAAGATATACTAATACTCAAACCATAAGTTCAATCTTACCCGGTGATACTGCCCGAATCGATTTTGCCAGTTGGACACCAACTGTGACTGAATTATGCACAGTAAAAATACGAACCAGTCTGGTCGGTGACCAGAATCCGATAAATGACCGGAAGACAAAATTAGTTCGCATCACAATGCTATTTTTTGTCGAAGGATTTAATGATGCATTATTTCCACCGACGGGTTGGCAAAGTGTAATTGTTCAGGGAACCCTCAGTTGGCAAAGAGTAACAAGCGGTGCCAACCCGTATTGCACACCATATGAAGGCGATGCAATGATAACTTATCCAAATTGGTCGTCGACACCAGGTAGTATAGCGCGGTTAATATCACCCCCAATTACGTTAGGTACATCACCGATACCATGTTCGTTAAAATTCTGTATGTACCACGACCCGGCATATCCAGGTGGTCAATATGGACCCGATAGTGTGAAAATAGAGTATTCTATTGATGGTACAAATTTTAATCGTATTGCAGCGTTCCGGCGATACGAACCAACTGAAGGCTGGGTTGAACACTCTGTATATCTTGGTTCATTTACCGGAACGATTTACATCGGAATATTAGGATTTTCTGAATATGGCAATAATACTTATATTGACTTCATTCGAATGTATGCCGCATCCGGTATTAATGAAGAAAATTCTCCAACTAGTGGTCTTAATCTTATAACTACCCTGTATTCACCAAAACCAAATCCGATGAGTAATGGTCGAGTACAATTATCATTTGCCCTTGCCGAACCTTCGTGGGCAGCTCTAAAAATATATGACGCGTCCGGCAGAGTAATAAAAACAATCAATAATGCGCAACTCGATAAAGGCACATACAACTTTGTATGGAATGGTAAAGATGAAAATAACCAATCAGTTGCCGAAGGCATTTATTTCTGTTCGCTGGTCACTTCAAAACAAAGCTATACTAAAAAATTAGTATTAACCAATTAATTTTATAGGGTATATGTTTAGCGGTTTCGATACTCGTGTTTGTATCTGAAAACAGAGAAAAGACACGGGTATCGAACGTTAATCATCAGCAATTCATCTCAAACAAGTTGACAAGCTTTAACAAACTACTATAATTAAATTTTAATAATGATAAACATAATATTATTAGCGCTATTGGTCAACACGAGCAATAGCACTTTTCTACCTCAGTGGATGACTCCTGAAGAAAGTCTTCGTATTGATGAAATTGGCGATGGCTTTGTTCCTACTAATCCTCCCGGAGGCTGGGTTGAAACACCTGGTGAGTTTGAACCTCTGCGCGGAGTTTTTATTACATGGGTTTACAGTCAATCATCTTATCGGTCAATCTTTCGGGAAATTGTTCGGGAAGTTGGTGAGGTTTGCAAGTGCTACATAATAACGAGTTCATCGGATACATTAACGATAAAAAATTATCTGACCAGCGGTAGCGTACCATTAGACAGTATTATATTTTATACCTGGTCCTATAATTCAGTCTGGATACGCGATTATGGTCCATGGTTCATGCGTAAACAGGATAACAGCGAAGGAATGGTCGATTTTATCTACAATCGTCCCAGACCATTGGATGATACTATATCAAGATGTATCAGTTATCGATGGCAAATTCCATTTTATAGTTCCCCTCTTACTCATGCCGGCGGAAATTTTATGACTGATGGACTGGGAACGGGTTTTTCATCGACTTTAATTAATACCGAGAATTCTCAATTCAATCAACGTCAAATCGATTCTTTAATGCGAGCGTATAGTGGACTAGACCACTTTGTAATCTTACCCAGAATTAATATCGAATACACCGGACATATTGATTTATGGACTAAGATATTAAACGATACATTAATAATGGTCGGTTCCTATGCACCAGGTCATTCAAACTATGTTTTACTGAATGCAAATGCTGATTCATTATCCCGATGTAAAAATCGTGAAGGCATTCATTATCGAATTGTCAGAATTCCCATGCCATGGTCAACATCTGATGCTCCACCAACCTACTTAAATTCGCTATTCGTTAATAACAAAGTGCTTGTGCCAACTTGGAGTTTGCCTGAAGATGACACAGGTTTGGCAGTGTATAGACATGTTTTGCCTGGGTATGAAATAGTTGGCATCAATTGCTCGGCAATGTCTGGTTCTGGTGGTGCAATTCATTGTATCACGATGCAGATACCGAGTACTAAATATATTCATATTAAACACCAGATATTGTCCAATACCAATGATACAATAAATTCGTATCGGGTCCGTGCTCAGGTTATTACATCAAGTTCGATGATTCCTGAATCATGCTCTGTAAGATACCGAGTAAA
>Ga0315294_10007613_pt1 | contig 11880 bp, 14 predicted proteins | sample YL17G13_40_MG_FD_203626 | JGI IMG/M metagenome (GOLD analysis project Ga0315294, IMG submission 203626) | Sediment microbial communities from Yellowstone Lake, YNP, Wyoming, USA - YL17G13_40 | ecosystem: Environmental > Aquatic > Freshwater > Lake > Sediment | place: USA: Wyoming | collected...
TTTGCCCCTAAATAGGTCTCCCAGTTAGTTCTTTGAAAAGGATAATTATTCATTAGACGGCTTTTTAGACTATCTCTTAAGTGTCAGAGTTTACTTTTTTTATCGGCATAATGCAGAAATCTGATATTCACTTCGGGATTAGTTTTTCAGAAAAAACCCTTTAAGAGCTTCAGCCACAAGGAGTATCGGCATATGAATATAATCTTTCCTATGATTTGTTGTTTGAGAAAAGAACGGTTTTTTATCATCCAATCTCAGGGTATCCCCCTGGGAAAAAACCGTAAAAAGAAGAGATTTAAAATATCTGCCAGCCAGGAAAAAAGAACAGAAGCAGACTCGTTCATTGCACCTTTTTAGGTCATATCTTTTGAATTAAATGGTATACCAGGACAGCTCTTTCTTTGAGAGCAAAACCTGCACCCTGAGTTTTTCAAGTAAGCTTTCTCCAGAATTAATATTAAAATATACCCCAGGGAAAAAACCAGCCAGAACAGACTTCTGAATCTTGCCAGTTGCACCAGGCTTCCTAATAAAGGAAAGAGCCATATTGGATAGATAAACAACATATAATCATATCCTGAGGTAAAGTTGTCCTCAGACCTTTTGGGGAAAAGATAACCGGCAACCTTGCCCCAGCCCACATTGCAGAGCTTGCCATGATAGGAGCAAAAAACGCATCTGGATAAGGGGAGGACTAAACTAAGAGCTAAAAGACTGTAAAAGACATAGATAAACGACAACTCTGTCTTAAGCTGATAGAAGATATAAACCCCAGAACCAAAGATAACAACCAGCAATATTAAACGTCCCAGGATAAAAGCTTTTGGGTATTCAGGAAAACAAACTTCTGATTTGTCTTTTTTTTCTTCTTCCATCTCTTAAACTCCCTTGAATAAAAAAACAATTGACCTTTGGAAAATCAATCATATATATTAATAAAAAACTTTTTGAAACCAAAGGAATTTTTACTCGTAAACATTAGATAGAGTTAAAAAAGGAGGAAAAATGCTCAAATTCCTGACGCTTTCAGTTCTCTTTTTACTCCTCTTTTCAATTCTTTTACCTCAGTTGATCCAGGCAATCGAGTTGAAAGGTGGTGAAAATATAGTCATCCCGGAGTCGACCCTGATCCAGGATGACTATTTTGTTTCCGGGAATAACATCAAATTCTCCGGCAAAGTGGATGGCGACTTTGTTTCTGCCAGCCAGACCCTTACCAGCAAGGGTATGGTCGGAGGGAACCTAATGTCTGCTGCCCGGGACCTGGATATCTCCGGAGAGTTAGGAGGCAGCTTCTGGGGCGCTGCCCAGAACATCAGCTTTAATGGCAAGCTCAAAAGAAATTTCCTGGGGTTTGCCCAGACAATCAATCTCAAGGAAGGCTCTGAGGTTGGCGGAGATGTTATCGCCTTCTGCGGAGAGTTGAAGATTTCCGGTAAAATTGACAAGGGTTTAAGGGGAGGCGTTGGTTCTGTGGTCATATCCGGGATTATAAACGGAAATGTGGATATAAAAGCGGATGAGATAAGTATAATGCCGGATGCTAAGATAAATGGAAACTTACATTATAAAAGCAAAAAGGAAGCCAAGATCGAAAAAGGTGCCCAGATAACCGGAGAAACCAAGTGGATCAAGATCACCCCTAAGAAGAAAGCAGGATTGACCATGGGTAAGCTCTTCTGGAAGTTCTTGTTCTTCTGTGCCTCCTTTTTGACCGGGCTTTTCATGCTGTTTATAGCCAAAAAAGAGATCAAGGCAGCTAAAGAATCGGTGTTTAAAGATTTCCTGAAAAATCTGGGTTTAGGATTTGTTTTTGTGATCTGCATACCGATTGCCATCGTCATCTTGCTTTTCACAGTTATCGGTATCCCCATATCGATAATTGTTCTATTTGCTTATCTGGTTCTTTTCTATATTGCCAAGATTTTTGTTGGGTATGCCCTGGGTGAAAGGGTCCTACAGCTTTTCAAAACCAATGGCATTCCAGCCCCGGTCTGGTCTTTGCTGGTGGGACTTATAATTCTATATATCCTGTTCTTAATTCCCTATTTCCACTGGATATTCTATCTTTTAGCTCTTTTCGTTGGTTTCGGCTGTGTTTTTCAGGCAAAGAAGTATCTAATCCCTTCCCCAACCACAACCTGATTTGCCCTTCGGAAAAAAGCCCCCGTAAAGGGGGCTTTTTTATTTATATTTAGTTGCGTCCGGTCTACGGATCAGTTTCTCGTAGTTTATCCCGGACATTATTTCATTTGTAGCGGAAGGCTTCAGCCTTCCAATTTTTATATAATAAAGAATGGAAACCTCAAGGTTTCCGCTACATTGTTTCGGTAATCCGCCTTACCCTCAAAACGGTTTTATTTTATGTAGAGACGCATCGCCAAGCGTCTCTACATAAGCCATATTCCTTTTATCAACGTAGTCCTGTAGGTCAAGCCTATCCAAAAGATTGCCTGGCAAACTGCTTAAAATGTCTTGACTAACCCTGCAAAAAAGATTAAAATTCCCAAAAGATTCCTGAATGATAAAGGGGAATAAATGAAGACTTTTATAAGTTGGCTGTCCAGGCAACTTCTTCCCTCCATAGTAATTCTTATACTGGGCTTCATTTTAAATTATCTTATATCCCATCCCTATTTTCCAGCTTATAGTTTGACCTTCCGCACAGAGATTTTTATGGGTTTGGCTTTCCTTGTACTGCTGGTAATTCTCCTGTATTTCATCAATTGGCATTGGCAAAGGGTAAAGGATTTTAAGAGAAATTTTCAAGTCTATAAGCCGGTAAGCAATTTGGAACCCTCCGACTTTGGAATCTACACCTACTACCCGTTCTACATCTTCAGGGAAAGCGACAGGGAAATTGAAAAATGCCTGAAAGACAAGAACGTTACCTTTATCACCGGCATGCCTAATAGCGGTAAAACGAGAGCGGCTTATGAATCAACTAAGAAGTTAAAAGACCTGTATCTCTTGAAGCCGGCTTATGAGAAAATGGAAATCCAGCATCTCAAGTTTCCATTCTTCAAAAAAAGTATAGTTCTATTTTTAGACGATTTGGAAAAATATTCAGGCAAGTTTAATTTGGACGAGTTGATTAACACTCTGAGAAAAAAATCCAAAGAACTCAAAATTATCACCACTTGTAGAAGCGGTAAAGAATCGGGCCAGGTTCTGGGACAAAAGGAGATGGTCAACCTGCTCTTTCAGTGTCAGAGCAATAAAACCGAACTGAGAAAGCTATCTGCAGAAGAAGAGCAACAGCTGGCATCTGCAATTGGGAGGAACGTAAAAGAGGTCGTTTCTGATGGAACTCCCGGCTCAGTCATTTTCGGTCTGGACCAGATGAGAAAAAAATATCTGGAGCCGCAAGGTGTGCCAAAAGCTATTCCGCAAGTTATAAAACGTCTGAGCAAAGCAAATATTCTTGAGTGGACAGGAAAGCTGGTGAAGAGATACTACAAGAGGTAAAACGGTCCTGTAGGTTAAGCATATCAGAAAGATTGCTTGACAAAAATATCTTAAGTATTTTGTAGCGTCCGGGTTTATCCCGGACGTTATTTGTAGCGGAAGGCCTCAAGGTCTTGAGACTTCAGCCTTCCATTTTTACATAAAAAGAATGGAAACCTAAAGGTTTCCGCTACCTAAAACATGATAGGTCAGATATTCTTGTGGCTACGCCTCCGTAGGACAGGCGTCGCTCTCTGACAATGATGCACAGACAGGAATGTCTGTGCTACCGATTCAAGATTCCTTTTTCTTCTCTAAAACCTCCTCAGCCAAAGAGAGCGCAACGCCGGAGAGCATCACCTCCACTCCCAATCTGGTGAAATCTCCTGATATAAGCTCCCTTTTCACATTAGCGTAGAAGGCACAGCCAGCGTCTTTTTCCACCACCAGCCCCGAGATTTTACCTACATCCTCCCCCACAAAAGTTACCTCTCCCAATTCCTCGCTGATCACATAACCGGAGACATTATGAAGTTGCAAATGGCAGTTGGAGGTATAAACCACAACCAAAGGACCTTTGGTTTTCCCCAGGGTCACCTCCGGGTAAAGCTCTAAAATTACGCTTCTCTTCCCTTTGGGGTTAGCGATTTTCAACCGGTGGTGATCTTTTTCCTGACAGACAGATTCAGGCTCAAGACAGGCAGAAATCTTTTTTATATCTTTTTCCGAAAAAACTCCCATTTTCTCTTTCCTATTATCTATTATCTATTACCTACTACCTACCACCTATAACCTTTTATTATAAGTACCACCATCTGAAATAGATTATTACCAGGATAACCATCAAAATTGAGACAAAATTTATCTTAACCATCAGCCCGAAAGTCAAAGATATAGAATAGAAATCAAAAGAGATGGCTTTGAAACCTATGTCAATACTTTTATCGAAAAGAATCTTGACTGCGCCCTCAGGGATGAAGGAGCCTATCAAGCTGCCGATCAGCCCGCCGATGACTGCGGCTAAAAGCAATGCAATCACGATTGAAGTTATCTCAGATTTCTTCAATTTACCTTCCCTTTTACGAAATTTACAATGGAACTGAAAATATGTTTCCCATCTTCTGAGCCTAAAATCATCTCCCCGGCTCTTTCCGGGTGAGGCATCATTCCTAAGACATTCCTTTTCAGGTTGCAGATGCCCGCGATATTCTCCAGTGCCCCGTTTGGGCTATATTCAGGGTCGATTTTCCCCTGGGGACTGCAGTAGTGAAAGACTATCTGGTTGTTCTCTTTTAATTTCTTTAGTCCTTCCTCTGGGATAAAATAATTACCATCAGTATGAGCTACAGGTATCTTCAGAACCTGAGATCTTTGACAGTCGTTGGTAAAAGGGGTGTTCTCCTGTTCGACCCTTATATGAACCCACTTACACACGAACCTTAAAGATGAATTTCTAAGCATTGCTCCTGGCAGAAGGCCCGCCTCTAAGAGGATTTGAAAACCGTTGCAGATCCCAATAACCAGCCCTCCTTTTTCCGCAAAGTTGAATATCTCCTGCATAATCGGGGCAAACCGGGCAATCGCTCCGGTGCGGAGATAGTCCCCGTAGGAAAAGCCACCTGGCAGGATCACGCAATCACAACCATTCAGGTCTTTATCCTGATGCCAGAGGAACTCCACCTCCTCTTGCATTATAGTTTTTATAATCTGATAAGCATCATAGTCGCAATTGGAACCGGGAAAGATGATCACTCCGAATTTCATCTTAGATCTCCACCTTAAAATCCTCTATGACCGGATTGGCTAAGAGCTTATCCGAGATCTCGTCGACCAATTTCAGGGCTTCTTTTTTGCTATTCGAGAGGAAGCTTATCTCAAAGAATTTTCCGCTTCTTATCTCCTCAATTCCCTTATACCCCATATCTCCCAAAGCCCTTTTTATGGTGGTGCCCTGAGGGTCTAAGACACCTTCCTTTAATCTTACGTAAACTGTGGCTCGGTATGATTTTTTTTCTTTGCTCATATTCTTCTCTTTTTATTGACCTTATTTTTCAGGATAAATCTGTCTTATCTATTTTGAACTTTTCCTCTCTGCGCCTCAAAAGGTTATCATCTATCTTTGGCTCGACATGCACTATATAATAAATTTCCCTTCCAATTCCGGAGAGCACATAGATAATCCCTATGGGAAAGATAACTAATTTTGGTCTTATCAGTACCGCAATCAAAGCTCCCAGGATCAATATAAGTTTAATCATATTTTTCCTGGAATTCAAGGAAAATCTGGGCAGGGCAAAATATTCTATGCCGGAGACCATAAGCGCGGAGAAGACTATGATCAGGGTGACTAAGACTTCGGGATACCTAAGCTCTCCCCAGAGCTCGTAGGAGAAAAGCGTATATCCGCAAAGGGTTATAGCTGCTGCCGGTATGGGCAGACCGATAAAATACGGTTTATCCTCTAACTTGGCCTGAATATTAAAACGGGCTAATCTGAAAGCTCCGCAGATTATGAAAACAAACCCGATCAGCCAGCCCCAGGTTCCGAGGATGAAAAGCCTGAAGGAATAAAAGATGACTGCCGGTGCTATTCCAAAGGAGACGAAGTCTGCAAAAGAATCCAGCTCGATTCCGAACCTGGATGCGCTCCTGGAAACGCGGGCGATCTTACCGTCTAAGGCATCAAAAAAACCAGCCAGGACTATGAGCCAGGCCGCATGGGTGGCTTCGCCCTCGAAGCTCTGCAGGATGGATAAAAACCCGCAGAGCATATTCCCCATACTGAAGACGCCCGGAAAAATCCCTTTAAAGTTTCTCATCTAAAACCCTTTGGCTCTCTGTTGGTCTCCAGACCAATAGAGCAGGTCCGGAACAGGTTGTTGGTCAGGAGACCAGCAACCAGCCAGAGTTTCTCATCTAAGTCTTCTGGTGTAGTTGCCCAATTCATTGGACTTAGTTCCCTCTCCCCTCTACGAGGAGCGAAGCCTCCGTAGGACCGTAATACTTTTATCGGCTTGCGGGAGAGGGGTCACCCTCCCCTACCCCTCCCATCAAGAGAGGGATATTTCTGCTCGATAAATCGAGCAACTACAATTTCTTTGCTCCCTGTTGGTCTCCAGACCAACAGGGCGGGTTCAGGCCAGGTTGTTGGTCTTAGACCAACAACCAGCTAAAGTTTCTCATCCAAATCTTCTCATGTAGTTGCCCAATTCATTGGGCTTAGTTCCCTATCCCCTCCCATCGAGGGAGGGGTATCTCTGCTCGATAAATCGAGCAACTACAGCTTTAACCAAACGTCCCGCTCTCTGGCCAGGGATGGCACACGTCGTAAGTCCCGATTATCGTTTCCCCGGCTTTGACCTTTTGATTTAACTTCACTGAAATTTTAACCTTTTCCGTCAGAAAAAGCTCAGCCCTGGAGCCGAACTTTATCATCCCGAACCTCTCTCCGATTTTAACCTGGTCTCCTTCTTTTATTCGGCAGACAATCCTGCGGGCAATAGTCCCGGCAATCTGTTTCAGGATAAGTTTAACCCGGTCATTTTCCAGCCCCAGCTCGTTTTGTTCATTTTCAGAGGAGGCTTTTTCTTTAAACGCCGCATTAAAGCTGCCGGAAGTATACTTCGAATACTTGACCACCCCGCTTATCGGATTTCTGTTTATATGCACGTCCCACAAAGACAAAAAAATCGAAACCTTGGTGCCGCCTGAATTTAAAAAACCATTCTCAGAAAAAGGTGCAATCTCCACAACCTTCCCATCCGCAGGAGAAAGGATTACGCCTTCTCCCTGAGGAATCTTTCTTTCCGGATCCCGGAAGAAGAAAACAATGAAAAAGGTAATTCCCACAAAAAGAACCGTTATGCCTGAGAAAATATTGCTTCTGGTCAAAACCGAAAGCAAGAAAAGCAAGATAGTCAGAATCAAGCTGAAAATTACAATCCCTAAACCTTCTTTAGCCATTTATCTTCTTACCTGACAAACTCAAGGTCTACAAATCCTAACCTGAGGCAATAATTTGCAATCTTCTATTTTTTCCTCTTAAACACCCTCTTGAAAACATAATCCACATTTTTCAGGAAATATTTCAAATCAAAGCAGTCTAAGGTTTCCTCCCGGCTCAGATATTTTTTGATCCTTTGGTCTTTTAGGACTAATTCTTTAAAACTTTCGCCAGTTTCCCAGGCTCTTGTTGCATTCTCCTGCACGTAGGCATAGGCTTCCTCTCTGGTGTGAGTCTTTTTGGTCAATTTGGTCAGAACCCTTTGTGAGAAAACCAGACCTTTGGTCAAATCGATATTCTTCTGCATATTTTTGGGATAGACTGTCAGGTGCTCCATAATCCGGGTGAAATGCACCAGCATATAATCTACCAAGCTGGTCGAATCCGGCAGGATAACCCTTTCCACTGCGGAATTGGTGATATCTCTTTCATGCCACAGGTTCATATTCTCCAGAGCTGCTAAAGCATCTCCTCTTACTACCCTTGACATCCCAGTCAATCTCTCGCACATAAACGGGTTTCTCTTATGCGGCATTGCAGAAGAGCCTTTTTGCCCTTTTACAAACCCTTCCTCTAACTCCAAGACTTCAGTCCGCTGAAGATTTCTTATCTCCGTAGCGAATTTCTCGATTGCCCCGGCAATTATTGCCATACAGGTCACAAACTCCGCATGCCTGTCCCTCTGCAAAATCTGGGTGGAAACAGATGCCGGTGCCAGGCCTGCTTTTTTGCAAACGTATTCTTCCACCTTCGGGCTGAGATGAGCGAAATTCCCAACGGCGCCAGAGAGTTTTCCTACAGAAACAATTTTTATAGCTTTTTGCAATCTCTCAATATCCCTTTCGATCTCAGAATACCATAAGGCGAATTTGAAACCAAGACTGATCGGCTCAGCCTGAACCCCATGGGTCCTGCCGATCATCGGAGTCATTTTATATTGAAAAGCCCTCCTCTTAATAACCTTGTTCAACTCCTCTAAATCCTTGAGGATGATATTCCCGGCATCCTTCAAAATCATCGATAGAGCAGTGTCAACCACATCGTACGAGGTCATCCCCAGGTGAACGTATTTAGAATCCTCACCGATATACTCAGCTAAATTGTTCAGAAAGGCGACCACATCGTGATGAACTTTGTTTTCGATCTGGTTGATCTTCTTCACGTTGAAGTTGGCTTTCTTTCTTATACGCGGGACAGTGTTCTTAGGGATATTTCCCAATTTCGCCTGCGCTTCACAGGCTAATATCTCTACCTCGATCCACTTTCTAAACTTGTTCTCATCTGACCACAGCTCCTGCATCTGCGGTAAAGTATATCTTGCTATCATATCTTGATCCTTTCTAAATTCATCTCGTTGCCATCCTGAAACGGAGACTACGTCTGGCGTCCAGAGGACGGGCAAGCTCGTAGCCACCGTAGGATAGGAATGGCAACGCTACGATGATTTACTCTCCACCCTTCTAAAGTCCCTACCCTTTCCTGACTTTTTCCCAGTCAGCTAAGAAATTCTTAATCCCCACGTCTGTCAAGGGATGTTTTACCAGTTGCTGTAAAACTTTGAACGGCATAGTGGCGATATCCGCGCCCATTAGGGCGGCATCAACTACGTGCAGAGGATTCCGGATGCTGGCAACCAAGACCTCAGTCGGAATATCGTAATTCTGAAAAATCGTCACGATTTGCCCGACTATGTCCATCCCGATGTGGCTGGCATCGTCTAACCTCCCGACAAAAGGGCTTACAAATGAGGCACCAGCCTTGGCTGCCAAAAGTGCCTGGATCGGCGAGAATATCAATGTGCAGTTGGTCTTTATCCCTTTGTCTGAGAGCATTCTCATCGTTTTCAGCCCTTCTGTGGAAATGGGAACTTTTATCACGATGTTTTTCCCGATTTTGACCAGCTCAGCAGCTTCTTTTAGCATTCCCTCCGGGTCCAAGCTGACCACCTCTGCACTGATCGGACCATCCACCTCCTCGCAGATCTTCTTGAGCAGGCTTTTGTAATCCTCCTTTTCCTTTGAAAGCAGGGATGGGTTGGTAGTGACCCCATCCAATATTCCCCAGCTCGCCGCCTCTTTTATCTCCTCGAAATTGGCTGTATCCAAAAAAATCTTCATAAACTCTCCTTTCAATAGTTGACCTTGGCTAAATATAATCCTTTAGCTGGTGCAGTCAAGCCTGCTTTTCTGTGGTCTTTAGCTTTAAGGATATCTGCAAAATCTTTTAAACTGAGATATCCTCTTCCCACATCAATTAAAGTCCCCACCAGGCTCCTGACCATCGTATGCAGGAACCTATCCGCCTCAATTTCAAACTCCAATCTGTTTCCATCTTTTTTCCAGTCTGCCCGCATTACCTGACAGTGATTATCCGGCTTTGCAGATTTGCTCACACAGAAGGAAGTGAAATCCTGTCGACCTAAAATTACCTGAGTGGTTTTTTTTATCCTCTCAAAATTAAGAGAATACGAAACCTCCCAGACATATCTTCTCTGGAAAATATCTCTCCCTGAATAGATTTTATATCTGTAAATCCTGCTTTTAGCACCATACCTGGAGTTGAAATCTGAACCTGCCTCCTCGACTTCCTTTATAAGAATATCCTCCGGCAGAAGTGAATTCAATCCTTTATAAATAGAATTAAGATTTAGTTCAGACTCTGTTTTGAAATTTGCTACCTGCTCCAAAGCATGCACCCCGACATCAGTTCTGCCTGAGCCGGTTAGGGTTATCTTCTCCCGCAAAATTCCGGTTAATTTATCTTCTATCTCCCCCTGAACCGTTCTCAATTTTGGTTGTTTTTGCCATCCGGAGAAATCGGTGCCGTCATATTCTATTCTCAATTTTATGTTTCTGGTCATCACGACATAGATTCTGTCAAAGCGTTTCAGGTAAAACTCTGAAAAATCGATTTTGCGGGGCTTGGAACCCCACCTACGATAGTCGATACTGTCGATTTCGTAGGTCGGGCACCCCTGTCCGACGATTTTCTGTTACTTTTTCAGAGAACCCTCACAGAATAATTCTAAAAGACAAAAAAGAAAACAAGACAATCAGAGCTGCAAAAAGATAATCTTCTTTTTTGAACACCAGCCTCTGATACGAGCTTCGCTTTTCCCCGCTTTGAAAACCCCTTGCCTCCAAAGCCAGTGCCAGATCATCTGCTTTGCGGAAGGAGGAAATGAATAATGGTATCAGCAGGGGAAAAGTTTTCTTGACTCTCTGAATCAAATTCCCTTCAAAATCCGCACCCCGAGCCATCTGGGCTTTTTTTAAATTTACTCCTTCTTCCAAAAGAAGCGGGATAAACCGGATGGAGATCATGCTCATCAGGGAAAACTCCTCCACTGGCAGTTTTAATTTTTTCAGAGGACTTGAAAGCTTTAAAACACCATCTAAAAGCTCCATCGGCGAGGTGGAAAGGCTCAAGAAGATCGCACCCGAGATAAAAAGAAGAAGCCTGAGAGAATATACCAGGCCGTTCAAAATCCCAGCCCATCCAATCTGAAAATATCCAAAATAAAAATAAGTGCCAAAACTCTCAGAGGTCAAAAGCACCTGAAGCAAAAAGATAAAAATGAAAAAAAAGATAAATGACTTCAAGCTTTTCAAAACAATCTGTACGGGAATTTTCGATAAAAAGAATAACCCCGAAAAAAGAATGAGCCATAATAAATAGAGTTTAATATTCACCGCAACCGCAACAAAAAGCACCATCACCAGGACTAAAAGTAGTTTAATCCTGGGATCCAATCTATGGATTATGGAATCTCCGGGATGATATTGTCCTATTGCCAGGTCTTCAAAAAAAGACATATTTCCTTCCCATTATTTTGAAGCAGCAATATAGTCACCCGCAAAATCAAAGTCAAATTTAAACTTTGTTTTATTTCCTCTCTTCTCAGAGAGGGTCAGGGTGAGGTTAATAAACGTAGAGACGCATCGAATGCGTCTCTGCTTATTTACAAGCTGTGAGATGTAGATGTAGGTCAGGCTGTCGAAGACTGCCCGACAAACCCAAAACAATTCGGTCGGGTAATTGACGGACCAGACCTATTTTCTTCTAACAACTGTCGGGTCAGGGGGCCCGACAGTCACCTAATATCATTTATGTCCAAGGATAATCCCAAACACCTCACAGCTGATCGAAAGGATTAAGCTAATTTCAAAATTTTCATCTGTTTAATCTGTTCAATCTGCCTCAAGGTCAAAATCGACTGTGAATGTTTTCTCTTGCTTTTTTCACATTGATAATTTTTTTCTATACTTGACAATCCTGTCCAGTTGTAATATTATCTGAACTCTGAAACTTTCACAAAGCAGTTCAATCCTATGCCTATAGACAAATCTCGCATACTGAATTTCATGGCTGATAAAGCCTATCGCCCCTTGAAGATACGAGAGCTGGCAAAGGGGATGAAAATTCCTGTG
>Ga0315294_10007615_pt1 | contig 11879 bp, 1 predicted proteins | sample YL17G13_40_MG_FD_203626 | JGI IMG/M metagenome (GOLD analysis project Ga0315294, IMG submission 203626) | Sediment microbial communities from Yellowstone Lake, YNP, Wyoming, USA - YL17G13_40 | ecosystem: Environmental > Aquatic > Freshwater > Lake > Sediment | place: USA: Wyoming | collected...
CCGACGCCGATAACCTCCAACTGCGCCAGCCGATTCGACGCCACGTCGGAAGGAACCTGCAACGTGCCGGCCACCACCCGCCGGTCCACCTCGGTCCGCTTCTCAAGTTTCTGCTGGTACCGGGCGACGAGGTCTTCGACGCCGCCGACCTGTTGGCCCTGCTGCTCGGCCTCCTTGGCGGCCTCTCCTTTACCGGAGGTCTGCTGGAGCCGCTGCATGATCTCGCCCTGGGCCTTCTGGGAAAGTTCCCGCGCCTGCCTCTGAGGCGCCTGCTGGGCCATCTTCTCCAGGATTTCCGCCTGGCCGGCCGCCTGCTGGTTAGTCAACCGATTGGCCGTGAGCCACTCGTCGTTGAAAGCCTGGGGTTCCTGGGGCGGCGCTTCGCCGCCGACGGGCTCCGCCGCCCAGTTCGCGCCAAGGTCGGTGACGAGGTTCCGCGACCGGCGGTTCTTCTGGCCGGCGTAGGATTGGCGAAGGTAGTCGTTATTGTCCACGGCGGCAGAGGGGGCCTCGGCCGGGGCCTGGATCGAGCGGTCGGCGTCGGTTTCAACGGCGCGGGCCTTCTCACTCGCTTCCTTGAGCGCCTTGTTCGGCGCCATGTCCCTGTACTGGTCCTGGAGGTCATCCAGGGACTGCCTCACGTCCTTCAGGTTGGTGCTCGCGCGGGCCTTGGCGAAGGGGTTCGAGGACCGCAGGGTCTGGATGAGCCCCTCGGCCTGCTTGCTGTGGTACGCGAGGACGCCGGCCTCGAACGTCCCTTCCTCGGCGACCTGTCGCGTCGTGCCGCGGAAATTGAACCAGCGGTAGTTCTCGGGCAGGTACAACTCGACCTGGCTGAGTTCGACGTCAATATTGAGGGTCCGGACGATGGGGAACTCGACCGAGATGCGCGCGGCCCCGAGCGGCGCCATTTCCCCGCCGTACTTCAGGACCACGGCATAGTCGAGGTCGCCTTCGGCCGTCTTGATGAGCGGGACGCGGACGACGTCCGGCCGCATCGCGTCGCCCGTCAGGACGGGCTTCACGGGGCTTCCGGCCACGACGGCCGTCCAGAGCGAGGCCCCTTTCGGCATCTCGACCTCGAGGAACTGCTCCGTCCGGTTGTCCAGGCGGTAGACTTGTGCCGCCCGGTACGCCCCGCTCGGGTCCATCACGAGGACGGTCTGGGCGAGGCCGATGCGGGCGCCGGCGGTCTCGACGGCGGCGCGCTCGGTCGTGTGGAACTGGAGGACCGGCCGCTCGGCCCCCGCTGTCACGAGGTACGCCTGCGTCATCCCGCCGCGCAGCATCTCGGCCACGGCCGCCCACTCTTTCTGCTGGTGGCTGAGGGATTCCAGGCCGTCCGTCCTGGCCGCCACGACCTCGTCGCGGCCGGCGTTTTCGAGAGCGACGTACCGCCGATCCGTCCGGCCCGTCTCGACCACCGGGATCGGCGCCTCGTGGTCGCCCGGCGCCAGAAGCCGGTCGTTCTCCACGAGGACCCGAAGGTTGTCCATGACTTCATCCTGGAGTTCGATCCGGACGCGCACCGGAGCGCCCGGCTCCGGCCCGACCGGCGTCACGGTCTTCTGGCGAAGGAGCGGGGCGCTCACGCGCGCGTCCTTCATCCACGCGGGCAGGAGGAACGCGACTTCGCGGATGCCCGCGCCGCGGATCGTCCAGTCCAGGAGGATCGCGTCCTCGATCGCCCGGTCCGTCACGCGCGAGTTCGTGACCGTGAAACACGAGACGTCGGGCTTGCGGGACGCCAGGACCAGCCGCCCGGCGTAGTCCGGCGCCGCGTAATGCAGCGCGACCTCGGCCAGACCGCGCTGGCTTTCGGCCAGCCATCCGAAGACCCGCGCCAGGAGCACCGCCTCGATGTTCTTCAAGGCCTCGGGCCGGACCTCGGTCGCCGGGTCCGCCTGGACCACGATGTCGCCTTCCTGGCGGTCCACGTCGAGAACTTCCAGGCGCGGCACATCCAGTTGCCGGACCGGGCCGTCTCGCCCAGTCGAGTCGCCTTGGGCGACCTGGCCGAGGCGTCCTTGGATTTGGATCGCCACGTCGCCGCGCACTCCGGCCGCCAGGTAGACCGTCAGGACCTTGCGTCCGGCCTCGTCCGTCAGGGCCCACTCGAAGGCGCCCGGCGCCTGGACGCGGTCCAGCCTGAGGTCCGCCGGCACCGCCATCCGCACGACGTAGAGCGGCCGGCTCTCGGCCGTCAGGATGGCGCGGCTTTCGATTTTCCGCTCGCGGTCGCCGACCCGGAGGATGGTCTGAACGACGGCCGAGGTCCGCGCCGCCAACGGCGCCGACGCCAGGCGGATCGCAAACGGCGTCGCGGCGAACGTGTAGGCCTGGTACGGCCGGATCCCCAGCGGGCTCTGGTCCACGATCGCCTCGGCGGGCGCCGGCATCGCGGCCTGGCGCACGACCCGGCCGGCACCGGAGAGCCGCGCGCGAGCCGCGCGCACCGGCTCGTCCCTGAGGTCCGTCCGCGTCACGCCGCTCGTCGTCACGGTGCGGAGGTCCAGGAGCGGACTTCGGCTGATCTTGAGGTACCCGCTCTGGCGGATCGCGCCGGCAACGCCGACCACCGGCACGTCGAACTCGCCGGCCGCAGCGCCGCCCTCTCCTTTGGCTGCCGCGGGGACCGGACGCCAGAGCACCACGGAGAACGCCTCGCGCTCCTTGGCGGGCTTGAGGAGCATGACCTCCAGGGTCGGCCGCCCGTCGGCCTCCTTCAGTTCCCAGCCGCGCACGTTCTCGCCTTCGACCTTCTCGACGAGGTATCCCGCGGGCAACTCGATCGTGAAGAACTCGCGCTGGCCGCGACGGAACTCGAGGTCCATCCGCCACCGGAGCCGCCACTGGTCCTCCTGGACGTCGAAGGCGGCCTCCGACGTGGCCGTCAGCGTCTGGTCAATCTGCCCCTCGGCCACCTTCGGCCGCCACTGGACGGCGAGGGCCCCGTCCACGCCGAGGGCCGTCGCGATGGTCTGGCCCGCCGAGGCCGTCTCGTAGGACCGCCGGTCGCGGACCGAACCGAGGCGGACCTCCGTCCCGGCATCCGGCACGGTCAGCGTCAGGGCGGTCGCGGGGGCCGCCGGGAGCCACCCTTGGGCGACGCGCCATCCGCCCTGTTTTTCCAGACGCATCCGCACCGCCAGGTCCAGCCGGTGCCGGCCTTTGCCCGAGGCGTAGAGCACCAGGAACGCGCTGGGGACCTGGGGCCGTTCGACGACCTTCGCGGCGCCGCCCTCGCCTGCCACCGCCGCTTCCTTGGAAATTTTGGCTTGAACCGCCGGGAGCGATCCGGGAGCGACCTGGGTCACGCTGAGGCGGGCGGGCTTGCCGTCGAGGTCGGCCCGCGCCAGGACGCCGCCCTCGAGGGGCAGCGGCACGACGGCGAAGCCGTCAACATACACATCAATATCAATGTATCCTTCGAGAAGGAGAAAGTCGTCGCCCTTGAGCGTCGCCGCCAGCGCGGCCCCGGCCATCGCGTACGGCTCGGGCGGCCGGTGCGCATCGAGCGGCTGCTCCGGGTGCGCCTGGTCCCACAGCGCGCGGAACTTCTCATACGGCACCAGCAGCCGGTCCACACCCTGGATGCCCGTCTTCGAGGCCGGGTCGTAGGGGATGATTAGGGCGTCCTCGGGCACCTTGACGGGCGCCGGAGGCGGCATCACCTGGACGACAATCGGCGGCGGTTCAGCCGACGCCAGAGTCGCCGCAGCCACCACAACCGCGAGCGCCAGGATCACACCCACCGCCGTGACCGCGCGGCCCGCCATTCGTCCTGGCGGGCGACTCGGACGGATGATCCATCGCACGAAGGCGGCCAGGAGGTAATACGGAATCAGGAGGCATGCGGCATAGAACATGCCGTTGACGATCATCGCGAGTTCCAGGCGGCCGCTCACAATCGGAAGGAGCGTCGCCGCGAGCGCGACGCCGAGGACATAAACGACCTTGCGGCCGGCTCGCTGGCCGGTCATCGCCACGCCCACAAGGAGCACCGCGAGCGCGAGGCCCACCGCCAGGGCGTCCGTCCGTCGCCGGTCCACGACCGTCAGGTCCAGCCGCGGCTCGGCGCCGAGACTGCGGAACGTGATCGCCAGGCCGGTCCGGTCGAAATCAATCGGCAGGCTGGCGACACCTTCGAGGGTCCAGGACTTCGCCGGTTTGGTAGGCGGCGCGGGTTTCGCCAGCACGGTGACGGTGCCTCCGAAGGTCGCATTGACCTCCGACCTGGCCGGCAGCGCGACGGTCTCTTCCTCACCCGCCGAGACCTCTTCCGCAGGCGCCGTCGCGGCGGGGGCCTCGACCGGCGGCGGGGCCGCGGGGGCCGCGGCGTCCAGCTCCCGCGCGTTGGTCACTCCCAAACTGCCGGTGCCGTGAATCGCATTAATCGACCGACGGACCAACTTGGACGGGCCCGCGGTGGCCTTGGCGGCGGGCGCAGCGGACTTGACCGCCCACTTGTCGCCGCCGCGCGCTTCGGCCCATGTATCCTTTGAGGAGGCGCGCTCCATGGCCCCAAAGGGCGTCGCTTTGGTCGCTACGAGTGCCACCAGGCCATGCGAGAAGTCGGCGCCGCCCGCGCCGCGCCAGAGTCCCCCGGCGAGCGACGCGACCGCCAGTTGCGGCGGGGCGACCTCGCCGGTCACGACAGTCCCTTCCGAGCGGACGACCTTGAAACCGGGCGGCAGGTACAGGCGCCACTGGAGGTCCGCGACCGGGACCTCTTCGCCCGCGGCCTCGGGGCCGGCGTGGAGCCACAGTTTCGGCGCGGGCACCTCCAGCCGCTTCCACGTTCCGAGGCCCGCCACGGGGGTTTCGTAAACCAGCGTCAGGTCGCGGACGGCCCCTTCGGCGCCGGGCGGGAGGCTGAGGAGCACGCTGTCGCCCTCGCGCTGGGGCTTGGCGGCCTTGCCGTCGAGCGCCGCCGACCAGAGCGTCGAGTCCTTGGGCAGCCGGACCTCCAGGTACAAGGCCTTGGTCTTGAGGAGGAACCGGACGGCGGTCTGGGCCCGGCCTTCGACGCCGATTCGCGTGTCCATTTCGGCCCGCTGAACGATGGCCGGGGGCAGCGCGGCCGCCGGGTCGCGACGGACCGTCACCCTCACGGGCGCCGGGTCGCCGACGAAGCCGTAGGCCCCCAGGAGCCGCTTGCCGGGCTGGTACTCGGCGTCCACGAGTTCGCCGACGTCCACGCGGCGCGGATGCTCGGCGACCTGGACGTCGAGTTCGGGGCTGCCTTCGACGGCGACGAGGCCCGACTGGTAGGCGACGCCGCCGGCGGCGATGACCGGCAGGTCGAGTTGCTTCTCCTCGTCGCCCGCGAGGCGCTCCTGGAAATCCACGGCCAGGCGGATGCGCCCCTTGCGCGGTTCGGCCAGGATGGCGGTCCATCGGCGCTGCTCGGCGCCCTTCGGGCCCACCGTCTCGGCCGTGTATTCCTTGAGGGCGACGCCGCCCAGGCCGCGGATCGAGACCGCCTCGGGCGTATCTTTCGGCAGGCTGATCACGAGGTGCCGCGTTCGCGCCTCGGCCACGTCGTAGACCACTTCATAGTGGGCGGCCAGGGTGTCGCGCTGGAGGCGGAAAAACGAGTAGGTCTGGGCCGTCAGGCGAGGCGCGGTGCGCTCGACCGCCAGTCGCGCCGCCCACGGGCCGCCCTCGTAGCGATAGGCCAGCGTGGTGCTCGAACCTTTAAGGCCGTACTTCTCCTTTTCGTTCTCGTCGAGGGGCGTCAGGCGCTCGAGCGACTGCGGGCGGACGACCATGTCGTCGCGGGCGTCCACGGCGATCGCGCCCGAGTCGCGCGTCGCACCGACCACGGCGAACACCGGGAACTCCGCCGTGGTCTGCGTCCAGTCGCCGAACCAGCCGGCCGGGACGGCGGTCGCCTGGAAATAGACGCGCCGCTCCTCGCCTGCCGGGACGCCCTCGGCAAAGCGGACGTGGATGCGGCCCGTACGGGCGACGACGTAGCGCTCGAACGGAAGGGGCCCCGAGTCGCTCGTGACGCTGGTCACGTCCCATCCGGCGGGCACCGTGAAATCGAGGCCGAAGAGTTTCTCTTCCTGCGGGAGGAGGGCGAACCCGCCGCTCGTCTGCTGGCCGCCGTCGCTCAAGGTGAGGAGGAGGTTCGTCGTGACGGCCAGTTCGGCCGGAGGCTTCGCGAACCGTGCCGCCAGTCCGAACGCCGCCTGCGGAGCATAGTAGGCCACGACCGGGCGGAGACGGGCGGCGTTCGGCCCGGCCTCCAGGACCGTCGCCGGGAGCGCCGCCGCGAGGGTCGCCGTGTCAATCGGGATGAGGCCCTCGGGCGCGATGGACTCGGCCTTCAGGCGATCTTCGACGAGGAGGCCGACGACGGCCACCTGGCCGGCCACGTCGAGCGGTTCGAGCCTCGGCAGCGTCCATGCCGCCAGGTTCGGCGCCGTGCGGATGGCCGCCAGCGAGAGGACCACCGGGTCGGTCGTCTCCTCGCGCAGTTGGACATCGAGGATGCGACGGTCGCCTTCCGACTGGACCTCCCACCGCGCCAGGAGCGGCGTCCGGACATCCGTCACTTCGAAGCCGGCCGGCAGCGCGAAGCGGAACCGGTCCACCGGCCGATGGAGCACCGTCATCGAGACGGTCGCGTGGAGCCGCTCGTAGCCGCTCGTCACCTCGTCCACGAGGACGCTGCGGGCGACGACGACGCGGTCCTTGCGCTTCAGGCGGCTGTTGAGGGACATGACGAGCGAGACGTCGCCGCGCGGCGGGAGAAGTTCGACGCGGGTCTGGCCGGCCTTCTCGTCGAAGACGCGCGAGGCGACCGGCGCGCCCGACTTGACTTCGACGTCGCCGGGGATGGTCATCGCCAGGCGCGAGGTCGCCGGCGACGGAAGCCGGAAGTTCAGGACCTGGGTGGCGGCCGTCGTCTGGATCGGCGCCACCATCTCGAGGACCAGCGTGTGCGGCCCCTTGCCCTCGACGAAGAGAGTCAGGCGGCCGTCATCGGCCAGGCCGAGGGGCGCGCCGCGTCCGTCCAGCCGCGCGGCCCGGAGGCCCACGCCCGCCACGTCGAGGCCGACCGTCTGGAGTCCGTCCTCCAGGACGTGAATCGTCAGGGTGCCGACGATCTCGGCCCGTTCCTGGCCTGCGGCGACGGCATAGTCGGCCGAAAGGAGCAGGGCCTTCGTGGGCGGCCGCTCCTCGGCGACCTTGCGGGCCTTGGCCAGCAGGTCCTGGTACTCCTGGCGCGAGAGGAGAATGCGCTGCGGGCCGCTTTCCAGGAGGACGTTCAGGTCCTCGAAGGGAACGTAGAGTTCGCGGACTTTCACCTCCGATGGCGGATTAGCGGTAGCGGGCGGCGGGTCGGCGGCGGCCACGCTCCAAGCGAGGGCCGCCACCACAGCCAGGGCCAGGATGGTGAGAAGATTACGCATGGGTCTCACCTCCCGCGTCGCCCTTGGGGGCGTCCTTGCTTGGCGGCTTGGGAGGCGTCGGCGGCGGGACCTCCTCGGCCATCGGAATCTCGTCCGACTTGGCGGCGGGCGGGGCCGGCGCTTTCTTGCGAGAGGCGACGAACCGCGCCGCGGCCAGCCGGGCCGCCTCGCGCGCCTCGCGGCGCGCGATCACGTTCGGGTCGCGCGGCCGGGTCACCAGCCAGTACCACAGGGCCCACAAGACGAGGACCACGAAGACGGCGGCCGCCATCGAGCCGCCGGCAATCTGCCGGGCGAACGTCGGCAAGAAGACCGCCGCCAGGACCAGGAGGACGATGCCGGCGCCGATCGCCAGCAGACGCACCGCGGCGCGCGTGAACGCGAGCGCCACGCCGAGGCCGGCGATGACGACAAAGAGGCCGATCGCCAGGTACGTCCCGCGGACGGCCGTCAGGCGGAGGCTCCCCTCGGGCGGCGCCGCCGGCCGCAGGGCCGAGAAGAGGTAATGGCTCCCGTCGGTCGGGAAATTTTCCTGAAGTCCCGGCAGGCGGGCCCAGCCCTGGAGGAGCCATTTTCCCATCAGGTCCGCGTCGGTCTGGGTGGCGCGCGGCTTGAGGGACCCGTCGCCCATCAGGACCCAGACCAGTTCGTCGGTCCACGGACCGCGCGAGCCGAGGTAGTCCCACTCCTCGGGCATGTAGACCGAGAGGTACACCTTCTGGACGGCGGGTTCCTCGGGGAAGGTCGGGCCATCCAGCACGAGGCCCCCGCCGGTGACGGTGTAGCGGAGTTCCAGGAGGAACGGCTCATCGGGGTTGGTGCCGAGAAGCGGGACGTAGAAGGTGCTGCCTTCCTGGTCGCCGCGCTCGAGCGAGATGGACCGCGTGACGGGTTGTCCGGCCCGCGGCCCCTCGCGCTCGACGGTCGTCAGGCGCAGAGGCTCGGCGTCGAAGGAAATGTTGGGCGGCAGTTTGACGAGGAGCCGCTGGCGGGCGCTCCGCATCCGGTAAAGGGCCTGGACGGGCACGACGTCGCTCCGGGTGATGACCATCCGGACGAGGGCCCGCTCGACGCTGGTCCGTTTGACCTCTTCGAGTTTGTACATCGTCGCGACGACCGCCAGGGCCCACTCGTCGTGGAACTCGAAGGCCCGCGCGGCCCCGGGCACCGACGCGCCCGGCATGAGGTCCTGCTGCGGGTCAATCGGACGCAGGCCGGCCATCTTGCCGGCTTCGGGCGCTTCCTGAACATCAATCGACTCAGCCTTGACGAGGACGATCTGGCCCCAGGCGCGGTCCGTGCCGCGCGGGTTGAGCCTGGGGATGGCCAGTTCAATCTTGTCGCCGACTTTAAGTTGCTCGATCTTGCGTTCCCAGGCCAGGCGGACCTCGACGTTGCCGAGGAATTCGCTCTCGCCGGCCAACGCCCAAGGCTCGTAGCCCGCGGCAAGGTCCTTCAGGTTCGCCGCGTCCTCGACCGGCTGGTGGCGGATGCCGGCGGTGGTGATCCGGATATCGCTCGCGAGGTCCTTCGGCACGTCCAGGCGCAGGCTCTTCACGCCGCTGTACTGGACCTCGTAGAAGAGCGTCGCCTCGTACTTGACGACGCCGGACTCGATCCGCGCCACGAGGAGTTGCCGCACGGTCACGTAGGGCTTGCGGCGTTCGGCCGCCAGCGCGAACGTGACGGGTTCCTGCGTGTAGGCATAGGAGAGGACGGGCCGGGTGCCGGGGGGCACGACGCAGCCCTGGAGCGCCTCCGCCGCAGAGATTGGCCGCAGGCCGTCGCTCTTGGTGGGATTGACCGTCAGGCTTTCCGGCGCGCAGACGACCAGCCGCCCGGTCTCGCGCTCCACCGACCCCGGCGCTACGCGCTGAATGGCCAGCGGGATGGCGGCGGCCTTGCCGGTGGGCGCCAGCAGGTCCGGCTCGTGCAGGGCCTTGTGCAGGCCGACATCCAGGCACACACGGCCGATGGCCTTCCGAGAGAGGCTGACCACGAGACGGTTTTTCTTCTCGCCCTCCAGGTGATACGAGTCCACCTGGGCCGCCGCAATGTCGCCGCCGGCGAAGCCCTTGACATGGCGGATCTCGTAGCCTTCCGGCACATCGAATTCCAGGCGGAAGACACCCGCCCGCTCAATCGTATAGACCGTGGTGGAATTGATCACGAGGTCCTCCGGCGTCAGGGCCGCCTCCACCAACGTGTCGGCCAGGATGCGCGGCTGGACCTTCTCTATTTTCAGCGACAGGACGTAGGGCACGGCGGCGTAGCGGTAGGCGAAGTCCCACTTGCCGCGAAGGGCCGGCGGCAACTCGGCATCGTCCACCTGGGCGAGGCCCGTCCGGTCGGCGGCCTCGGCCCGAAGGCCCTGCGCCACGCGGACCACCAGGAACCCCTGCTGGCGTCCGACGCCGAGGGCCTTGAGGAGCGGCACCTTGATGGCGCCCTGGTCGGCCGCGAACTTCTCGAGGTCCACCGCCAGGTTCTGCGTTTTCTTGGCCGGTTCGAAAAGTTGGACGGTGATCTTCTGGGTTTCGCCGGCGGCGGCAACGGACCACTCGCGGACGTTCGGGTCGAAGACGTTGACGACCTTCTGGTCGGCCGGGATTTCGAGTTCGAGGCGGCCGAGTTCGGCGCGGCTGATGTCGTAGGCCAACTGGGCACGCGTCCGCGCCACGCCTTCCTCGATGCTGGTCTGCTGCTGGACCTGGACGCTGGCGAGGGCCTCGAGGCCCTTGGCCCCTTCGGCTTTGGGCGTCCAGTCGAGCCGCACGGTCGGCGCCGCGCCGACGAAGGCCAGGACCACCGTCTCCTCGGCGGCGCCCGCGGCGAGCGGCACTTCGGTGGCGGCCAGCAGCGGATGGACGCTCACCTTGACGCCCGACTCGGGGATGCGGACTTCCCACTTGCTGACGGGTGCCTGCGGACTCTCGAACGAGACGCTGTTCTGGCCCGGGGTCTTCGTGTAGGCCTTCGCGAACTGGAGGGCCAGCGCATACTGGCGGGGGTCCTTGCCTTTCTTTTCGACGAGCAGTTTGTAGCCGGCGCCCGGCTCGGCGATGAGGCGCGCCGGCTCGCCGTCGAGCGTCGCCTTGGTGATGGCGACGTCGCCCAGTCGCAGCGGCACGGTGTTCCAGCCTTCCTTGAGGATTTCGATGCGCAGGGTCGCCGCGACGGTCACGACGTCCTTCGAGACGGTGGCCTTGTTCTCGGCCTCGGAGATGAGGAAGTCCACGGGGGGCTTCGGCTCGACCGCGGGGGCGGTCTTCTCGCGAGCCGCCCGCCAGAGGTCCATGAACTTCTCGTACGGGAGGAAGACGCCGCGGCCTTCCTTCTCGAAGACCTCGCGGAGTTTGGTGTAGGGGATATAGATGCTCTCCTCACGGACGGGCGGCGGCTCCGCGGCGGCTTCGGCGGCAGGCGTCGCGGCCGGTTTGGCGGCCGGCGCGGATGCCGGCGCTGCGGCCTTTTCGGCCGGGGCGCCCTGGACGGCCGGGACGAGCGGCACGAGCGCCGCCACGAGCATCCACATCACAAGCGCGCGATAAGTTGGCATGGTCATGTCCTCAAAGTGGGACGCGTGGAAAATGCGAAGGGTTCTCGGAGCCTGAGGCGACGTTCATGGGCACATCCCCCCGAATGAGACAGCACACGGGGCGTTATACTGCCCGGTTAGACGACGTCGGACCGGACAAGTTCCCGTTTTTCTAACGCGCGCGGCGGCAAAGAGCAGCAAAAAACCGGCCGATGGATAAGGGGTCAGTTATGCCCTGTGGTATGGCGGTCGGAGGGCCACGCTCCGTCGTGGCCGCAAAGGGACTTCGAACTACAGGACGCGATAGAGCGCGTCCCTCCGAAAGCACCCGTAACTGACCCATTACCTTTAGGGTCCGCCCCGTGCGCTTGCCGCATCGGCCTTGAGGATCACGTCGAGGTCGGCGATGTAGCCTTCGCCGCCAATGTGATAGACCAGGTGCTTCCCGTCCGGCGAGAAAACCACCAGGCCCCGGCGGCCGATGTAGGTGCCGGTTTCGCCATGCGGCGGCTTATAGAGTTCAAACACAGTGCGTCCGGTGTCGATGTCCACCACCTTCATCCGCGAGACGGCGCTTAGAACAAACAGGTGGCCATCAGGGCTCAGCGCGGTGCAGTCCCACCAATCCTCTCCCGGAGCGAGGGTCTTGAGTTGTGCACCAGTGTCCAAGTCCCAGAGGGCGAACGTCCTGGTGCGGCCGGAGGAGGAGGTCAACGGGACAAATGCGGCATACAGCGAGGTTCCGGCAGCGACGGCGGCGGGCCAGCCTGACTGAAGGCGCCGGGCCTTGCCAGAGGCGAGGTCATAGACCGCGAGGCCGTGGCCGGCATCGCCTGCCTCGTCGGCATACTGGATGAACCGGCGTGTGTCAGCCACCCCTGCCCGAAGCAATTCCTTGCCGCTGGACACCTCAT
>Ga0315294_10007616_pt1 | contig 11878 bp, 9 predicted proteins | sample YL17G13_40_MG_FD_203626 | JGI IMG/M metagenome (GOLD analysis project Ga0315294, IMG submission 203626) | Sediment microbial communities from Yellowstone Lake, YNP, Wyoming, USA - YL17G13_40 | ecosystem: Environmental > Aquatic > Freshwater > Lake > Sediment | place: USA: Wyoming | collected...
GACGGCGCTATCAAGTTCATGAAACTGGCAATCAAGGAACTCGAAGCCAACAACTACGAAGCAAAGGGACAATACATAATCAAAGCCCAGAATATTATCAATGAGCTCAATGCGGTTTTGGACATGAACGCCGGCGGGGAAATAGCTACCAACCTTCGTAAACTATATTGTTTTATGAATAGCCGCCTCTCCGAGGCCAATATCAAACGCGATCCGAAAATGATTCGCGAAGTAATCGAATTAATGGAAGAATTAAATCATAGCTGGAAAGTGATCGCCGGCTAATCAATTGAATTTTCATGTGGGGGAAACGTTATGCTTGAAGCTAAAGACATTATGACAAGGCAAGTCATATGCATAAGGAAAGACACTCCGATATTTGAAGCCATACGACTGATGGCGGATAATAATATCACCAGCATTCCTGTGGTAGAAAACGATCTAACCCTGGTCGGAATGCTGTCGGAACAGGACGTCCTGAGATTGTTCCATACTTATGACGACGAAAAAGACAGAACGGTAAACGATTTTATGACACAACCTGCCATCCACTTCGAAGAACACGAACCTCTGTTGGATGTTTGCTACTGCCTGAGAGACAACTCTATCAGAAGAGTTCCCGTCACGTCAAACGGCAAAGTGTCAGGGGTTATCGACAGATCAGATATTCTCAAATGCATTATTAAGCAATCGGAGAAAAGTAATTTACAAGCAGCAGATAAATCGAAATAGTCCAGCATAACAAAAACCGCCTTACTCAAGCATTAAACAACTGCACGAGCATGTTTATCCTTACAATCAATGGCCTCAAATTTGAGGCCGTTTCTTTAATAAAAAACCATGCCGAGTCACCTTGTCGAAGAGCAGCAAAGTAATATTGACCTTACACCTCATCCGGCACAATCCACGGTTTTCTGTAGTTAGCCTTCAGGTACTTGTCGGCCTCGGCATCATTCACAAATCTTTCGGTTTCGCCGTCAAATTTCAGCTTACGGTTTCCAACTCGATAGGAAATATTTGCGAGATGGCACAGCACCATTGAACGGTGCACTTCTTCGACATCCGCTTTCGGTTTCCTGCGGGTACGGATGCAGCTCACGAAATCCTCAAAATGCGCGTCGATGATACTTCCAAATTTCAGTTTGGCCGGCTCCGAGACAACGGCCTTGCTCTGGCGAACACGGGCATCCCCTTCGAACACCTGCCATCCGCCGCCGTGCCTGCCGAAGCACATAAGTCCTTTGGTCCCGCATATCTCCACCTTTGTCGCACAGAAAGGCCAGTCGGGAAACTTGCTCTGGTCCTTCAAGAGAACGATGCGATGCATGTAAGGCGACCAGAGCGACGCTTCGAAAAGCAGCGTCAGCTTATCGAACTCGAACGTCGTGAAGTGCGTATCCGGCTGCTCCCTGCCGTCGTCGAATTGATAGACTCCTCCCGCGCTGCAGACCGTCTCAGGATAATCTCTGCCGATGAGATACCGCGCCAGGTCGATCTGATGAATCATGTCGGCCATAATGTAACCGACATAGAAATCCCACAGCCTCCAAAACCATTGACCCGGACGATAAGGCAGCATAGGCGACGGGCCGCACCACAAATCATAATCCAGACCTTCCGGCACCGGCTGAACATCCGCTACCTGAATAGGGCCCGACTCCTGCATGAGAAACACGCGGGCCAAATGGATGTCCCCCAGCTTCCCGCTGCGAATGTACTCGGCGGCCTTCTCCGTATAAGGAGCGCTGCGGCTTTGAGTTCCGACCTGAACAATCCTGCGATACTTGCGTGCCGCCTCAACCATTTTTCTGCCGTCCCAGATGCTCAACGACAGCGGCTTCTCCACATATACATCTTTTCCCGCCTGGCAGGCCATTATCGTTGCCAGCGCATGCCAGCGGTCGGACGTGGCAATAACAATCGCATCGACCTGTGGGTCATCCAGCATCTTTCGAAAATCCTGAACAAATTCCGGCTTGTAGTCATGGCCTTCGATAACAATCTCCGCCGCCGGTCCGTAGCATCTGGTATCGGCGTCGCAAATATACTTGATCTTGACATCAGACCTTTTCACGAGGCTCGTCAGAAGGGCACGTCCCCGGCCGCCGACTCCCATAATCCCCAGAACCACCTTGTTTTGCGCCGCCGAAGTTCCGCCCGCCGGCAAGACGGTAAATGCCGTCGCCGCACCCACCGAACCTTTCAAAAAATCTCTTCGATTTATCGATTTCATTTTCTTCTCCCATTCAGCAATAAGATTTTTTTCGCCGGTGCAAGGCTACTGAATCACGTCAGCGGCACCGGATTATTCCGCAGGACTGATTTTAAGACAGACGACGGCACGAGATACCGGCACTGTCAGGTTAATTCCAAGGCGAGTGGGTAGTCTGCTGCCGCTGAGATCTTCCTCGATAGTTTCCGGCCGGATTTTGAAATCAGCGCCCGTAACCTCTATATCAACCCGCAGAGCCTTGTCCTGATCGCGAATCATCAGCGACGAGCCGGAAAGCTGCTGCCATTGATCGAACGTAATTAGGGCCGTGCCGAAATCACAGGGCTTCGAAAAGACAACTTCATCGGTCACTGTCAAAGAACCCGGATCCTGCCGGGAATAAACAAACTTGCGCTGAAGTTTTTCGAGTTCCGGCACATCGTAGGCGGATGAGATATCCAGCACCAGGGTGTCGGTATCTTCGGTGAAGTCCTCACGAACGACCCGGCCCAGGGCCTGCCTGCCGGTTCGCTGCAATTTGCCGGCCACGAGCGGAACAGGATGCCCGAAGGAATTCAAAACCTTGCTTTCATACCGGCGGCTGCTGAATGTGCGGGCGGTGTAGACTTCCCCGCCGGGATCGAGCAACAGCGGCCTATCACCTAACACTACGACGAAAGAGCCGACATCGTTGTGGTTATGATGCTCGTCATTGTGACCGCCCTTGAGGGCAACGGCCATACTTGAGGCTGAACTCCGAGCCGGCCTGCAGATCAGGACACCCGCGTTTTCAAACCAGGACCTGATACCGGGCCCCTCAGAAGCATTTTGGGCCGGCAGACTGCGGGAGGCGGAATTAGGAAAGCTGTACATCATGCTCTCATAGAGCGAGCCGCCCGCAGAGACAGGATCAATCTGTTCCCAATTGCGCAGGCCCAGGCCGAGACGACGGCTGATAAAGTACATCAGGTGGGAACCGGGCTCAGCCCTGATCGAACAATCGGCGAACGCCGGATAGACACCGTTAATGATTTCGATCCTCGAACCGAAAGTGGCGGCTTGTTTCACTTTAGCATCCTGCAGCAGGTCCACCTTGCCATCTGTCGCCTGATAGATCGCTTCACTGAGCATGATATAATAGCCGAATCCGTAATTCCAATAGCCCAGGCCCTCGGAGCAATAACCGTCGTCGGTGAATCCTTCAAGGAAATTCTCCGAGTAGCCCTCTGCCGCCGCGACAAAAAGAGCGCGGGAATCGCGAGAATCGATCACGGCCAGCGCCGAACCCGTCACGCTCGCAAGGCACACGGCATTCCAGTTATTCGTCCCTGTCATCCACCAGTTTTTCTCCCGCTTGCCGGATACCATATCACGGTAAGGCTGAAAAATACGCCGGTCAAGGTTGTCGCGAAGCAGCCGGCGTGTTTCAGAACTTAATTTGTCCGCCAGCAGGTAATCAGCAGTTGCCAGCGACCAGGCCAGTCCCGAGGAGCCAAGGTCGATATCAACACTCTTGCCGTTGAAATTGTTCAGATCGCCGTCGTGAGCCGGCATGACCCAGGTCCGTTCGGAGCACAGCACCCGGGTAATCTCTTCAAACGCAGGCACAAAACGCCCCTTGTTTTCCAGGCACTCGGCCAGCGCGAACGTACCGATTCTTCCCCGCCGGCGGCCGCTTACTCTCTGCCAGCGCGTGCGATTTCCGGTGCGCGAGAAATCCAGGTACAGATCATCAGGCTGTTCGGGAATGGCTTGTTCCAGAAGCTTTTCTGCTTCGGAAATTATTTGCTTGAATGAATCGTTCTGAGCCAGATCATCCCAAGCACTTCGCTCGCCAATCGGCAAGCCAAATCCCACCGGCTTCTCGGAAAGCAGCGGTGATATCTCCCGGACACGATTCTCGTCAATCTTTTCGACCACCGCCAGGGCCGTACCCGGGAGAGATATCACGACACCCCAGACAAACAAAACAGCGGTAAGAGTGAGCAGACACGGCAGTCTTGACATTCGCCTGGTCATAGTAAATCCTTTCCATTTCAAAGATGTCAGAGCCTAATAAATACAAAAGGATGTTACCAGAACCATGCCCCCGGGGCAAGTCTCGAAAAATCATCTCCGGCTGCGTTACTAATTCATACAAAATTCATCTGGTCCCGCCATATAAAAATAACCGGGGCCTATACCAAATAGACCTGGTATAGGCCCCGAACTGATGCTAATATCTATATATTTTTAACGAAAGCTGCGTTTACTCCGAAGCAACGTCGCTCGGCCGATTCAGCCGGATGTCGTCAAAGTACATCTTGCCCGAACCGCCGGGTATTGTCATATTGCCCTTTGTTCCCAGGCCAATAGCTATCCTGTCAATGTTGGTCAGGTTCACGCCCTGATCGGCAAAGGCCTGCAGCGGAATCACCCACTCGGTCCATATGTCGATGTTCGCCGCGGCCGGATCGTCGTATACCACTACCGCAGGTTGTCCGGCAGTGTTGGATACGGCCACGTACAGCGGCTCAGGAGCATTGCTGAGTATGCCGATGTCCTGATGCGCCCACTGCCCACTAACCGAGCCGGTAGTAGTGACGTTGGAGAATACGGCCTTACACGTTAAAGCAACGTCATGGCTCGTTATGGCCAAGCCAACATAGACATTCGCACCCATCGATATGGTCTCTGTGCCCTGTACGATCCAGTTGGTTCCGTTGGCTGAATAAGACGCTGTAAAGTTGCCGGAAATACTACGCTCCAATTTCACCCAGTACGGTGCAGTTATCGAGCCGGTCGTCGTGGCGAGACTGGTCTGGCCCGTGCCGGGACGTCGCTGGAAGGACACACCCGAACCAGGCGTTACAGCCATCATCGCGTGCCCCGAGTCCGGATTGAGCGTCTCACGAATCATCACGCCGGCCTTTGCCCAGACGTTGGTGTTATCAATACTAGCGACCTTTGCGACAATCGAGCCGGGGCCGGTAAGCATCTTATATGCAAAGTGGAACTCGTCGGCTTCTACTCCGTTCACTGCCCAGATATCGGCGCCGGAGCCGGTCATCGTAAAGGTGCCGACCGGGCCTTCGGCGAAGCTGCCGACAAATGCCGGGTAGCCTCTGAACCACAGCGACAATTCCCCAACGTCTTGCGCTGTCCAGTCTCGCTGGTCTGCCAACTTATACTCAACCTCCGAATACTTCGAGAAGCCCTGCTTGTTGTTGTCGTATGCTACCGGCATAGACTTACCGCCGCCTTGGACGATAGTCTCCTCGGTATAAGAAGCAGTGGTTTCATCGCCTACTGCAGCACCGGTTCCGTTGCCGGCGAAGTAATCCGCAGTGCCCGGCGAGCCATAACCAAGCCCGTCGTGCCATGCATACCATATCTGGTTTTCGCCTGCATCGTAGTCCTCGAAGTCATCTATGACAAAGAAATCACCCGTCGTAAAGCTCCAGACGTTGCCAGCCCAGGGGCTATCGGTACTGGCGCCGTTGACTTCATCGATGCGCCAGTAGTAAGTTTTATTAAATATAAGATTGTCGGGGTCATAGTTCTCCACGCCGAGGGCCTTTGGCCCCTTGTACTCGGGCGAGGTTTTCGTTGCATTCTTGACCGCACCCGCATCCTCGCCGAAATATACCTCGTGCGAAGCAGCAACAGCTCCCGCATCCCAGCGAAGAATTACTGATGGCTTTACGCCTATGGTTCCATCGGCCGGATTCGGGCCAGTGACGGCGCCCTCGGTAGTGAAACTCCAGATATCGCCTTTATACGTAGCGGCACCGTCGAACTCATCTATCCGCCAGTAGTACGTCTTGGCCAATTTGAGATTGCCGGGGGTATAGCCTATAATTCCTCTGGGCGATCCACCGGCGGCGTTATTAATAGTGTCATAATCTTCGCCGACGTACACGGTATGCAGTTTCGCGCCGAAGCCCGCCGTCCAGGTAAGTGTTACATCCATAGGCACAAACTCGGCGCCGTCGGCCGGGACGGGGCTGTAGGCACTCTTGGATGGAATCGAGAAGCTCCAGACCTTACCCTTATAGACGGTTTCATCCGGCGGCGCATTCACCTCGTCGATTCGCCAGTAGTAAGTCGTGCCGGGAACAAGACCGTCCGGATAGGCATATCCGGGAAAGCCGGCAACATAAAATGTTAAGGTCTGATTGCCTCGGAACACTTCTGAATCACGTGTGGCTTCATTAACATCGTCAAAATTGTCGCCCAAATACACATCGTGCGATGCTGCAAATTCTCCGGCCCGCCAGCCCAGGGTGACCCACGTAGCCTCGACCAAGGCGCCGTTGGTAGGACTCGGACCACTACTGAATCCCGGTGTGACTGAAGCGTCGGAGAGAAACATATACCCAAATCCGAGACTCTGGTCATGAGCTTCACGACCAGTCCAGGTCATCTGAAGTTCTCTATCACCATCGTCGGTGTCGTCGAATACAGGGTGGAATCCGATGTTGTTGCCTACTGACCAGTCCAATGACAGCATTCGTCCGTATTCGATAGCGGCTTCGCAGATGTATCCATCGGCAGTTATGACGGACGCTACATGGAGGTAATCAATCGCGCTTTGACCGCCGCTATCCATGTTGCACCAGTTCCATGTTTGTTCATTGGCATTAAAGCCGTACTGGTAATGTTCAGCATGTCCTGCAACGGCGCTTAGCGTAGAGAAAAATATTTCTATACAGTCCGCATTCCAGATATCGCCGCCGGTTTTATTCATTGATAACTTGTCGTCTTTCATTACCACTGCGATGTAGATGTTCTTGTCGTCCCATAGCAGATAGAACTTTCCGCTACTGTCATTAGGGCTGCTCCAAGTAGCCTGTCCAGAAAACAATTGCGCTGTTGAATCAAGAACTGCCGGGGTCATAGCTCCAAGATTCCAGTCGCTCAGATCCCCGTCAATTGCATCAGGAGTACCCCTGAGACAGTCTATTATCAGTGGTTCTCCAGTCGTTGGGTGCACAGCAGGTGGGGCCGCAATCACCAAACTCAAGCTGAGCAAAGTGAAAATTCCCATGAAAAGACATTTCTTAGCTAACATTTTATTCCTCCTAATTTTAACTGAAAACTGATAGGAAATTTCGCTCCGGCCACACACCGAAGCCCAACTTCCCGAGATTTTTCTCATTATAAGAGCTGTTAATTGCTGAGAAGTATGAATATGGAATCGCGAAGCACAAAGCCGGGTTCTTACTTAAAACTCTACGGCTGGTGCAATACATAACAACTCCTCCGTATTATGTACAAATAAAAACTCGTCTCCGTGGATACAAAAATCGATGTATCCGCCACCACAGACACAAGCTTCACCGAATATAGTATCTATACCAATTATTCGCTTTCCCGTCAAGGAAAAAATCCATGTGATTGGCAATATTTTGTGAAAATACGTTATCTGTATATTTATTTGCTCTATTTTGCTTTTATTCACATATTAGAATAGCGAGATATCCACCCAAACCTTTTGTCATCGGTAGAAGTCGTCTTGTGGTTTTCCGCGTCAATAAAGACCTCAACACGGTCATCGTGCCATCCCTGGGACGGGTCTGAATCCTGTACTAAAGCTTCATCTTCGACATCAGCGAGCATATAGAGGTATTCCCAGTTCCAAAGCGCCTGTCAGGTACCGGAGCAATCAGATTGTGTGTTCTATCAGCATGAAAGCTGTAAAAGCGGTTAAAACAGTATGTATTTTCGCCCCCTGCCTTTTGACTTTTAAACAGATATTATGCCCCACAAGAATCCAAAGCGGAGGATAGTTAAGAAAGGAATAAGGCGATTGAAGCGAAAAGACTACCGATCGTTTTTGGCCGATTCGAAGATTCTCACTGTGTTTTTCCCCGCCTGCTTCGCCATATACAGAGCCTGGTCGGACCGGCTCGTAATATCCTCAGGCGTGGTATCAGGGTCATACTGACCCAACCCCACACTAATAGATAATGGAATCTGCTCTTTCTGCCATGTTGCCTGAGAACTCGCTACTGCATCAACCATACGCTGGGCGACAATAATCGCGTCGTCGAGCGAGGTATTGAGCAAAATGACCGCAAATTCATCGCCGCCGTATCGCGCTGCCGTGTCGATTTGGCGGATGCATTCCTTTATTCTTTTGCTGATTTTCCGGATGGCCTTGTCGCCGGCCCGGTGGCCGTAAGCATCATTTATACTCTTGAGGTTGTCGATATCGATCATGATCAGCGAAATTCGACCGCCATATCGGCGTGACCGCCACAGTTCCTTTTCGAGGATTTCGTAAAACGTTTTATGATTCACAAGACCGGTCAGGCCGTCCGTTGTGGCCTGACGCTGTATCTTCTCGAACAACTTTATATTGCCGATCGATGCGCCGACCAGCTGGCTGAAAAGCTCGATCAGTGCAATGTCGCCGGAATTGAAACGGTTACTGTCCATTTTATCAGCCAAATTGAGCACACCAACTACCCTGTCCTGGCAGATCAGAGGAACAATAGCGCAATTATTGGTCCTGTAATTTTCAGCGAAGACTCGTTGTGATTTCCTGATTACGGGCTTCTTATGGGTATCTATGTCCGGCACCAATATAAGCTCTTTACTTCTTACCGCCATAACCATAAGAGGTGTCGGAGTTTGATTAAGCGAGACTATTTTATTTATTAGAAACGGATGATTATGCTTGTGCAGGTGCAGGATATTGTTCGTTTCATCAAGTATATACAGCGAAGCAAAGCTTGCACGAACCAGTTTAGGAATGCTTTTAATGCAAACATCAGCTATCCGATCGATATCGAGACAGTTTATCTGCCGAGCCAAAGGAGTAACCTGTTCGAGCAAACTGATGTTGCTATCAGGTTTATTAAGGATCTCTACTGTACTTTTATCGGTACTGTCCATATTTCACGAGCGATTCAGTTTTGCCCAATTCGTGCTGTTTCCGTTAATACAATGAATTTTCTTATCCCTTCTATCGGATATTTCTGCTGATGTATTTGGCAAAAAGCATCGGCTAAATCTGAAATGAGCCGGAGTTTCAGCGGAAAAAATGCCACCAAAACCAGTCGATTGCAGAACTTAGATAACTTTGCCCCCTGCAAGTGAAACTTGCCGCAACATGACCGGCAGATATTAACAGCTTTTCACGATTAACTTATGGCCGCTTTCATCTTAAAAGCCTTACATCCGATATTGTCGTTTTCGCTGAGCCTGGATTAGGACATACGAGAAAAAACACATCATTTTGAGAATCCACGTTTTATGAATGAAATATCATACAGGATGAAATTTACCTAAATTTTTTAAAAAAATTCTAAAAAACATTGACATCAACTGAATTGTATTTTATATTTTACAAAACGTAAAATATATTTAGGCTTTTCGAGAGGGTTTAATTGTTTATAGTTTGGTGTAAGTAGGTAAGCTCGGGACTGGAGTAAATGATCCCGGCCGATACCGGCTTACCGGAATCCAGAACCGGCTATTAAGTGTCACTGAAGATGTTGTTGTTTATTTCGAATACAGCCTGTTTTGATACGGCCCATGACCAACAGGAGACGGCAAATTAAGAGTTCATTCGAAGAGAATAATTATATCGATGCAAGCAGAGCTTAATAACGAGACATTGCGAATACCTGCCAAGCTTTATCGAATCGGTGAGCTTGTCAACTATACCCCCTTTTCACGACAGACCATTCACAACTACACGATAATGGGCCTTATTCGTGAAGCGAAATGGACCGAGGGTGGACATCGACTGTACGATGAATCCGTATTTGAAAGATTGTCGGAAATCATCCAGCTCAGGAAAACGAAAACTCTTTCGGAAATCAGAGAAGCTCTAAGAACAAAAGATAGAAGGGATTCACAAATCAGGAAAATAGCTGAAAATGGAAGGATCGAGCATGAATCTGATGTCACTGATAACGGATAATATCACCGAGATATTGATTAAGATAGTCAAGTTCACACAAACTCGCCAGAAAATCCTTATCCAAAACATAATCAACGTACAGAATCCCGGATTCGTACCTCAAGAACTGGAGGTGGATGAGTTTTCTGACCTGCTGAACAATGCTATCGACGAGCACGTTCGAAATCAGCGGCTTGTCCTGTGCGATACTGAAAATATCAAATTCGGCGCCAGCGGCAGCATAGAATTAAAACCAGTCATCGACGAACACGGCATAAAACTGCTTGAAGATAATCGAGATGAATATATTGAGCGACAAATAAGCAAGCTTTGGGAAAATTCGCTAAACCAAAAGGTCGCCGCGGAATTACTCCGGCAAAAACAGGGGACAATTCCAATCGATTGTTGACTGTCGACTATAACGCTCGACGCGATTGAAAAATAATGGGGCAATTAGGCAACGAAAAACTGTAAGTATAACAAAGAATAGAAGATTAAGGTTTTTTAGAAAAGTTGTTGATCGGTTCTTCTTAAATTATCGGCCAAAAATCGATAAGGAATGGAGATGGGTGCTATGTTTGTCCGTACAGGACGAGAGCCGGAAAGCAAAGGAAGGTTGTGTTGTTTAGATAATGAAAGCGGCCTGGGCTCCGCAAAATCTGTTGGAATCATAGAACCTGGATTACCGCAAAGCGGGATCCTTTTCAGGGAGGAAAACCGTGAAAACCGAGCAAGGACTGAGCATCGAACAAATATGGGAGCAGTTCCATAAAACCCGCGACGAAAATTCTCGCAACTTACTTATGGAACATTACAGGACTTTGGTAAAATATTGCGCCGAGCGTCTCCACAGCAAATTACCCGATAAGGTCGAACTGGACGACTTGATAAGTGCCGGCATTTTCGGATTGATGGATGCCATCGACAAGTTCAATCCTTCCATAGGCGTTAAATTTGAGACATATTGCTCGCCCCGGATTAGAGGTTCCATTCTCGATGAGCTTCGAAGCATGGACTGGGTGCCGCGATTAGTCCGCGCCCGGGCTCACCAGCTCGGAAAGGCGACACATTCGCTCGAAACGCATCTTGGCCGAAAACCTACCGAAAAGGAAATCGCCAAAGAGCTGGATATGGAGATGGAGGAGTTTATTAGGCTCCAGCGGGATGCGAACGCGGCCAGCCTGGTCTCGCTAAGCACCAATTACAGCGATGGCGAGGGCGAAAAGGATATTCGCGAAATAGACATCATCAAAGACGAACGCAGCAAGAATCCCGTCATCGAGGCTCAAAAGCGGGACCTTAAAAGCTTGCTGACCAAGGGCTTAACGCGGGCCGAACGGCTTATTGTCGTTTTGTATTACTACGAGGAAATGACAATGAAGGAAATCGGCGCTACACTTGACCTGTCCGAATCCCGTGTCTCACAAATGCACTCATCCATAATCGCACGCCTGAAAGCCCAGATGAACACCCGTAAAAAGGAATTTTCAGTCGGCAAATCGTAATCCATGCATCCCACACTGCCTGATGATTTCCAAAATCATAAGGCAGTGTTTGATGTGATTTCATGTGTCTCCCTGCATCGAGAGGCTTGTCCGAGCATGTCGCTTCTGGTATTATCTTAATCAATCTGGCCCCGGTGAGGCTTACTGAGTTTGGCCTTCTTGGATACTGTGAAAAAATGCGATAATCAAATGGAAAGAGGTTCGAATGATTCAGAATACAATTTCTCGACGGAATTTTCTCAGAACAATTGCGGCCGGAGCCGCCGC
>Ga0315294_10007618_pt1 | contig 11877 bp, 10 predicted proteins | sample YL17G13_40_MG_FD_203626 | JGI IMG/M metagenome (GOLD analysis project Ga0315294, IMG submission 203626) | Sediment microbial communities from Yellowstone Lake, YNP, Wyoming, USA - YL17G13_40 | ecosystem: Environmental > Aquatic > Freshwater > Lake > Sediment | place: USA: Wyoming | collected...
GAACTCGAGGCCCTTCTCGGACCGGTCCGTGAGCTCCATATTGCCCAGCCTGCCGCCCTCAAAGAGCTTGACATCCGGCTCATCGCTGACCTGAAAGATCCCATCCACCTCGGCGAATCCGAAGTCTCCGCCCCGCATGGCATTGGCCAGATGAACCAGAAGAACTGGCACGTCATCGATTTTGTAGACATAAGTGCCTCCGATGCTCACCACGGCAGTGTCCACTGGTTTTCCATTCTTAAGAAGAACGAAGTTCACCACATCGTTCTTCTCGGAGATCCCCGCTGCCGCCAGAACATAGCCGTCCAAAAGAGGCAATGTGGAGTTGTTGGTCAGAATATGAGTATCTTTTCCATCCAGGAGCACCTTTCGAAGCTCCCCCTTCCCAAGGACGCTGACCTCATCGGTGATTGAGCTCTCCGGATAGCCGGCCAGATAGGGCTTGCCCAGGAAGGCCACTGTCCGAAAGCTTCCCCAGGGCTCGTACTCGAACTGCCTGGACCAGGCCTGGGTAGAGTAGATGACATGGCCTTTTTCTGCCGTCCTTCCTTCCACATCTATGCGAAGCTGCTCCCCGCCCTGACCCTTATCCAGGTCGTAGTAGAACCAGCCAAAGTCATCCGCACGCCAAACTCCGTCGCCATCACTGAAATGACCTCGCACAAAGGCTGTCTCAACCGGCTCCTGGGCATAGGCATCGAGAAAAAGCATGAGAAGCAAAGCCAGCCCGGCAGCGAACCAGATCGTCCTGATCTTCATGCACCTCTTTTGACTCATTCCTGGGTAAGCTGTATATCCTATGGCAGACCACAGGCGGATCGGAGTTAGATGTCATCCATTAAACACATTGCGATATACGGCAAAGGTGGTATCGGCAAGTCGTGCACGGCCTCGAACATCGCCGCCGCCTGCGCTGAAGAAGGCCATAAGGTGCTGATGGTGGGCTGCGACCCGAAGAGCGATTCAAGCATAACCCTGGTGGGAAGACGGATTCCCACCATGATGGACCTCATCCAGGCCGGAGGAGAGATCAAGGAGCCGGATGTGGTCTTCCGGGGATATAAGGGCGTGAAGTGCATTGAAGTCGGGGGCCCAGAGCCGGGAGTGGGCTGCGCCGGTCGAGGGATAATAGTGGCCATCGATTTCCTGCGCAAGGTCTCCAGGGCCATGGAGGAGGTGGACCTCGTGCTCTACGATGTGCCTGGGGATATCGTCTGCGGCGGGTTCTCCGCACCCATCCGCAAGGGCCTGGTGAGCCAGGCCTACATCATCACCTCCGGAGAGTACATGCCGCTTTATGCAGGAAACAACATCTGCAAAGGGCTGCGCCGTTTGAACACGCCTCTGGCGGGGGTCATCTGCAACTCCCGGGAGGCCGCCGGGGAGAGGGAGATTGTAGAGAGCTTTGCCCGGGAGCTGAAGAGCCGCCTGGTGGCCTTCATACCCAATGACCCCATCGTGCAGCAGTGCGAGCGGCGGGCAGTGACGGTCATCGAGGGCGCGCCCGACTCGAAGATAGCCGACATTTACCGCGCCCTGGCCAGGGATATCATGTCGGAAGCAGCGCCAACGATTCCGGAACCCCTGAGCGATGAGAAGCTGATGGAGCTCTCCAGAGCATGAAGGCCGACTGCCCCAGAATCCTCCTGGCAGGAGATCGAAGCTCCAGCGGCAAGACCACTATAGTAGCGGGACTGCTCTTTGCACTGCAGAGGCGCAGCCTCAAAGTCCAGCCCTTCAAGGTGGCCATGGACTACATCGATCCCAGCTACCACACCTGGATCACGGGCAGGCACTGCCGCAACCTTGACGGCTACCTCATGCCGCCATCAGCGGTCGCGGAGATCTACGCCCATGCTGCTCAAGACGCGGACATCTCAGTGATCGAAGGGGTGCGCGGCCTTTACGAAGGCTACGAGGGCGACCTGGGCAGTACGGCGCAGATTGCCAAGATGCTGCAAACGCCGGTTATCTTCGTCGTGGACGCGAGAAGCATCACGCGCAGCGCAGCCGCGCTGGTTAAGGGCTACATGGACTTCGATCCCGGCGTTCAGATCAAAGGCGTCATCCTGAACAAGGTGGGGAGCGAAAGGCACGCCGAAAAAGCCAGAGCAGAGATCGAGCGCTACGCCGGCGTGGAGGTGGTGGGCGTGATAGGTCGCAACGACTCCATGCACCTGGCCATGCGCCACCTGGGCCTGGTGCCGGTTCTGGAGGGCAAGACCAGGCATGATGGATTCGAGGAGCGGCTGAATAAGATCCGCGAGATCGTGGAGGAGGGCCTGGATCTGGACCGCATCCTGGAGCTGGCGGGGGAAGCCGGGCCGCTACCGGAGGTTTCGCCCGATCTCTACCGCCGGTGTGACGTGGGAAAGGGCGTGAAGATCGGTGTGGCCATGGATGAGGCCTTCAACTTTTACTACCGGGACAATCTGGAGCTGATGGAGCTTTCCGGGGCGAAAGTTGTTCCCTTCAGCCCGGTGCACGACTCCGCATTGCCCGCGGTGGACGGGATTTACATCGGCGGGGGCTACCCGGAGATTTATGCCCGCGAGCTTTCCGAGAATCAAGGCATGCGAGCGTCGCTGGAAAGGGCGCACGAGAGGGACATGCCTATCTACGCGGAGTGCGGGGGCCTGATGTACCTGGCCAGGGAGATCGAGTGGGACGGAGAAAGAAGAGAGATGGTGGGCCTGGTCCCGGGGAAGGTTCGGCGCGGAAACATCCGGGTGGTGAGCTACGTGCACGGCGCGCTCACGCGCGACTGCGCGCTGGGGCCTGCGGGCGCGCCCATCATGGGCCACGAGTTCCACCACTCGGAGATGCAAATGGACGCGGGAGCGAAGTACGCCATCCGCCTGGACCGGGGCGCGGGGATCGCGGGAGGGCAGGATGGGTTCGTGGAGGGAAACCTCGTTGCCAGTTACATGCACATCCACGGGGCGTCCTACCGCGGATTTCCAGCGGAGTTCATCAGGGCATGCGGGAGAAGAAAGACCTGAGGAGAATTGCTGTTATTTAGCCAGGCCCAATTGGCATCGTTAAGCCCGTTCCCTCAGATTTGGCGCAGTTCGGGAAAATGGGTTCATAGCGTCGATCCGAAGCCTCCGGCGAGGTTCTGGGCTCTGGTTGAGGTCGGGGAGATCCTCAACGCCATGTGGGGGCAGGCGGCGGGGTGGTAGGTTGTGTGAGGGCTCCTCGATATTTTTTCCGTGTCGCCGAATTTCCTTCGATAGCATCGAATGGGAGAGAAGCAGTCTACTGTTTTTTCTATCCGGAGCACAAAACCATTTTGTGGATTGAGAGAAGATATCTGCTCGATGGGCAGACTGTCGGTGAGTAAGAGCCTGCTGGCCACTATGCTCTTGGTCCTCGGTCTGCTGACGGCATCCTTCGCCGCTTCTGAGGGGAATGGCAGCGCGAACCAAAGTCGGACTGTTTTTTCTGAAGGGAAGGCCAGCGCGAACACCTCAGCGGAAAATCTTTCGCAAGGGCAGGCAGAAGACGCCATGCAAGGAATTTTGGATTCTTTGGCATCTCTTTCCGAAGTTATTACTAAAAATCCATTAATTATAATTTTTGTATTTTTAGCTGCTGTTATTGGATTAGTGGCTGCTATTATTACTATTGGTGATTGGCAGAAGAAGCGGAAGAAAGAACCAGCACCTCCAACCTCACCAGAAAGCCCAAGAGATCTCGATGATAAGCGAATCCTAAACATCCCCTTCCCAGAGAATCCCAACTTCACAGGCCGGACGAAGATCCTGGAAGAGCTGGCGAAAGCCCCCTCCTCAAGCCCTCAGATCTTTGCCCTCATCGGCCTTGGCGGCATGGGCAAGACCCAAGTGGCCCTAAAGCACATTTTCGACCACAGGGATGACTACATGTACATCTGGTGGCTGCGCTCCGAGGAGCCGGCAGTCCTGGCAGGAGACTATGCCCGCATGGCAAAAGACCTTAATCTACCAGCGAAGGATTTCCAGGATCTGAGCGAGGTAGCAGTGGCCGTCAGGCGCTGGCTGGAGGGCCCCCAGGATTCGAGATGGCTTATGGTCTTCGACAATGCTAAAGCCCCAGATAAGATCGAGGGCTACATTCCCAGGGCGGGCAACGGCCAGGTCATCATCACCTCGCGCCATCCCCTCTGGAGCAGTATGGCTAAGCCTCTGCCCATAGATGAGATGGAGCCGAAGGAGGCCGTGGAGTTTCTCCTCAAGAGAACCGGCCAGAAGGATGAAGCCGCAGCCAGAGCCCTGGCAAAGGAGCTTGGATGCCTTCCGTTGGCCCTGGAGCAGGCTGGGGCCTACATCCTGGAGACTGGAATCGGCCTCTCCGGTTACCTGAGCCGATTTCAGGAGCGTTGGCAGGAGATCCTGAAGCTGGGAAGGCCCATTAGCTACCGGGACACCGTCGCCACTACCTGGGAGATCTCTTTTCAGGATGTCGAGAAAGAATCGCCAGCAGCGGCAGATCTCCTCAATCTGCTCGCCTTCCTGGCCCCTGAGGATATCCCCCGGTCCCTTCTGGCCGCAGGAGCAAAGCCTCTGCCGGAGCCCCTGGCATCCGTTGTGAAGGACAGGCTTGAGTTGGACAAGGCTGTAGCCGCCCTGAGGCGCTACTCGCTGATCGAAGCAACAGGAGGTCTTCTATCAGTTCACAGGTGTGTCCAAGCTGTGACCCGGGACAGGCTGGATGAGGAAGGGAGAAAGCGATGGGCTGGGGCTGCAGTGAAGCTGCTGGATGGTGCCTTCAGCTTCGATGAAAACGAGGTGAAGACCTGGGCACTATGCTCTCCTCTGCTGCCCCATGCATTAGCCGCAGCAGGACATGCCGAGAAACTCGAAGTAGCTCATGAAGTAGTTGGACATCTATTGAATGAAACTGGGGAATACTTAAGAAAAATTGCTGAGTTTACCGAATCCAAGTCAGCCCTTGAAAGGGCTCTCAAGATCGATGAGAAAACCTTTGGCCCTGACCATCCTGAGGTGGCTATTCGGATCAATAACCTCGGCCTAGTTCTGCAAGCCCAGAACGACATGGAAGGAGCCAAGAAGTGCTTCAAAAGGGCTATCAAAATCGGTGAGAAAACCCTTGGCGCCAACCACCCCCAAGTTGCCATATACATCAACAACCTTGGTTTGGTCCTACGAGCTCAGGGAGATTTGGATGGTGCCAAGAAGCTCTATGAGGAAGCTGTCACGATCGGTGAGACAACCCTTGGCCTTGACCATCCCCAAGTGGCCATTTACTTAAGCAACCTTGGCACGGTCCTGCATGCTCAGAACGACATGGAAGGAGCCAAGAAGAACTTAGAGAGGGCTATCAAAATCGGCGAGAAAACTCTTGGCCTTGACCATCCCCAAGTGGCCATTTATTTGAGCAACCTTGGCTCACTCCTGAAAGATCAGGGCGATTTGCAGGGAGCCAAGAAGCTCATTGAAAGGGCTCTCAAGATCGAGGAGAAGGTCTTTGGCCCAGATCATCCCAACGTGGCCATCCGAATCAATAACCTCGGCCTAGTTCTGCAAGCCCAGAACGACCTGGAAGGAGCCAAGAAGTGCTTCAAAAGGGCTATCAAAATCGGTGAAAGGACTCTTGGCGCAGATCATCCTAATGTGGCCATATGCATCAGCAACCTCGGCTTAGTCCTACAAGCGCAGGGTGACCTGGAAGGCGCTAAGAGGTGTTACGAGCGGGCTCTTATGATCCATGAGAAGGCATTAGGTCCCGACCATCCTGAAGTAGCTACAGATATCAACAATCTTGGCATGGTCCTGCAGGACCTGGGTGACCTTGAGGGAGCCAAGAAGAGCTTAGAAAGAGCTCTGAAGATATTCCGGGATCGCTTAGGAGAGGATTACCCCAATACTGTAGCTGTGCGCAGCAACCTGCAGGCCCTGGAGGCGCAGCTCCGAGAGAATGAAAGATAGTAATATTAATAATATTTTTTAGTATAAATTTTGTACGTGTTTAGCTCCCCATAATTGTTCGCTTGATGTTGGTTTTTGTCGATGAAGGCATGACAACCAACAACTTGCCTCAGATTTAAAAACAATATCTGTAGCATATGTTGCTTGGAATTGACCTTCCGGAACTGGCCTCGCAAGATATCACGAAATCTGTTTACTGATGCTGATTGAGGTGAGCCAAACACATACTAAATTTTATACCGTAGAAAATCCTCAACTCCCTCAGCTCAGGGAATAGAGGTTCCAGCCAGCCCGACCCCGCCAGGTGGGCCTCGCCGGGGCCATCCGCCACCAGGGCCCGCGCAGAAAGATCCGCCGCCAGTGGATTCATCTGATCTCCCCCGGTGAGACTTCTCGCATTCCTCCTCCCCTAGGCGTTCCGCCCCTCACCGGATCTTCTTCAGCCGCTCGTTCACCATATCAACGTCGAAATACTCAGGATCGTATTCATCTCCCACCCAAGTCAGCATGTCCGTGTGCTCCGGGTGGCTCGGGTCCCCGATGACCTTCAGGAGATGGTAGTATCCGCCCTCTCCGCCGCAGTCCTCCGGAGGGGCAGAACGCTTGCCCTTCAGGCAGACGGGATGCTTCAGCTCCTCCAGAGGTCGGAAGATCTTCTCTACCAAGATAGTGTGAGCCCAGCCATCTCCAAAGTCGTACTCGTAGGTGAACTTGAACTTCTCCCCGGTGATGACTCTGTTCAGCTTGACCTTCTTTTCGTCCTTGAAATCATCGCCCAGCATATCTGCCTCTCTGGAGATGACGCTGTAGCTCTCACCCTCTATCACGAACTGGTGCAGATGGCAGTCATACCAGCCCATGACCACTTGCAGAATCTTGTGAAGCTTGAACAGGGAAATATCCCCGCGAACCTGAATCCTCCGCCAGATGAGCGGCCTTATTCCTTCAAGGGTCACTTTTAGCTGGTAGACTGCCTCGGGCTCGGACAGACCTAAGGAATCCTTTGCCTTTTTCGCCATAGTTCACGATTAAAGATGCTCTCAGGATTTCATCCTTGCTGCGCGATCAGGGTGACGAATTTGGAATATGCAGGATGCCGATCCTCTCCGGGCTAGTGACAGGACGACGCGCCGCGGGGCTGTGCGTGCCGCCTGCTAGGTTCACGAGCGGTCGGCGAAGAACTGCGTCATCAGAGCCTGCAAAGGACGATAGAGCTAAATAAATTGCATCCCATCCCGTTGGCAGGTGATTTCAAATGGTGAAGATGCCACCGGAAGTGAAGGAGACCCTGGAGAAGCAAAAGCCCATTCCCATTGCTACAGCCAGCAAATCGGGAGTCCCGAATGTAGTCTTTGTGGGACTGATGAAGATAGTGGACGATGAGACACTCATGTTTGCGGACAACTTCTTCTACAAGACCGCCCAGAACCTGGCGGAGAACCCCAAGATCTCCATTCTTTGCTACAGCAGCGAGACCAAGAAGTCCTTCCAGATCAAGGGATCGGTCACCCTCTGCACAGAGGGCGAGAACTTCGAGCAGATGAGAAAGTGGGTGCACGGCATCAACGAGAAGCTGCCTGCCAAAGCCTGCGTCATGGTCAAGATCACAGAGATCTACAACGCCATGTGGGGCCCGGCGGCGGGGAAGAAGATAGCTTAAATAGAGCAACACTTTTATTTTTTCTTAAATATCTCACGACATACATCCAAACCCGCCGCAGTTAAATGATATGTCATTTCGCCTCGTGTTGGATGTGGACTTACATAACCGCGAGCGATTAGGGCGCGAAAGGCTTTTTCGGCTTCCTTTTTCTCACGCTTGTCATTCTGAAACTTCTTCATGAAATATTGCCTGGGAACATGGCCGCTCTTGCTTATATTCACGGCTTTGCAGATACTTGCCAAAATTAGCCGTTCATACTCGCTTATCACACGTTTTAGAATAGATCGAAAGGATAAAAATGTTGCGTATATCCCAATACTCACATACTAGCAACTTATATATAGTTCTGAATGTCTATGCAATATCATGAGCAGATCGACTGTCAGGCATGCCATCGATGCCGTGACGGATAAAGGTATAGATACAGATCTGAAGCTTTATGAGGAGATCGAGCGGCATCCTGGCGAGAGCATATACGCCCTGGCAAAGGCGATGAAGTGGAGCACCGGGAAGACATACTCAGCGGCCCGAAGACTTGAGAGAACGGGAATGGTCCATATCGAAAAGTCTACGAAGAATGGCCGTGAAGTGCTCATGGTCAAGCCAAAGACCTGGAAGGAGTATTTTACTCCGGAGGAGTTGGAGGAGATGAGCCGTCCGGAGTTTATGGATGAGGTCGAAAGGCTCACTCGTCAAGCGTGGCAGGAGAGCGAAGGCTGACCTCAGAGCAACCTTATATTTGAAGGCAAGCGCGTGCATGGGATGAGATTCCAGCACGAGCTTTATGGAACATCCACGGACTTAACACCAAGCCTCCTGCCAGGACTAGAGAGTATTTCTATTAAATCTTTGAATGACATGATCAGATTGCCTGGATACATTCTTAGGATAGAATATCATAAACTCAAAAGTCAAACAGTGACTTCTGCCTCTTTCCCGCCTCCGGCATAGCCTCCGTCTTCGTTTCCACCTTCGGCTCGCTCTCCGCCTTCCTCGGCCTACCCCGCTTGGGGGCCTCGGGCTTTGCCGCTGCAGGCTCCTCTGGGCTGGGGCTGACAGAAGGCGAGCTCGGCCCTTCCTCTGACGGCTCCGCCAAACCCGCGCCCGCCCGCGTGTCCGCCGCCTCCGGCGCGCGTGCCAGAGAGCGCTGCGCCGTTCCGTGCCAGGCCAGCTCGATCTCTTCTATGGCCAGATCGGCCCGGATCTTCTGCGCCTCCTCGAAGATCATCTGCACCTTCTTGGTGGTGAGAGTGCTCCCCATCAAAAGGGCGATCTCCTCCGCCTCCAGCACCAGCTCCGCAGCCAGAGGGGCGGCGATCCTCTTGTCTTTTAGCAGCAGCCCCACGAAGCCCATCAGCTCCGCGCGTGCAAAAGAGGCGGAGACGTGGCAGCGCCTGGCAATCTTTTGGGCCGCAGAGTCCCGAACGGCGCGCGCCTTGCGGCTCTGGCCCATTCTGCGCCAGAGGCTGGGAGGCCGGAAGGCCACGTAGCCGTGGCGGCGCGCCGCTTTGGCGGCTTGCACCCCTCCGGTCATGAGGAAGCCTGCATAGCGCCAGAGCCCGTAGTTCTGCCTTCTGCTCACCCGGCCCAAGAAGATATCCGCTCGCGCCAGGCTCTCGTAGCCATGGAAGAGATCCTCGCCCTGGTAGGCTAGCGGCAGGTTCTCATCCACCCAGTTGATCAGATCCTCCGGGCTCTCATCCAGATTGTACGACGCCTGCAGGGCCTCGCGAGCTTTGTCGCCTTGGAAGATGACCTCCAAGACCTTGAAGATGGAGGCCTTCACGTCCCTCTCCGCGGTGGCCACGTCCTCAGGCTTCAGCTCCTTCTGGCCCTCGGCCGCAGCCTCCAGGTCGTTGACCCCGGAGCGCAGATCGCCTCCCGCCCTCTCGGCTATGAACTGCAAAGCTTCCGGGTCGCAGGCCACGCCCTCGGCCTTGCAGATCTCCCGCAGCGCCTGGGCGATGGTCGGGGCCCGCACGGACCGGAACTGGATGCCCTTGGCCGCATCCCTCAGAGGCTTTTCGATCTCGTAGTACTCATTGGCGATGAGCAGAACGGGCTGAGAGGTCTCCCGGACCAGGCGGAGCATGGCCGCCGCCCCGCCGCGGTCGGCGGTGCCGTGCAGGTTGTCGGCCTCATCCAGGACGACGAGGCGGGGCTTTCCGGAGAAGGTCATGCTCTGCGAGGCAGGGCCAGCAATCTTCTGGATCATTCCTGCTGTGCGCGCATCCGAGGCGTTCATCTCGATGATGTCCCAGTCGAACTCGCGCGCCAGCGCCAGCGCTGCCGAGGTCTTGCCCGTTCCCGCTGGGCCGTAGAGGATGGCTGCGCCGGTGATGGGCTCACCCCGCTGCCAGGCCTCCGCCCACTGGCGCAGCTCGTCTATGGCCTTGCCGTTTCCCAGGACTTCCTTGAGCGAGCCCGGTCGATACTTCTCTGTCCATTTGACGGCCATCTACCACATTCCTTCTCTTCCCGTCAGCTCCAAAATCTCGATCTCCCAGATGGTCATCTCTATCTTCTCCAGCTCCTCTTGCGAGAACTGCTTTCCGCCGTGGCCCTGCATATCTTTTCCTGTGAAGGCATCGAACATCCTCTTCTTGGCCTCCGCGTCATCGGATAGATGGACAGTGCCATAGGCCAGCACACTGGACCAGTGGTTCTTTTCGAGGACGTCGATCTGGAAGCACACCCTGGGATTTTTTGTTGCATACTCGACCTTCTTTCCCTTTCCCCGGGAATGGAGGTAAATCTTGTCGTTGCGATAAACATAGGACATAGGAACGACGTAGGGCGCGTCGTTTAAAGAAAGTCCCAGCCTGCCGTATCTGGTCGCAGAAAGCAAAGCTCGGCACTCCTCCCAAGACAGTTCCCTGGGCTTCATACCCCGCACTTTGGACCTCAAGGATTTTAGCTTTTGCCAGAAGCCCTTATGGCCGCAGTCACGGCCCGCGCGACATGATAGCGCCCACGATGATCAGCAGCATCCCCAGAGCGATCATGGGCACGCCGGGGAAGGCCGTCTCCACCTGAAATTTGGTGGCCCCTGCCTCGGCCCCGATGAGCTTGAAGCTGTGGTTATCCATCTCCCCGCCGCTGCTCTCCATCACCTGTACCCCCACCAGGGCGATGCCAGTCAGGATTATGAGCACTCCCATCACTACAGCCACGTTAACCTGGACCATGGAGATCTCCCTTTCTAATCACATCCATATATTTGCGATAAAAATATAGCTCGCTTCTGGTATAAATGTTTCACCTTAATAATATTCTCATCCAGTGAGATAGCAGCACATTTCTGGCGACTCCAAAGCTTTTTACCTTTATAGCGCCTCTCCCACAGGGATGTTCAATAAGATCCTGATCGCCAACCGGGGAGAGATCGCCATCCGGGTGATGAGAGCCTGCCGGGAGCTGGGCATCGCCACCGTGGCCGTCTACTCCGAGGCGGACAAGAACGCCCTATTCGCTAAATACGCCGACGAGGCGGTCTTCATCGGGCCGTCTCCCTCTTCGCAGAGCTACCTGAAGATCGACAACATCATTAATGCGGCCCGGGAGACGGGAGCCGAGGCCATCCATCCCGGCTACGGCTTCCTGTCAGAGAACACCCGCTTCGCCTCGGCCTGCGAGGAGAACGGAATCGTCTTCATCGGGCCGCCGAGTTCTGCCATTGACGCCATGGGCTCCAAGATCACCGCCCGCCAGACCATGAAGGAGGCGGGCGTTCCCATTGTGCCCGGCATCGAGGAGGGCATCACCGATCCGGATGAGGCGGCAAAGATTGCGGAAAATATCGGCTACCCCATAATTCTCAAACCCGCGGCCGGAGGCGGAGGAATAGGCATGAAGATCGTGCAGAGCCGCGAGGATCTGCTGGCAGCCCTCACCTCTTCGCAGTCCGTGGCCCGCAACGCCTTCGGCGACGATACCATCTACATCGAAAAGTACCTGACTGAGCCCAGGCACATCGAGTTTCAGATCCTGGCGGACAAAAAGGGAAAGACCATCTATGTCTCAGACCGGGAGTGCTCCATCCAGCGCCGCCACCAGAAGCTCATCGAGGAGTCCCCCTCGCCGGTGATGACCGAGGATTTGCGCGAGAGGATGGGCTCCATCGCCGTCAGGGCCGCTAAGGCCATCGGCTACGTGAGCGCCGGCACGGTGGAGTTCATGTACTCCCGCGGCGATTTCTACTTCCTGGAGATGAACACCCGTCTGCAGGTAGAGCATCCCATCACCGAGATGGTGACGGGCGTGGATCTGGCCAAGGAGCAGATC